>Ga0102591_1002473_pt1 | contig 19975 bp, 15 predicted proteins | sample AraplaCol_mCL_r2_2_FD_76860 | JGI IMG/M metagenome (GOLD analysis project Ga0102591, IMG submission 76860) | Arabidopsis root microbial communities from North Carolina, USA - plate scrape MF_Col_mCL_r2 (SPADES assembly) (version 2) | ecosystem: Host-associated > Plants > Roots > Endosphere... | reverse complement strand
CACTCCGGCGCGGCCCTGGACCACCTGATTCCGTCGATCCCGGAAATGATCGGCGGCTCGGCCGACCTGACCGGCTCGAACAACACCCTGGTCAAGGGCATGGGCGCCTATGACACGCCCGACTACGCCGGCCGCTACGTCCACTACGGCGTGCGCGAGTTCGGCATGGCCGCGGCGATGAACGGCATGGCGCTGCACGGCGGCGTGATCCCGTACTCGGGCACCTTCCTGGCCTTCGCCGACTACAGCCGCGCGGCCATTCGTCTGGGCGCCCTGATGCAGGCCAAGGTCATCCACGTGATGACCCACGACTCCATCGGCCTGGGCGAAGACGGCCCGACCCACCAGCCGGTCGAGCAGGTGGCCAGCCTGCGCGCCATCCCCAACCTCCTGGTCTTCCGTCCGGCCGACGCCGTGGAAGCCGCCGAGGCCTGGCAGGTGGCCCTGCAGCAGAACACCACCCCGTCGGTGATGTGCCTGTCGCGCCAGAAGACCCCGCACGTGCGCACCTCGGCTGGCGAGAACCAGGTCGCCAAGGGCGCCTACGAGCTGATCGCCGCCGACGGCGAAGCGGCCGTGACGATCTTCGCCACCGGCACCGAGGTCGGCCTGGCCGTCGCCGCCCGCGAGATCCTGCAGGGCCAGGGCAAGCCGACCCGCGTGGTCTCGGTTCCCTGCTGGGAGCTGTTCGACCAGCAGCCGGCCGCCTACCGCAAGGCGACGATCGGTGACGCCCCGGTGCGCGTGGCCGTCGAGGCCGGCATCCGCCAGGGCTGGGAGCGCTTCATCGGCGAGGACGGCAAGTTCGTCGGCATGACGAGCTTCGGCGCCTCGGCCCCGTTCGAGCGTCTCTACAAGGAGTTCGGCATCACCGCCGAAGCCGTGGCGCAAGCGGCCGTCTGATGTGGCGGCGAGGCCCCGGTCGGGGCCTCGCCGCGCCCGCCGACGTCTTGGCGCGCGATTGCTCCAACCTGGTCGGGCCGATACGGTCCGCGCCCCAATACTCGCCGAGTTCCCGATGACCCTCGACATCACCGCCATCCGCGCCGCCGCCGAACGTCTGGCCGGCCACATCGAGCGCACGCCGTGCCGCTATTCGCGGACGCTGTCGAAGATCACGGGCGCCGAGGTGTGGGTGAAGTTCGAGAACCTGCAGTTCACGGCCGCCTACAAGGAGCGCGGCGCGCTCAACAAGCTGCTGCTGCTGTCGGACGCCGAGAAGCAGAAGGGCGTCATCGCCGCCAGCGCCGGCAACCACGCCCAGGGCCTGGCCTATCACGGCGCCCGCCTCGGCGTGCCGGTGACCATCGTCATGCCCAAGACCACCCCGTTCGTGAAGGTGCAGCACACCCGCGACTTCGGCGCCAACGTGGTCATCGAGGGCGAAACCTATGACGACGCCAACGCCCATGCGCGCAAGCTGCGCGAGGAGCAGGGCCTGACCTTCGTCCACCCGTTCGACGACTACGACATCATGGCCGGCCAGGGCACCATCGCCCTGGAGATGCTCGAAGACGTGCCCGACCTGGAAATCCTGCCGGTGCCGATCGGCGGCGGCGGCCTGATCAGCGGCGTCGCCACGGCGGCCAAGGCGATCAATCCCGACATCCGCATCATCGGCTGCGAGCCGGCGATGTATCCCTCGTTCACCGCCAAGATGCGCGGCGTCCAGGCCCACTGCGGCGGCCAGACGATCGCGGAGGGCGTCGCGGTCAAGCAGGTGGGCGAACTGACCTACAGCGTCGCCCGTCCGCTGATCGAGGACGTGCTGCTGCTGGAAGAGCCCTATCTGGAGCAGGCGGTCTCGCTTTACTGCAACGTCGAGAAGACCATCGCCGAAGGGGCCGGTGCGGCCTCGCTGGCGGCGCTGCTGGCCTATCCGGAACGCTTCCGCGGCAAGAAGTGCGGCCTGATCCTGTGCGGCGGCAACATCGACACCCGCCTGCTGGCTTCGGTGCTGACGCGCGAGCTGGTGCGCGCCCAGCGCCTGGTGTCCCTGCGCATCGTCGGCGACGACCGCCCCGGCCTGCTGTCGACCGTGGCCAGCGTGATCGGGACCATGGGCGCCAACATCATCGAGGTGAACCACAACCGCCTGGCCCTCGACGTGCCGGCCAAGGGCGCGGAGTTCGACATCACCATCGAGACCCGCGACGCCCAGCACACCCAGGAAGTCATGAACGCCCTGCGCGAGCACGGCTACCCGCCGCGCTCGGTCTGAACGTGGCGGCGCCGGAGCGGCCCGCGTTCTAGGCGCGGGCGGGGCTGGCCTTCTTGGCGGCCTTGCGCGCCGGAGCCGCCTTCCGGGCGGGTTTGGCGTCCGGCCTCGCCGCGGCCAGGTCGTACATGTGCTGGTCGATCAGGTTGCGCGCCTTGAGATAGGCGACGTCCTCGTCCGACATGACGAGCCTGGTCGTCGAACGCCGCGAATAGACGCTGTTGAGCAGGACGTCCGGATCGTAAGGGGTCTTGACGCCCAGCCGGGCGGTCACGCGACGGAGGAACGCCGACAGGTTCTCGGTCAGGCCGACATCGGCGAACTCCGCCAGAAGCGCCTCGCCCGCCGGAAGCCACTCGCGTTGCTGTTCCATGGAGCAGGCCAGCGTCCCGGAAAGGGCGGCGAACTGGAAGTTGTTCAGCTGGACGACGATCTCGGGATCGGTGCTGCGCAGGAAGTCCGAGAACGTCAGCGTACGCGCCGCGACGATGTGCGGGGCGTAATACTCGGGGTGGCCGGGAAGGAACTCCCTCCAGTAGGTGTAGACCGAGCCGATGCGCTTGATGGGGTCGCGCAGCACGGTCAGCGCGGCGCGCGTCGGCGAGGCGAACTTCCGGCGCGCTTCGCCGCCCAGGTGACCCGCGACGATCGGGAAGCGGTTGAACAGCTTGACCGTGGGTTCGTTCAGATTGTCCGGATTCAGCGGCGGCGTGATGATCTCGATCGGATAGAAGACCCGCAGCGCCTCCGACAGGGCCGTGCCCGCCGTCTTGAACACGTGGTCGAACACGATGTCGGTCTCGGGATACTGATCGATCCCGCCGGCCATGAATCCGTCGGTCAGATAACGGCGGCCTTCCGGACTGTTCAGAATCAGGATCCGAATGACATCTTCGTCACCGTGCCGCATGTATTCGGCAACAAAACCCGGATCAGGGTCGCGCCTCAAGAGCACTCGTGAGCAACTGGTGATGAAGCTGGCGAGGCGTTCCAGCTTAGCCTTGAGTTCGTCGATGTCCTCAATGTTGTAGATCAACCGGTGAAAGCCGATCTCATCGGGGGAAAACGTTACATCGTAATCCGCCTGGAGTATGTCCAGGGCGCTCTGGGTGAAGGTGGCGACGCGGTTGTTCATGGATTTGAGTTCGCAGATCGCGAGCTTCAGTTCAAGTCGGCCGCGCCAAAATGCGTGCGGATGATCTGAAGTCGCAGGCGGTTCAGGTCCGATGGTCAGCGGCTGCGATAAATTTGGGCCCGCGGCTTCCGATCGCCCGGATTCGGGGGGCGCCCGGATTCGGGGGCGGGAGCGGGGACCATCCATGCCCGGCAGGGGGCCTGGCGGCGTCGACGGCGGATCGCCGACGGTCGGGCCGGAAGACGGACGACCTCGCCGTCCGTCTTCCGTGTATTGCGAGCGGACCTGCTGGAACTAGCCCAGCACGCCCTTGAGCATCTTCAGCGCGGCCTCGCCGAGGTCCGGACGCTTCAGGGCCAAGGCGACATTGGCCTTCAGCAGGCCGATCTTGTCGCCGCAGTCGTGGGTGTCGCCTTCGTAGACATAGGCGTGGAAGGCCTGGTTCTGCATCAGCTTGGCCATCGAGTCCGTCAGCTGGATCTCGTTGCCGGCGCCCTTTTCCTGGCTGGCCAGCAGGTCGAAGATCTCCGGCTGCAGGATGTAGCGGCCGGCGATGGCCCAGTTCGACGGAGCCGTGCCCTTGGCCGGCTTCTCGACCATGCCGCTCATGGTGGCCAGGCGACCCTCGACCTTGCTCGGGGCGACGACGCCGTACTTGTGGGTCTCGCTCTCCGGCACTTCCTCGACGCCGATGATGTTGCCGCCGCCGACCTGATCATAGACCTCGATCAGCTGGCTGAGGGCCGACTTCGGCGAGTCGACGATGACGTCGGGCAGCAGCACCGCGAACGGCTCGTCGCCGATGATGTCGCGGGCGCACCACACCGCGTGGCCCAGGCCCAGCGGGGCCATCTGGCGCACGAAGCTCATCTCGCCCGGCCGGGGCAGCTCGTCGCGCAGCTGCTTGAGGATGTCGAGCTTGCCCTTGGCTTCCAGCTGAGCCTCCAGCTCGATCTGGTGGTCGAAATAGTCCTCGATCGCGCCCTTAGAACGGCCGGTGACGAAAACGAAGTGCTCGATGCCTGCCTTGCGGCCTTCCTCGACGATGTACGACAGGATCGGCCGGTCGACGACGTTCAGCAGCTCCTTCGGCGTGGTCTTGGTGCCCGGCAGAACGCGGGTGCCGAGGCCAGCGACGGGAAGAACGGCTTTGCGGACGGGTTTCATGGACATCTCGCCTGAGTATTCGGGACGCCGTTTCTAGGAGGGCTTTCAGCCGAAAGCCACCATTGTTCCGTGAAATTCCGACTGTACGCGGCTGTGTTCGTTCGGAGATGGAATCCCGCGCGGTCCGTGCTAGCTGGACGGCCAGTTTCCGTCCGAGGTCTTCATGCACCGCCGCGCCCTGCTTCTCACCCTCGCCGCCGCCGGCCTGACCCTGGCCGCCTGCGGTCCCGACAAGAAGGCTCAGGAAAATCTCTCCGTCGCCGACGCCTTCATGGCCAAGAACGGCAAGGAACCGGGCGTCGTCACATTGCCCCAAGGCCTACAGTACAAGGTCGTGCGCGAGGGACCGCAGGGCGGCCAACACCCGACCCAGGCCGACGAGGTCAAGGTCCACTACGAGGGCAAGCTGTTGGACGGCACGGTGTTCGACTCGAGCTACGAGCGCGGCGTGCCGGCGGTGTTCCCGCTGGACGGCCTGGTGCCGGCCTGGATCATCGCCCTGCAGCGGATGAAGGCCGGCGACGAGTGGATCCTCTATGTGCCGCCGGCCCTGGGCTACGGGGCCGAGGACAAGGGCCCGATCCCGGCCAACAGCGTGATGATCTTCCGCATCGAACTGCTGGACGTGAACCGGCTGGGTCCGGGCAAGCCGAAGGAATAAGGGGAAATCTGCTCCCCCCTTGGGGGAGCTGTCGCGGAGCGACTGAGGGGGCCGCTCCGCATAGGCCGCGCTGCCCCCACCGGCCCTCCGGGCCACCTCCCCGAGAGGGGGAGGAGAGTCCGTTCTTACACCACCCGCGGCGGGTAACCGCTCTCGCGCAGGGCGTCCATGACTTCCTGGGTGTGCTGGGCGTCACGGGTTTCGATGGTGATGTCGAACTCCGCGCCCTTGGCCGGGACGTCGAGGGCCAGGCGGTTGTGGTTCACCTCGATGATGTTGGCGCCCATGGCGCCGATCACGTGGGCCACGGTCGACAGCAGGCCCGGGCGATCGTCGCCGATGATCCGTAGGCTGGCCAGGCGCTGGGCGCGGACCAGTTCTCGGGTCAGGACCGAGGCCAGCAGGCGGGTGTCGATATTGCCGCCGCACAGGATGAGGCCGCACTTCTTGCCCCGGAAACGCTCCGGATAGGCCAGCAGCGCCGCCAGCGAGGCCGCGCCCGCGCCCTCGGCGATGGTCTTCTCGACATTGCAATAGAGAGCCACCGCCTGCTCGATATGCGGCTCTTCCAGCAGCAGCACGTCATCGATCAGCGGGCGGGTCACGCCATAGGTCAGGTCGCCGACCTGCTTGACCGCCACGCCCTCGGCGATGGTCTGGCCGCCGCAATGGGCCGCGACGCCGCGCATCTTGGCGGTGAAGGACGGATACATGGCCGGCTCGCAGCCGATGATGCGGATGTCGGGCTTCAAAGCCTTGGCCGCCGTGGCCACGCCGCTGATCAGCCCGCCGCCGCCGATCGGCACGGGCAGGACCTCGAGATCCGGCGCGTCCTCCAGCATCTCCAGGGCGATCGTGCCCTGGCCGGCCATGATGTCGTAGTCGTCGAACGGGTGGACGAAGGTCAGGCCCTGCTCGTCGCGCAGCTTGCGGGCGTGGGCGTTGGCGTCGTCATAGGTCTCGCCCTCGATGACGACGGTGGCCCCGAAATCGCGGGTGTGCTGCACCTTCACGAACGGAGTGGTCTTGGGCATGACGATGGTGACCGGCACGCCCAGGCGCGCGCCGTGATACGCCAGGCCCTGGGCGTGGTTGCCGGCGCTGGCGGCGATGACGCCCTTGGCCTTCTCGGCGTCCGACAGCAGCATCAGCTTGTTCAGCGCGCCACGCTCCTTGTAGGCGGCGGTGAACTGCAGATTCTCGAACTTCACCCAGACTTCCGCGCCGGTAATCTTCGACAGCGTCTTGGAATAGCGGCACGGCGTGCGCTCGATCTGCCCGGCGAGACGGCCGGCGGCGGCGCGGATGGAGGTGATGTCGAGGGTCATGAACTCGCCTGCGAATTGCCAGGGGAGCCTTAGCCTTCGTCAGCCTTCGCAGCAATCGCCATGGGACGGTTCGCGGACGAATAGCGCCTTCGGAGCGAGTTCCCGCCGCGCGCGGGCAGACAGAAATCGCGAACTGGGCCAATAGTTCGCGACGGCCCGCGAGTCGACCATCGCATAGGAATGAACGTGACTTCGGATCCCATCCTGATTTTCGGCGCGGGCGGCTACGGTCGTTGCGTCGCGGACGCCGCTCGGCTGGCGGGCTTCGAGATCGCGGCGTTTGTCGACATGGCCGCGCGCGAACCCATGATTGGCGCGCCCGTGTTGGCGGAAGCCGATGTCTTCGCGGCGGCTGAGGGACCCCGCGCCGGCGTGATCGCCCTTGGCGACAACGCCCTGCGCGAGCGCACGGCCAGGGCCATCCGCGAGGTGTGGCCCGATTTCGTCTTCGTGACCGTGATCCATCCCAAGGCATGCGTGTCGGGGTCGGCCAGCATCGGCGAAGGCGGCGTGCTGCTGGCCGGGGCGGTGATCAATCCGGCCGCCACCCTGGGTGAGCACGCCTCGATCTACACCAACGCGGTGGTCGAGCATGACGCCGTGCTGGACGCCTATGTCACCCTGGCTCCTGGGGCGGTGACAGCCGGCACGACCCGCATCGGGCGGCGCGGCTTCGTCGGGCTCAACGCCTGCATCAGCCACGGGGTGGTCGTGGGCGACGACGTGGTGATCGGCGCGGGGTCGGCGGTGCTCAAGTCGGTCGAGCCGCGCCGCGTGGTCGTGGGGGCCCCCGCCCGCGTGGTCCGCGAGCGCGCTGTCGGCGAACGCTACCTCTAGGCGGGACGCCGGACGGCGTTCGGCGTCAAAGGGTGGACAGTCTCAACTTGCGCCATTCGCCGCACCAGAAGCCGGAGGCGGTCTCCGGCGACTGGAATCCGTTGCTCGTGGCCGCCGGCGGATAGCGGCGGCATGCGCCCTTGCCGGCCGCGGCGGGGCGCCAGAAATCGCAGGTGCCGCAGGTTTCACCGCCCTGTTCAGCGCGTTGAGGTGACTTGGGTCTCATTGGTCACCGTCGGTGAAGTGGATCTTCTCGGGGCTGACGAAGCCGTCGGCGTGCACCTGGCGCTGGAGTTCGGCCGAGATGCGGGACTGACGGTCGCCGGTTTTCTTTCGCAGCTTGAGCTCGAGCAGGCCCTCGTCGCAGGCGTCGAGATATTCCTGGGCCACGTCGCCCCAGTCCCGGGCCGCGACCTGGGCGTCGAAGAAGGGCTTCTGGATGGCCACCAGGTCGGCGGACTGGTCGATACCCCGCTTGATGGCGGTGGTGATCGAGGTGATGTCCCGAGGATCGAACAGCGTGGCCGGCCAGAGCGAGGACGGCAGGACGTCGCGAGTGACGGGGATGTCGGCCATGACGATCGGGGTGCCGACCGACATGCCTTCGCTGAACAGGAACGGGAAGCCGCCCTCGAACAGCGAGGGGGCGATCGCCAGGTCCGCCAGGGCGTACATCGCGGCGTGCAGGACCGCGCTCATCCGCGGCAGGCACAGGACGTGGCCGTAGAGGTCGCGATCGGCGATCAGCTGCAGGATTTCGGGCGAGGCGTTCAGGTCGCCCGTCAGCATCAGCACGACGTTGCGGCCCTGAGCCCGCAGGGCGTCGATGGCGAGCAGGGTGCGCAGGATGTTTTTATAGGGCCGGTTCTGCGTCGGGAAATAGAGCAGGGCGTCCCGGTTGGCCCAGTTGTCGCTGACGGCCGTGAGCCAGCGGATGGAGCCGCCGAAACGGTCCAGCGAGGTGTCAGTATTAACGATCACGCCGGTCGACCGCAGGCCGGACGAGAACCGCTTGATCTGCGCCACCGACGGATAGGGCGGAAGGTAGCGTTCGAAATGCGAGCCGAAGTTGGTGTCGAGCATGAAGCGCTCGGCGAGGCGGGCGCCGGCCTGGCGCACGGTCTCTCCGGGCTCCCTGAATGGCTCCAGATATTGGTCCGCGATCATGGGGGCGTGATAGACTACCTTGGACTTGCGCGCCGGAACGCCCAGGTGCTGATGGTGCAACTCGCTGACATAGGGCGAGGGGCAGATGATTCGCGTGGCGTGGTTCGCCACCTTCAGGATCGAGGACGTCGCCTCGGGAACGTCGCGGTTGCCGTCGAACACCTCGGGGAATTCGAGGAACACGATGTCGGGGATCTGCACCGTGATCGGCTTGGTCTTGATCAGTTGGCACAGACGCCAGTTGCCGATCGGGACGATGCAGGCCTCAATCCCGTCCCGGTGATCGATGTGATAGGCCATGGCTTCATAGGTCTGCCGACGCGCCAGCGCCAAGTAGCGAACGCGGCCGCCGTTCACGACCCGACGCGCCAAGCCGAGCGTCGCGCCCGCCAGCATGCGGAACGGGCGGGCGAAGGCGTAGACAAGTCCCGCCAGGGCCATGAACGGCAGCAGGAAGATCGGATTGACGTTCGATAGCAGCCGCGAGAAGTACCAGGTGATCTCGCCGCTCAGCTTGTCCGGCACCTTCGGGCCCAAGGGCGCGCCCCTGGCGATCTTGGTGGGGATGATGGGGCCGAAATAGGCGGTCGAAACCGAATTTCGGATGTCATACATCCGCAGCCATTCCTCCACCTTGCTCTTGGACCAGGTGGGGGCGCAGATCACCGCATGGGCGGACTGCCGGTCGCGCATCCCTCGCAGAAGCCGGGCGAGGTGCATGCCGATGCCCTCGCCGATCAGCTCCTGTCCGGGCTCGAGTTGTAGCCAGATCGCCACCCGCTTGAGCTTGGGCTTAGCGGGTGAGGTGGACTGTTCGGTTTTCATGTCCGAATTCGAGCCTGGATGCGCGACCTTGGGTCGTTAGACGTTGGAATAGCGGCTGTTCAGCAACATGCGATAGCCGCGGAGCAATTCCTGGATGCCGCGGTCCAGATCCCAGTCGGGGGTCCAGCCGGTGGCTTCCAGCTTGTCGTTGGAAACGATGTAGTCGCGCTTGTCCGGGTCCTCGCCGATCGGCGCTTCCAGGAAGACGAACTGCGGGACGTGCTCCTGGATCTTGGCGCACAGTTCCAGCTTCGACAGGTTGGCGGTCGACAGGCCCACGTTGTAGGCGTTGTTGTTCATCGTGCCGTAGTTGTCGATGGCGTGCATGAACGCCTTGGCCACGTCGCGGATGTGGATGAAGTTGCGCTTGAAGTGCCCTTCGAAGATCACGACGGCGCGGTCGGTGACGGCGCGCCAGGTGAAGTCGTTGACCAGCAGGTCGATGCGCATGCGCGGGGCCATGCCGAACACGGTGGCCAGGCGGACGGTGACGCCGTTGCCGCTGTCCAGAATGGCCTGTTCGGCCTCGACCTTGGAGGTGCCGTACAGCGAGATCGGGCGCAGTGGGGTCTCTTCGGTGCAGAACTGGCCCTTCTCGCCGATGCCGTAGCCCGAGTTCGTGGTCGGGTAGACGATCTTCTGCGACGAGGAGAGGTTTTTGACGATCATCCGAACGGCGTCGGAGTTGACCGTCTGGGCATTCAGCGGGTCCTGCTTGCAGAGCGGCGCGCCGACCAGGGCGGCCAGCGGGATCACGATGTCGGCCTTGGCCAGCAGCGACTTGACCAGGGCCTCGTCACGGACGTCGCCCTTCACCGGGTTGAAGTTCGGGTCGGCGCAGACGCCGGCCAGCACGGTGTCGCCGCGCGGGTACAGGTCCAGGGCGTCAACGGCGTAGCCCTTCTGCAGCAGCAGGGGGATCAGGATCGAGCCGATGTAGCCGGCGGCGCCGGTGATGAGCACACGTTCAGTCATGAGAATACCTCAAAAGAAGGACTATTCGCTCGCGTCGGCGAGATACTTTTCGACCACTTCGTCAGGCTTGCCTTCGGCGACGATGCGTCCCTTCGACAGCCAGATCACCCGCGTGCAGACATTCAAGATCGTGCTCATGTCGTGGCTGACCAGAACCAGCACCTTGGCGGTCTCGACCAGGCTGCGCATGCGCTCGGCGGCCTTGACCTGGAACGAGGCGTCGCCCGCGCCCAGCATCTCGTCCAGCAGTAGGATGTCGCCTTCGAGGTAGGTCGAGATGGCGAAGGCCAGGCGCACCGACATGCCCGACGAATAGGTCCGCACCGGCAGGTCGATGAAGTCGCCGATGGCGGCGAATTCGATGATCTCCTGCTCGCGGGCGCGCACCTGGGCCGGGCTCAGGCCCATGACCAGACCGCGATAGAGGATGTTCTCGCGCCCGGTGGCCTCGGACTCGAAGCCCAGGCCGATGTCGAACATGCCCTGGACGCGTCCGTGCATCTCGACTACGCCGCTGGTGGGCTCGTAGATGCCGGCCATCGCGCGCAGCAGGGTCGATTTGCCTGAGCCGTTGCGGCCGATGATGCCCAGGCGCTCGCCGGCGCCGACCTTGAGGCTGATGCCCCGGATGGCGCGCACAAACTCGACCTTGGCGGTCTTCTGCTTGGCGCCGAACAGCGAGAACATGTCCGCCTTGACGCTACCGCGCGAGAGTTGGCCGACAGGGTAGTCCAGAGCCAGGTTCTGGATCTCGATTCCGCAGTGATCTCGATTGTCGCCCATGCCGCCTGCTTCCCGATACTTAGACATCACAGCAGCCTCAGAAGTAATGGATCAGGCGACGGCGCTCGTACCGAAGCCAGCCCAGGGAAGCCGCCCACAGCACGACGGTGTAGCCGACCACCAGCCCGATATCGTGGAGTGAGGGGAGGCGCGAATAGATCATGATGTCGCGGAACATGTCACACATCGATGCAAAGGGATTGATCGCGGTGAAGGCCGCGAGGCCGGGCGATTCGTAGACTTGGCGCAGGACGATGACCGGCGTCATGTACCACAACAGGAACATCAGCAGGCTGATGGCCTGGCCGTAGTCGCGGTACTTGAGGTTCGCGATCGCGCTGATGGCCACCAAGGGCACAGCGAACAGGAACGCCAGCAGGCTGAAGGCGGGCCACAGGGCCCAGGTCCAGCTGATCGCGCCCCGGTCGAACACCAGGATCACCAGTAGGATGGCGATGTTGGCGAAGCAGTAGTTCACGAACAGGAAGGTCGTGGTGCGGATCGGGAACAGGATGTGCGGCAGGCGGGTCTGTCGAAGATAGCCTTCGGCCGCCTGGATGGAGCCCACCCCCTGTGTGACCGCCCCCCCGACGAAGTCCCAGATCACGAAGCCGGTAATCACGTACATCAGGTACGTCTGGATCGGCTGGTGGAAGATCCGGATCGCCACCGTCGACATGATGAAGCTGAAGCCGATCGGCCACAGCACGGCCCACAGGATGCCCAGATAGGTGCGCCGATAGCGCGACCGCAGGTCCGAGGCGACCAGGTGGATCACCAGGTGCCGGAAACGAAGCCAATCGCCTGCTTCCGCGAAGGCGCCGCCGCCGGACGCCACGTTCCGATAGATGCCGGCTTTCGCCATGGGTTACGCTTCCAAAACTGAGCGGAAGATGGTGGCGATCGTCGCGACGACGCCAGAATCCACGCGTCGCGACGTCGGGAGGTTCACGCCGGTCTGCGACAGCTCGTAGCTGACGGGGCAAGGGCGGGCGTAGCGACGGTAGGCCGGCATGGCTGACAGGCCGTTGAAGAACGGACGAAGGTCAATCGAGGCGGCCTTGCACGCGGCGATCAAGGTCGGGCGCTTGTCGGCCGGAACCAGCGCGCAGGCGAACCAGGTCACCGGCTGGAAGCGGTCGGGCAGGGTCGACGGCAGGGTCACACCGGGAATGCCTTCCAGCGCGGGGCGATAGAGGTCCATCACCGACTGGCGGTCTTCCAGGAAGTTCTCGATGCGGTCCAGCTGGGCGCAACCGACGGCGGCCTGCATGTTGGTCATGCGGAAGTTGAAGCCGGCCTCTTCGTGCCAGTAGCGGCGCGCCGGGTTCATGCCGTGGTCGCGCAGCATGCGCAGGCGCTCGGCGATTTCCGGGTTGTTGGTCAGGCAGATGCCGCCTTCGCCGGTGGTCATGATCTTGTTGGCGAAGAACGAGTAGCTGGCGATGTCCGAGAACTCGCCGACCATCTTGCCGTCGTAGCGGGCTCCGTGGGCCTCGGCGCAATCCTCGATGATGTAGACGCCGTGGGCGCGGGCCACCGCGGCGATCTCGGTCATCGGGGCCGGACGGCCGAACACGTGGACCGGGATCACGGCGCGGGTTCGCGGGGTGATCGCCCTAGCGAAACCTTCAGCCGACATGCACCAGGTCTCGGGATCGACGTCGACGATCACCGGCGTGGCTCCGACGTGCATGACGGTGTTGATCGTGGCCGCGAAGGTCAGGTCGGGAACGATGACCTCGTCGCCGGGACCCACGCCGAGGGCCGCCAGCGCTAGGTGCAGTGAGACGGTGCCGTTCGAGACGGCGACGCCCTGAGCCATGCCGTTCCAGGCGGCGAAGCGGCGTTCGAATTCGCGGATGTACTCGCCCGTCGAAGAAATCCAGGTCGACAGGTAGGCGTCCGACAGGTTGCGGAACTCGGCGCCCGATAGGTCGGGCTCGGCGACCGGCAGGAACGCGCCGATCGGATCGATGTGCAGGCGCAGCGGACGGCCGTCCTGGTCTACCTCGACGATCGGCCGGGCGAGGTTCTGCAGGTTCTGGCCCGGGCGGACCACGTCGCCCACGGCGGCCATGACGTCGCCGGCCTTCAGCGGCGCGCGATAGGCGCCTGAACGGATCGTCTCGCGCACGGCCGTCAGGCCGATCTGGCCGACCAGCAGTCCTTCGCCATCGACGACCCAGCAGGTTTCGACACCGCCCTCGAGCGCGATCTCGGCGGCCGCGAAAAGCCCGTCATCCACACTGCACAGCGGAATTTCGATCGTCCGCGACAGGGATGACATGGAGGCGTCGCCGTCCATACAGAGTACCTTTCCAAAGTCCGAAGGCCCCGCGGCCTCGTGACGCTTAAAGAGATGCTTGAACAATAAGGATTACGGCCGAGCTTGCGCCTCGGCGGTGGCGACCGTCTACACAGTCGCCATGATGGGTGCAACCTTCCACTAGGCGGCCGAATAGCGCCGTGAGGAGCCCGTGGACGGGTAGTTCGAGGTCAGATCGGGCCGGTGCAGGACCACCGAGCTGCCGTCCTGGTCGAAGCGGAAGGGCACGTGCGCGGTGGCCTTCCCCGGCTGGAACTGGAAGGTGGACATGGCCGCGGCGACCGCCGCCTGCTTCTCCGGCGGCACGTAGAACAGCAGGAAGCCGCCGCCGCCCGCGCCCAGCAGCTTGCCGCCCAGGGCCCCGGCCTGGATCGCCAGGGCGTAGGCTTGGTCGATCGCGCCGTTCGAGACGCCGTTGGCCAGGCTGCGCTTGGCCTGCCAGCCGTCGTCCAGCAGCTTGCCGAACTCGTCCAGCGAGATGGAGTCGTCCTCGAGAATGGTCTGGGCCTGGCCGACCATGTTGTAGACCTTGTCCAGCTGGTCGCGCCGGTTGGCGAAGTTCTCGACCTTGCTCTTCTCGATGGAGCCGGCGTCACGGGTGAAGCCGGTGAAGAACATCATCAGGCTGCCCTGCAGGGCGGCCAGGCGGTCGGGGGAGGCTGAGGTAGGCGTCACCTGGAGGGAGCCGTCCTTGCCGAAGGCGATATGGTTGAAGCCGCCGAACGCGACGGCGGTCTGGTCCTGGCTGCCGACGGGCTCCTGCAGCAGGTCCTGCTCCACGCGGATGGCTTCCTGGGCCAGCCACATCTTGCTGATCGGCTGGTCCTCGCGGTGCGCCAGCGCGTGCAGGGCAGCCACGGTGAAGGCCGAGGACGAGCCGAGGCCCGAACGCGCGGGGAGGTCGGCGTTATAGACGATCTCGTAAGCGGAGCCCTCGTCGCAATAGTGACGAAGTACTTCGCGCACGACGGGGTGCTCGATCTCGTCGAGCGTGTTGGTCTGCTCGACCTGCCGCCAGACCACGCGGTACTTGAAGTCGAACACCGGGGGCGTCGGGCGCAGCGTGATGTAGACGTACTTGTCGATCGTGGTCGACAGGACCGCGCCGTTGCCGTGGTGCTTGAACCAGCCAGGATGATCGGTGCCGCCGCCGAAGAATGAGACCCGCAAGGGCGTTCTGACGATGATCATAACGCTATTCCCGTCGCCACCCTGGTGGCCTGTTTCGAAACATTGAGCGATCCGGCCCAGCCCGCCATCGCCCGCAACCTACGTCGTCCCTGGGGACCGTCAGCTCACCCTGGGGGCGATGCGCAACGCTTCCGCGAAAGCGAGGAAAACATGATAGAGCGTTGAAGATGGTATCTTTTCGGCAACAGGACGTTCGTTCGCGTCGAAGACCTCGATCCAAGTTCCCGCGGGCTTCGCGTTCAGGTGGAAGTCCAGCAGCCGGCGAGCGCTCTGAGTGATCACCGGCATGGGGTCGGTCCCGTCCAGCTCATAGAGGGCGACGGCGGACTTGACCCGCTCGGTGTTGGGCCAGGTGCGCGAGGCGCGATCCAGCGGGACGCCGTCGTCGCGCACGCCGTTGAACACCTTGCCGGTGACCGGATCGACCCCGTGCCGCTCGCCGAACGCCACCAGCGCGCGGGCCAGGTCGGCGGTCGGATGGCCCGTCAGGCGCTGGTAGTTGGCCAGGATCCACGCCCATTCGAACTGGTGCCCCGGCTCGATCCAGCGGCCCTCGTCGCCCGGCGCGCGGCTCCAGCCTTCGCCGAAGAACTCGGCCAGGGTCTGGGACTTCAGGTCGAAGAACTTGTCGCGGAACAGGGCGACGATCTCGTCGGCCAGACGGGAAATCTCTGGGTCGGGGCGGGCCTCCAGGCAGGCCAGGCAGGCCTCCAGCAGGTGCATGTGCGGGTTCTGCTGGCGCCATCCCTCGGCGGGCAGTTCGTGGACGAAGCCGCCGCCTTCCGGCTGGCGCATGCGCGCCTCGATGAATTCGCGGGTCCGTCCGACCCACGTCCAGGCCTGCTCGTCGCCGCTGGCGCGGTAGTACCAGCCCAGAGCGAACATCACGAAGGCCAGGTCGTAGAGGTCGGGCGTGCTGTCGATCACCTCGCCGGACCGCGACAGCCGCCGGGCCCAACCGCCGTCCTCGCCCAGCCAGGCGTTTTCCGTCAGGAACCGGTAGCCGTGGCGGGCCGCCTCCAGGCCGGGCTCATAGCCGAGCAGGGCCGCGTGCGAGAACACATAGATTTGCCGCGCGATCACGCGAACGCGCTTGAAGTCTACTTCGGCGGGCTGACCATCAGCATCAAAATGTTCGACAAAGCCCCCATTGACGCGATCGACGCCCTGATTGCTCCAGAACGGCAACGCCGTCTCAAACATCCAGTCGCGAATCTCGTCGAAAAGGCGTGTAGTCATGTCAGCTCACCGGAAAGTTCAGCGGTGAGTGAACGGTTTCGCCGAACCGGTCAAGACGGTTTGGACCAGTTCCAGAAGATCGCCTCCGGTGTATTGCACGGCGCTGATTCCGGCCGCCAGACCGGCGTCCAAGTCGCTTTGACGATCACCGATCATCACCGACCGACCACGGTCGATCGGCAGGTCGCGCAGGGCTTTCAGGATCAGGCCGGGATTGGGTTTCCGGTCCGGATGGTTGTCGTGCCGATAGGCCGCGACCTGGGCGTCCGGATGGTGGGGGCAGTAGTAGAGCGCGTCCAGGTGCGCGCCTTCGGCGGCCAGCTGGGCCTGCATGTTGGCGTGGAAGGCATGGATCGCCGTTTCCTCGTAGAGGCCGCGGGCCACCCCGGCCTGGTTGGTCACCACGATCGCCAGCCAGCCGGCGTCGTTGACCGCGCGGATCGCCGCGACCGCGCCGGGCGTCCAGCGCAGGTCCTCGGGACGGTGGGTGTAGCCGGCGTCGACATTCAGCGTGTCGTCGCGGTCGAAGAACACCGCGGGGCGACGGACGGAGGCCGGCAGCTCCCGTCGTCCCTGGTTCAGGGTTTCGGGCAGGCCGATGTCGATGAAGTACCCGTCGAAGGCCTTGGCCGCGAGCCGGCCTTCCCGCGCCAGGCGCGGGAAGACGTCGGCCTCGATCGAGCAGGGCAGGGTCTGGATCAGGTCCAGCACCTCGCGGCGCAGGGCGTAGACCCCGCCCGAGATGAACGCCCCGCCGTGATGGGCCTCGTCCTTCTCCCGGAAGTTGGTCACCCGGCCGTCGATCACGTCGACCGAGCCGTAGCGGCGAGCGTCATCGACCCAGCGCAGCGACAGGGCGCCGACGTCGCCGGGGGCCAGGACGCTGGCCAGGGCCAGGTAGTTGAAGTCGAAATAGGAATCGCCGTTCGACAGGAAGAACTGCGGGTCCAGGCGGTCGGCGACGTAGCGCAGGGCGCCGCCGGTCCCGGCCGGCTCGGGCTCGCGCACCACCTCGACCCGGCAGCCGCCGTGGGTGGTCCCGTGATAGGCGGCTTCGACAACGTCGCCCAGGTGGCCCGCGACCAGCAGGATCTCCTCGACCCCGTGCCGGGCGAAGTTCTCGATCAGATAGTCGAGGAAGCGCTTGTCGCCGTCGATCAGCATCATCGGCTTGGGTGCCGCGCTCGCCAGCGCGCCGAGCCGCGTGCCCTTGCCGCCCACGAGAATAACGGCCTGACGCATGTGTCTAAGTCCCGTCTGAAGAGGAAAACGCTAGGAAAGCTGACCGGCGACCACGTCGGCGATCGCCAGGGCGCTGGTCAGGCCGGGGGATTCGATCCCGAACAGGTGGACGAGGCCCGCCACGCCGTGTTCGTCCGGCCCCTGGATGGTGAAGTCGGCGGCCGCTTGGCCCGCGCCACTGAGCTTGGGCCGGCAGCCGGCGTAGTCCGCCTGCAGCGCGCCATCGGGCAGGCCCGGCCAGTAACGGCGGATCGCGGCGTAAAACACCTCGGCCCGGGCCACATCCACGGCGTAGTCCACGACGTCGGGGTCGCGGGTCTCCAGCCACTCTACGTCCGGCCCGAACCGCATCCGGCCCGCCAGGTCCAGGGTCACGTGCACGCCCAGCCCGCCGTCGACGGGAACCGGATAGATCAACCGGCTGAAGGCGGGACGGCCGGCGTAGGAGAAGTACGAGCCCTTGGCCAGGGTCAGGGGCGCTGGGGCGGCGGGGCCGCCTTCCAGCTTGGCGGCCACCTCATGGGCGTGCAGGCCCGCGGCGTTGATCAGCCGGACGCAGGTGATACGGCTGGGATGCTCGCCGCCCACTTCCAGTTCGATCCGCCCGTCGGCCAGCACCTTTCCCGCCAGTAGCGGGCTGTTGAAGGCGATCGCTCCGCCCGCGTCTTCGATCTCGCCTTGCAGGGCCAGCATCAGGCCGTGGCTGTCGACGATGCCTGTCTCGGGAGAGATCAGGGCCTCGACCGCGTGCAGTTCGGGCTCCATCCCGGCCAGGGCCCGTTGGCCGGCCCGGTCCATGCCCTCCACGCCGTTGCGCTGGGCCTGGGCGTAGATGGCTTCCAGTTTCTCGGCCTCGCGGGCGTCGGTGGCCACGATCAACTTGCCGCACTTGCGGTGGGCCACGCCCCGTTGCTTGAGATAGGCGTACAGCTGTCGCCGCCCCGCCACGCAGAGCCGATGCTTGAGGCTGCCCTCGGGGTAGTAGATGCCGGCGTGGATCACCTCGCTGTTACGCGAGGAGGTTCCGCTTCCGATCATCGGCCCGGCTTCCAGGACGATGACCTCGCCGCCCGAGCGCGCGACCGCCGCGGCGCTGGCCAGACCCACCACGCCGGCGCCGACGACCACGCAGTCGCATGCGTAGGTGTCCACGCCCTGCCTCAGCCCGCGGCCGCCGCCACCGCCTCGGCGGTGATGCCGAACTCCTTGTAGAGGCGCTCGTAGGGGGCGCTGGCGCCGAAGCCCGTCATGCCGACGAACTTGCCGGTCTCGCCGATGAAGCGGTCCCAGCCCATGCGGACGGCGGCTTCGACGGCCACGCGGGTGGGGGCGGTCCCGATCACCGAGGCCTTGTAGGCGTCCGGCTGCTGCTCGAAGAGCTCCCAGCAGGGGGTCGAGACGACGCGGGTCGGCTTGCCCTGAGCCTGCAGGATGTCGCGGGCCGCCGTGGCGACCGAGACTTCCGTGCCCGAGGCGAAGATCGTGACGGCCGCTTCGCCGCCCTCGGCGGCCAGCAGCTCGTAGGCGCCCTTGGCCGACAGGTTCTCGGCGGCGGTGTCGCGGACGCCCGGGACCTTCTGGCGCGACAGGCACATCACCGAGGGGGTCGCGGCCTGCTCCAGTGCCAGCTTCCAGCACTCGGCGGTCTCGACCGCGTCGGCCGGACGGAAGACCAGCAGGTTGGGGATGGCCCGCAAGGACGCGATCTGTTCGACCGGCTGGTGGGTCGGACCATCCTCGCCCAGGCCGATGGAGTCGTGGGTCATCACGTGGATGACCTTGGCCCCCATCAGGGCGCCCAGGCGGATGGCCGCGCGGCTGTAGTCGGCGAAGGCCAGGAAGGTGCCCGAATAGGGGATCACGCCGCCGTGCAGCGCCATGCCGTTCATGGCCGCGGCCATGCCGAACTCGCGCACGCCGTAGTGAACGTAGCGGCCGGCGTAGTCCGGAGCGTCGAACGGCTTCATGCCCTTGACGAAGGTGTTGTTCGAGCCGGTCAGGTCGGCCGAGCCGCCGACCATGTCGGTGATGGTCGGGATCAGGTGGTCCAGGGCCGCGCCGGAGTGGACGCGCGTGGCGTTGCCCGGCTTGGTCCTGGCGGCTTCGGCGATGTGGGCGTCCACGGCCTTGAAGGCGTCGACCGGTAGCTGGCCCTTGATGGCGCGGGAGAAGTCGGCGGCCAGCGGCGAGGCGGCGACCTTGGCTTCCCAGGCCTTGCGGACCTTGGCGCCGCGACGGCCGATGCTCTTCCAGGCCTTGGCGATGTCGTCCGGCACGGTGAAGGGCTGGGCGTCCCAGCCCATGGCCAGGCGCGCGTCGCGGATCTGGTCGTCGAACAGGGTGTAGCCGTGGCTGTGAGGATCGCCTTCCTTCGGACCCGCGCCCTTGGAGATCAGGGTCTTGCAGGCGATCAGGGTCGGGCGGTCCTGCCTGGTGGCCCAGCGCAGGGCGGCGGCGATCTTGCCGTGGTCGTGGCCGTCGACGGCCTTGACCGCCCAGCCGGCGGCCTTGAAGCGGGCCAGCTGGTCGCCGGTCTCGGCGATCGTGGCCTCGCCGTCGATGGTGGTGTTGTTGTCGTCGAACAGCACGGTCAGCTTGGAAAGCTTCAGGCGGCCGGCGATGCTGATGGCCTCGTGGCTGACGCCCTCCATCAGGCAGCCGTCGCCGGCGATCACCCAGGTGCGGTGATCCACGACGTCCTTGCCGAAGCGCGCGGCCAGATGGGCTTCCGCCATCGCCATGCCCACGGCGGTGGCCAGACCCTGGCCCAGCGGGCCGGTGGTGGTCTCGACGCCGGGCGTGTGGTGGACCTCGGGGTGACCGGGGGTCAGCGAACCCCACTGACGGAAGTTCTCGATCTCCTTCATCGTCACGGCCT
>Ga0102591_1002471_pt1 | contig 19975 bp, 18 predicted proteins | sample AraplaCol_mCL_r2_2_FD_76860 | JGI IMG/M metagenome (GOLD analysis project Ga0102591, IMG submission 76860) | Arabidopsis root microbial communities from North Carolina, USA - plate scrape MF_Col_mCL_r2 (SPADES assembly) (version 2) | ecosystem: Host-associated > Plants > Roots > Endosphere... | reverse complement strand
AACAGCCCGCCTGCGTGACCGTGTGCCCCACCGGCGCCAGCTACAAGCGCGCCGAGGACGGCATCGTGCTGGTCGACGAGGACAAGTGCATCGGCTGCAAGCTGTGTTCGTGGGCCTGCCCGTACGGCGCGCGCGAGTACAGCGAAGTCGAAGGCGTGATGAAGAAATGCACGCTGTGCGTGGACCGCATCTACAACGAGAACCTCGCCGAATCCGAGCGCCAGCCGGCCTGCGTGCAGGCCTGCCCGACGCGCGCGCGCCACTTCGGCGACCTGGGCGATCCGGAATCGAAGGTGTCCAAGCTGGTCGCCGAACGCGGCGGCGTGGATCTGCTGCCACAGCTGGGCTACCAGCCCGTGAACAAGTACCTGCCGCCGCGTCCGCGCCGCACGGGCGAGACCGCCGGCGCCGCGCCGCAGGAAGAAACTCTCGACACCGCCGCGCTGCCGCCGATGCTGCGCTGGCTCGACCGCGTACTCAGCCGCTGAGTCACATCCATGCATCCAGCGTTTTCCGTCATCGCCTTCACCACGCTCTCCGGCGCCGGCTATGGCCTCCTGCTCTGGGCGGCCGGCCTGATCCTGCTGCCGGCATTGCAGGGCCGCACGCCCGCGAACGCCGCGACGGTGCTGCTGTGGGCGCTGCTGCTCGTCCTCGGACTGGTACTGACGACGGTCGGGCTCTTCAGCTCGATGCTTCACCTCGGCAAACCCGGCCGCGCGTGGCGCGCTTTCTCGCAATGGCGCACGTCGTGGCTTTCGCGCGAAGGCGTGTTCGCTGTGGCGACGGCGCTGGTGGTGCTGCTGATGCTGGCGCTGATCGGCACGATGATCACCGGCGCGCTGCCGCCTTCGCTGTGGACGGCAATGCCGATCCTCGCGGCGATCATGCTGCTGCTGTCGCTGTGCACGATCGCCAGCACCGCGATGATCTACGCCTCGCTCAAGCCCATTCCCGCATGGCGCCATCCGCTGGTGCTGCCGGGCTACTTCGTCTTCGCGATCCTCACCGGTTGGCTGGTGCTGATGGCGCTGGTGAACTGGAGCGCGTTGTCGGACGAGGCGCTGGGCGTGATCGTGCTGGTGACCTTCGCGCTGGCGATCGTCGCCGCGCTGCTGAAGCTGGTGTACTGGCATCGCATCGACCGCCAGTCGCTGGGCGCCACACGCGGCGACGCGGTCGGGCTCCCGGGGCGCGAGGTCGACGTGTTCGAACGACCGAACACGCAGGCCAACTACATCAATCGCGAAATGGGCTACGTGCTGGCGCGCAAGCACGCGCGTCCGCTGCGGGCGATCGCGCTGCTGCTGTTCGCCGCAGTGCCGATGATCGCCGCCTGGCTGGCGTGGGCGAATCCTGAACTGGCGGGCCCGGTGTTCACGCTCGGGGCCGCGCTGACGCTGACCGGAACCCTCGTGGAACGCTGGCTCTTTTTTGCCCAGGCCCGGCATCTGGTCACGCTTTACTACTGAAGTCGCTGAATGGAAACGGGTTTTCGGCGCGAATCCATTTGCCTGTAACCGATTCCATCGGCAACATGGCCGGCGGTTTCCCAGTCCACACATGACGATGCTCGGTGTGCTCGGGCTCGCCCTGCTCGGCGGCCCCTTCGTGACATTGCCGATGCCGGTCACCCCCGGCGACCCCACGCTGATGGCCATCGCGAGCGATCCGGCGCAGATGCGGCTGTACTGCTTTTCCACGCGCTGTGGCGACGAGGAATGGCAGGTCGCGATGTCGGCGCCGATGCCGGTGGAGTCGGCCAGCGATGCGCGCCACCGTCCGCTGCGCCTGCCCGGCAGCCAGAGTTACGCCGCGCTGAGCGCGCCGGCGACGCCGCGCGACAGCAAGGGCTCCTACTCCAACGACTTCCGCATCGGTACGCGTTACAGCGTGCAGGCGGTGCGCGACGGCCCGACGCAGGTCGGCCTCACGCTCGGCGCCGGCTACCGCCTCGCCCCGCTATATGACGATGGCATCAACCAGGCCGGCCCGGTGCTTCGCGGCGAACTCAACCTGGGCCAGAAGGTCGGCGAACGCGCCACCTGGACGCAGCGCGTGCAGTTCGAAAGCGGCCGTGGCGAGGCGTTCGTGAAGCAGTCGGTGAGTTTCGACGTGAACCTCGCGCCGAACTGGACGCTGGAAAGCGACTTCGCGATCCGCCACGACACGCAGAACGGCGGCGGCAAGGAAACCGCCGAGAGCAAGATCGAGCTGCGTCGCCGTTTCTGATTTTTTTGCGCACCTCTACGCGCGCATCCTGATTCTCGCGTGCCGATTCGCGCGCTGCGCCCGACTCAATCCGCGTCGAACGCGGCCAGCAGCAGGATGATCAGCGCCGTCGCCGCCAGCAGCGCGTGCGCGATGACCAGCCACGCCGGCAACAGGCGCTGCCGCCACTTGTACGCAAGGCTCATCACTGCGCCGCCACCGGCGGCGAGCAGGAACAGGACCAGCGCGATCAGCACCGTCGAGGGCACCTGCTGCGTGCACAGCGCATAGGCAACGAGCGTGAGGCCCGACGCGGCCAGCAGGCCGTGCAACATCGCCAGCCAGGCCGGCGGGTTGTGCCGCGTCGAGAAGCGGATGACCGCCATCAACAGGCCACCCAGCGCCGCGATGACGAACAGGATCGAAGCGGTCTGGATCATGCACGGCGCCTCGTCTGAGCCGCACCCAGCCTAGGCCGAGCGCGGTGAGGCGGCCGTGTCGGCAGTGTCGATGCGGCGTCACGATCCTGCGAGGCGCGGCCCCGCGGAACTTCAGTGCGAAGCGGCGATCAGGTCGCCCGCGCCCAGCGCCAGCAGCTGCTGCGCTATCTCGATGCCGAGCGCATCCGGCGCATCGCCGCGACCTTCGCCTTCGGCGCGAACGATGACGCCATCGCTCGCCGAACCGACCAGCCCGGCCAGGTGCAGCTGCCCGTCGTGCAGGCGCGCGAAGGCGGCGACCGGCACATGGCAGCTGCCGTGCAGCGCGCGGTTCATGGCGCGCTCGGCTTCAGCGCAGGTGCGCGTGTTGGCGTCGTCCAGGCGCGCGCACAGCTCGCGCGTGGCGAAGTCGTCCTCGCGGCATTCGATCGCCACCGCGCCCTGCGCCGGCGCCGGCAGCCAATGCGGCGCCTGCAGGCGGTCGCGGATGCGATCGTCGAAGCCGAGGCGCTGCAATCCCGCGCACGCCAGCACGATCGCGTCGTACTCGCCCGCGTCGAGCTTGGCCAGGCGCGTGTTGACGTTGCCGCGCAGGTCGGCCAGTTGCAGGTCCGGACGCAGCGCGCGCAGCTGCGCCTGCCGGCGCAGCGACGAGGTTCCCACGCGCGCGCCCTGCGGCAACGCGGCGATGTTCGCGTAGCGGTTGCTGACGAAGGCGTCGGCGTAATCGGCGCGCGCCAGGATCGCCGGCAGCGCGAAACCCGGCTCCAGTTCCATCGGCACGTCCTTGAGCGAGTGCACGGCGCAGTCGGCATCGCCGCGCAGCATCGCCAGCTCGAGCTCCTTGAGGAACAGGCCCTTGCCGCCGATCGCCGCCAGCGAGCGGTCGAGCACCTCGTCGCCGCGCGTGCTCATCGGCACCAGTTCCACGGTGAGGCCGGGATGCGTCGCGCGCAGGCGGTCGGCGACGTGCTCGCTCTGCCACAGGGCGAGCGGACTTTTGCGAGTGGCGATGCGGAGCGTCTTCATCGGCACATTATCGCCACTAACGCCGCCGGGCGCCCGCTCGCGCTCAGCCGGGCTTGGCGATCATCAACCAGAAAACGACGATGACGCTGATGAAGGCGGGCCAGCCGAGCCAGAACCACCAGCGCATCACGCGGTAGTAGGAGGCCGGCAGCGGCTGCCCGCTCGCGACGGCTTCGCGCGCCAGATCGCGCGCCCGGATCTGCAACCACAGCACCGGCAGCCAGCACGCGCCGACCACGAAGAACAGCATCAGCGCCGCCTTCAGCCAGAACACGTCCAGCGGCATGCCCAGCAACCGGGTGAGCCACAGGCCGGTCGCCAGTTGCACGACGACAGCGGGCGCGGTGAAGAGGGCATCGGCGATGACGACGTGACGTGCGGTGTCCGCGATGACGCGCGCGTCGCCGCGACGGTGCGCCATCCACATGAAGAATGCGATGCCGAGTCCGGTGCCGAACAGCAGCGTGGACGACAGGATGTGGAGCCACTTCAGCCACAGATAACTCATGCGCACTCCCGCTCAGCGCCGATCGAAAAGGACCCACAGCACGGCCAGCGCGGGCAGCGTCACCAGGTTCTTGGCCAGGCCGCCCAACGGATCCCCCCACATGGCCGGCAACGCCACGCCGAATACCACGGTGTAGACGAGCACCAGCGCGATCATCGAGGCCACCGCGGCGCGTGCCGCACGCCCGCTGATCAACCACACCGCCAGGATCAGATCCAGCACCGACGCTACGCGCGCCATCGCCACCGGATGCGCCGACGCGAGCGCGCTGCCTTGCGCGAGCGATTCGATCGTCGCCGCGGGTGTGGCCCAACCCGCCCACGCCGAGAGCAGGAACAGCGCCACGACCGCCACGCGCAGCACCGGCCCCAGCCAGTACAGGCGTGCATGCCAGCGGTCCTGCACCTGGCTGGGTTCGCTCGCCAGCACCTCGTCCAGTCCGCGCGGCGCAACGCCGAACGCCGCGTTCAGACGGCCATGCGCATCGGGCGCGGCCACGTTGCCCCGGCGCAGCATCTTCCACATGGTCTGACCGAGCGGACCGGCGCCGAATCGCTCGCCCAACCACGCCAGCATCGATACCGCCGATTCCGGCGCCCGCAGCGTCAGCGCCGGACCGACGCGCAACCATCGGCGCCAGCGGCACAGGTAGTCGGCCAGCGTGAGCGGCGCGGGACCAACGACGTCGAAAACGCCCGTCGCCTGACTGGCCGCTGCCTGCGCGACGAGTTCGCCCAGGTCCTCGGCGGCCACCGGTTGCAGCGGCCATTGGCCGTGCCCCGGAATGGCGAGCATGCCCGGCAGTCCGGCCATCGCACGCAGCAGCGAGGTGCCGCCGTACGAACCACGTGTCGAATAGACGACCGAAGGACGCAGCACGACAGCGCTCAGCGGCAAGCGCAGCAGGGCATCGTCGAAGCGGTGCTTCGAGGCGACGAATTCGCCGTCGTCCGCATGCCCCAGCGCCGAAACCTGCACGAACCGGCGCACGCCCGCCTCCACGCACGCACGCGCCAACGCGAGCGGCGCGGCATGGTGGATCGCTTCGAAACGCTGGCGACCGGATTCGCGCAGGATGCCGGCCGCGTTCACGACCGCATCGACGCCGTCGAGGACGGCGCGCCAGTCGGTGTCCCCGTCGGCCAGATCGCATGCGCGCGCGTCGTCGCTGCCGTCCGCCCTACGCACGCCGCGAATCACGCGCCAGCCGCGCGTACGCAGCGCGGCGATGATGAAGCCGGCGATGAATCCGTTCGCGCCCAGCACGAGCGCGGTGCGCCCGTGTCCGCTCACGCGTGTTCCATTCGGGACCGGCGCGTCGCCGGCGGTTACCGCTACTACCGACATCATCACAGGTGCTTCAAGGTTTCCTTCAGCCCCGACACGCAGCGCCGGCTGACTTCCAGCGGCGCCTTGCCATGGCGCAGCACGGCCTGCACGTGGCCGTCGGGCGCGCGGCGCAGTTCGACGATCTCGTGCCGCGCCACCAGGCAGTTGCGGTGGATGCGCACGAAGCGTTCGCCGAACTCGTCTTCCAGGGACTTCAGCGATTCCTCGATGAGGTCCTCGCCGCGCGCGTGGTGCACGACGACGTACTTCTCTTCGGCATGCAGGTAGTGCACGTCCTCGATCGGAATCAGCCGCAGGCTGCCGCGCAGGCGCGCGCACAGGTGGCTGCGGCGCTGGCCGACAGGCCCGGCACCGTTGTCGCCGTTCTTCTCGCGGCCGGCGGCGAAGGTGCGCACGCGTTCCAGCGCAGCGGCCAGGCGTTCGGCGCGCACGGGCTTGACGAGGTAGTCGATGGCCTCGGCCTCGAACGCCGACAGCGCATGCGCGTCGTACGCGGTGCAAAAGACCACCGCCGGGCGCGGATCGAACGCCGCGAGGTGTCGCGCGGCTTCCAGCCCGTCGATGCCGGGCATCGCGATGTCCAGCAGCACCAGGTCCGGGCGATGTTCGGCGCAGGCGTGCAGCGCGTGCTGGCCGTCGGCCGCCTCGGCGACGACCTCGACGCCACGCTGTTCGGCCAGCAACCCGCGTAGACGCTCGCGCGCCAGCGGCTCGTCATCGGCGATCACTACCCTCATCGGCGCCTCCATCCCCAAGGCCGGCACAGCCGTATGGGGGGAGGATAGCCCCGCGCGGGGTCGGCTACCAATCGTCCGCTGGCCCTAGCCGGCAAAGCGACGGGACAGCCAGTCGCCCAGGTCGCGGATCTCCTCGGCGCAAACCTGGTGCGCCATGGGGTAGTCGTGCCATTCCAGGGCGAAACCCATGGCCTTCATGGCTTGAGAACTGCGCAAGCCGATGGCCGCCGGCACCACCGGATCGAACTGGCCGTGGGCCATGAACAGCGGCTGCGACGTCGCCGCGGCCTGCAACGCGGCGGCGGCCTGCGAAGGCGCTTCGGGCAGGTAGGTCGACAGCCCGGCCAGCCCGGCGAGCGGCACGCGCCGGCGAAGGCCGGCCGACAGGGTGATGGCGCCGCCCTGCGAGAAGCCGATCAGCACGATGCGTTCGGCCGGAATGCCGCGTTCGTTCTCGCGCGCGATCAGCGCCTCGACCTGCGCCACCGACTCGGCGACACCCGCCTCGTCGGCGCGGCTCTTGCCGGCATCGGTGTGCAGCGCGTCGAAATCGAAATGGACGATGTCGTACCACGCGCGCATGCGCATGCCGTTGTTGATCGTCACCGGCCGCACCGGCGCATGCGGGAACACGAACCGCAGCGACGGCCAGTCGCGACGCACGAGTTCGGGCACGATCGGCGCGAAATCGTGGCCGTCGGCGCCCAGGCCGTGCAGCCAGACGATGGACCACGTCGGCGACGGTCCGGTTTCGAATTCGACGGTTTCCAGCAGTGGGGCGGTGGTGTTCATGCCCGCATTGTCGCCGCTGTGCGACGGCGCGCCAATCGGCGCCGGGCTCAGCCCTTGGGCTCCGGCGGCAGCTGGAACGTCAGCGTGCGCGTCGTGGTCACGCGGCGCGGCGTGGCTTCGAACTGCCAGCGCGCGGCGGCGGCGAGCGCGGCCTGTTCGAACAGGCCTTCCGGTTGCGCCGAGACGGTGCGCACGTCGGTGACGCTGCCATCGGGCTGGATGGTGAAGGCGACCTGCACACTGCCTTCGATGCGACGGTTGCGCGCGGCCAGCGGATAGCGCGGGGCGGCATCGCGCAGCAGCCGGGGCAAGGCGGTGGGCGCGGGTTCGGCGCGCGCGACGACGGTGGGCGGCGGAGTGGATTCCTTCGGCGCGACCGGTTCGGGCGCCGGCGGCGGCGCGACGTTCGCCGACGTCGTGGCGTTCGCTGGCGTGGCTGCGGACAGAGTCGCGCCGGGCGGGACGGCCCGCGGGAGCGCGGCTGCGGGTGCGGGTGCCGCAGCCGTCGCGACCGGTGCCACCACCGGCTTCGCCGCTTCCGCGATCCGCGCACCCTCGTCGCGATCGGCCTTCTCCTGCGCCACGCGCAGCGATTCGCGCAATCGCGGCAGGGCCGGCGCATGCGCATCCATCCGTGCGAGCAGGCCGATCAGCCGGCGCGCTTCGTCCAGTTGCTGCTGGCCGAGCGCCTGTTCGCTGGAGATCAGCACATACGGCTGCAACTCGGCCAGCGCCGCGGCGACGCCCGCATCGGGTTCGCGCTCGCGCAGGGCGAGGTAGTACTCCACCGCGTTGTCGCCGGCCGGCGTGTGCAGGCGCTGTTCGCGCAACGCGGCCTCGGCACGCGCGCGCAGCGGCTGCGTTTCCATCTGCTCCAGCACGGGCGCCGGCAATGCCGCGTCCTCCGCCGTCGAAACCGGGGCTTCTTGCACCGGCGGCACCTGCGAGCCCCCGCATCCGACCAGCGCCAACATCAGCAAACCCGCACCCGCCAGACCCGAACACCGCATCGCGCATCCCCCTGCAAAAACCGGCACAGGCTAGGCAGCGCATGTGACGGCAATACGGCAAGGCGCCGCTGGAGGCCGGCGCAATTGTGTATCGCCACGTCCGGCACGTACCCTTCGCCGATGCTCCGCCTGCGCGCCCTCGTCATCGTCCAGTGCCTGATGCTCGGCCTCCTGCTGGCCGGGCTGGCGATCAAGCCTGCGCTGGCGGCGAGCGAGGAACTGCACGACCTGGTCGCGCACGCGTCGCTGTCCGAAGGCGGCAGCTCGCACGACGACGCGTCGGGTCACGACGCGCTCGATAACGACGGCACCGACAACGACACGCGCGGCGGCCAGCCGCACGAAGACGACCACTTCCACCTGACCCACTGCTGCGGCCACCAGGCCGCCGTGCCGGTACGCGTGCATTTCGAACTGCCCGTGCCGCACGACGCCTCGCCGCTGGAGCGCGAGCGCATCGCCTTCGCGCCCGAACCGCGCACCGCACCGTTCCGTCCTCCGATCGCGGCCTGACGTCGCCGCCGGCCCTTGCCGGCGTTCCGTCCGCCCTTTCTCCGGAGACATTCCATGTCCGTTCGACCCGCGGCGTTCGCCGCGCTGGTCGTCGCGCTCGTTGCGGCTTCGCCCGCACGCGCCGACGACCGCCTCACGCTGGACGACGCATTCGTACGCGTCGCCAGCGCGCATCCCGATCTTCGTCTGACCCTTCCACGCGCGCAGGCGCTCCAGGCCGAACGCGATGAAGCCGCGCAACGCCCCGCCTTCACCGCGGGCGCGACGCTTGAAAACGCCTTCGGCACCGGCGATTACGCCGCGCTCGATTCGGCCGAAGCGACGCTGACGCTCGCGTCCGTGCTCGAACGCGGCGGCAAGCGCGATGCCCGCATGGCGCTCGCGCAGGGCCGCATCGACGCGCTCGCCGTGCAGCGCGAAGCCACGCGCCGGGACCTGCTGGCCGAGACGGCGCGCCGCCATCTCGCCGTCGTCGCCGCGCAGCGCAATGCCGACATCGCGAACGCCGACATCGGGCAACGCCGTCGCGCCGTCTCCGCCGCACGCGAACGCATGAATGCCGGCGGCGCGCCCGAGTCGGTCGTGCTCACCGCGCAGGCCGCGTTGGCGAAGGCCGAGCTCGACCTTCGCCGCGCGCAGCAGGCCGGCGTCGCGGCGAAGCAGCACCTCGCCGCGCTGTGGGGAGAACGCGAGCCGCGCTTCGAGCTCGCCGCGAGCGACCCACTCGCCCTGCCCGCCATCGCCGACTTCGACGCACTCGCCCGCGAGCTGCAAGGCACGCCTGAACTGCGCGCGTTCGCCGACCGCCAGCGCATCGCCGAGGCACGCGCACGACTCGCCGAAACGCAACGCAGCGCCGACATCGAATGGCAGGTCGGCGCGCGCTGGCTCAATGCGAGCGACGACATGGCGCTGATCGCGAGCGCATCGATCCCGCTCGGCGCCGCGCGTCGTGCGGAGCCGGGCATCCGCGCGGCACAGGCCGAACTGGCCGCGCTGGAGATCGAACGCGAAGCGCAGGACCTGTCGCTGTATTCCACGCTGGTCGAAGCGCATGGGCGATACCGCGTCGCGCAGCTGGAAGTGCTGCGCCTGGGCGAGGACGTGCTGCCGCGCCTGCAACGCGCCGAAACCGCCGCCGAACGCGCCTGGCGCGCCGGCGCGACGACGTACCTGGAGTGGTCGCAACTGCAATCCGAACGCACCGCGATGCGCCGCCAGCAACTCGACGCCGCGCTCGACGCGCAGCGCGCCCTCATCGAAATCCAGCGACTGACCGGCCAGGCCCTCGTGCAGCCGGCGCGCTCCATGGAAACGGGAGTTTCACCGTGAAGATCCGAGTCATCGCTGCATTGATCGCGCTGGCATTGGCCGGCTGCGGAAATTCCGGCACCACCGGCGACGCCGGCCACGACCATGCCACCGAAGGCGCGCACGAAGAAGCCGAAGCGCGCGGCGAACACGGCGGCCGCCTGCTGAGGCAGGACGACATCGCCGTCGAACTGGCCATCGCCGAGGACGGCACGCCGCCGAAGTACGAAGCCTGGCTTTATCGCGACGGCAAACCGCTGCCCGCGAAGGCCGGCGAAGTCGATGTCGCGCTCGTGCGGCTGGGCGACGTGCGCGAGACGCACACCCTGCGCGCACGCAGGGACGGCCGGCTGATGGCGGACTCCGTCGTCACCGAGCCGCACTCCTTCGATGTCGCCGTCACCGCACGCATCGACGGCCGCACGTTGCGCTGGACCTTCCCCAGCTACGAAGGCCGCACCGCCATCGCCGCGGATGTCGCGCGCGAATCGGGCATCCGCGTCGCGAAGGCCGGGCCGGGCGTGATCGCCGACGAACACGAAGTGCAGGGCCTGCTCACGCCGGTGGAAGGCCGCGTCGCCAGCGCGATGGCGCGTTTCCCCGGCCCGATCCGCGCCCTGCGCGCCAACGTAGGCGATGCGGTGCGCGCGGGCCAGCCGCTGGCGTCCATCGAGAGCAACATGAGCCTGACGACATACACCGTCTCCGCGCCGATCTCCGGCGTGGTGCTGTCGCGCAACGCGGCGGTCGGTGCCATCGCGAGCGAAGGCGCGCCGCTGTTCGAGATCGCCGACCTGTCGAAGCTGTGGGTGGACCTGCATGTCTTCGGCGCCGACGCGACGCACCTGCGCGCGGGCGTGCCGGTCACGGTGACGCGCATGAGCGACGGCGTGCGTGCGCAAACGACGCTCGAACGCGTCCTGCCCGGCACCGCCACCGCAAGCCAGAGCACCGTCGCGCGCGCCACGCTCGACAACGCCGACGGCCTGTGGCGCCCCGGTTCGGCGGTGAGTGCGAAGGTCACCGTCGCGCAGCAGCCCGTCGCGCTGGCGGTGCCGTTGTCGGCGTTGCAGACCTTCCGCGACTGGGACGTGGCGTTCGTCCGCGTCGGCGATACGTACGAAGTGCGGCCGCTTGAGCTCGGACGGCGCGACGCGACGCAGGTCGAAGTGCTGTCGGGGCTGCGCGTCGGCGATGCGGTCGTCGTCGAACAGAGCTATCTGGTGAAGGCGGACATCGAGAAGTCGGGGGCGTCGCATGACCACTGACGCCGGCATTCTCGAAAAACTCATCCGGTTCGCGATCCGCCATCGCTGGCTGATGATGGCACTGACCGCGGCGCTGGTCGCGGTGGGCGTATGGAGTTTCCAGCGCCTGCCCATCGACGCGACGCCCGACATCACCAACGTGCAGGTGCAGATCAACACCGAGGCGCCGGGCTATTCGCCGCTGGAATCCGAACAGCGCGTCACCTACCCCATCGAAACCGCGCTGGCCGGGCTGCCGAAGCTCGACTACACGCGCTCGCTCTCGCGCTATGGCCTGTCGCAGGTCACCGTCGTGTTCAAGGACGGTACCGATCTGTTCTTCGCGCGCCAGCAGGTGGCCGAACGATTGCAGCAGGTGAAATCGCAGCTGCCCGCGGGACTGGAGCCGGAACTGGGCCCCATCGCGACGGGGCTGGGCGAGATCTTCATGTACACCGTCGAGGCCGATCCCGCCGCGCGCAAGCGCGACGGCACGCCGTGGACATCGACGGACCTGCGCACGCTGCAGGACTGGGTCGTGCGCCCGCAGCTGCGCAACACGCCCGGCGTGACCGAGGTGAACACCATCGGCGGTTATGCGCGGCAGGTGCACATCACCCCCGATCCGGCGCGCCTGGTCGCACTGGGTTTCGGCCTGCGCGACGTCGTCACCGCCGTGGCGGCCAACAACCGCAACGTCGGCGCGGGGTACATCGAACGCAACGGACAGCAGTTCCTCGTGCGCGTGCCTGGGCAGGTCGCCGATCTGGACGCGATCCGCGACATCGTGCTCGACCGCCGCGACGGCGTGCCGATCCGCGTGCGCGATGTCGCGCAGGTCGACGAAGGCCCCGAGCTGCGCAACGGCGCCGCGACGCAGGACGGCCGCGAGGTCGTGCTCGGCACGGTGTTCATGCTGGTCGGCGCGAACAGCCGCGATGTCGCGCAGGCCGCCGCAGCGAAGGTGGAAGCGGCCAACGCGAGTCTTCCGGCCGGCGTGAAGGCGCACGCCGTCTACGACCGCACCGCGCTGGTGGACCGCACCATCGCCACGGTGACGAAGAACCTCGTCGAGGGCGCGCTGCTGGTCGTGGTCGTGCTGTTCCTGCTGCTGGGCAACCTGCGCGCGGCGCTGATCACCGCCGCGGTTATCCCGTTGTCGATGCTGTTCACCATGACCGGCATGGTGCGCGGTGGCGTGTCGGGCAACCTGATGAGCCTGGGCGCGCTGGATTTCGGCCTGATCGTCGATGGCGCGGTGATCATCGTGGAGAACTGCCTGCGCCGCTTCGGCGAGGCGCAACACGCACTCGCGCGCGAACTCACCGACGAGGAACGCTTCGACGTCACCGCATCGGCGACGGCGGAAGTGATCCGCCCCAGCCTGTTCGGCCTGGGCATCATCACCGCGGTGTACCTGCCGATCTTCGCCCTCACCGGCATCGAGGGAAAGATGTTCCACCCGATGGCGATCACGGTGGTGCTGGCGTTGACCGGCGCGATGGTGCTGTCGCTGACCTTCGTGCCGGCGGCGATCGCGCTGTGCATGCGCGGACGCGTGGCGGAGAAGGAGAGCCGCGCGATCGCATTTTCACAGCGCATGTACCGGCCGGCGCTGGCGTGGTCGCTGTCGCATCGCGGCGTGGTGGTCGGTGCCGCCGCGACGCTGCTGGTCGGCTGCGCGCTGCTGCTCACGCGCCTGGGCACGGAGTTCATCCCGAGCCTGGACGAAGGCGACGTCACCGTGCACGCGATGCGCATCCCCGGCACCAGCCTGAGCCAGGCGGTGACGATGCAGGCGCAGCTGGAGCGCAGCTTCAAGTCGCTGCCGGAAGTGCAGCGTGTCTTCAGCAAGATCGGCACGGCGGAAATCGCCAACGATCCGATGCCGCCCTCGGTCACCGACACGTACGTGATGCTGAAACCGCGCGATGTGTGGCCCGATCCGCGCAAACCCCGAACGCAGCTGCTCGCCGAACTCGAAGCCGTCGCGCAACGCCTGCCCGGCAACAACTACGAGTTCACCCAGCCGATACAGATGCGCATGAACGAGCTGATCTCCGGCGTGCGCGCGGATGTCGCGGTGAAGGTGTACGGCGACGACCTCGACACGCTGGTGCGGGTGGCGCGCGAGGTGGAGGCAGTGATGAACACCGTGCCGGGTGCGGCCGACGTGAAGAGCGAACAGGCCACGGGCCTGCCGCTGCTGTCGATCGCGCCGGATCGTCGGGCGCTTGCCGGTTACGGGCTTAATCCCGGCGACGTGCAGGACACCGTGGCGACGGCGATCGGCGGCGAGGTGGCCGGGCAGCTGTTCGAAGGCGACCGCCGTTTCGACATCGTCGTGCGCCTTCCCGAAGCCTTGCGTTCCGATCCCGCGCGACTGGCCGATCTCCCCATCCCGCTGCGAGAAGCCGGCAACGCGGACGAGTCCAGCCGCGATGCGACGTGGGCGTCGGGCGCGCCGCGCACGGTGCCGCTGCGCGAAGTGGCGAAGATCGACACCGTGCTCGGTCCGAACCAGGTGAACCGCGAGGACGGCAAGCGCCGCGTGGTGGTCACGGCCAACGTGCGCGGACGCGACCTGGGCGGATTCGTCGAGGAACTGCAGCAACGCCTGCAGCGCGACGTGACGCTGCCTTCGGGTTACTGGCTCGGCTACGGCGGGACGTTCGAGCAGTTGATCTCGGCCAGCCAGCGCCTCGCGGTGGTGGTGCCGCTCACGCTGGCGGTGATCCTGGCGCTGCTGTTCTGGGCGTTCGGCTCGGCGAAGGACGCGGCGCTGGTGTTCAGCGGCGTGCCGCTGGCGTTGACCGGTGGCGTGATCGCGCTGGCGCTGCGCGGGATTCCGTTGTCGATCTCGGCCGGCGTGGGCTTCATCGCGCTGTCGGGCGTGGCGGTGCTCAACGGGCTGGTGCTGGTGAGCTTCATCCGTCGCCTGCGCGAGGACGGCGCGCCGCTGCGCGAGGCCATCGTCGACGGCGCGCTCGGCCGCCTGCGGCCGGTGCTGATGACGGCACTGGTCGCGTCGCTGGGCTTCGTGCCGATGGCGTTGAATGTCGGCGCGGGTTCGGAAGTGCAACGGCCGCTGGCGACGGTGGTGATCGGCGGCATCGTGTCGTCCACGCTGCTCACGCTGCTGGTGTTGCCGGCGTTGTATGCGTGGGCGCATCGGCGCTCGCGCTAGCCACCTCGCACTTGTAGCCCGGGTAAGGCGAGCCGCACCCGGGTTGCTTCATGCGATACGGGGAACCCGGGTGCGCTCCGCTTACCCGGGCTACGGGAACGTCAACCGCGCGCCGGCGCTTCAGGGCACGGCGCGCCCGCATCCATCCACGTCCGGAACGCGCGCACGAACTCGTCGTGCGGCACCGGCACGGGCACGCGGTTTCCGCCCGGCGACCAGCCCCACAGCACGAGCTTGTCCTCGGCGACGTGCTTGAACATCGCTTCCATGTCGCGACCGCCATTGCGCTTGCGGTCCTGGATCATCGAGCACAGCTCGTGCGAGGGAACGCCGATCCACGCCATCTTCTGGTCCGGCGGCGGCAGCGCCCAGTGCGGCGCGCCGGGCGGCGCGTGCGGGCCGTAGCTTTCGGACAGGTTCGCCTCGCCATGGCAGGCCGCGCACGGCAGGCCAGGCGCACCCTCGCCCTTCGGTCCGCGCACGACGTTCATCATGTGCGGCGTCTGCGTGTCGAACTGCAATGGCGCGTCGCCCGGGATGTGGCAGTTGCTGCAGCGCGGATGCTGGAAAACCTTCTCGACCGTGGCGAACGCGGCCAACGCCTGCGCCTTCTGCTGCGGATCGACTTTCGGCGCGCATGCCGCCAGCAGCGTGAGGGAAACCAGTGCAACGAAGCTCAAACCCCGCATGGCGTTCTCCTCAGGCGACGTTGGCGGACAGACGCAGCGGCAGTTCGCGCAGGCGCTGTCCGGTGAGCGCGAAGATCGCGTTGGCGACGGCCGGCGCGATCGGCGGCGTGCCGGGTTCGCCGGCGCCGCCCATCTTTTCGGTGCTCGGCACGATGTGCACCTCGACCTGCGGCATCTCGTCCATGCGCAGCACGCGGTAGTCGTGGAAGTTGGATTCCTGCACCAGTCCGTCCTTGAAGCTGAGCGCGCTGTGCAGCGCCGCACCCAGGCCGAAGGCGATGCCCGACTCCATCTGCGCGCGCACGCCCTCGGGGTTCACCGCGATGCCGCAGTCGATCGCGCACACCACGCGATGCACGCGCACCGGATGGCGCAGGCCGGGGTTCGGATCGATGGAGATTTCCGCCACCTGCGCGATGAAGCTGCCGAAGGATTCGTGCACCGCCACGCCGCGCGCGCGGCCCTGCGGCAACGGCGTGCCCCAGCCGGATTTCTCCGCCGCGAGATTCAGCGCGGCCAGGTGCCGCGGATGCTTCGCAAGCAGCGCGCGGCGGTAATCGACCGGATCCTGCTTCGCCTCGTGCGCGAGTTCGTCGATGAGGCTTTCCATCACGAAGCCGTTGTAGCTGTGGCCGACCGAACGCCACCACAGCACCGGAATGCCCGTGCGCGGCGAATGCAGTTCGACGCGGTGATCGGGCAGGTCGGCGATGTACGGCGAATCGACCACGCCTTCGACCGAGGTGCCGTCGATGCCGCCCTTCACCATCGCCGCCTCGAACGGCGAGCCGATCAGGATCGACTGCCCCACCAGCACGTGGTGCCACGCCAGCGGCTTGCCGGCGTCGTCGAGCGCGACGCGCGCTCGCTGCACGTACATCGGCCGGTAATAGCCGCCGCGGATGTCGTCCTCGCGCGTCCAGACGGTTTTCACCGGCTTTCCGGCGGCCTTGGCCACTTCGACCGCTTCGCTGACGAAGTCCGACGTCGGCGTCGCGCGACGGCCGAACGCGCCGCCGAGGAAGGTGGTGTGGATGTGCACGTTCTCCGGCGCGATGCCGAGGATCTTCGACGCGACCTGCTGGTCCAGCGTCTGGAACTGCGTGCCGGTCCAGATGTCGCACACGCCGTTCTCGAACTTCACCGTGGCGTTGAGCGGCTCCATCGGCGCGTGCGCGAGATAGGGAACGTGGTATTCGGCTTCGAGCGTGCGAGTCGCCTTCGTCAGCGCGGTTTTCGCGTCGCCCGCCTGCTTCGCCAGCGCACCATCGGTGAGGGCGAGCGTGCGGAACTGTTCGCGCAGGGCGGCGGTGTCGAGCGCGGCATTGGGGCCGTTGTCCCACTCGATCTTCAGCGCATCGCGGCCGAGTTTCGCCGCCCAGTAGTGGTCCGCGACGACCGCCACGCCGGTCGGCACCTGCGCGACGTCGCGCACGCCGGCCACGGCCCTGGCCGCCGTCGCATCGAAGGACTTCACCGTGCCGCCGAACACCGGCGCACGCGCGACCACCGCGGTGAGCAGGCCGTCGAACTGCACGTCCATGCCGAACTGCGCGCGGCCGGTGATTTTCTCGGGCGTGTCGAGGCGCTTGGTCGGATGACCGATGAGCTTCCAGTCCTTCGGGTCCTTCAACGCGACCTTCGCCGGAGCGGCTTTCAGGCTTGCCGCCTGCACGGCGAGTTCGCCGTAACGGGCGCGCTGGTCGCCAGCCATGGCCGTGCCGTTCTCGGTGCGCACCTGCGCGGCAGGGACGTTGAACTTCTGTGCGGCGGCGGCGACGAGCAGCGCGCGCGCGGTGGCGCCGGCCTGGCGGTAGCGGTCGAACTCGGACCAGGTCGTCGTCGAGCCGCCGGTCATCTGCATGCCGAACGCGGTGTGCGCGAACGGCGGCGCGGCGGGTGCGTGTTCGACGCGGATACGCGTCCAGTCGGCGTCGAGTTCCTCCGCGACCAGCATCGCCAGCGTCGTCCAGATGCCCTGGCCCATCTCCGAATGCGCGAGGAGCACGGTGACGCTGTCGTCGGGCGCGATGCGCAGGAAGGCGTTGGGCTGCAGGCCTGCGGAGACGGCAGCCGCCTCTTCGGGCGCGGCGATCGCGAAGCGCTTCGCTCCGGGGATGACGAACGCGACGACGAGGCCGGCGCCCATGGTGGCGGTGGCCTTGAGGAAAGTGCGACGGGATGGGTTCAGTCGTGCGTTCATTGCAGACTCCGCGCTGCTGTTTCCTTCTCCCTGCGGGAGAAGGTGCCGAAGGGCGGATGAGGGGGAACGGAGCGAAAGCCCTGAACTCGCAGTGCCGAACCGCACTGATTGTTCAACCTTGTAGCTTCGTTGCCCCTCACCCCAACCCCTCTCCCGGAGGGAGAGGGCTCAGTACATGGGATCAGGCGCTTGCCTTGCCGCTCATCTCCGCCGCCCGATGCACCGCCGCACGAATGCGCTGGTACGTCCCGCAGCGGCAGATGTTCCCGGACAGCGCCTGGTCGATGTCCGCATCGTTCGGCGCGGGCACCTTCGCCAGCAACGCGGCGGCGGACATGATCTGGCCCGACTGGCAGTAGCCGCACTGCACGACGTCCAGTTCGGTCCATGCGCGCTGCACCGGATGCATGCCGTCCTTCGACAGGCCTTCGATGGTGGTGATCGCGCGGCCTTCGACCGTGGACACCGGTGTGACGCATGCGCGGCGCGGGGCACCGTCCACGTGCACGGTGCAGGCGCCGCATTGCGCGATGCCGCACCCGAACTTGGTGCCGGTGAGATGCAGCAGGTCGCGTAACACCCACAGCAGGGGCATGTCGGGCGGCGCGTCGACGTCGTGCTCGGTGCCGTTCACTTGCAGCTTCATGCCAATCCCTCGCGGCGGCTGGGGCGACCAAGTCCCACCTTCGGCTGGAACGGCGGAACGGACCGCTACAGTAGACCCCCGCCGTCGCCGGGATCGCTAGCCCGTTCGTCGCCGATCCTTGCCCGATCCTCCAGCGCCACGCCGCTGCACGTCGCCGCTCCCGTACCCTGCCGATCACGCTCCCGCGTCGCCGCACCGCAGATCCTTTCCCGCATGGACCTTTCGCGCACTCCCGCTGGCGTTCTCGCCTTCGTACCCGCCGCGTTGCCGGCAGGCGGCTCGCGCGCCGTGCTCGACGCGTCTGTCGACGCGTTGCGACGCGACGTTCCGGCCACGCTTGCCCTCGTGCTGGAAACCAGCGGATCGACCTACGTGCGCGCCGGCGCGATGGCCTTGTTCGACGGCGAGGGCACGCAGGTCGGCTGGCTGAGCGGCGGTTGCCTGGAACCGGAAATCGCCCAGCGCGCCGAAGCCGCCGCGGGTGCCATGCACATCGATTTCATGGAGATCGACACGCGCTTCGACGAGGACCTGCTGTCGGGTTCGGCCGTTGGATGTCGCGGTCGATTGCGCATCGCGCTGATTCCGCTGATGGCGCTGGACGACTGGCCCTCGCTCGTCGCGGCCTGGCGCGGAGGCGAAACGCTGCGCATGGGCGTGGCGCTGGACGGCACGCTCGGGCTCGCTTGCGGTGCGCATGCCATCACGCATCGCCTTCCCGCACAGACGCCCAGCTGGCCCGACGCGCAATCGCGCTGGTCGCTGATCGTGCCGTCGGCGCCATCGGTGATCGTGTTCGGCGCCGGGCCGGAGACGCCGTTCGTGCTGCCGCTGCTGCGTGCACTGGGCGCGACGACGACGCTGGTCGAACGCCGACCGCGCTGGAACCCCGCCGGCGCACTGGCCGATCACGCGCTCGAATTCACGCCGACGCAGGCGCTTTCCGGCCCCATGCGCCGGCACGACGTCGCGCTGGTGATGCACCACAATTTCGAACTCGACCGCGAGGCGCTGCACGCGCTTGCGGCGGCGCCGATCGGTTTCGTCGGCCTGCTTGGGCCCGTGCGCCGTCGCGACGACCTGTTCCGCGTGTTGCCCGCCGATGCGCGCGAGGCGCTGCTGCCGCGCCTGCATTCGCCGGTCGGCCTGCATCTTGGCGGCAGCGGTCCGGAGGCGATCGCGCTGAGCATCGCGGCACAACTGCAACGCCACCTGCACGGCGCGCCTGCATGAAGCACACGGCGATCGTCCTCGCGGCGGGCGGCAGCACGCGACTGGGGCGGCCCAAGCAGCTGCTCACGCGCGACGGCGAAGCGCTGGTGCATCGCGCGGTGCGGCTGGCTGCGGCGACGCATCCGGCGCGGCTGGTCGTCGTCACCGGCGCGCACGCGCACGAGGTGGCGGCGGCGTTGCAGGTGATCGCGGTGGATACTCGAATGGAACTCGTCGCCAATGCCGAATGGGCGCAAGGGCTGTCCACGAGCCTCGCCGCCGCGGCGAATGCGCTGCACGAGGTCGACACGCCCGCGCTGATCCTGGTGTGCGATCAACCCGCGCTGCAGGAACGCCACCTGCGCGCGCTGCTCGACGGAGCGGCGCATTCGCCTTCCGGCTGCGCGGCCACGCGACATGGCGATCGCCTCGGCGTGCCGGCGGTGGTCAGCGCGGAATTGCTGCGCGGCGCAATCGATCTGCGCGGCGACGCAGGCCTGGGCGCGCGCCTGAGTGCGCTGGAAGGCGTGTGGACGCTGGACGCGCCGGAGTTGGCGTTGGACCTGGATACGCCTGCCGATGTCGCGCAGGCGATGTCGCAAGGCTGGCTGGACGACGAACAGGCCTGAAGGGCCCGGCCCGCACAAACAAGGCCTGAAACGAATAAAGGCAGGAACCAGGGGCGGAAGAGGCATCGCCTGCTCCCACCGCTCGTTCCTGCCCTTACCCGTTTGTCACTGCATCAACAGGATGCGGCGGCTTGCGCGCGCCGCATCCCGCGCGGTCATCAGGCCGCGGCGTCCTTCAGCTTCTTCAGCGGACGGACCTTGACCTTCACCGTGGCCGGCTTGGCAGCGAACCACTGCTCTTCCTTGGTGAACGGGTTGATG
>Ga0102591_1002465_pt1 | contig 20019 bp, 12 predicted proteins | sample AraplaCol_mCL_r2_2_FD_76860 | JGI IMG/M metagenome (GOLD analysis project Ga0102591, IMG submission 76860) | Arabidopsis root microbial communities from North Carolina, USA - plate scrape MF_Col_mCL_r2 (SPADES assembly) (version 2) | ecosystem: Host-associated > Plants > Roots > Endosphere... | reverse complement strand
GTGATCGCCCTGCGGCCCGACGTGGTGCTGACCGCCGCCCATTCCTCACCAGCCACCCGCGCGGCGCTGAAGCGGCTGGGCATCCGCACCGAGCTGTTCAAGGTGCCTAACAGCTGGGTGGAGAACCAGGAACAGATCCGCCGCATCGCCGAGGCCGCCGGCCATCCGGAGCGCGGCGAGGCGCTGATCGCCCGGGTCGAGGCGGCCATGGCCAAGGGCGCGCCGCGTCCAGGGACCCGACCGGTCACCGCCCTCGTCTTTCAGCCGAACGGCTTCGCGGCCGGCCACGGCACCCTGGTCGACGAAATGATGCGTCGCGCCGGCTTCGTGAACGTCGCCCAGCGCTACGGCCTGAAGAAATGGGGCAACGTCTCGCTGGAGCGCCTGCTGGCCGATCCGCCCGAAGTGCTGCTGGCCGGACAGGCCGCGCCGAACGCTCCCACCTGGGCCGAGCGCATTCTCAACCACCCGGCCCTGGCCGCCGTCTCGTCGCGCATGACCCGGGCGGTGTTCCCCGAGCGCCTGCTCTACTGCGGCGGCCCCGGCCTCATGGACACCGCCGCCGCCCTGGCCACCGCCCGCCGGCAAGTGCTGGGAGCCGCCGCGTGACCAAGCGCCTTTTGCTCCTGGGCGGGCTGTGCCTCCTCGTCCTGCTGCTCAGCGGCCTGTCACTGACGGCCGGCCGCGTCTGGGTTCCGTGGAGCGCCTGGTCGCAGGCCGCCCAGGATCCACGCTGGGCGATCATCTTCGAGCTGCGCCTGCCTCGCACCATCCTGGCGATCGCGGTCGGCGCGGCCCTGGGGCTCTCCGGCGCGGCCATGCAGGGCTACACCCGCAATCCGCTGGCCGATCCCGGTGTGCTGGGCGTGTCGTCCATGGCCGCCCTCGGCGCGGTGATGACCATGTATCTGAGCCTTAGCCTCTCGACGCCCTGGCTGCTGTTCACCGCGGCCATGATCGGGGCGGTGGTCGGGGTTGCGGTCATGCTGGTGCTGGCCGGCGGGACCGGGGGGACTATCACCTTCATCCTGGCGGGCGTGATCCTCAACACCGTGGCCAGCGCCGGCGTGGCCCTGGCTTTGAGCCTGGCGCCCAGTCCGTGGGCGGCGCAGGAGATCATCAACTGGCTTCTGGGCTCGCTGTCCGACCGCAGCGCCGACGACGTCTGGCGCGCCCTGCCCTTCATCGCCTTCGGCTCGGGCCTGATGCTGCTGCTGGGCCGGGCGCTGAACGCCCTGACTCTGGGCGAGACTGGGGCCAAGGCTCTGGGAGTCGACCTGAACCTGACCCGCGTGCTGCTGGCCGTCGGCGTGGGCCTGGCCTCGGGCGCCAGCGTGGCGGTGACCGGCATGATCGGCTTCGTCGGCCTGATCGTGCCCCACCTGATGCGGCCGCTGGTCGGCCATCAGCCGGGGGCCCTGCTGGCGCCCAGCGCGGTGGCCGGCGCGGCCCTGGTGCTGTCCGCCGACATCCTGGTCCGCCTGACGCCGTCGGCGGCCGAGGTGCGGCTGGGCGTGGCCATGGCGGCCGTCGGCGGCCCGTTCTTCCTGGCCCTGTTGATCTCGATGCGCCGGAGGCTCGCGTGAAGGAGGTTGGCATGAGCGATCTGGTCGCCGAGAACCTGACCGTCGCCCTGGGCGGCCAGACGGTGCTGAGCGGAGTGAGCGCCCGATTCCGCCTCGGCGAGGTCACCGCCATCGTCGGCCCCAACGGCGCGGGCAAGTCGACCCTGCTAGCGTGCCTGGCGGGCCTGCGTCGCCCCGACGATGGCAAGGTCTCGCTGGGCCTGGAGCCGATCCAGAGCCTGGCGCAGCGCGAGCGCGCCCGGCGCATCGGCTTCCTGCCCCAGACCCCGGAGGTCGCTTGGGCCGTGGACGTCGAGACCCTGGTCGGCCTTGGCCGCACCCCGCACAGCGGCGCCCGAGGCCTCAGCGACGCCGACCATACCGCCGTCCAGGCCGCCCTGGTCCGCACCCGCATGACGGGCCTGGCCCATCGCGACGTCACCACCCTGTCGGGTGGCGAGCGCGCCCGCGCCCTGCTGGCCCGGGTGTTGGCGGGCGAGCCGTCGTGGCTGTTGGCCGACGAGCCGCTGGCGGGTCTCGACCCCGGCCACCAGCTGGACACCGTCGACCTGATGCGGGCCTTCGCGGTCGAGCATGGGCACGGCGTGGTCATGACCCTGCACGACCTGGGCGTGGCCCTGCGCCTGGCCGACCGGGTGCTGGTGCTGCGGGACGGCGCCCTGATCGCCGACGCCGCACCGCTGGAGGCCCTGACGCCGACGGTGATCGAGACGGCCTACGGCGTCAAGGCGGCCATCGTGCCGGGCTCGGCGGGACCGCTGATCGAGCTGATCGGGCGCGCGGATGGCTGACGCCGCGCCTTGGCCGTGGGTCGTGGCCCTGGCCTTGGGCCTGGAAGCGATGCTGGGCTATCCGGCTCGCCTGATGCATCCGGTCGCCTGGCCCGCCGCGCTGATCGAGGGTCTGGAGCGACGCTGGAACACACCGACCGCCTCGGACCGGCGCCGTCGGGCGCTGGGCGTTGTCCTGGTCGTGTTGCTGGTTCTCGCCGCCGTCTTGATCGGCGCGGCGGCGCACGGCCTGTTCGGCGTTAGCCTGCCCGGCCTGACTCTGGTCGCCCTGGTCGCGACCGTCGGCTTGGCCCAGCGCAGCCTGCACGACCATGTCGTCGCCGTCCTCGCGCCGCTGCAAGTCGGCGACCTGAAGGCCGCGCGCGTGGCGGTGGCGATGATCGTCGGCCGCGACACCGATCAGCTCGACGCCGAAGGCGTGGCGGTCGCCGCCCTGGAGAGTCTGGCGGAAAGCTTCAACGACGGCGTCGTCGCCCCGGCCTTCTGGCTGCTGGTCGGCGGCCTGCCGGGCCTGTTCGCCTACAAGTGCGTCAATACCGCCGACAGCCTGGTGGGACACATGGAGCAGCGCTGGCGGGCGTTCGGCTGGGCCTCGGCGCGGGCCGACGACCTTCTCAACCTCATCCCCGCCCGTCTGGCTGGATCTCTGATCGCCCTGGCCGGAGGCGGCGGCTGGCGGGCCATGCTGCGCGACGCCCACCGCCACGCCTCGCCCAACGCCGGCTGGCCCGAGGCGGCCATGGCCGGGGCGCTGGGCGTCCAGGTGGGCGGCGAGGCCCGCTACGACGGCGTGGCGGTGGCTCGTCCCACCTTCGGCGAAGGACCACGCCCGACCGTTGCCGACCTCGAACGCGGCCTGCGCCTCTATCGCCGCGCCTGTTTCCTGCTCTGGCTGATCCCGCTGGCGATCGGCCTGATCGTCGCCCTCGCCCGATAAACCGCCCTCGGCTACCAAGTAGGTCATGACCACGCTTTCCGCCCTCACCGCCGCCATCACCCCGGTCGACGCCACGCTGGAGCCGGCCCTGCGCGACCTGCTGAACGGCAAGGCCAAGCCGCCAGGATCGCTGGGCCAGCTGGAGGACCTGGCCGTGCGGATCGCCCTGATCCAGAACCGCCTGGACCCGCGCATCGCCCGCACCGACCTCTATGTCTTCGCCGGCGACCACGGCCTGACCGACGAGGGCGTCTCGGCCTATCCGTCCAGCGTCACCGCCGCGATGGTCGGGCTGTTCCTGTCCGGCCGTTCAAGCGTCAGCGCCCTGGCGCGGGCCACGGGCGTCGAAGTCCGGGTTGTGGACGCCGGGGTCGACGCCGACCTGCCCGACCATCCCGACCTGATCGCCGCAAAGGTCCGGCGCGGGACCCGCAACGCCGCCCTCGAACCAGCCCTGACGCCGGACGAGGTGCTGGCCGCCATCGTCAAGGGGGCCGACATCGCCCGGTCCGCCGCCGCTGACGGCGCCGACGTCGTCGCCGTGGGTGAAATGGGCATCGGCAACAGCTCGTCCGCCGCCTTGATCATGCACCGCCTGGCCGCCGTCCCCCTCGAGGTCTGCATCGGCCAGGGCACGGGGCACAGCGCCGAGGGCCTTGCGCGCAAGCAGGCTGGTATCGCCCGCGCCGCCTGGCGCTCGGACGCGACCCAGCCGCTGGACGTGCTGGCGGAGTTCGGCGGATGCGAGATCGCCATGATGGCCGGCGCCGTGCTGGGCGGGGCCTCGATGCGGCGGGTGGCCCTGATCGATGGTTTCATCAGCACCGCGGCCGCCCTGGCCGCCATCCGCCTGGTCCCCGCCGCCCTGGACTACTGCGTGTTCGCCCACGGTTCGGCCGAGCGCGGCCACCCCCTGATGCTGCGGACCCTGGGCGTCAAACCGCTGCTGGACCTGGACCTGCGGCTGGGCGAAGGCACGGGCGCGGCCCTGGCCGCCCCGTTGCTGGTGGCGGCCGCCAACCTGCTGACGGACGTCGCGGCCCTGGCCGACGTCCTGGCCGCGCCCGACTGATGCCGCGCCAGCTGAAGCTGTTCTTCTGCGCCCTGCAGTTCCTTACCCGGCTGCCGGCCCCGTCCTTCGCCGATTTCCAGCCGGACTGGATCACCCACGCCGCCCGCTACTATCCGCTGGTCGGCATTCTGGTGGGCGGCCTGAGCGCCGGAGTGCTGCTGGCGGCCGGACAGCTGTGGAGCGGCCTCTTGCCCGCCCTGCTGGCCGTGGCGGCGGGCGTGCTGATCACCGGCGGCTTCCACGAGGACGGCCTGGCCGACACGGCCGACGGCCTGGGCGGGGGCCAGACGCCGGCCCGGCGGCTGGAGATCATGAAGGACAGCCGCGTCGGGACCTACGGCGTCCTGGCCCTGGGCCTGGCCCTGGCGATCAAGGTCGCCGCGCTGGCGACCCTGCCCTTGCTCACCGCCGCCATGGCCCTGGTCGCCGCCCACGGCGCGGGCCGGGTGGCCGCCGTTGTGGTGATGGTTTTGGGCCGCCATGTCAGCGACCGCGATGACGCCAAGTACAAGCCCGCCCCTGAGGGCGTGCGACATTCCGAACTGCTGATCGCCGCCGTTCTGGGCCTGTGGCCGCTGGCGCTGTTGAGCTGGCCCGGCCTGGCCGGGGCGGCGGTCGGCGCCGTGCTGGCGACGATCCTGGCCCTGATGGCCCGGCGGCTGATCGGCGGCTACACCGGCGACATCCTGGGCGGCATCGAGCAGGCCGGCGAGATCGGCGTGCTGCTGGGCGTCTCGGCCATGCTGGCGATCCGATGACCTTGCTGGTCTGCCCCCTCAGTCAGGTCGAAGCCGCGCGTGCGCTGCATCGCCCCTCACACCTGATCAGCCTGCTGTCGCCGACGGACGAAAAGGCCTGGCCCACGCCAAGTCTTGGCGACGAGCACCTCCGCCTGGCTTTCCACGATATCGCGCGGGTTCGAAAAGGCCTGGTCGCCCCCGACGCGGCCATGATCGCCCGGCTGCTGAAGTTCACGGCCGGCTGGGACGCCGCGCGGCCGATGCTGGTCCACTGCTGGGCCGGCGTCAGTCGCTCGACGGCCACGGCCTTCATCATCGCCTGTCAGCGCGCGCCCAGGGGCGCCGAGCGCGACATCGCCCAGGCCCTGCGCGCCGCCGCGCCCTACGCCAGCCCCAACGGCCTGCTGGTCAGCCTGGCCGACAGGGCGCTGGGTCGGGGCGGCCGGATGTCGGCGGCGATCACCGAGATCGGCCGGGGCACCGACACCTTCGAAGGCGCGCTGTTCGAATTGCCCTTAAGGTAGAGCTTTCAAAGTGAAGCTTTCGTCCAGGCTGATTTCCACCGCCCTGGACAAAGCTTAGCCGCTCTACTTCGCGTAACGCGTCGCCACAGGCTCATAGCGATCCCACACCTGGCCGTCGCTGACCGAGCGCAGCAGCTTGACGTATTCGGCGTGCGACCAGGCCAGGGGCGTGGCCGAGTCCGTGCCCTCGCCGCGCGCATAGCCGTGCGGGTTGGGGCCGATGCCGTCCCAGACCTGCTCGGGGATCAGCAGGCCGTCATTGGCGAACAGCTCCATGCCCTTGACGTAGCGATCGCGGATGCGCTGGACCGCCGCCGCGTCCGGCTTGCCGTGCAGGCCGGCCAGGGCCAGCTCGTAGTGGCCGCGCTCGCCGGTGAAGATCGGCCAGACCCGGCCGCGCTGCCCCGGGGTCATCTTGCCGCCCACGCCGTAGTTGGCGCCGGTCTGGGCGTCCTCGCCGTAGCCGTCGACGTCGTAGCGCCGCCAGCCGGGAAACTCGCCTTCAACGCCCGGAAACTTGAAGTCGTAGCGCACGCGGTAGAGGTCGGCCCGGGTGGTGTCGTCCAGCTCCGGCAGGCTGCCGACGATGGCGGCGTCGTCGGCCCGGCGCACGCCGTACCGCACCAGTTCCAGGAAGCCGCCGTCGACCACCTGGTCCTTGGGCGGCGCGATCTGGCCGTTGGCCGCGCCGATCGGAGCGTGGTCGTTGGGATCTTCGTTCTGGTTCAGGCGCAGATAGTAGGTCCCGTCGCCGAACGGCCCCTTGGTGGTGACCATCCGCGCCTCGACCTTGGCCGAATAGGCGTCGGCCGTGGCGCGGTAGCGGGCCGCGCCGGCCGCGTCGCCCGCCAGCTCGGCGATATCGCCCGCCGTGACCAGGCCGGCGATGGTGGCCGCGGTGGTCGAGGGCGAGTAGCCGCCCTGCTCTTCCCAGCGCTCCTGCTGGGTGAACGGCGGCTTGATCGTCTCGTGGTTCCAGTCGATCCCGACCTTGCCGCCGTCAACCAGGAAGTCGGCCGCCGGCTTGATCATCTTGGCGTAGTAGGCCTTCAGCTCGGTCTCGGAGAGCCAGCCCAGCTTCCACAGCTTCCAGCCCAGCATGATCGGCATGGCCGTCTGGTCCAGCTGGACGCCGACCCATTCGGTGGTGCCGTCCACCCAGGTCTTCTGCAGGAACCAGCCGCCCGCGCCCGTATTGCCCTTGGTGTCGGCCTTGACCTGCACCTGCGGCAGGTAATGGAAAGCCGCCAGCGGGGTTTCCTTGTCGCCCAGGGCCGCCAGGGCCATGGCGCATTGGTAGAAGTCACGGGGCCAGACCGCCTTGTAGCCCGTCGAGGGCTTGGAGGCGTCGACCGTGTCGCCCCACGGATTGGACAGCGAGGCGATCAGGGCGCCGGCGTAGGTGCGGTCCTCCTGCACCTTCAGCATCAGGGCGCTGGCCTGGGCCAGCTTGCCGCCATCCTCGGAAGCTTCACGCAGGCGCGGCAAGTCCGTCAGCGAGGCCAGATAGTCCTCCCAGCCCACGCGGGCGCCCTCGCCGTTGTAGCGGGCCAGCACCTCGGCGTAACCGGTCTTCAGCGTGGCCGAAGCGGCCTGGTCGGCGGCCTTGGCGTCTCCGCCGAAGCCGATGACGAAGTCGTAGGTCGCCTCGCCCGAGGCCTGCTGGGGCAGCTCAGCGGTCAGGACGATCGCGCCCGTGGCCGAGGCGCCGCCGGTCAGCGTGGCGCCCTTCACGGCCGACAGGGCGTCGGCGCCCAGCGGCGTGGCCACGGCCTTCACGAACGGCTTGGCGCCCTTCAGGCTGAGGAAGGCCTTACCCTCATGGGCGGTCAGGGCGGCGGGGGTCGCCGCGCCGGTATCGCCGCCGCCGGTGTTGGCCATGTGCGGCTCCAGCACCAGGAACGGTGTCACCGGCCCTTTCAGGGTGCGCACGGTGACCCGCACGAACAGGCTGTTGCGATCAGGGTCAGTGAAGATGCGCTTCTCGATCTCGAACCGGCCCTGCTTGTCGGTGGTGGTCACCTTGTAGGCGGGCGACAGCGGACGGCCGGCGGCGTCGAGATGCAGGTATTCGGTCTTGGACGTGGTGTCCGCGCCCTCGACGGCCAGGCCGGTCGAGGTCTTCACGGCCACGCGCAGTTGCTTGATTTGGGCCTCGTGGATCAGGCCGTACATGGTCTCGGTCAGGGTCCCATCGGCGATCGAGAACCACACCTTCGACACCGCGCCGGTCGGGCCGCCGTCCTTGTAGGCGCCGTCGACATAGGCCTCGTAGGACGCGCCGACGCCGGTCTTGGCGGCATAGGCCCAGGTGGTCGGGGTCTCCGCGTGAGCGGCCGCGCTCAGGGCCCCGGCGGCGACGGACGCAAGCGCGAGCATCTTCAGGCAACGCATGGAACTACCTCGTGAAATGATGGCGTCGATCAGACGCGCTTCAAGCTTGTGACAGGACTTCGGGCGCAGGGGTCTTGGCCGGTTGAGTCTTGGGTTCGCCCACGTCGCGGACCAGGAACACGGCCGCGGCGGCGGCCAGCATCCCGCCCGCGCCCAGGATCAAGGCCCAGATGGCCTCGCCGCCAAAGAAGGCCTTGAGCAGCAGGCCCAGGATCGTGGCGGCCAGCAGCTGCGGGATGACGATGAAGAAATTGAAGATGCCCATGTAGACGCCCATCTTCCGCGCGGGCAGCGCGCCCGACAGGATCGAATACGGGGCCGACAGGATCGACGACCAGGCGAAGCCGACGCCGATCATCGGGATCCACAACAGGCTGGGTTCGCGGATCAGCGGGAACGCCGCCAGCCCCAGGCCGCCCAGGCAGAGGCACAGGGCATGACTGCCCTTGCGGCCGATGGCGCGGGCGATGGTCGGGATCACCAGGGCCGCCAGGGCCGCCACGCCGTTGTAGATGGCGAACAGCACTCCCACCCAGTCGGCGCCGTCGTTATAGGCCCGCGAAGCGGTGTTAGCGGCGTGGTAGTGGAAGGCCGTGACGGCCGGGGTCGTGTAGATCCACATGGCGAACAGGCCGAACCACGAGAAGAACTGGACCACCGCCAGCTGCTTCATGGTCGCAGGCATACGGAAGAGGTCCTCGACCACTTCGGAGAAGCCGTTGGCGGTACGTTCGGCGCGGCGGAGGCCGCTCGCGACCAGCTGCGCCAGACCGAACGCACCGATCATACCGGCCAGGACGTAGAGCTCCTTTTCCAGCCGCGTGGCGAAGATCGCCCCGGCCAGCAACAGGCCGGCAGCGGTCCAGACCAGTCCGCCGATCATGTAGGCGCGGACCGTGCGGGTCGGCGCGTCGGTTTCGACCTTGCCTTCCTGCTCCGAGACCTCGAAGGCGGTCAGTTGGTCGGGGCTGTACTCGCGGGTGGTGAACACCGTCCACAGCACGGCCAGCAGCAGGCCCGCCGCGCCGGCGTAGAAAGCGATGTGCACCGAGGGCGGCACGCCGCCGTCCGCCGCCACGTTGCTGACCGAGAACCAGTTGGTCAGCACCCAAGGCAAGGCCGAGGCCAGGACCGCGCCAGCGCCGATGAAGAAGCTCTGCATGGCGTAGCCGGTCGCGCGCTGCTCGTCGGGCAGGTTGTCGCCGACGAAGGCCCGGAACGGCTCCATGGTGATGTTTATCGAGGCGTCCATGATCCAGAGCGCCGCGGCGGCGACCCACAGGACGGGCGCGTTAGGCATGACCACCAGGGCGGCGCTGGTCAGGATCGCGCCCCAGAAGAAGTACGGACGACGACGTCCCAGCCGCCCCCAGGTCTTGTCGCTGAGATAGCCGATGATCGGCTGCACCAGCAGCCCCGTGGCCGGGGCGGCGATCCACAGGATGGCCAGATCGTTCACCTCGACGCCGAGGCTCTGGAAGATGCGCGAAGTGTTGACGTTCTGCAGGCCGAAACCGATCTGGATCCCGAAGAACCCGAAGCACATGTTCCAGATCTGGAAGAAATTCAGCCGGGCCTTGGTCGCCATCGCTCCCTCCTCGCTTCGTTGGATCGAAGCTTTGCGCAAAATTTTTCAGCGCTTTGTGTTGGGGCATTTGCGCATGCGCCGCCCCGACTGGCAACGGGATTTTCAAGTTTTTTCCGGGCGAAAGCCAAGAAACTCGGCGAGCACGGCTTGCGCGCTGGCCCGCAAGAAGCCGTTCTCTCGACTGGTCCATGCCAAAAAATTGCATAAATTTTCAGAGACTGGAGCTCTGACGCGCCTCGGCCTCGCCCATGACCCTTGAAAATCATGCCCACGGCGCCGTAACAAAGGTCTGAAAAGATTTGCCGCAAAATTTGCAGAAACTTCGACAGACGGGGCGGGACAGTGACCAAAGGCGCGACGCGGCTTGAAGACCTGGCGAGACTGGCCGGCGTCTCGATCTCCACGGCCTCGCGGGCGCTGAACGACAGCCCGGCCGTCAATACGCGCACCAAGCAGCTGATCTGGAAGCTGGCCCGCGAGATGGAGTACCCGTTCCGCCGCTACATGCCGGCGGGCCCGATCGGAGCCGAGGGCACGATCGCCATCGTGGTGCCCCGCCCGCAGGGCCGCGAGGGCCGGCTGTCCGACCCCTTCTTCCTTGAGCTCCTGGCCGGCGTCGGCGAAGCGGCCCGCGAGCGCGGCTGCGACCTGATGATCAGCCACGTGGCGCCGACCAGCTTCGAAGACCTTTCGGCGGCCATGACCACCAGCCGCGCCGACGGCGTGATCTTCCTGGGCCAGAGCTGGCTGCACACCGCCTTCAACCGCCTGGCCGAGACGGAAGGCCGCTTCGTGGTCTGGGGCGCGCAGCTGCCAGACCAGGCCTACTGCTCGGTGGGATCGGACAACCCGCTGGGGGCCAAGCGCGCGACGCTGCACCTGGCGCGCCTGGGCCGAAAGCGCATCGTCTTCCTCGGCGACACCGAGGCGCCCGAAGCCATGCAGCGCCATCGCGGCTATTTGGACGCCATCGAGCAGTTCGGCCTGGGCGTCGACCCCGAGCTGATCGTGCCGGCCCATTTCGAAGTCGAGTCCGCCGAGGCCAGCGTCGACTCCCTGATCCAGCGCGGCGTGAAGTTCGACGGCGTCGTGGCCGCCTCGGACCTCATCGCCCTGGGGGCCATCCGCGCCCTGCAGCACGCCGGAATGTCGATTCCGGGCGACGTGTCGGTGATCGGCTATGACGACGTACCGTTCGCCCGTTATTCGAGCCCGGCGCTCAGCACCATCTCGCAGGACACCGCCAAGGCGGGCCGACTGATGGTGTCCAAGCTGCTGGACGCCAGCGGCCAGGGCGCCAGCCGCTCGGAGCGCGTGCCGACCGACCTGATCATCCGCGAGTCCTGCGGCGGCTGATCCGCGATACGGCTAGGCGATTTGCGGGGCCGCCTCTGAGGCGTTGACCCTATGGAGCCCCTTCGCCGGGCCGCCAGAATGTCCGCTCAAACCCGGCGATCGCGCCTTGTTGGCCCGTCCGGAAACCACGAGCGAGGCGGCCGTGAAGAACTGGTTGGCGATGGGGCTGGCGTTGTCGATGACGGCGCCGGTCGGTCTGGCCGGACTGTCCGGCGGCGGCTTCCCGGACATGGCGATGGCGGCCGAACCGGCGCCGGCGGCCAAGACGATCGACGCCCGTCCGTGGCCCCGCCCCTACCGCGTCGACGGCGTGGAGTTCTCGCTCTATCGCCCGGAAATCGACTCCTGGAGCGGCGACACGCTCAAAGCCCGAGCCGTGATGGCGGTGAAGACCGGCGAGACCAAGGATCCGTCGGGCAAGGCGGTCGCCCAGCAGGATTATGGCGTCATCTGGCTGACGGCGCGGACGGAAACCGACAAGGAAGCCCGCGAGGTGGTGCTGGACCGGCTGACCATCGACCGCGCCAGCTTCCCGACGGCCAAGGACCAGGAGGCGCGTTACCTCGCCCTGGCCCGCAAGGTCGCCCCGACGACCAGCCTGGTGGCCAGCCTGAACCAGCTGGAAGCCTCCCTGGCCCTGACCCAGGCCGGCAAGGCGCCGGAGGTCTCGCAGCCGGTTGACAACGATCCGCCCGAAATCCTGTTTGCCTTCCAGCCCACGCTTCTGGTGCTGATCGACGGCGATCCGGTCCTCAGGCCGACCGGCGTCGCCGGCGTCGAGCGGGTGATCAACACGCGCGCCATGCTACTGAAGCGCCAGGGCGAGTTCTACCTGACGCGGAACGACAAATGGGCCCAGGCGGCCTCCCTCGACGGCCCATGGGTCGCCGCCGCCAAGCCGCCGCCGGCCGTGGCCCAGGCCGCCGCCAAGCTCGGACCTGCCAGGCCGCCGGCCGAGCAGGCCAAGCCCGCGGACCAGGTCGAACCGGCGGCCACGCTGACCAGCGCCAAGATCGCCGTCCGCACGCATCCCACCGAGCTGATCACCGTCGACGGCGACCCCGCCTTCGTCCCGATCCCCGGCACGTCGCTGAAGTTCGTGTCCAACACCCCGACCGACGTCCTGATCGACAGTTCGGGCGGCTGGTACGTTCTCATCGCCGGCCGCTGGTTCACCGCCGCGTCGTCCAAGGGGCCGTGGCGCTGGGTCGATCCCAAGACCTTGCCGGCTGACTTCGCCAGGATCCCCAGCGACGGTCCCAAGGGCGCGGTCCTGGCCTCGATCCCGGGCACGCCGGAGGCCCAGGAGTCGCTGGTGGCCAACGCCGTCCCGCAGACCGCGACCGTCAACCGCAATGAAGCCCGCTTCGAGGCCCTCTACGACGGCGAGCCCAGGTTCAAGCCGATCCAGAGCACCAGCCTCAGCTATGCCGTCAACTCCAGCGCCCCGGTCATCGGCGCCGGCTCGGCCGGCTACTACGCCCTGGAGAACGGTGTCTGGTTCAGCGCCGCCTCGCCTCGAGGCCCCTGGGTCGCGACCACCGAGGTGCCGCCCGAGATCTACAAGATCCCCAGTTCCTCGCCGGTGCACTACGTGACCTACGTCACGATCTACGGAAGCAACGGCGACGAGATCTATGTCGGCTACACGCCGGGCTATTACGGCACGGTCGTCAGCAACGGGGTCGTGGTCTACGGCGCGGGCTATCCCTGCGACAGCTGGGTCGGAACCGAGTGGTACGGCTGCCCCACGCCCTACGGCTATGGCGCGGCGTTCGGCTACGGCCTGGCCATGGGCTGGGCGCTGTCGTTCGGCTGGGGCTGGTACGATCCCTGGTACGATCCGTGGTGGGGCCCCTGGTATCCCTACTATCCCGGCTACTGGCCCGTTGGCGGGGCCATAGCCGGAAACGTCTACGGCCGCTGGGGCGCCAGCGTCGTGGCCGGCACCGGCGCGGCCTGGGCCAATCCCTGGACGGGCAACTACGGCCGTGCAGGACAAGGCGGCTACTACAACACCCGCACCGGCGGACGGGGCTACGGCTACGCCGGCCGCAACACCAACATCTACACCGGGACCTCGGCCGCGGCGGCCAGCGGCGTGCGCTACAATCCCCAGACAGGACGCGTGGTGGCGGGCCAGGGCGGCTCGATCTCCAACATCTATACCGGCGAAGGCGTGGCCGGCGGCTCGCGAACCGTGGTCAACAGCAACACTGGCCGCGTGACCAACCAAGCGGGCGTCGCCGGACGGGGACAGGAGGGCGCCGGCGCGATCGGCGGCTTCAACAGCCAGGGCCCGGGCGGCGGACAAGCGGCCGGCGCCGGCTACATCCACTACGACCGCGAGACCGGCGACATCTCAAAGGGCGGCGTCGTCGATATCAACGGCAACATCTACGCCGGCAAGGACGGCAATGTTTACAAGCACGGCGAGAACGGCTGGGAGGAAGCCGGCGCCGGAGGCGAGTTCAAGAAGACGGACCGCGCCGACCCGTCGCTGGACCGCGAGCGGGTCAGCCGGGATCGCGGCTTCGAACGCGACCACACAGCGGGCTCCGGCTTCGAGCGCTCGACCGCCAGCCGCCCGTCCTTCGACCGCGGGGCCTATGGCGGCGGTTTCAGGGGCCACATGGGCGGAATGCGGGGCGGTGGCGGACGTCGACGGTAGAGTCCCCGTCGGGGGCCTAGACCCTGCTCGCCACCAGCCCCGCCATCGGCGGCAAGGCGCCTTCGCCGGCCAGGTTGACGCTTTCGACGATCCGCCAGCCCGCCGGCAGGTCCCAGACGACCGCCTCGAAGCCCAGGTTGAAGGCGCAAAGCACCTGGTCCGCGCCCTCGCCCCGCGAGAAGACCAGCAGCGGCTCGGGCGCCTCGACCAGGGTCATGCCGCCCGTCCTCAGGCCCGGCAGCTGGCGGCGCAGGGCGACGACGCGGCGGGTCAGGTTCAAGGTAGAGTCGGCGTCGCGCTCCTGGCGATCAACGGCCAGGTCGATATGCGTCGGATCGACCGGCAGCCAGGGCTCGACCTTGGAGAAGCCGGCATGGGCCGCCACGGCCACCCACGGCATGGGCGTGCGGGCGCCGTCGCGCCCCAGGGTCTCGGGCCAATTGGCGATCGCCTCGGGATCGCGCAGGCGATCATAGGGCACCTCGGCCTGGGGCAGGCCCAGCTCCTCGCCCTGGTAGATGAAGACGTTGCCCCGCAGGCTAACCAGCAGCAGCAGCGACATGTCGGCGAAGGCCTTGGGATCACGTCCCCTCGCCCAGCGCGACACGGCCCGCGGCGCGTCGTGGTTCGAGAAGGTCCAGGACGGCCAGCCCTGCCCTTCGCCGCCCGGCCACATGGCGGCGCCCTGCCGGATCAACGCCGGCGTCAGGGTATCGGCGTAGAGGTAGAGGAAGCCGTAGGCGCTGTGCAGGCGATCGGGGCCCTGGGTATACAGCTTCATCTCGCTGTCGGCCCGCTCGCCCCCGACCTCGGCCACCATGAAGCGGCCGCCGTAGGACTCGCCCAGCTGGCGCAGCCGGGTCAGGAAGGCGGGGATGTCGTCGTGCGACTGGTTATGGAAGTGGTGCTGGAAGTCGAACGGCCGCGTCCGCTTACCCTCGCTGCTCAGGATCGGTGGATTGTCGGTCAGAGCCTGGTCGTGCATCGCGAAATTGATCGCGTCGAACCGGAAGCCGTCGACGCCGCGATCCAGCCAGAACCGCGCCGTGGCGACCAGGGCGTCCTGGACCTGCGGGCTGTGGACGTTGAGGTCGGGCTGGGCCGACAGGAAATTGTGCAGATAGTACTGGCGACGGCGCGCGTCCCAGGTCCAGGACGGACCGCCGAACACCGACTGCCAGTTGCTGGGCGGCGAGCCGTCGGGCTTGGCGTCGGCCCAGACGTACCAGTCGGCCTTGGGGTTGGTGCGGTCCTGGCGACTGGCCTTGAACCACGGATGCTCGTCGGAGGTGTGCGAGAACACCTGGTCGATGATCACCTTCAGGCCCAGGGCGTGGGCCTTCTCGATCAGGCGATCGAAGTCGGCCAGGGTTCCGAAGATCGGATCCACGTCCTCGTAGTTCGAGACGTCATAGCCGAAGTCCTTCATGGGCGAGGTGTAGAACGGCGAGAGCCATACGGCGTCCACGCCCAGCGAGGCGACATGCTCCAGGTGAGCGGTGACGCCGGGCAGGTCGCCCACCCCGTCGCCGTTGGAGTCGGCGAAGCTGCGCGGATAGATCTGGTAGATCACCGCGCCACGCCACCAGTCGTGGTCGTGGATCGGGTCGGCCGACGGTTTTGAAAGGGTCTCGACCGTCACTGGCCAACCTCCGAAACGCAAATCATATAATCAAGCGGGGCGATTTCGACCCGATAGCTGCCGGGCGCCGCAGCGGCGGGAGCGCAGGATCCGTGGGCGGCCCGCCAGGACCGCGAGGTCGCGTCGACCTCGACCTGTGCGGCGATCGGCGTCGCGCCCGTGTTGAACGCGACGAGCACCTCGCCGGCTTCCGTCATCCGCGAAACCGCGAACAGGCCCGGTTTCTCGTCGGCGGCCCGCACGATTTGCCGGCCGCGCCGCAGGGCCGGCTCGGCGGCGCGCAGCCGTGTCATGGCCGAGATCGTCTTGTAGAGCGCCCTGTCGGTCCGGAAGTGATCGCCAGCCCCGGAGGCGCCGTCCACCAGCCGGTCCGCCGCATAGGCCGGAACCTTGGTCGCGAACATGTCCTGGCGCGCGCCCTTGTCGCCGTCGTCGCCGACCATTCCCTGCTCGTCGCCGTAGTAGAGGACCGGCACGCCGCGCGTGAACATCAGGAAGGCGTGGGCCAGGATCACTCGCCGGGTGATCTCGTCGTCAGAGGCGCCGGGGCGGGCAAGGCGCACGAAACGCGCGATCCGCCCCATGTCGTGATTGCCCAGGAAGGTCGGTAACTGCAGCGCCGCCTCAGCCCCGCCCTCATAGAGGGCGTCCTGCGCGAACAGCTGGGCCAGGATCGCGGGCCCCGCCTTGCCGTTGACGACGTCGGTCACCCGGGTCTGGAAGGCGAAGTCCAGCACGGCCGGATAGCCGTCGACGCGCGTGAACTTGGCCAGGATGCCCGGCTCGGTTTCGGCGACCTCGCCGAAGATGTGGAAGTTCGGAATCCCCCGCGCCTTGGCCCGCGCCCGCATGGCGGGCACGAAGGCGCGCCAGAATTCGGGGTTCACATGGCGCGCGGTGTCGATGCGATAGCCGTCGATCCCGAAGTCGTCGATCCACTGGCCGTAGATGTCGATGAAGCCCTGGACGACACGCGGATGCTCGGTGGCCAGATCGTCCAGCCCCGAGAAGTCGCCATAGAGCGAGCTCTCGCCGACGAACCGGCTGTCGCCGCGATTGTGGTACCAGATCGGATCGTTCAGCCACGCCGGCTTCTTGACCGTGGCCTCCGCGGCCGGGACGAACGGGGCGTACGCGAAATCGGACCGCGTCAGCCGCGCGAAATTCTCGGTCGTCTGCCGCTCGGCCTGATCACCCAGAAAGCCGTCGTTGATCGCAGCGCCCGTCACCCCGCCTTGGCGAGTAAAGGGATAGTCGGCCTTGGCGCGGTAGTCGCAGCCCCGGTCCGGGCAGCCGCGATACTGGATCACGTCTGCGGTATGGTTGGCCACGATGTCCAGGTAGACCTTGATCCCGCGCGCATGGGCGGCGTCGACGAAGGCCTTGAACTGGGCCTTCGTGCCGAAGTGCGGATCGACGTCGGTGAAGTCGGTGATCCAGTAGCCGTGATAGGCGGCCGATTCCTGGCCGGCGGGGCCTTGCACCACCTTGTTGGTGAAGATCGGCCCCAGCCAGACGGCGGTCGCGCCCAGCCCCTGGATGTAGTCGAGCTTCCGGGTCAGGCCGACCAGATCGCCGCCGTGATAGAAGCCCCTGTCGGCCGGATCGAAACCGGTCTTCAGGCGATCGCCGGCCAGGCCGCCGCGATCATTGGCTGCGTCGCCGTTCGCGAAGCGGTCTGGCAGGACGAAATAGATCACCTCGTCCTGTGGCGGGCGATTTAGATAAGCCGCCTGAACCGGCGCCTCAGCTCGCGCGAAGCTCGCGCCGAACGCTGCGGCGGTGATGAGCGCGACGCTCGCCGACCGACTCGCCAATGCCCTCCTGATCCTCAAGCGCCCGCCCCTTTTGGTTGTTCGAGATCGGTCTCTGTGACGCCGATCCATGATTTGCAATAATTTGCAGAAACCACACAGCCCTGTCAATCGCGGTTTACAGAAGGCCTGAACCCCTTATTTTTTCAGGAATTCCGACACCTTCACCTTAGGTGGCGCCAAACCCCGAATGCCGCAGATGACACTAAGTCCATTTTTCCAGTTGCAATCGAAGCGCTTTATTTGCATTAATTTTCACAACGAAGCTTGGATCACCGCGGCGAACCGCGGGAGCCGATTGGGAGGGAGCATCAGATGACCAACACTTTCACGCCGCGCCGAACGTGGCTGATGAGCGGCGCCGCCACTGGCCTGGCCCTGCTCCTGGCGGGCGCCGCCCACGCGCAGGACGCCGCAGCGCCGAGCACCGACACTGTCGAGGAAATCACCGTCACCGGCATCCGCGCCGGCCTTGAGAACGCGATCGCCTTGAAGAAGTCGTCCAGCTCGATCGTCGAGGCCGTCTCGGCCGAGGACATCGGCAAGCTGCCCGACACCTCCATCGCCGAGTCCCTGGCCCGCCTGCCCGGCCTGACCGCGCAACGCCTGGACGGCCGCGCTCAATCGATCTCGGTCCGGGGTCTGGGTCCCGACTACAACACCGTGCTGCTGAACGGCCGCGAGCAGGTCTCGACCGGCGACAACCGCGGTGTCGAGTTCGATCAATATCCGTCGGAAATCCTCAGCGGCGTGCTGGTCTACAAGACCCCCGACGCCGCCCTAATCGGCCAGGGCCTGGCCGGCACCGCCGACCTGCAGACGATCCGCCCGCTGAAGTATGGCCGCAAAGTGCTGTCGGCCAACGCGCGCTACGAGTTCAACGGCGAAGACAAGCTGAACCCCGACGCCAAGGACACGGGCCATCGTCTCAGCGCCACCTTCGTCGACCAGTTCGCGGACGACACGCTGGGCGTCGCCATCGCGGTGTCGGACATCTCGACCCCGACCCAGAGCCGTCGCTTCAACGCCTGGGGCTATCCCAACGTCTCGGCCGGCGGGCCGCTGGTGATCGGCGGCGCCAAGCCGTACGTGCAGTCCAACAACCTCAAGCGCACCGGCGTCATCGGCGTGCTGGAGTTCAGCCCGGACGACAAGCTCAGCAGCTCGGTCGACCTGTACTATTCGAAGTTCCGCGAAAAGCAGATCCTGCGCGGCATCGAGTTGCCCCTGTTCTGGAGCTCGGCCACGCTGCAGCCCGGTTACACCGTCACGGACGGCCTGATCACCCAGGGCACGTACACCGGCGTGAAGGGGGTCATGCGTAACGACCTGAATACGCGCCGCACCGAACTGAAGTCGGCCGGGTGGAACATCGCCTACGAAACCGACAACGGCTGGACCCTAGCGGCGGACCTCAGCTACTCGGCCGCCGAACGCACCGACGTGATCTTCGAGTCCTATTCGGGCACCGGCCCGGCCGGCGTCGGCGCCACCGACACCATGACCTTCAACACCACGCCCGGCGCGGGCACGACCTTCGGCGCGTCGCTGGACTACACCGACTCCAACCTGTTCGTGCTGACCGATCCCCAAGGCTGGGGCGCGGGCGCCGCCGGCGGCGCCCTGACCCAGGCAGGCTTCTACAACACCCCCGCTATCACCGACGAACTGGACGCCATTCGCTTGATGGCGAAGCGCGACCTGTCGTGGGGCCCGATCAACAAGGTCGAGTTCGGCTACAACGCCAGCCGCCGCGAGAAGACGAAGGAGGTGCACGAGAGCTTCCTGACCTTCGGCGGCCGCATCGCGGACGGTGCGCCGCTGAGCCGCCCCATCCCGAAGGAAGCCCTGCTGGGAACCGTCAGCCTGGAGCTGATCGGCATCAAGGCTATGCTGGCCTATGACCCGATGTACCTGCTGGACAACAACTACTACACGCTGATCGCCGACCAGAATCCCGCCGTCCAGACCCGCAACTGGTCGGTCGAGGAAAAGGTCCAGGTCGGCTACGTCAAGTTCGACATCGACAGCACGGTCGGCTCGGTTCCCGTCAAGGGCAACACCGGTGTGCAGGTGGTCTACACCGACCAGTTCTCGAAGGGCGTGCGCATTAACCCGGCCGACGTGGCCAATCCCGCCAGCAACGATGGCGGCGACACCTATACCTACGTCCTGCCCAGCCTGAACCTGACGTTCGACCTCGGCAACGAGACACTCCTGCGCTTCGGCGCCGCCCGGACCCTGGCCCGCGCCCGAATGGACGAGATGCGCGCCAGCCAGTCGTTCAACACCAACTTCTCGAACCTGACCTCGACCGATCCGGCCAACGCCTTCTTCAGCACCGAAGGCGGCAATCCGGAACTGCGGCCCTACATCGCCGACGGCGTGGACCTGTCAGTCGAGAAGTATTTCGGTCGCTCGGCCTATATCTCGGCCGCCGGCTACTACAAGAAGCTGTCGAACTTCGTGAACTCCAACTCCTCGCACCCCGAGGACTTCTCGGCCTTCGCCGCCCTGCTGCCTCCGGCGCTGCGCGCGCAGCTGGGCACGACCCAGGGCGTGGCCAAGGGTCCGGAGAACGGCAAGGGCGGCTATATTCGCGGCATCGAACTGTCGGCCTCGGTGACGGGCGACATCTTCTTCGAGCCCCTGCGGAACTTCGGCCTGATCATCAGCGGGTCGTACACCGACAGCGAGGTCAGGCTGGAGGACGGCGCCGATCCGGTCTCGATGCCCGGCCTGTCCAAGAAGGTGGTCAACACCACGTTCTATTACGAGAACAACGGCTTCAACGCCCGGATCAGCAACCGCTATCGCAGCAAGTTCCTGGGCGAAGTGGCCGGCCTCAGCGCCGCGCGGATCTACCGGACCGTCGACACCGAGTCCGTGCTCGACGCCCAGATC
>Ga0102591_1002451_pt1 | contig 20150 bp, 18 predicted proteins | sample AraplaCol_mCL_r2_2_FD_76860 | JGI IMG/M metagenome (GOLD analysis project Ga0102591, IMG submission 76860) | Arabidopsis root microbial communities from North Carolina, USA - plate scrape MF_Col_mCL_r2 (SPADES assembly) (version 2) | ecosystem: Host-associated > Plants > Roots > Endosphere... | reverse complement strand
GGCTTTTGCCGGATGACGATTCGTTACGAAACCAGGCGCAGCGATGACCATGACCTTCCCGAGCGAATGAAGGCGTTGGCCCATGAGCGCCGCCGCTTTGGATACCGACGCCTTCAGTGTTGCTGAGGCGTGAGGGTCACCTTGTGAACCACAAGCGGCTCTTCCGGCTCTATCGGGAGGAGAAGCTGACGGTGCGCAAGTGCAGTGGACGGAAACGAGCGATAGGCACACGAGCACCGATGCTGATCCCGCTGGCCGCCAACGATCGCTGGTCACTGGACTTCGTGTCGGATCAGCTCACAGATGGTCGCAGATTCCGGGTGCTTACGGTTGTCGACGATTGCACCAGAGAATGCCTGGCCCTCGTTGCGGATACGTCCCTTTCCGGCTTGCGGGTTGCCCGTGAGTTGGACCGGATCATCGAGAGACGAGGCAAGCCAAAAATGATCGTCAGCGACAATGGCAGCGAGTTCACCAGCAACGCGATTCTGCAGTGGACGGATCGGACCAAGGTGGAATGGCATTACATTGCGCCTGGCAAACCGATCCAGAATGCCTTCATCGAAAGCTTCAATGGGCGGCTGCGAGACGAGTTCTTGAATGAAACGCTCTTCTCGTCACTGACCCATGTTCGATCAGCGCTTTCAAACTGGCGCAGCGATTACAACGATCATCGACCACACTCTGGACTCGCATGGATGACACCTGCCGAGTTCGCTCAGACAATCAACCCGCGACGTGATGCGGCGCTACGCAGCCGGAACGGCTCCGCACCGCTTCACGCCGCTACCGCCCAGAATACAGCAACCCAAAACCGCTGAAGCGAACTCAAAACTGGATAAAACTTGGGGGCAACGTCAGTCGCCTCCAAAAAGGCCGGGTTCACTTATCGCGGGTTTGACCTACACCCACAGAGGAAGGAAATAACGCCATTTGATCTGAGGAAGGACAAGCTGCAGGATCGATATGACGTTATCGCTCTTCTAGGAGTGCTTGAATACATCTCCGACCTACAATCTGTGTTGCGCCATCTTCGGGACCACTGCAGCTATTTGGTCGTCAGCCATGTCTCAAATCGAGTTGGGATGAGCGCAGACGAGATGGCCAAGTTGAACTGGACAATCGTGCTGTCCAAGGGCGCATTATCCGAGTTGATAAAAGCAGGCTTCGCCGTCATCGAGGATCGGACCACTGCAAATGGCCAGACGGTAATCTGGCTTTACGAAGTGGATGCACGGTAAAGGGCTGGAAGCCTGGGCTTCCCCCTTTTCTCGACGCGGCCTGGTCGGGGAAAGCAGACCGCCGGTGGATGCAGCCACCCTTCCCCGGCAGGTTTTTCTGCCGGGGAAGTTTGAGCAAGATCACGCAAACTAGAAGTCCTCCGACTGAAGGCTCGATAGGAGGATATTCTGAAGTGTTATGGTGTTGTCGGCGTCGGCCGTAATGATCGTATCATTGCCAGACTGGCTCGATGCGGCAAGAAGCGACGCCCAATCTGAAAAGACGCTATCATCGATCCTGATAACATCATGACCGCTGCCACTTGCGCCGAAATTTGTGATCGTGTCATGGCCCCGGCAAATAGACGAAGACATCTGCTGCCAATATACTACCGGTGATGATATCATTGCCGACTCCCCCCGTCAGCGTGTTGCTGCTGCCTATGTTGCCGATGATGCGGTTGTTCAGCTAATACTCCAAGAGAAGTGCCGATCGCAACGATAGCGTACCGCCGAGAACGGCGACGCTATTTCTCGACACAACGATGTCAGCTGTGCATTTTTATGGATAGTCATTGGAACGATCCTGCGAAAGGCAGTGTAGAATTCGGCACCAGCGCCGCGGGTGAATAGGTTTGAGGAGCTGAAGGCTTGGCAGATCGCTCGCTTGCAACTATCCACGTAGAGAGCAAGCAGGCGGCGAATCTCGACAGTGCACCAGCCAAGAAACCAAGTTTCCAAATACCGATCTGATATTGACGGCCTGAGAGCCATTGCTGTTCTTTCAGTTGTGCTCTTTCACGCCGATAGCTCTTGGCTTCCAGGCGGGTTCGTTGGCGTTGACATCTTTTTTGTCATCTCCGGTTACCTGATTTCATCCATCATTCGGGAGAGCTTGGAACGGCATCGGTTCAGTTTTCAAGAATTCTATGCCAGGCGAATCCGGCGCATATTCCCCGCGCTGATAACGGTGTTGGTTGCAACCTGGATTGCTGGTTGGTGGCTTCTGACCGCGGACGAGTTAATGTCACTGGGCCGACAGACCTTTGCGGGAATGGCTTTTTTCGCCAACTTCCACTTCTGGCTTACGACTGATTATTTCGCGGCCGCCTCCGACGTTCAGCCCGCTCTTCATCTTTGGTCACTCGGAGTCGAGGAACAATTCTACCTCTTCTGGCCGCCTTTAATGATAATAGCCTACAAATTGAAATTCAATCTGACCTACACTGTTTACGCGCTGATCCTAACGTCCTTCGCTTTGAATATATGGGCCACCGACGCTCATCCCACTCAGGCCTTTTTCCTGCCGTATGGGCGAATTTGGGAACTGGCGATGGGCTCGCTCTTAGCCGTAGCCGGATATGGCCAGCCTTCTCGTTTGGTGGCTCACGTCTGCTCGTGCTTTGGACTTGCGCTGATCATTGCCGCGGTAACTTCGATCGGTCCAGCCAGTCATTTTCCGGGGTGGTTAGCGCTGCTGCCGACCTTAGGTGCCGCGCTAATCATCTTTGCCGGCAGGGATGCGATCGTCAATCGTCGTATCCTCGGTAGCCGTGGCGCCGTTTACGTAGGCCTGATCAGTTATCCGATCTATCTGTGGCACTGGCCGCTCCTGGCATTCGCAAGGATCGTGAGCCGGGGTGAACTGACGCTTCAGGTCAAAATGTTAATCGTTGTTGCAAGCGTCGGACTGGCCTGGGCGACATACTGGGTGCTGGAGTGGCCATTTCGATTTGGTTATCTGAGGAAGCGCTCTGTTAGCATCCTGACTGCCGGAGCCATCGTAACAGCTGGCCTCGGGGCCGCCACAGTCGCTTTAGGAGGAATACCTACTCGATTCCCTGCAGTGGTTCGAGATCTGGCGGACTACCGATACCCTCAATACGCAAATCAGTATCGGGTAAGCACCTGCTTTCTTCGCCCAGACCAGGGACAGGGTGATTTTGCGGAACAATGTGCCAAGGATATTAACTTGTCGCGTGGCATCCTCCTGTGGGGAGATTCACATGCCGCGCATCTCTACCCAGGCTTGAGAAAGATTGCTGAGGCAGGTGCGATACCGCTGGCTCAATTGAATGCGGCCTCGTGCCCGCCTGTGCTCGGTTTCAATTCCGTCGGAAGATCAAACTGCCCAGCACTCAGCGACTTCGGAATTTCGGAGATAGCACGCGCCAAACCCGCGGTGGTGATAATATCCGCCGACTGGCCGAAATACGCGGCCAGCCCCGACTACGCTCGACTGGAAGAAACGATCGCCAAGGCGCGGGAAAGTGGCGCCCAGCGAGTTCTGCTGATTGGACCCGTTCCCAACTGGCGCCCTTCATTACCAAAAATCCTTCTGGACGCGTATCTTTCTGACCCCAGCCACAAAGTGCCTTATCGTCTTCATTCCCAATTAAACGATGATATTGGACAGGTGGATCAGGACCTTAAGAAGCGAGCTGAAATGATGGGGATCGAGTATTTCTCAGCCTTTGATGTGCTTTGCAACCAGGAGGGATGCCTGACAAGACTTGGCGACGGACATGACGATCTGGTGGCATGGGACTATGGGCATCTGACTTTGGCCGGGTCTACATATCTGACGAAAGCGATCCTGGACGGTTCCTCCCTCCATCGCTGGCTTGATGCGCTAAAATAGGATGACTGTTATTCTGGTGCTATACTCGGCAGCAACTGCGCCACCGAGGAGGCCGGCCTACCTGTCGAGGCGATACAACTCCTGGTAAAGACCGAAGAATCCCAAATGTCTATGGTCGCTTCGTCGCGGGGCATCAACGTGATGTCCCGTTGGCGGCACTCGAGCAATGCCACTGTTTCAATCTATCGCCTGTAGCTACGGTCAACCCCAAAGCCTTCTGGATTGCCAGTCGCGCCAGCCGCGGATATAACCCGTGCAGGTACCGGTCCCTGCTCTGTCAAAATAGCGATAAACCTGAGCAGAGGTGTTCGTCCGCACAAATCCCGGAGACGTCATGGTGCCGTTAGAGTTGACACCACTTGGCCCCCAGCATCGTAGACGTACTACTATCGCATTGACGCTGGACGCGTTCGCCCAATAAGCGATGACATCGCTGTTTTGCTGGCCGCTGGCCTCCAGATCCAGATAGGCATCCACAGAGAGACCAACGGGGCAAACCGGCAGGGTGAAGAGCGTAGGAGGAGTGTTTGTGCCGGTGGAGCTGAATGCGAGGTTATTACCCATATAGACACAGTTGCCGTCCTGGACGAACTGGTTGATCTGACCGGAGCTGTTGGTGAGAATGATGCCGACCCGGCTGCCGGAAAGCCTTTCCCATCCGGGCGGAGCGGCAGGCGTCAGACTGAGAGAAGCCATGTAGTCGCTCTCTCCCGTCGTTGTGTTCCGAATGGCAAAAAGAACATACGTCTTGCTGGCCTGCACCGCTCCTGTATCCAGCATACCGGCATTATTGCCTGCCGCGAACGCGGCGTTGAGCACCTTTGTGTATGCGGGTAGCATCTGCTGCTTGCCGCCGAAAAAGCCAACTCCTGCTGAAAACGAAATTGTCGTGCTGTTGACCCATGCAGGGACGCAATCGAGGAAAAAGTCGAACCTCGCATTCAGTTCTTCGCAATAGAAGGCGGTTCCCGAGCACACGAACTTGATGGCATAGCCGTCGGGAACGGTGAAAGTCGCTGCGCCGTTGATCGTGTCTGATCCGCTCGGCGCAACATTGACGCTCACGCCGTCGGCCAGGACGGTGATGTGCCAGTCTTTGCCGAGATCGGCGCTATCGTCGAATGTGAGCGTCTTTCCTGCCGCGGTGAAGCGGACATAGGCGCCCTTGTCGCTTGCCAGCGCGGTGTAGTTGTCGGTCCTTTCGGTATAGACGAGTGCAGGGTCAAAACTGGTGTCTACACCGTTCTGCGTGAACCCGAGCAGGCCGCCGCCTTTCAGATAGAGGCCGGTCTGCGGGTTGGAGGCGAAGCCTACACCGGGCGCGGAAACCGTTCCGTTTGCGGCCTTGATCGGCGCGACCATCGGCGCCGAGCCATCACGCGGCAGCGAGTTGGTGATTTCGTTGCCGAGGTCGGTGGTCAGTGCGTTCCACGGCACGGGGTCGATGACCTGGCCGACGGAAGGTGTCGTGCCGGCGGGCTTGGAATAGACGCCGGTTGAGGGGTTTCTGGGCATTCATCGTCTCCGAAGAAAAGGCCCCGCGCATCGCGAGGCCATTGATGTGTGCTGCAAAATCTTAGGAATGTTTAGATGCGTTCCTACCAGAGGCCACTTTGCTGCCGAGCAAGTAGCGCGCGTACGAGCGCGGCCGATTTGCCAAAGGCGGCCGGCGCCCCGTTCTGTCCGCGGCGATCGTCCTTCGCACCCCGCGGGTCAAGATCCGGCCTCGGCGTGGGAATGGGCACATTGGCCGGCGGCGTAGCGACGGCATGTGCGGTCGTAGCCGGCTGTGCCGCGATCGCAGCTTCAATCATGCTGTCGGGATAAAGAGCGCCCGATGTTCCCTGCTCCTGCGTGATGAGGGCGCGAAGAAACTTCTTTGCCATGACCGGGTCGGTCAGGCGCAGGTCATCGTCAGGGTCAATGCCCATGAATCGCGCGATGTTGGCAGCCGCCGTAAAAGAGTCAGGCGTCCATCCCCTTTTTCCAGCGATAATCTGGTTCGGCGTCAGCATGCCTTCTCGATACTTCTTCATGATCTGCCAGACATTGTGCTCCATGCCCGCTTCGGGTGTCGCATAGACGACTTGCGGATCGCCCTGGTCAGTGTTGTCGGAAGGGCCGATGATCCCTGGCCTATGCTGCCCGGCGTATTTGAGATTGGTGGGATTGTTGTTGCGCATGCCGGGCGGCAGCTCGGCGCGACGAACGGGATCGGACAGAATGGTTTTAAGCTCTGCCCCATCGTTTGCGGATGTGGCCGCGCCACCACCCGTGGCCGGCGCCGCAGACTGTCCTTGACGATCGTCCGTCGTCACCTGTGGATCGCGATATCCCGGTCTCAGCGTCGGAATGGGGCCGTTGTCAGGTAGTGGAGCGAACGTATCGTCGCCAGGCTGTTCGGGCGCCATTGGCTGGTCTTGACGATAATCCGTCATCACCATCGGGTCGCGATAGGGTCTGGGCGTCGGAATGGGTATATTGGCCGGCGGAGCGAAAGGATCGGTGTCAGGCATGGCGATGAACGACGGATCGGCGCCTGCGGTCATGAACTGCGGCAGAAAGGCCTCTGCTCGCGCGCGCCGCTTGGCAGCCTCGCCCCCCGGCTGATCGTAGCCTTTAAATTGCCAGGCTCTATTCATCAGGCTCTGCGCTTCCTCGACCGATCTTGCGGCGTTCAGCCTGGCGATCAGGCGGGGATCTTCCTGCAGGAAGAACTCAGCCTGCGTCTGCGGGCTGATCGCACCCGGCTTCTCGCCCTTGGCAGTAGCGAAGTTGTAGAGCTTTTGCAGGCGGGTATCGCGCCACGACATGATGCCGCCGGAGGTGCCTTGCTTCCCGCTCTGACTCGGGTCGGACCAGGAGCTGTTGGCTCTCTTGGCCGAGAAGCTGCTTTCCGACTGGCCCGTCGAAGCAATGGCGGCGAGCGCATAGGGGTTCGAGACCTTGGTCTTCACCGTGCGCATGAAGCCGTCATAGACATTGCCGTCGACGGGCTGAGGGGCCGACCCAGCGGGGTTGCGGTACGCTGGTCTCGGTGTCGGAATAGGACCGCTGTCCGGCAGCGGAGCGAAGGGATTATAGCCAGACTGAGCGGCCGGTGCCATCGGCTGTTCGGGGCGATCATCGGTCGTGATCATCGGGTCACGATAGGGCCTCGGCGTCGGAACGGGTCCGTTGTCAGGCAGCGGGCCGAAGACATCGTCGCCAGGCTGAGCGGCTGGCGCCATCGGCTGTCCGCGGCTATCGTCTGCCGCTACCAGCCGATCGAGATAGGGTCTCTGCGGCGGAACTGGGCCGCTGTCAGGCAGCGGAGCAAAGGGAAAGTCGCCAGGCTCGCCAGCCGGCACCGCGGCACCATCGTCCCTCGCCTGCTGCTCCTGCCTGCGGATCGCCAGCCCGCCCATCAGCGCCTGGACGAGACGCGCAGCCCCTTGCCAGGGGGATTGCACCGGGCTTGTCTCCAAGCCCTGCTCCAGCATGGCTTGCGCCAGCCGCTTGCGCTGATCGCTGATGTCGTCCTGCTTCTGGCCGGTATCGCCGCCGAAAATGAATGACTTTAATGACATGAGCCCACTGCCCTTTCGTAATCGACGCGGTCGAAACCGTCTGTTCGAACACCGCGTTCGGATGAATCTTGCGCACATCGTCGGACATCCGGTCGATCTGGGTCGGGCCGCAGTCCTTTATCGGAAGGCATAGACCGGCAGGCCGTTATCCAGCGTGCGGACGCGCCTAATGCCTTGCTTCAGCCGCCGGTCCGGCGCACTGGTCCGCCGCCGAAGAGCAACGACAGGAAGCCGGGAGAGGTCGCCGCGGGGGGCGAAAGCGCGGCGCCACCCGCCTGCGGCTCCTGCCGCTGCCGGCGGATCGCCAAACCGCCGAGCCCGCCCTCGGCAAGGCCCGCGACCCCTTCCCACGGGGACTGGATCGGGCTCGTATCCGTGCTCTGCTGCAGCATGGCGTAAGCCAGCCGCTTGCGCTGGTCGCTCAGGTCGCCCTGCGTCTTGCCGGTATCCCCGCCGAATAAGAAGCCCATTACACCACCGCCTTTTCATAATCGACGCGATCGAACCCATCGGCATCCTCGAACACCGATTCCGGGTGAACCTCGCGCACATCATCCGACATGAGGCCGATCTGCACCGGGCCGCCCTTCTTGTACCGGAAGGAGTAGACCGGCAGGCCGTTATCAAGCGTGCCGACACGTTTGATATTTTCCTTCAGCCGCCGGTCTGATCCCATAGCCCAGCCACCAAGCAGCGACGAGCCGAGTCCAAACAGGCCGCCCATCGCCGCATTCGACTTAGCTAGCTGCTGATTGTACTGGCCCATCTGCTGATTGTAGTTCTCATTAATGAGGCCAGCCTGGTCGACGGTCGGCAGTTGCGTCGTCGGTGTGTTGACGTAGCTCGGCTGGTGGACCTGCGAGCCCGACATCAGCGCCGAAATCTCGTTCAGCGGCTGGTTCCGCTCGGTCAGGATCGAGTTCTGGGCATTCGAATACATGTCGCCGAGATATTGGTCGGAGGCGGCCTGCTTGCGCGTCGAAAAATCGCGTAGCGCATTGTTATAGGCGGCCGAGCCCATCGAGATGCCCTTGTCGGCAAGGCTCTGATCGAGGCTTGCCTGATCGCGGTCCCACTGGTTGTTGAAGCCGGACTGCCAGTGATCGTTGACATATTTGTCGACATTGCCGGCGCTGAGATCGACATTGGTGCCGAGCACGCCAGAGATCTTGTTGGTCTGGTCGTTGGCGAGTTTGGCAAGGCCGAGCTGGGTCTGCTGCGTCTGGTTGTAGATCGCCTGGTTTTGCGGCGAATAGGTCTGATAGGCCGAATAGGTCGGCAGCTGATAGGTCTTGCCGGTCTGGTCCGTCATCGTCTGGTAGCCGCTGACCTTGTATTCCAGCGAACCATCCGGCGTGTACTGGTTGGTGTGGCTGAGCCCCGCATTGGCGATGGCGGTGTCGACGTTGGTGGCCGTCTGCGCCGCTGCGGTCTGTGTCGGATCAGGCGCCTTCGGGGCCTTCGGCGTGGAGACCATAGGGAAAATCCTCTTTCATGATTGCGTAAAGCAGCGCGTCGCAGTCGCCGAAATAGGCTTGCTGGCGGCCTTCGAGACGGGCGCCGAGCCGGGCCAGAACCGTCTGGGCCTCGATGTTGTCGGCGCGGGTCCTTGCGGTTGCCCGGCGGCAGCCGAGCTGGCGAACCACGTAGTGAAAGACCGATCGCATCAGCGTCAGCGTCAGCCGGTCGGCGGCCAGCGAAACCTCGACGTCATGCGCGGTCCAGACGTTGAAGACGAAGCCGGCGATGATCCGGCTGCGGTCGACATGGGCGAGCGTGGTGTAAGGCGGATCAAAGGTGACGCCGATCCTGGCCCCGACCCAGGCCGCGATCTCCTCGCGCGGTTCGGAGACGATCAAATCGGCGCGCCCTTTTCATAAAGCACGGAGCCGCCGATCACCGCCGCCTCGGAGACGGAGCCCGATGAACCGGAGATCAGCGCGCGGATCGTCGGCGCGAGCGCCGAACCCGCGCCCCCTGCGGAGGCAAACTTTCGGACGAGCGAAATGCCGGGGAATTTCGCGACACCCCAGATCGCCGTTCCCCATTTCGCCGCAGCATTGTTTTCGACCGAGGACAGAAGGGCTGTCGGAATCTTGGTCTGATAGTCCACGGAGATCCCGGCATACATCAGCGTCGACACCCCGATCTGCGCCGTCACCCCGATCAGCTTCGAGAGCTTGGTCGAGAGCCCGTCGCCGTAGCGGCTCCAGGCGCCGACCATCAGCGCATCGATCGCCACGCCATTGTCGTTGGCGCCGGTTTCCGCCTCACGGACCGTGCCGTCGGCGCTGCCGAAGAACAGCCGGTCCTGCCATGTCGCCCAGCAGGAGGCCGGCATGCCGACGAAGCGGCACCAGGCCCCGGTTTCGGTGTTCATGACATATTGATAGGGGCCGAAGGAGGACGGCAGGTTGACGATCGCCATTTGCCGCGCCGGAAAGCTCGAAAGCTGCCATTCCTCGGACGTCGTGCCGATCGCCGCCACGGTCTCGCGCCAGGTCGGGCCGATCTTGGCGGTAATCGCGCCGAGGCTGGTGGCGCCGCGATCGAGCTGCACCGCCTTGCTGATCGGCACGATGCCATCCGTCGTCATGATCGCCAGATCGGCGCCGACGGAGAGCAGGCAGCGATCGGTGCCGAGCGGCCGGCCGAGCTTGAAAGTGCCGATCAGGCCCCAATTGGAAGCACTCGAAGGATCCGATCCCTGGAAGACGATCACCTCGCCTTCCGAGGAGATCAGCACCAGGCACTGCTGCAGACCCGTGGAAACGGGGATGGTCCAGACGTTGATCGCAACCAGCGTGCCGCCATATTTCATGTTGCCGCCGACCGGCAGAACCGTCGCCGCGCCGCTGACGGCATCGGTGGCGAGATACCAGACATTGGTCGAATTCTTCTCGATGAACCACAGACGCGAGCGATAGGCCGTCACCGCGATCAGCAGCGAGGCGTCCGAAATGCCCGTGATCATCGTCGAGGGCACGTAAGGTGTCACGACCGCGCCCTTTTCAAGCTGCGCATTGATGACCGAGCCCGAAACGGTGACGACAAGCGTGCCGGCCGCCGGCGTGAAGGCGAGCGACACCCGGTTGTTGATACCAGTTCCGTTCAGCGTGCCGGTGAAGGCGCCGGAAAGCGTGACGGAGCCGGTGCCGAAGAAGCTCAGCATGTAGGGCGTGTTGCGAACGGCGACGTTCTGGGTGGCAAGTGTTGCTGTGCCGACAAGAAAATTGTTCGTCCAGGCGGTGCCGTTGAAGAGCAAGGGCGTGTCGAGGCCGTTGACGAGACGCAGGAACTCCTGGCCGGCCGGGTTGGTATATTGCTGCACTGACCAATGGGCGCTGGCCATGCCGGAGACGACAGGCGCACCGACGGCGCCGCCGACAGTGACGTCGAATATCTTGTCACCGGCTGCGGCAAAAAGCCGGTTGGTGGCGCCCGAATAGGGAATGACCGTCTGCACGTCGCCGCCGAGGCCGGTGGAAAAGGCGAGCGACCCATAGCGGGCGCGCACCCGGTTGGCCTCGGGAAAGAAGTTGTCGAGCTGAAACGCCGCATCCGCAGGCATATCTGCCATCTCGACATCGGTTCGCCAGCCGCCGATCGGCGCGATCCAGTCTTTGCTTGGCGAAACGCGGCGGGTGCGCCCGTTTGGAGGAACAGGTCTGCGTGTCATGGGTTGGCCACCGTAATTGTGCCCGGCCAGTAATTCTCCGGCGTCTGTCCCCTCACCGGCAGCGAGAGGTCGACGGCGCTTGCGGCGCGGTCGGCGCCGATGGCGGCTTCCTTGGATCGCTCGAAACTGGCGATCTCCTCGCCATAATCGAGGCCCTTGGCCCGCTTCCAGCGCCAGATCAGCGAGAGTTCGAGAAGGTCTTCGGGGAAACGCGCCGTATCGGTATCGTTCGCCCAGTTGCCGGCATAAGTCGCCCCGCCGTTCACCGCCACCCAGAAGCCGGAGATATATTCGTATCCGATCGTCTCGCCTGAGGCGTTGGGGTAGATGTCGAGCTTGCCTCCCGACATGCGCCAGATCTGCGGCACCGGGTTCGCGTTCAGGATCGTCTGGCGCTGCCAGGTCTGCGGCTCGACGGGGCCGTTGAGCTGCCAGAGGCGCGAAGCGTTCCAGATCCTCGCATTGGTGGCGAAGCGGTCCCAGTCGGCGGGCGGCTCAGTCGGCTCGGGGTTAGCGCCGGTCGCGGTGAATTGCCTGTCGACCAGGAGTGTGGACCAATCATGCTCGCGCATCAGGTCGCGGCCGGCGCGGGTGGAGAGGATGCGCAGCTGCATGATCTGCGGATCCGCCGAGGACATGACGGCCGTCGGCGGATCGAGGTCGATTTCCGCGCAGACGTTCTGAATGATGGTCAAGAGCGACATGCACGGGATCTCCGGTTCAGGCGGCGACGCGGCCGCGGGACTTGTTGCCCTGGCCGCTGCCCTGGCGTTCGTTTTCGAGCGCCTCGAAACGGGAGGCCATCTCCTTCATCTGCTCCTGCAGGCGGGTGACCTCGCCCTTCAGCCGTTCGTTTTCGGCGGCAAAGGCCGAGGCCGCGCTGGAATTTTCGGCGGTGGCAAGATAGGCCCGGGCGGCGGCGGCGAGCTCGTTCGCCCCCATGCCGACCTTCTGCTTGACGGTGTCGGAAAGCGCTGCGAGCTGCTCGACGGTATAGATATTGACCGCCTCCAGCTCCTTGATCTGGCTGGGCTTGAGATAGGGCCATTGCGCCAGCGGCGTTCCGGTCAGCTGCTCGCGGGCGGCCGCGCCTTCCTTGAAGCGCTTATAAGCGTCGGAAAAGCGCTGTTTGTCGTTTTCGGTAACCTCGCGATAGACTTCGGTGTGCTTGTCGCCTGAGATGAAGATGCGGACGAATTCCTTGTCAGCGAAAATCGGCCGGCCTTCCTTCTCCGTCAGAAAGGTCTGCTCGACCGGTTCGAGGCTGAAGGAGGCATAAATTCCGGTGCTGTTGTCGGGCATGGTGTGTCTCGCTGTTGATGGCGGGGAAAAGTGGGATGGACGCCGAAGCGCCCGCTGTGATGTCGTGCCGGTGGCTGCCCCTCACCCGGGGTCGCGGCATGTCTCTTCTCCCGCAAGCGGGGAGAAGGTGGCGGCAGCCGGATGAGGGGCAGGCCACGGATGACAAAAGAGAAGCAGCAGTCCGAACGGGCGCCGAAGCGCCCGTTGGTTGACGTGATTTAGTTCACCTTCGACAGGAACGGACGCATCAGCGTCGCCTCGAGCACGCCCGTCGCGGTGATGGTGACGCCGGTGCCGTTGGCGGTGGCGTTGGCCGAGAGGGTGATGCTCTGGATGACGCCGTTCGGGTTGTAGGTGATGCCCGAGATCGTCGTGCCGCCTGCAATCCCGGTGCCCGCGACAGCTGCACCGATGAACGGGCCGGAACCGGCGTTGAGGCCGGACAGGCTGGTCAGCAGGTTGGAGCCGTTGACCGTGGTTGCCGTGAACGTCTGGTTGGCCGCCGCAAAGTTGACGTTGGCAATGGCCTTGGTGGTTGCCGTGGCCGAGGCCGGGGCGCTCGCCTGGCCTGCCGTGGTGGTGGTTTCGGCAACGACGAGGGCCGCCGTGGCGGTCGCCACCTGCGACGGCGCCTGGCCGTTGCGCTGCAGCCAGAGGTAATAGGTGCCTGGTGCAAGCGAGATGGCACCGACCGGGCCGCCGGTCAGCGTCGGCGGCTGGGCGGCGCCCGAGAAGATGCCGCAGCGCTGGCCGACGACGGCAGCGGCCGTGGTCAGCAGCGAGGCGACATAATCCCGGGTCCACTGGAACCACTGGCCGGGCTGAAGGGTCGTCTGCGAGGCCAGCACGAGCTGGCAATAGACCCATTCGGATTCACGGTCGCCGCCGGCAACCGCGCCGAGGGCGAAGTTCGGCCCGGGAATACCGGAGCCGGAAACGATCGGGCCTTCGACGACGAACGGGTTCGCGCCAAGACGATCGGTCTGGGAAGTTGCGATGGTCATTGGAGTTGATCCTTTCTCGACTTAGGCGAACAACACGCCCTGCAGGAAGGCGTTGTTCATGGTGAGGTTGCCGGCGAAGCCCATGAGCTGCACGAAGGCGTCCTGGTTGGTGTTCATGCGCTCGTCGCCGATCGGCGCCATGTCGCGGTCGCGGTGCGGGCGGTAGAACAGGTACTTGGTGTTCAGGAAGAACATCTGATTAACAGGCGCGCCGCCGCCGAAGCCGCCGTCGAAGATCACGTCGGCGCCCATGTATTGCAGCGACTGGAAGCCGGACATGCCCTTGTCCGCCGAGGTGATGCGCTGGATCGCCTGCAGCGATTCCCAGTAGAGGCGGAAGAAGTTGTTGTCGGCGACGACGAGATCGGGCGCGTCGGAGCCGCGAACGCAGGACATATAGAGCCGGTTCATGTAGCTCTGGATGTTGGCATTGGTGGCGGCCGCCCCGCCATCGGCCGAGGCCGAGAATTTCTGGTTGCGCCAGAAACCCCAGGTGGCGCGCGAGATGCCGCCGACCGTGCCGGAGGTCGGAGAGGTCGAGATCAGCAGCTGCAGGCCGCCGATCTGCCGCCCGCCATCAGCGGTGCCATCGGAATAGCAGTCGAGGGCGATGTTGTTCTTCAGCGTGGTCTCGGCGTTTTCGATGCGCTGCTCGAGCAGATCGAGGATCGCATCCTCGCCCGAATTCTGCAGCTGTTCGAGACCCGACATGGAGACGGCGACCGCGGCCTGCTTGAGATCGTATTCGGCGGCGGTGATGACGTCGGATGGCTGGACGTTCAGGATATCGTAACCAGAGTCAGTTCTGTTATCGCAGAGGCTCTTTATCCCCTGCTTCTTCACCTTGCGCCAACTCAGTGAAGCTCAGACTATATCTTCCCATTTGCTATGGGCCGGGATTTCGTGGGCAGATTATTCTTTCGTCACTGCCTAGTCGTTCGACCTTCCGCATCCCTCACAATCCATAGGATTGCTACATATGCGGCTTGGTTCGGGATTGCCATCATTTTGATTCAGATGCTATTATTAGAACACAACATCTGATTGGCGATGGTTTCCCCCGAATTAACCCGGTTTTTCACCTGAGGTAATACGTGCCAAAGATCACTTTGACATGTGAGTATTGCGGAGCTTCTTTCGAGAAATGGCCTTCGGCGATCCGCTATGCGGAAGCCAACGGAACATCTTCTAAGTTCTGCTCCAGAGCCTGTGTCGGCAAAGCCCGTTCAGATGGTTCGATCGGAGCTAAAAAGACGCGAGGCTCGACCCTTGTCTGCGAGGCGTGTGGGAATGGCTTCTATCGAACCGTCAGCGACATCAAGGCGGGTCGGTCTCGGTTTTGTTCCGAGCCCTGCCGCCAGGAGGGATTTAGGCTGAAGCTGATCGATAAAAGCGCCCCACGTCCTCAAAATCTAAGGGGCAAAACAATCACATGTGTCGTTTGCGGGGATCAGGCATATCGCAAGAAATCGATGATCGAAAGGAACATCGATAAGACCTGCGGCGATCCTAAATGCGTGTCAGCCTATGGCAGGTCCATGTGGGGACTTGAGCCATATTCCGAAGAGGAGTTCTTGAAGCCGCGCCCTAGGCGCCGATACCGAACCACTAATTTCACGCCATTGCAGCGAAAGAAGTGGCTTGGAACGGAGTGCGCTCATTGCGGTTCGACTTCCAACCTAACGCTGGATCACATAATCCCTTGCTGTGCAGGTGGTACAAACGTTCAAGAGAATGCTCAAACGCTATGCGGTCGCTGCAACAATATCAAAGCTGCCACGACGGACAGGCTTTTGGCACGCAAGCAAACCTCAGGCGGCGGCTGCAAAAGTTAACCGCTTGAAGGTGCTGTTTTCCTGGTACTGCAGTTCCTGAACGATGGTGCGGCCGCCGGAGATGGGCTTCTTGCGGCCGCGGCTGTTCAGACGGGTGAGAAGACCATTGTTCTTCGTCACGTCGTCGGCGACCGTGCCGCTGCGGTTGCGCAGCGTCGTGGTCACGATTTCAGAGAGGTTGGGCGAAATGGGCATTGATCATTCCTTTGATCAAACTTGACCGCGCGCGGAGCGCATGGCGTCGCGAAGCGAGTCTCGGATTGAAGTGGGCTGGCCTCTTGCCGCATCGCGGGTCGGGCCCGGGGCGGAAGATCCAGAGATGGATCGCGAGGCGCGGCGGGCTTGATCTGCCGCTGCGGCCCTCTGGGCTTGCTGTTGGTGGATAGGCGCCTGCGCAGTCTGGCTGATCAACTGCCGGCGAATGTCCGGGCGCATCCAGCATGCGGCGTCGTAGGCGTCCTGAAGCGATGATGCCCGCCCTGCGTTGATAAGGGCGACCATGTCGTCGAGAACGTCATCGGCGTGCGCGTTTGCCGGGTCGGAAAGGAAGGCATCGACTTGAGTTTCGGTGTCCCTTTTCCTGAGAACATGTTCGACCGTCGCCTCGACATTGATGGGTCGAGGTTGCGGCTGTACCTGCTGCGAACTCCGCTGCAGGACCTGATCCGTCTGGCCATTGACCAGGGCATGAAGATTGACCCCGGCCATCCTGGCGACGTGAACGACGGTATTGACGGGATCGTGGATCAGCGCCTTTTCCCAGTCGATCGCCCGGCGCATGACGTCTGCATGCGTCATGCCGGCCTGGCGGATGAGCGGCGTGAATTCCTCGAGCCCCTTGTAATCCTGCAGGACGCGGAAGCCGTTATCGACCTCCTGCTCCCGCTTGGCGATCGCCGCCTGCACTTCACCGGGAAGGCTGGTAAATTGCGCCTTGGCTTCCGCCGACCAGCCGGGCGGAACCCGGCTGCCGATGGCTGCGGGCTGTTCAACGCCCTGCCCTCGGCTCTGTGCCTGCGGCGTCTGATGGGCGGCAGCGGTTTGCTCCTGCCCCTTGGCCAGGAAGCGGCCATTTTCGCCGTCGCGCGGCTGGCCGGTGATATCGCCAGGTCCATTGCCTTCGACGGTGTCGATTGCCGCCTTCAGGCTGTCGCGGATGCTGACCGGCCTTTCATTCAAGGACTTCTCATCGAACGCGCCAAAATCTTCGCTGCCGTTGCCGGCCTCGTTCAGGTCTTCCATATCCATTGGGAAAGTTCCTTTTTCGGGGATTGATGCCCGCTAGGTCTTTGTCGTTATCCCGGAACCGCTGCACACTTCCGGGCGACACGCATTAGGTGTTGTATTCGGCGTAGACCCGCCGCAGTTCATTGCGGATTGCCTTTCGATCCGTCTTCGGCTTCTCGATCGGCTGCGGCTTTTCATTACCGATCTCGACCACGCCGGCCGCCCGATAGGCGGAGCGCAGCTTGGCTTTCGAGGTGTAATGCCTGCCGTCATGCATCGACTGGATATCGATGCTGTCACTGACGAAATGCGGCGCCGGCAGATCGGACTGCGCCAGGTTGTCAGCCGGCATGCAGTTGTGCGGCCATTTGTCGAGTGCGTGCCAGCCGCCGCAGACGCGGCAATAGCGTTCTCTCATGTTTCAACTCCAATCACTGATAGGCCGGCGGCTGTGCCTGCAGCTGCTGCAAGGCCTGCGCCGCCGCCTCGCCGCGCGCCTGTTCCACCACGACGCGATGCTCGATCTCGGCCTGGGCGACGCCAAGCTCGGCTTTGCGCTGTTCGGCGCCGGCCTTCACCTGAGCCGTTTTCAGCTTGAGCATCTGCTCGGGCGAAGGTTGCGGCGGTTGCTGCGGTTGCTGCGGCGCGGTCGCCGCCTCGGAGAGCTTGGCGCCGACCTGCTCCAGCGTGCTTTCCAACTGGCGGCCGGCCCTGAAGCCGCGGGCGGCAAAGAGCAGCGTCTCGACCATGACGGGAACGAGGATCGGGTTCTGCTGCGCCATGGCGCCGGCCTGCTGCAGGAAGCCGCCGACCATCTGCACGAATTCCATGCGGCGCTGCTTTTCGGCGTCCTCGTCGGGCTCGATCGTCGAATCCGTTTCGATGTCGATCTGGAAACCGCGAATGCTGTCGTTGCGCAACAGCTGCACCACCTCGTCGATCGTCGGCTGCTGCATCATCTGCTGGAGCTGCGACGGCATTTCGGGCGTCGCCATTTCAGGGGGCGACTGGGCCGGCTGGCCCATTTGCCCGGCGCGCGCCGCAGCCTGCTGGGCAGCCATCTGCATCTGCTGCATCTGCAGCTGAACCTGCTGCTTCTCGGCCATTGTCGGCAGCTTGATGCCGCTCACCAGCATCAAAGTTTCCGGCTGGAACTGATCGCAGATGATTTCGCCGGCCAGGCGGATGATGTCGCGGGCAAACCTGGCAAGCTCCGACTGGCGGTCGCGGATGCGGATCGAGCCCCACTGGCTCTTGATGCGCTGCGCCGTCGCCGTCTCCGACGCCTGGGTATCGCCGCGGACGATGTCGGAAATGCCGGTGATCTGGTAGACGTCTTCGATCAGCTGCTTGCGGGCTTGTATGCAGGCGATGATGACCTTCTGCACCTCGTCGATCGGCAGCGTCACGATGGCTTTCGAGCCGCCCTTGTCGGTAAAAGCCGCCCATTCCGGGATCGGCACCATCACCGCGTCATTGTCAGGCCGCATCGCCTTCTCGATCGCCGGCGAGATTGCGCCGTCGCCGGAGGGGTAGAATACTTTCAGGCGCAGCTGATCGGTCAGCTTGTTGACGCGCTTCGTCAGCAGATCGATCTCGTCGCATTGCTGCTGATAATAGACATAGTCGGGCACCGGGATCAGCGAGCTGGTCGACATCGTTCCATAGGCCGGACGCGGGCAAGGCCAGAAATGCGTCAGGTCGAGCGGCGGCTCCGACACTTCGAGCGCCACCGGCGCGCCATCGGCGATCCAGACGGTATAGTTTTCGCTCTTGCACCAGATCTCCCAGACATGGGTCTTGCCTTCGTTCTCGGCGCGCTCGGTCTGGCTGGTGCCCTTGTTGCTGCCGGCACCTTGTGCCTGGAGCGATGCCATGGCGTCGGAGCCGAAGCGCTTCTCCAGCTCCTCGTCGGTCATCGGAACGCGCCGCGCCACCCAGGTCACATCCTTCCAGCGCCGGGCCGGCGAATGCAGGAAATCCGACCAGTGCACATAGTCGATACACACACGCTCGTCGCTGATCACCTCGGGCGGAGCGCCACCATTCCCACCCATGCCGTCGCCAGGCAAACCGCTGGGCAAACCACCGAGGAGACCCTCGGGCAAGCCACCACTGGCCGGCGGGGCGGAAGGCTCGACGCCCATGTCGAGCGGCTCGAAATCGGCCTCGTAGCGCAGCCACACCGTGCCGCGGGCACAGAGCAGGAAATCGTCGCGCACCGCCCGCATGATGGAATCGATATCGGCTTCATCGCCGGTATAGGCGAGATTGCGCTCGACCAGTTCCGAGGCCATGCGCGCCACCGGCTGCGCATCCTTGAAGCGGCGTTCGACGACCGGCTGCGGCACGCGGGCGTAGACGGCCGGCTGCAGCACCGAGGTATTGGCCCATAGCATCGGAAACCGACGCTTGGCCGCATTCGTCTGGTCCGACTGCTGGTCGAGATAGATCTTCTCGATCTTGACGCAGCGGTCATGCCAGGACTTGAAATAGCGCTGGGCGCGCTCGAGCTCCTGCTGCCAACGGGCGCCGACCTTTGCCAGGTCCCATTGCTGCCCGCTCTCTGAAACCGCCGTTTCGTCTTCCATCAAACACGCTCGCTGTAGGTCGGGGTGGAATCGACAAAGTCGTTGAAGGTCATCGTCTGGAAGGTCGGGAGGCTCTTCACTTGCGGCTTCAGCGGTTCAGGCGCCAATCCGGTGAAGATGATCGCCAGACCGCCGAAAGCGTCCGCACCGTGCGATGCCCAATTGTGCAGGGGCTCGTCGCGGAAGACGCTCAGATCCTCGTCCCAATCCTTGCGGTAGTTCCGTAGACATTTGATGCCCTGGATGCAGCCGGCCTGATCGAACTCGATCTTTGCCAGAATGCGCCGGGTGCCGTTGATGCGGTCATGGACATAGGCGCGCTCGATCTTGCGGACGGTGCCGAGACCGCGGGCCTTGACCTCTTTCAGCATGACCTCGATGCGGGTCATGCCGCCACGCGTCCATTCCCTGACCTTGATGTCATGCGGCATGTTGTGGATGCCGTAGACATAGCCATGTTCTTCGCCGCGCCGCTCCAGCTCGTCGAGCATGCCGTCCATGCCGGTGCCGGTATGCTCGAAATAGCCGATCATCCGGACACGGCCAGGCAGCACCTGAAACAGCCAGACGCTGTTGGTGTCGTCCATGCCAATGTCGGAAATGGTGTGGACGGGATAACCTTCCACATGCGGGAAAACCCCGATGCGCTCTTCGGCATCGGCGACCGCCATCTGGTCGGCGTAATAGGCGCCCTCGACGCTCGCTTCGAACGCTTCGGCCGGCGTCGAGGGATATTCGCGCTTCATGTCGCCGAGCTGGGTTTCGGCCTTCTTGACGTACCAGGCCTTCTGCCCGTCGGTCAGCGTGATGCCCTGCTCGGCCAGCTGCTGGAAATATTTGACGAAAGCATCGGTGATGATGACGCCTTCGGGCGCGATCGCATATTGCGGCTCCTTCCACCAGGGAAAGAAATGGAACTTGAAGTCCAGTTCGGTAAGCTTCGCCGCCTGGCGTTGCTTGACCTGGGCATCGTCGCAGAGCGTATAGAAATGCCCTTCCTGGCCTTCCGCCGTGCTTTCGACGAAGACCAGCTGGCCGGCCTGCACCGTATTCAGCGCGCCGGTGCGGACTTCCCTCGCCTT
>Ga0102591_1002448_pt1 | contig 20171 bp, 22 predicted proteins | sample AraplaCol_mCL_r2_2_FD_76860 | JGI IMG/M metagenome (GOLD analysis project Ga0102591, IMG submission 76860) | Arabidopsis root microbial communities from North Carolina, USA - plate scrape MF_Col_mCL_r2 (SPADES assembly) (version 2) | ecosystem: Host-associated > Plants > Roots > Endosphere... | reverse complement strand
ACTGGATCAGGCGGGCCCACGGGCTCTGCCAGACGACGGTGGGGCGCACGCGCACGTCGACGTCGTTGATCTTGACGCTGTCGATCCGCCAGTCGGGCTTGCCGTAGCGGCGGGTGACGTTGGAGAACAGGTCGGCCGCGGCATAGAGCCGCCGGCCCAGCTCGGTGCTGGGGGCCGGGTTCAGGGGCGAGCCCCAGAAGTCCCGGGCCGCGCGGGCGGCCAGGCGTAGCGGGGTCGAGGCGTAGAAGCTCGCTTCGTGCAGGGCGTACAGCATGCCGTCTCCAGCGATTGTGCAACGCAGCATAACACGCCGGATCTTAAGAAGGTACAGCCCTGGGTGTCGCGCCTCGCCACGTTTTGCAAGGGCGAGCGCGGCGTTCATGATCATTACAGGTTGTGATTTCGCGCGACGTCTCCTACTCCTGCGAATGAGAGTCGAAATCAGTGGGGCGTGACATGGTGTGGTCTGGCGTCAGGCGCGGCGAGGTCGTCGCGTTGCTGCTGGCGGTGTTCGTAGCGGTCGTAGGCTGGGGGGGCTTGGCGAAGGCGCAGGAATCGGCGTCGCCCGTCCCAGAGAAGTACAAGATACTCGGCCCGGGAAACGTCAATGTGACGACGGGCGCGTTCAACGTTTCCTTCAACGACATCAAGATGCCGAGCGCCGGACTGTCGCTCACGCGTAAGTATTCAACCGTGCCGAACGGCATGAAGTCGGTCTACAGCCCGATGGGCATGGGCATGACGCACGATTACAACATATTCAAACTATGCTCGCCCTGCGGCCCGACCAACGAGGACAATGGCATCTCGGTGGTCATCGGCGACGAGGCGCACTCGTTCTTCTGGCCCAGCGACCTGCTGCAGGTGGACAGCGACCAGGGCGACGGGGCGGTCATGGAATATGTCGACGGCCATTCGCGCTATCGCGCCGCCGACGGCACCCTGATCTATTTCGAAGGCGGCACCTGCGGCCTGCCCGCCGACTCTGGTTCGGCCTGTGTCCTGGCGTCGGAAATGGTGCTGCCCAACGGGCGGCGGATCCTGTTCGAATACGAACCGGGATCGCAGATCTCCAATTCGTACGGACAGACCCGGCTGGCGCGACTGAAGAGGGTCTACGACCCGAACGGCCTGGGGCTGGAGTTCAGCTACATGGCGCCGGACTCTGAATCCATCCTGATCGACAGCAAGCGCCAGGTCGTCACCAAGATCGAGGCCTACGACGTCGCCTGCCCCACCTGCAGCCGGGCGGACCTGCCGTCCATCAGCTACGGCTACGTGCTGTCCCAGGACTACGGCGGTCGAAGCTATCTGTTCGCGATGACCTCGGCCACGGACCGGGCCGGCGCCACCAGCACCTACGGCTACTCCCAGTCGGCGTTGGCCTCGGTGCGGCTGCCGACGGCGCCTGACGTCGACCAGTTCGTCAACACCTACCAGAGCGACGGCTACGGCGGCGTTCGGGTCATCAGCCAGACCAACGCCCTGGGCGGTCTTGCGACCTATAGCTATGTCGACACCCCATCGACCAAGACCTTCACCGTTTCGGTCAACCAGACCGATGGGGGCCTGACCCAGTACGTCCACACCTATGCGACCAGCTACGCGTCGGACCGGTTCGACATCCAGCCCGCGCGCTCGATCGATCCGCTGAACCGCACGACCGCCTATGTCTACGATGGGTACAAACGGCTCACCCAGACGACGTCGCCCGAACTGGACGTGACGATCGACGTCAAGGACACGCGCGGCAACGTGACCGAGCATCGCCTGAAGCCCAAGCCGGGATCGACGGCCGCGGACATCGTCACGACCTGGACCTACCCGGCCTGCTCGCTGAGCAATTTCCGCATCTGCAATCAGCCGACAACCATGGTCGACCCCCGCGGCAATCAGACCGACTACGTCTATGCGGCCGCCCACGGCGGGCTGCTTTCCGAGACCGGCCCGGCCGACGCCGCCGGCGCGCGGCGGCTGACGAGCTACGCCTACACGCCTTACACGGCGGGCGGTTCGACCTTCTATCTGCGCACCGCCAAGACCGAAAGGATCAGCGCCAGCGAAAGCACCACGACCACCTTCGGGTACGACCCGGCCAGGAAGTACGCCGTCAAGGAGACCGTGACAGACAGTGGCGGGCTCAATCTCAGGACCTGTTTCGCGAACGACGCCCAAGGGCGGGTCGTCGGCAAGACCGAACCCAAAGCCGGCCTGGGGAGCTGCCCGTGAGCGTTCGTCATCGCATGACCTGGCGAGCCCTGGCCCTGGCGGCCGCGCTCGCGGGAACGGCCTTGCCCGGCCTGGCGCAGGCCCAGTCGGCGGCCGCGGCCTTCACGATCGGCTATCGCTGGAACGAGCAGCAGAGCTTGACGGGCGAAATCCGCCCGGATCCAGACGGTCGCGGAGTGTATCAGGCCGTACGTTATGTCTACGACGCCAGCGGCAGGCAGATCCGCGTCGAGCATGGCTGGCTGTCGATCTGGCAATCGGAAGCCGTGCAGCCTTCCGCCTGGACCGGCTTCACGATCGTGTCCTCGACGGAGACGACCTACGACGCCGTCGGCAATCCGCTTCGCAGCGTCGACAGCGCCGGTGGAACGCCGAAGGCGGTCGTGGACATGTCCTACGACACCCAGGGGCGCGAGCAGTGCCGGGCGATCCGGATGAACCCCGATGCGTTCGGGACGCTGCCCACGTCGGCATGCACGGCGAGCGCCGAAGGCGCCTTCGGCCCCGATCGGATTTCGCGCACGGTCTATGATGCGGCCGGCCATGTCGAGCGCCGCCGTCGGAGCGACGGCTCGACCCTGATCGACGAGGAGGTCTACGCCTACACCGCCAACGGCGAGACCCAGAGCGTCACGGACGCCAAGGGCAACAAGACCGGCTACCTGCAGGATGGCTTCGACCGTCGCATCCGCATCACCTATCCGTCGAAGACGACCCCGGGCCAGACCGAGGCGGGCGACTACGAAACCTACGAATACGACGCCGGCGACAACATGACGTCGCACAGGTTTCGCAACGGCCAGACGGTGACGTTCACCTACGACGCCCTGGGCCGGGAAACCGTCAAGGACTTCGCGGACAACACCGCGGCCAAGGCGCGCGACGTGCACCACAAGTACGACCTGCTGGATCGGACCCTGGAGACGCGGTTCGACTCGGCCGCCGGTCCCGGGGTGATCACGGTCTACGATCGTGCGGGGCGGCCAACGTCCAGCACGATCAACGGCCGGGCTGTGACCTATTCCTACGACGCCAACGGCAACCGCACAGGCCTCGGCTATCCGGGCGGCCTGTCGGTCGTCTACGAGTATGACGGCGTCAACCGCATGAAGGCCGTTCGCCAGCAGGGCGCGAGCACCGCCCTGGCGACCTACGCCTACGACAACATTGGCGGCGTTCTGGCGCTGAACCTCGGCGACGGCACGGCCAGCGCCTATCAGCGCGACGGCCTGTCGAGGGCGACCAGCCAGACGCTCGACCTGGACGGCGCCGCCACCGTCTACGACGCCGCCGATAGCTACACCTACAATCCGGCGGGGCAGGTCAAGTCCGTGACGCAGTCGAACAGCCGTTATCGGTTCGCCTCGCTATACGCCGGCTCCACGGTCTATGCCGTCAACGGCCTCAACCAGTACGGCGCGCTGAACGGCGCGACCCTGACCTACGACGCCGGCGGCAATTTCGTGAGCGGCGCGGGGGCCAGTTACGGCTACGACGTCGAAGGCCGGCTGGTCTCCTCTGTGGCGGGCGGGGTGACCGTCTTGCTCAGCTACGACGCCGAGGGACATCTCAGCCAGACCGCGGGTTCGACCACGGCCCAGTATCTTTACGATGGCGACGTGCTGCTGGCCGAGTTCGACGGCGACGGAAACCTCCTGCGCCGCTTCGTGCACGGGGCCGGGGCCGATACGCCGCTGGTCTGGTACGAAGGTTCAGGAACCGCCGACCCGCGCTTTCTGCACGCCGACCGGGTGGGCAGCATCGTCGCGGTGACAAATGCGGCCGGCGCGACCCTGGCGGTCAACACCTACGACGAATACGGCGTGGGCGGGGCGGGCAATCTCGGCCGCTTCCAGTACACCGGCCAAGCCTACCTGCCGGAGGTGGGCCTCTATCACTACAAGGTTCGGGCCTACTCGCCGACCTTGGGTCGCTTCCTGCAGCCTGACCCCATCGGTTACGAGGACGGGCTGAACTGGTACGCCTATGTCGATAACGACCCGGTCAACACGACCGACCCGACGGGAACCAGCGGCGACTCCGTCAGCGCCGTCGTGGTCACCGGCATGCGGATGGCCGATCTCAGCTCGATCATGAACTTCCAGTCCCAGCGCGGGGCCATGGCGGGCCGCTTTGGGATCACCGTGCACATGGCTCAGCGGGGCGGCCGCAATAAGGGCGAGCGCGGCCGGACGCGGCGGCCGGACGGCACGGCCTCGCCGGACAAGAAGTACTCGCCCGGCAAGGAGCCCGGCACGCGCAAGTACAAGGATCCGCATACCGGCAAGGACCATATTTCCAAGTGGCCCGACGATCCTCGCCTCAAGGGCGCCCCGCCCGCCGACAACGGCGGCGTCGTCAAGGCGGTGATCGTGGGAGGACTCGTGGTCGGCGGGGGGGCGTGCATATTGCTCGAGCCTTGCGGTGCGGTCGTCGCCACGGCACTGGGATTTGGCGCCCTGACGGCGGCGACGGCCAACTAGCGCGGGCCGCGTCGGGATCGATTGTAACGGGAGTAGTTCGTGACCAACGACATGTTCGAGGCCGGTTGCGAGGCCGAGGAGGCGGGAGACTTCGCGCGCGCGCGGGAAGTCTTCCGGCGTGGCGGCGAGCGCGGCGACAGCAATTGCTGGGTCCGGCTGGGAATGATGATCGAGGAAGGGCTAGGCGGCCCGGCCGACCGCGAAGCCGCCATGGCCAGCTACCGGCGGGCCTGGCGCCGCAAGAACAGCCTGGCCGCCAACAACATCGCGGTCCTCTACGGCGAGGTCGGGCGGCGGCGCGCCAGGGTGCAGTGGATGAAGCGCGCCGCGCAGGCGGGTCTTGGCGTCGCCAACCTGCCGGTCGCTCGCGCCTATCTGCAGGGTGACGGCGTGCGCCGTTCGCCGGCGCAGGCCAAGGTCCATGTGCTGGAGGCGGCGCGCTATCTCGGGCTGGACGACGAGGAGCGTTCGGAGGTCGAGGCCTTGGGGGCCAAGATCGACGAGGCTCTGCGCGAGGCGGAGGGGCGCTGACGCGAGGGGCGCGCCTCAGCGCCCCTCCATCGCCGCCTTCAGCTGGCGGGCGATCTCTTCGGGCGGCAGGCTGTAGGCGATGACCCGGTCGAAGCGGCCCTTGGGGTCGATGACGTAGATCGCCGTCGAGTGATCGACGCTGTAGTCGGGGCCTTCGCCGACCTTCTTGTAGTAGCCGCGATAGGTCTTCACCGCCGCGTCCACCTGGGCCGGCGTGCCGGTCAGGCCGACGATGTTCCTGGGCAGGTAGCCGGCCGTCAGGTAGGTCTTCATCACCGCGGGCGTGTCGCGCTGCGGATCGACCGAGACCATGACGATCTGCAGGTCCTTGGCCTTGGGGCCCAGCTGGTCGCTGGCGGTCGCCAGGGCCTGCAGCGTGCCGGGGCAGACGTCGGGGCAGTAGGTGAAGCCGAAGAACAGGGCGCTCCACTTGCCCTTGAGCACCGTTTCGTCGGCCGGCTTGCCGTCATAGTCGATCAGCTGGAACGGTCCGCCCACCGCAGAGGGCGCCGGCGGCGGCGAAAAGACTCCGCTGCGGAAGATCAGCGCGCCGGCCAGGATCACCCCCACCACGCACACGGCCAGGACGGTCAGGCGGTTGCGGTTCATGGGGTACGCGTCCTTTGGGGCTCGCCAGATCGAAATTTCTGGCCTTAATGTGGCGACATGGCCGACGCTTCGTTCAAGGACGCGCCGAAGAAACTATCCCACGACGGGCTCGATAGGCCCGACGGCGGAGCGGCGCAAGACAGCGACGACTGGTCGTGGGCGGGCCCTGGCCTGCGCCGCGGCCGCCTGCGAGTGCGAACATTGTTGGCCCAACGCTGGCTGACCGTGGCGGGTCAATCGGTGACGGTGCTGTTCTGCGGCCTCGTCCTCGACGTCCAGGTGCCCTACGCGCTGTGCTTCTCGCTGATCGCGCTCTCGGCGTGGTTGAACGTGCTGATCGGCTTGGCCTCGACCGGCCAGCGCATGGCCCGCGACGTCGAGGCCACCGCCCAGATCGCCTTCGACATCCTGCAGCTGGCCGGCATGCTCTATCTGACCGGCGGGGTGTTCAATCCGTTCTCCCTGCTGCTGATCGCGCCCGTCACCCTGGCGGCGGCCACTCTGCCGGCGCGCTACGCCCTTGGGCTGGGCGTGCTGGCGGTCATCGTCAGCATCGTGCTGGCCTTCCTCTACATGCCGCTGCCGTCGGCCGCCGGCGTGCCGGCCACGCCCCGGCCCGAGGGCGTGGTGGTCTTCGCCATCGTCGCCGCCCGGGTGGTGGGCATCGTCATCACCGGCCTCTACGCCTGGCAGGCGGCGACGGAGTCGGCCCGCATGGAGCTGGCCCTCAACGTCACCGAGACCGTGCTGGCCCGCGAGCAGCGCCTGTCGGCCCTGGGCGCCCTGGCCGCCGCCGCGGCGCACGAACTGGGCACGCCCCTGGCCACCATCTCGGTCGTCGCCCGCGAGATGGCGCGCGGCGCCCCCGACGAGCAGACCCGCGAGGACGCCGAGCTGCTGATCGGCCAGGCCGCCCGTTGCCGCGAGATCCTGCAGCGCCTGACTGAGATGCCCGAGGCCCAGGACGCCGTCCACGAGCGCATGAGCCTGACCCAGCTGGTGCACGAGATCATCGAGCCGCACATGATCCACGGCGTGCGGGTCGAGGCGGTGGTCAACGGTCCCTCCGGCGAATCCGCGCCCGACGTCTGGCGGCGGGCCGAGGTGATCCACGCCCTGACCTCGATCGTCGAGAACGCCGTCGACTTCGCCCGTTCGGAGGTGATCGTCGTGGCCCGCTTCGACGCCCGCTCCATTCTGATCGAGGTTCGCGACGACGGTCCGGGTTTTTCTCCGGAAGTACTGGCCAAACTAGGCGAACCTTACGTAACGTCACGTCCTGGGGCGGAAGGCTCTCGGACCGGCCACATCGGCATGGGCCTGGGCTTTTTCATCGCCAAGACCCTGTTGGAACGAACAGGGGCGGCGGTGGATTTCAGAAATGGACGACGAGGCGGCGCGGTCGTGGCCGCACGGTGGCCGCGCCCGGCGATGGAGGCTCCTGGCTTCATCGGCGTTTGATGACGAAAGACTTGCGAAGTTTTGCAAGTCGTACACATGATGGTGCACGACACCCGGTTGAGTATTGGCGCGGGGAGGCGCTGAGTTCATGGCGGATATCGGTGAACTGGTCGCGGCGCTGCCGGACAAGTCCCTGCTTCTGCTCGACGACGATGCGCCGCTGAGAACGCGGCTCGGTCGAGCTTTGGAACAACGCGGCTTCGAGGTGACGCTTTGCGCCTCGGTGGCCGAGGCGATGAGCACGCTGAAGAGCAATGCTCCGGCCCATGCGGTGCTGGACATGCGGCTCGAGGACGGCTCGGGCCTCAAGGTGGTCGAGGCCGTGCGCGACGCCCGCGCCGACGCCAAGGTCATCATGCTGACCGGCTACGGCAACATCGCCACCGCCGTGGCGGCGGTGAAGGCCGGGGTGGTCGACTACCTCTCCAAGCCGGCCGACGCCGACGACGTGGCCCGCGCCCTGCTGGCCGCCAAGGACGCCGCGCCCGCCCCGCCGGAAAACCCGATGAGCGCCGACCGCGTGCGCTGGGAGCACATCCAGCGGGTCTACGAGATGTGCGGCCACAACGTCTCCGAGACGGCCCGCCGCCTCAACATGCACCGCCGGACGCTCCAGCGGATCCTGGCCAAAAGGGCCCCGCGCTAATTCCCTCTCCCCTTGCGGGAGAGGGTGGCCTCCCGAAGGGAGGTCGGGTGAGGGGTCTCTCAAAAGCAAGACGCCGCGACAGCTGACCAGCCGTCGCGGCGTTTTTCGTGGGTGCGACCCTCATCCGTCGGCTTGCGCCGACACCTTCTCCCGCAAGGGGAGAAGGGGCGGGGCTCACATCGCCGAGATCCCTCCGTCGAGCTTCAGCTCGGCGCCGGTCATGAACTTGCTCTCGTCGCTGGCCAGGTAGAGCACGGCGTTGGCGATGTCGTCGGGCTCGCCGATGTGGCCCAGCGGGATCTGCCGGCCAAGCTTGGCGTGGGCCTCTTCCTTGCCGATGCGCTGGCTAAGCGGATCGAGGATCGGGGTGTCGATGAAGGTCGGGTGGATCGAGTTCGAACGGATGTCGAGCCCGAGCTTGGCGCAGTAGAGGGCGATGTTCTTGCTGAGCAGCCAGACCCCGGCCTTGGAGGCGTTGTAGGCTGGCGAGTTGTGGTTGGCGATCAGGCCGGCGATCGAGCTGATGTTGACGATCGAGCCCGGCTGGTGGGCGCGCATGTGGGTCAGGGCGTGCTTGGCCCCCAGGAAGACGCTGTCGACATTGATCGACATGATCTTCTTCCAGAGGTCGAACTCCATCTGCTCCAGCGGTTTGTCGCCGGCCACCCCGGCGTTGTTGACCAGCACCGAGATTCCGCCGAGGTCGTTCGCCGCCGCTTCCAGAGCCGCGATCCACTGGTCTTCCTGGGTGACGTCGAGGGCGTAGGCGAAGGCCGTGCCGGCACCGTGCGCCGCGTTGATCTCGGCCGCCACGGCCCTGGCGCCGTCGACATTGATGTCGGCCAGGGCGACCTTGGCGCCCTCCGAGGCCAGCTTGCGCGCCGCCGCCGCGCCCAGGCCCTGGGCCGCGCCGGTGATGAAGGCCTTCTTGCCGGCGACCCGGCCCGTGGTCTGCGCCATTCGGCGTCCTCCCTAAAATTCAAACGATAGTTTGAACTGGATGCGGGAGGAGGGGAAGGGCCTTATCCCGCGATGGCGTCCATGAACTTGGCCAGCTGCACGTCGCGCTCGCTGACGCCGTCGGCGTCGTGGGTGGTCAGGGTCACCTCGACGCGGTCGTAGACGTTGAACCATTCGGGGTGATGGTCGCGCTTGTCGGCCTCGATGGCCACGCGGGTCATGAAGCCGAAGGCGGCGTTGAAGTCGGCGAATTTATAGGTCTTCTCGATGGCGTCCTTGCCGCTGGCGGCGGTCCAGCCTTCGAGCTGGGCGAGGGCGGCGGCGGCGCCGATCTTGGCGGGGGCGGTCATGCGGGCGGCTCCGAAAACGTCAGCCTTCTTCAGAACGCCAATCCGGTCGCCGCCGCAAGCTCGGCCAGGGCCTGCTCTTCGCTGCTCACCTTGATGGCGATCATACCCAGGGCGGCCGCCGGCTTGCAGTTGACCCCCAGGTCGTCGAGATAGACGCAGGCCTCGGGCGCGACATCCAGCAGCTCGCACATCATCTGGTAGATGCGCGGATCGGGCTTGCGCACCCCGGCCTTGGAGCTCTCGATCAGGGCGTCGAACAGCGACAGGATCTCGCTCACCGCCGCGGCCTTTTCCGGCGAGGCCGCCATGCCCGTTCCGTGCCCGGCGCCCGGTACGTTGTTGGTGATGCAGCCGACCTTGAAGCGGGCCTTGCAGGTCTTCAGCGCCGCCACCATCCCCGGCCGCACCTCGCCCGACAGCAGCGGCAGCACGTCGGCCCCCGGCACGGCGTGGCCCAGCCGCGTGGACTCTTCCAGGAACAGGGCGTCGAAGGCTGCCGCGTCGATCTCGGCCCTCTCGAACCGCGCCCAGGCGTTGGTGTCGGGATCGACGGCGTTGACCCCGCGCAGGAAGTCGGCCGGCAGGTCGTTGCGCGCCTCGTAGCGGCGGAAGGCCTCGAAGGGCGAGGTGGTGAACACCCCGCCGAAATCCCAGATCACCGCCTCGATCGCCATGACGTCCGCCCTCGAACGATTGTTTGAAAATGGATCCTAGGCGAGGACGGGCGGCGGGAAAAGCCGCCTTCGTTCCCCCTGTGATCAACGGCCAAGCTCGCGCCGAGCGCGAAAGAGCGGGCGCGCCTCGCCCGGGTCTGATTTATTAACGGGCCTGGAGTGTTCCCCCATGCGCCATGCTTTCCGCTTCGCCCCGCTGCTGATCGTCGCCGGCTTGTCGCTGGCCGCCCCGGCCCTGGCCCATGACCGCGGCCTGGCCGGCGGTCCGCCCGACCGCGCCAGTCTGCCGGTCGATCCGGAGATCTTGCCCCCCGACACCCGGCCCGGCGAATGCGTCGCCCGCCGCGTCACCGGTCCCGGCGGGGCCTATCGCTGGGAGCGGGTGGAGTGCGACGACGGCGAGCGCGGCTGGAGCGATTTCGACCGCTGGAGCTACGGCCGCCCGCCGCTGCGGGTGGAGGACCACGCCGCCCAGCCGCCGCCGCCCCCGCCATCGCCGGAATACGCGCCCGACCGCTACAGCCGCCGTCACGACGACGCCGGCTATCAAGAGGGCGGGTATCGAGAAGGCGGCTATCGCGGCGACGTCGCCCGCCAAGAAACCTATCGCGGCGGCTCGGCCTATTCGCGCACCGAGGAGTCCTACGAGTCCAGCCGCGAACGCTACGACAGCGCCGCCAGCGGCTATGCGCAGGCCGGGCCGGCTTCCGGCTACGGCTATGCGGCGGCCTACGGGTCCTACGGCGAATACCAGTCGGCCGGCCGCGACGAATACGGCTACCTCGTCTGGCCGGGCAAGCGGCCCTGACCGTTCGACAGCGGCGCGCTCACGCGACATGAATGGCGTCATGAAGCGTGACCTCAATCGCATGCGAGCGGCGCTCGCGGGAATCGGGCTGGCCCTGTCCGCCTGCGCAAGCGTTCCACCCTCGCCGCCGGGGATCGAGCGCATCACCTACAGCCCCTCTCCGCCGCCGTTCTGCGGCGGGCGGTGCGAGCAAACGACCTTCACCGTCGGCGAGGACGGCGTGTTGCGCGGCGAGACCGAGTATCAGGTCCGCTTCGGCGACTGGCGCCGACGGCGCTTTACGCGCCACGTCACGCCCGAGCAGTTCGCGGCCTTCCGTAAGGCGCTGGAAGCCTACAGGCCGGCCGCCGACCGATCGGTCGGGGAAGAAAACTGCAAGGACCATGTCTTCGACTCGGCCGGCGTGATCATCGCGTGGTCGCGCGGCGACGAGCGTCGGACCCTCGTCGTGGATCTCGGCTGCCAGGACGATGGCGAAATGAACGCGGCGCTCGACCAGGCGCCGCGTGCTCTGGGCCTTTGAGGCGCTACAGCAGCCGCAGGAACAGCACCCGCGCCGCGCCGTAGTCGCGCGCGTCCAGCGTCTCGAACCCTTCCAGCGCCGGATCCGGCTCGCCCACCCCGCGCTCGAACACCACGATCGCGCCCGGCGCCAGCCAGCCGCCGGCGACCAGTTCGGTCAGGGCCTTTTCGCCCAGACCCTTGGCGTAGGGCGGGTCGAGGAAGGCGATGTCGAAGGCGGGGCCGGCGCTGGCCGGACGGAGGCCCAGGTCGGTGGCGTCGCGGCGATGCACGCGGGTCTGGCCGAACAGGCCGAAGGCGTCGATGTTCTGGCGGATGGCCCCGCGCGCGGCTTCGTTGGTCTCGACGAACAGGCAGTTCACGGCCCCGCGCGAGAGGGCTTCCAGGCCCAGGGCGCCCGAGCCGGCGAAGACGTCGATCACCCGCGCGCCGTGCAGTTCCGGCGCCCAGGCGGCATGCTCCAGGATGTTGAACACGGCCTGGCGGGCGCGGTCCGAGGTCGGGCGGGTGGCGTCGCCCGGCGGGGTGGCGATGGCCTTGCCGCGGAACTGGCCGGAGACGATGCGCATCAGGCCGAGGCCTCTTCGGCTTGCTCGATCTGGACGTCGGCCTGCCGGCGCATGTAGCGGCCGCCGGCGATGAAGGCGCCCAGCGCCAGGGCCAGCAGGATCAGGCCCCAGCTGTGGTTGAGGGTGAAGAAGATCAGGCCGCACATCAGGCCGGGCGCGATCGCCACCCGCGCCAGGGTGAACAGCGCCTCGCCCCGGTGCACGGGAGCGGTCAGCTCGCCGGCGAAGGCCGCATAGCCCCAGACGGCGGCCAGGGCGAAGCCGATCGCCGCCACCAGGCCGACATAGACGAAGGTGGCGCTGCCGCCGTGTTCCCACAGCAGTTCGGTGGCCAGCGGCAGCAGGCCGATCAGGCCCAGCACCGCCAGGTTCAGCACGTCGAGCACGCCGTCGGCCGACTGCAGCCGGGCGAAGATCCGCCGGTGGCTGATCCAGTTGACGCCGATCACCGCGAAGCTCACCGCATAGGCCCACAGCTTGTGGCCCATCTGGTGATAGAGGTCGCCGACGCCGTTCCAGTGCTCGGGCGGATGGATCTCGATGGCCAGCAGGGTGATGGCGATCGCGAAGACCGCGTCCGAGAACAGCACCAGTCGATGCAGGTGGGGGGCGCTGCCCTCGTGTCCGCCCGCGTTCGCCGCCTTGCTCATGAAACCCCCCGTGGGCGATCGCCCCACGAACACTGGGGCCAAATACCGGGGGATGTGTGCCTTCATCGCCGCGCGGCGGCAAGTCGCGGGCCTCGATTGAGCGAAAACCCTTTTCCTTCGCCTCACGCCGCTCTAGCGAGGAGCAGGGGCTGTGCGAGGGGATGGCGGCGGTGTTCGAAGACGCGAGAGGCTCGGCCTTCCTGGGCGACCTGACGCCGGCCGACCGCCGCATCGGCCGTGTGCTGCTGAGCCTGCCCGTGGGCGTGATCGCCGCGGCGCTGGCGGCGATCATCGGGGCGGTCTTCGTCATGGCCCTGTTCGCCGGCCTGGCGCCGGGCGGCTTCGAGACGGCCATGGCCCTGGTGGAGTCGCTGCGCGATCCAAAGGCGGCCGCCGGCAGCCTGCAGACCCTGCTGTTCGTCCTGTGCCTGCTGGCCGCCACCAACGGCGGCATGGCCACGGCCTTCGCCGCCGTCGCCGCCATGCTGCACGAGCGCCGCCTGAAGTCCTACCTGACCAGCGCGCCGAGCTTCCGCTGGCGGCTGACCCTGCTGGGTCTCGTGCTGTTCGCCGTGACGCTGGGGCCGCTGCTGGCGGGCCTGGCCCAGCTCGACCCGCATCCGCCGGCCGCGCCGATCCTGACCCTGACGCCGGACCTCGACAGCCGGTTCGTGCATGCGGCGGGCGCGATCGGCCTGCTGCTGGTCGCCGCGGCGGCCGAGGAGCTGGTGTTCCGCGGCTGGCTGCTGAAGCTTTCGGGCGCCTTTACCCACCGCGTCTGGCTGGTGCTAGCGATCAACGGCCTGATGTTCTCGGCCATCCACTTCGATCCCAATCCCGACGCCTTCCTGGTGAGGATGGTGCTGGGCGTCGGCCTGGCCTGGGCGACGTTGCGCCTAGGCGGGATCGAGTTCTCGATCGGCGCCCACGCGGCCAACAACATCGTCATCCTGCTGTTCCTGCAGCCGATGACCCTGGCCCCCGAAGCGCCTCACCCCTTCCGCTGGGAAGTGGTCCCGATCGCCGCCGGCATGCTGGCGCTCTATGTCGGCCTGGCCGAGCTGGTGGCCCGCACGCCCCGGCTGTCGCGCTGGGCGGGCGTGGTGACGGCCTAGGTTTCTTCCGACCACCTCAGCGGCGGGGCCTGGGCCTTCAGGGCCAGCATGGCCGCGCGCAGGGCGTCCATGAAGGCGCCGCGTCGGCCGGTCCAGACCACCGGCTCGCCCACCAGCACCGCGCAGTTCAGCGGCACCGGCACGCTGGCGCCCTTGGGCAGCACCCGGCCGGCGCCCTGGATCCACACCGGGATCACCGGCGCCTGCGGGAAGGCCTCGGCCAGGCGGGCGACGCCGCTCTTCAGCTGGCCCATCTCGTCGCTTTCGCCGTCGCCCCGCGTGCCCTCGGGAAAGATCAGCACGATCTCGCCGGCCGCCAGGGCGGCGCGGGCCGGAGCCAGCACGTCCTCGCCGTCGGCCGCCTTGCCGCGCGCCACCGGCACGATGCCGATCACATGGCGCGAGAACCAGCCGATCACCGGATCGCGCAGGAAATAGTCGGCCGCCGCCGCCGGCCGCAGCTTCGACACCGCCCGCGACGGGAAGACGGCCAGCATCAGCAGGGTGTCGACATGGCTGGCGTGGTTGGCGGCGATGATCGCCGGACCCTTCAGCGGCAGGCGCTCGCGACCGGTGACGTCGGCGCCCGTCATCAGCACCGCCAGCGGCCGGGCGACGAGGACGAGCAGGAGAAAGCGGAGGAAGCGCACGGCCGGTTCAGAACTTCTGCAGGCCGAACAGGGCCAGCAGGTGGAAGTAGAGCGGGGCGGTGAAGGTCAGGCTGTCGGCGCGGTCCAGCACCCCGCCGTGGCCGGGGATGGCGTGCGAGGTGTCCTTGACGCCGATGTCGCGCTTGATGGCGCTCATGGTCACGTCGCCGGCGAAGCCCGCCGCCGGCAGCACGAAGGCGACGATGGCCAGGCCCAGGCCCGACAGCGGCGTGAACACCGGGCCCAGGAACCAGATCAGGGCGGCGGTGGTGATCCAGCCGCCGATGAACCCCTCCCAGGTCTTGTTGGGGCTGACCTTGGGCAGGATCTTGTGGCGACCGACCAGCTTGCCCCAGCAGTATTGGGCGACGTCGTTGAACTCGGTGGCCAGCAGCAGGAAGAACACCAGACCCGCCGCCCCGGCCGGCAGCGGTTCGCTGTCGGGAACCCGCATCAGGAAGGCCACGACGCCCAGATTGTAGACGCAGGTGACCAGGCCCCAGTGGAAGGTCGCGGCGCTGGCCAGATAGCCGCGCGTCTGGCCGATCAGGGCCATCAGGGCTGGCAGGCCCAGGAACACCCAGACCGGGATGAACACGATGTAGAACATGTAGCGGTCGGCGACGATGAAGCCGTAGGCCGCGATCAGGCAGCCATAGGCCGCCAGGATGGCCGGCCGGTCCTCGCGACGCCGGACCGCGAGAGACAGGAACTCGCGCAGGGCCAGGAACGAGATGAAGGCGAACACGGCGGTGGTCGCCTGCCAGCCCAGCAACAGCGCCCCGGCCAGCAGGGCCACCATCCCCCACCACGAGGCGATGCGCAGCCGCAGCTCCTCGAACGACTTGCCGGGCTTGAGCAGCGGCAGGACGGCGGCGATGGCGCTGGCCACGCCCAGCAGGATCACCACGCCGCCCAGGCCCGCCAGCAGGGCGGGCGGCTTGGCGGCCAGGAAGGCCTGCGCCCGTCCTATCCAATCGGCGAAATCCATCGACGCTCCCGCTGGCTCGACCTTCGGTATAGCCTAGTTGCGCAGAGGCGTGGAACTTCCCGCCGCCGTCGCCCTTCCGGGAACGACGCCCCGCCGGAAAGCCGCCCGATGACCGATGCGCCCGACCTCGACAATCGCCGCCCGCTCAAGAGCCGCCAGACGGCGTGGGCCCAGGGTCTGGCCAGGGCCCTGGCCGGCAAGGGGATCAAGGCCGACGCGATCTCGGGCCTGGGCCTGGCCTTCGCGGGCCTGGGCGGGGCGCTGCTGGCGGCCAGCGGCGGGGTGGACGGCTGGCCGCGCGGCGCGGCCCTGGTCGTCGCGGCCGCCTGCATCCAGCTGCGGCTGGTCTGCAACCTGCTCGACGGCCTGGTGGCGGTGGAGCACGGCCGCTCCAGCCCGTTCGGGCCGATCTGGAACGAGCTGCCCGACCGCATCGCCGACGTGCTGCTGCTGGCCGGGGCCGGCTATGGGGCGATGACGGCCGGCTTTTCGGGCGGTCCGGCCCTGGGCTGGCTCGCCGCCGTGCTGGCGGTGCTGACGGCCTATGTGCGCGAGCTCGGCCGAGGCCTCGGCTTTCCCGCCGACTTCTCCGGACCCCTGGCCAAGCCCCAGCGCATGGCCGTGCTGACGGCGACCTGCGCCGTCGCCGCCTTCGAGCCGCTGTGGCGCGGGCGCGGCGAGGTGCTGGCCCTGGGCCTGGCGGTGATCGCCGTCGGGACCCTGGTCACCGTGGTGCGGCGGACAGGGAACCTCGCCACGCGGCTGGCGGAGAAGGGGTAGGAAAACTCAACCCTCTCATCGCAAACAGATCGCTTCCCTCGCCCTTGTGGCGAGGGCCCATGGCGGCCGCTGCTCAGGTCGCGACCGAGGGCGAAAGGTCTGAGCAGGCTGAACGATGGGTCCCCGGCACAAGGCCGGGGAAGGCAGATTTTCAGATGCGAAGGGAAGTTACCGCTTCGGACCGCGCGGCGCCGGCTTGCCGCCGGTGGTCGGGCGCGCGCCCTTGAAGCCGGCGGGCTTGGCGGTCGGGCGAGCCGGCGTCACGTTCCCGCGCACGGCGCCCACGGGCGCGGCCTTGCTCGCACCGGCCTTGCTGGCCGGTCCTCTGTTCAGAGCCCCCTTGCTCACCGGCCCCTTGCCCGCCGCATCCTTGGCCGCGCCGGGACGCGGGCCCGGCGGCTTGCCGCGCGGCGGGGCCTTGTCGACGAACTTGGTTTCCAGCGACTTGGGCTTGTGGGTCTTGGCCTTGTGGCCGTCGGTGCGGATCTTGGCCTTGGCCCAGCCGGCCTTGTAGACCTTCTTGGGCTCCTCGACCTTGGGCGTGGCGATCTGCGGGGCGCGGCCCGAGGGCGCGCGGCGCTGGACCTCGCCGCCGCGCGGACGCTCGCCGTCCTTGGCGACGCCCGGGGCGTACAGCGGATCGGCGACGCCGACGAACTGCGGCCGGTCGCCGGTGGGCATGTTCTCTTCGGAGATGACGCCTTCGAGCAGTTCGCGGATCACCCGAGGGCCGACCTCCTCGACCTGGCCGGTCAGCAGCGTGCCCAGGGCGAACGGGCCGTAGGACAGGCGGATCAGGCGGTTGACCTTCAGGCCCACCGACTCCAGCACCTTGCGGACCTCGCGGTTCTTGCCTTCGCTCAGCGTGATCGTGATCCAGACGTTGCGCCCGCCGCCGGCCTTGTCCTGGGCCTTGTCGAGCTTGGCCTCGATCGGGCCGTAGCGCACGCCCTCGATGGTCTTGCCGTCCTTCAGCTTGTCGAGCGTCTCCTGGGTGGCGTGGCCGAAGGCGCGGGCGCGGTAGCGGCGGGTCCAGGCGTTCTGCGGCATCTCCAGGGCGCGCGACAGCTCGCCGTCGTTGGTCAGCAGCAGCAGGCCTTCGGAGTTCAGGTCGAGGCGGCCGACCGAGATCAGACGCGGCAGGCCGTGCGGCAGGGCGCCGAACACGGTCGGACGGCCGCCCGGATCGTTGTGGGTGGTCACCAGGCCAGTGGGCTTGTGATAGCGGAACAGGCGGGTCTGCTGACGGTCCTCGACCAGCTTGCCGTCGACGACCAGCAGGTCGCCGGGAAACACGCGCACGGCCGGGGTGGTCAGGACCTGGCCGTTCAGCACGACCTTGCCGGCCTCGATCAGCCGTTCGACCTCGCGTCGCGAGGCCACGCCCGCGCGGGCCAGGGCCTTGGCGACGCGCTCGCCGCCCTCGGCGTCGGTGTCATGCTCGACGGCGTCGTGCAGGGCGGGCTGGTACTTGTCGGTCATGACCGGTGTTCCTTCGATGGGAGGGGCGCATCTCACGATGGGCGTTGAAGAAATCTCATGGCGCCGAACGCCGGACGGATCAAGGCGCGGACATTTCGGATCAAAGGTGATATAACAGTATATAACTTATGGACGAGGCGGCGATGAAGTACGAACCGCTGAAGCGCCATCTCGAAGGCGCCTATGACCATGGCGAATTGCGCATGGCTTTCGACGAGATCGAAGCCGTGCTCGGCTTCGCCCTGCCGCGCTCGGCGCGCGAGCATCAGGCCTGGTGGTCCAACACCCGCATCGGCCACACCCACGCGGCCGCCTGGCTGGACGCCGGCTGGAAGACCTCGGCGCTGGATCTCGCTGGCCGCCGGGTGACCTTCGTTCGCGAGGCCGTGCGGAGCGTCGCCGAGGGCGCGGCGCCGTTCCGCCATCGCGGCGAAGACCTTTCCGTGCCGCTCGACCGGCTGAACCCGGCCGCTGTGCAGCTGATCGACCGCCAGGCCGCCTCGGCCGGCGTCTCGCGCGAGGCCGCCGTCGCCCTGCTGCTCAACGACATGGCCGTCGAGCGCCGCCGCGCCCTGCTGGCCGATCTGGCCCAACCGCTGCCGGCCGGCGCGACCGACGGCGCCGTCCTGGTGCGCGAGGACCGCGATGGCCGCTGAGGTCGTGCTCGACGCCTCGGTGGCGGCCAAGCTGTTCTTTATCGAGGCCGGCTCCGAGGCGGCTCGCGCCCTGGCCTTGTCGGACGCCCGGCTGATCGCGCCCGACCTGCTGTGGATCGAGATGGCCAGCATCGCCGCCAAGCGGGTGCGGACCGACGGGCTGGACGAGGCGCGGGCCGGGCGCGCGGTCTCGGCCCTGGGCGAGATCGTCGCCGAGTTTCACCCGATGGGCGGCCTGGCCGCTCGGGCCTTCGCCCTGGCGTCGCGGCATGGCATGAGCGCCTATGACGCGGCCTATGTCGCCCTCGCCGAGCAGCGCGGGGCGGTGGTGGTCACGGCCGACGCCCGCCTCGTCGCCAAGGCGCGGGGCGCGGGCCTCGGTGCGTATGTTCGCCTGCTCGAAGACGGAGGCCGCCCATGACCGACGAAGACGCCATGGCCCTGGCCCTGGAGGAGGCCCGCGCGGCCGCCGAGCGGGGCGAGACGCCGGTAGGGGCGGTGATCCTTGATCCGAGGACGGGCGAGGTGATCGCCCGGGCCGGCAATGGTCCGATCGCCGCCCATGATCCCACGGCCCACGCCGAGATCGCCGCCATGCGGGCGGCGGCTGCGAAGCTCGAGAACTATCGGCTGACCGATCTGACCCTGGTGGTGACCCTGGAGCCCTGCGCCATGTGCGCCGGCGCGATCAGCCACGCCCGCATCGGCCGGGTGGTGTGGGGCGCCGACGATCCCAAGGGCGGGGCGGTGGTGCACGGCCCGAAATTCTTCGCCCAGCCGACCTGTCACTGGCGGCCGGAGGTCACTGGGGGAGTCATGGCGCAGGAGAGCGCCGACCTGCTGCGCGGGTTTTTCCGGGCGCGGCGGAAGACCAAGTCTGCTCCGCCGGAAGCCTAGTTCACCATCGCCGAACCGAGCAGCACCTTCGCGCCCTTCTTGCCCAGCACCCGGTCGGCGGCCTTCTGCATCTCGGCGCCGATATAGTCGAGGTCGGGCGGCGTGCCCCGGCGCAGGCCGGCGGTGTAGGTCATCAGCACCTGGGCGAAGGCCGCGCGCAGGCGCGGGGTCGAGGCCACGGCGTATTCCATGACCTTGGGGTCCTTGGCCTCGATGCCGGTCTCCAGCGTCATCACGCCCTTGCGGCCGTCGCGGCGGATGGCTGTGGCGGTGATGGTCGGCAGGGCGAAATAGGTCGGCGGCGCCTCCTTCTTGGCCTCATGGCCGCTGGCGAAAGCGGGCGAGGCGCAGAGACCGGCGAGCGTCAGGACGGCGGCGAGGAGGGCAAGGATGCGGCGCATGGACTTCCCATAACCCGTCGTGGTTGACGTCCTCTTTACGTCTGGTGCGTCACAAACGGCGTTAACCTGGATTCCCCGTGCGTCGTTTGCGCGCGCGGCGGGCGCGAGGAGGCTGATCTTGGGACGCTTTTCACCGCAAACCCTCGACCTCGACGGCAAGGTGATCCTGGTCACCGGCGGTACGGGGTCGTTCGGTCGCCGGTTCATCGAGACCGTGCTCAGGCTGTCGGACCCGCGGAAGGTCATCATCTATTCCCGCGACGAGCTGAAGCAGAGCGACATGCAGCTGGAGCTGCGCGAGCAGTTCGACGAGGCCGCCTTCGCCAAGCTGCGCTTCTTCCTGGGCGACGTCCGCGACCGCGAGCGCCTGACCCTGGCCCTGCGCGGCGTCGACATCGTCATCCATGCCGCGGCGCTGAAGCAGGTGCCGGCCGCCGAGTACAATCCGTCCGAATGCATCCACACCAACGTGCTGGGCGCCGAGAACGTGGTCTGGGCCAGCCTCAACAACGGCGTGAAGCAGGTCATCGCCCTGTCGACCGACAAGGCCTGCAACCCGACCAACCTTTACGGCGCCACCAAGCTGGCCTCGGACAAGACCTTCGTGGCGGCCAACAACCTGTCGGGCGACATCGGCACCCGCTTCGCGGTGGTCCGCTACGGCAAAGTGGTGGGCTCGCGCGGCAGCGTCGTGCCGCTCTATCGCC
>Ga0102591_1002445_pt1 | contig 20193 bp, 16 predicted proteins | sample AraplaCol_mCL_r2_2_FD_76860 | JGI IMG/M metagenome (GOLD analysis project Ga0102591, IMG submission 76860) | Arabidopsis root microbial communities from North Carolina, USA - plate scrape MF_Col_mCL_r2 (SPADES assembly) (version 2) | ecosystem: Host-associated > Plants > Roots > Endosphere... | reverse complement strand
AGGTTGGATGCGCCCAGCAAGGCGTCGTGACACCCCGCCTCCTTGCTCACGCAGAACAGGAAGCGGGGCGGTTCGACCGACAAACCCGTGATCGAGCTGACCAGCAGACCACGCGGCGTCGCACCGTCCCAGCAGGCGACGATGGCGACGCCGCTCGCCAGATGGGCCAGCACCTCCTTGAAATCGACGGCGGGCGTCGAGATCGATGGCGAAGCGGCGTCGTAGGGAGCCATGGGCCTAGCTCGCGGCCTTGGCCAGGCGAAGGTCGCGCTCGGCCACCAGCTGGCGGACCAGCGGGATCAGGTCGCGACCGTAGCCGATGGCGTCCTCGACCGGGTCGAAGCCGCGGATCAGGAAGGTCGAGACGCCCAGGTCGTAGTAGTCGAGCAGGCTCTCGGCGACCTGTTCGGGCGTGCCCACCAGGCCCGTGGAGTTGCCTTGCGCCCCGGTGACCCCGGCGACGCCGGTCCACAGACGCTTGTCGAGGCGCGAACCTTGTGCGGCGGCGTCCAGCAGGCGCTGCGAGCCGGCGTTGGGCGGGCGGTGGCCCGTGGTCGGCAGGCCGGCGGCTTCGCGCAGCGCCTTGGCCCGGGCGACGATGTCGTCGGCGCGAGCCCAGGCGGCTTCCTCGGTGTTGGCGATCACCGGGCGCAGCGACAGCGAGAACCGCACCTGGCGGCCGTGCCTGGCGGCCGCCGCGCGGACGCGGGCGATGGTCTCGCGCACCTGGGCCTGGGTCTCGCCCCACAGGGCGTAGATGTCGGCGTGCTTGCCGGCCACCGGGATGGCCGCGTCGGACGAGCCGCCGAAATAGATCGGAATGTGCGGCGCCTGTAACGGCTTCACCGCGCCGAAGCCCTGGTCGACCTTGTAGTACTTGCCTTCGTAGTCGAACGGCTTGTCGCCGGTCCATTCGGCGCGGACGATGTCGAGATATTCGCTGGTGCGGGCGTAGCGTTCGTCCTTGGTCAGATGATCGCCGTCCTTAGCCAGTTCCTCGTCGGAGCCGCCGGTGATGATGTGCACGGCCACGCGGCCGCCGGTGAAGTGGTCCAGCGTCGCCAGCTGGCGCGCCGCCAGGGTCGGCTGGGTGAAGCCCGGGCGGTGGGCGATCATGAAGTTCAGCCTCGTGGTCACCGAGGCCGCGTGGGCCACGACCAGCTGGCTTTCCGGGCCGGTGGAGTGGAAAGCCACCAGGGCGCGGTCGAAGCCGCCTTCCTCGTGCACCCGGGCGGTCTTTTCGACATAGGCCACGTCGATCGCGGGGCCGGACGGCGGGTGAATCTCGGATGCGTGCTGCGTGCCGATGAAACCGATGAATTCGACGCTCATGTTGGGCTCCAGTCTTGTCGGGTTGAACCTTAGGGACGACCTCGCCCGGCGATGAGCGAGGAGTTCTCAAGCGAGTTATGGGGACGGCTCATCGAACCCCTTCGGGCGCGGCCTCCTTGCGCAGGGCGCGGACGACGGAGGGGCGGGCGAAGGCGCGGGCGGCCTTGGCGCTCCAGGCGGGATAGTTGGCGGTGTCGATCTGGCGGCGCTCGGCCCACCGCCAGATGACCAGGGCGTAGGCGTCGACGGCGCTGAAGCTGTCGCCCAGCAGCCACGGGCCAGGGCCTTGGGCCAGCCGCTCGATATCGGTCAGGGTGCGGGCGAAGCGCGCCTCGCCGGGCGTGGCTAGGGCCGCCTTGACCGCCTCGTCGTCGGCGTAGCGCTCGGGCCGGGCGATCTGGGCGAAGGCCACGTGCACGGTGCTGGCGAACCAGCTCATCACCTCGTACGCCTTGGCCAGCTTCAGCGGATCGGCCAGGGGCAAGAGCTCGCTGTGCGGATAGCGGTGGGCCAGGTAGGTGAGGATCGCCAGCACCTCGGTCACCGGCTGGCCGCCGACCACCAGGGTCGGCACGCGGCCGCGCGGATTGACCTTGAGATACTCGGGCCTGCGCTGGTCGCCGGCCGTCAGGTCGAGGCGGTGCGCGGCATAGGGGATGTCGATCTCCTCCAGCGCCACCAGCGGGGCGAGGGACGAGGCGCCGGGCGCGAAATAGAGCTGCAGGACCATCTCGCGCCTCAAATCACGTAGAAGCCGTGCGAGCCGTCGCGGGCCAGCTGGTCGACCAGGCCGAATTCCCAGTCGAGATAGGCCTGCATGGCCTCGGCGGCGTTGTCAGTGCCTTCGTAGGGGCGCTTGTAGACGTCGGTCGGGGCGTTGGCGGCGCGGGTCAGGCCAGCCTCGACGGCGCGCCCGGCGGCGATCCAGGCCTCGGTCCCGCCGGCCAGGACGCGCACCGGGCGGTCGGTCAGCTCCTCCAGTTCCGGCGCCGCCAGCGCCGCGAGGACGCCGTCGGGCGAGGTCAGGACGATGGCCCGATCCTCCGGCAACTGTTCCAGGGCCTCGGCCAGCTGGGCGCGGATCGCGAACCAGGCGCCGGGGACGTGGGCCTTGCGGTGGCGGGGGCTGGGGGCGAGGTCGACCACCACTACGGCCTCGTCGGCGATCGCCTGGGCGAGATCTCGGGGCGAGAGCGTTTCGACGGTCGGCAACGGCGGCGGGCGCGGCGCCCAGGCGCCGGTCTCCAGCTCTCCGTCGAGACCCCCATCCCAGAGGTGAGGCTCCAGCACGTAGACCTCCCAACCCAGCTGGGCCAGCCACGAGGCGGTCATGTCGGCGCGTGGGCCAAGGTCGTCGGCCAACACGATGCGGCCGCCGCGCACGGGGGCGAAGACGTCGGTCTCCTGCACCAGCTGGCCGCCCGGCGCGGAGCGGAACCCTGGCAGGTGGCCGGCGGCATATTCCTCCGGTGTGCGGACGTCGAAGCGATAGAGCGTGCGCTTGCGGTCCTGGGCCAGGTCGGCCAGGCCCTCGGCGTCGATCCGCCGGACGCCGGCGCGATAGGCGACGTCGCGGGCCCGGGCGCGGGCCTCGGACAGGGTCTGTTCACGGACCTCCGGAAACTTGCGCGACTGGCCGTGCTCGAGCGTCTGCTGGGCCAGGGTCCAGCCGATGGTGCCGTTGCGCAGGGCGAAGACGGGGTTGGGCAGGCCGGCGTTGACCAGCGACTGGGCGCCGATCAGGCTGCGGGTGCGGCCCGCGCAGTTGACGATGATGGTGGTCGAGGGATCGGGCGCCAGCTCCCTGGCGCGCAGCACCAGCTCGGCGCCCGGGGTGCTGACGCCGCCCGGGATGCTCATCACCGCGTATTCCTCGAACCGGCGGGCGTCGAGGATCACCTGGTCGGCCTTGGCGTCGATGCGGGCCTGCACCTCCTGGGCGGGCAGGGACGGGGTGTGGCGGCGCGCCTCGACCAGTTCGCCGAACGCTTTGCTGTAGGAATTGACGTCCTGGAACAGCTCGTAGCCGGCGTCGGTCCAGCCCTGCAGCCCGCCCTTCAGCGCCTGGACGTTGGTGTAGCCGAGCGCCGCCAGCCGCTTGCCGGCCGGCGAGACCAGGCCCTCGCCGTTGTCGTAGAGCACGATCCGCGTCTCCTTGCGGGGCACGCGGTCGAGGATCTCGACCTCCAGCCGGCTGAGCGGCAGCTGCGAGGCGAACAGCGGGTGGGCCTTGGCGAAGGGGTCTTCCTCGCGCAGGTCCAGAAGGGCGATCTCACGGCGGGCGATCAGGTCCTGGCGGACTTCGCGGGGCGTGACGACGGGCAGGGTCATGGCGCGGCCTCGGCGGGGACCGGCTTGGAGCGGTCCCACAGGTTGGGGAGGGTGTCGTTGGAGTAGCCGGAGACGAAGGGCTTGCTCCGTCCGTCGGCGTCGTAGGTCGAGCGGCGCACCGCCCCGATATTGGCCCCGTAGACGTGGATGCTGATCGAGGGCCTGTCGTCGAAGGCGTTGGTGACCCGATGCACGTCGCCGACTGTCGGAGACACGGCCTCGACCTCGCCGCGCTCCAGCCGGTGAACCGGTCCGTGCGGGACCAGGGCGGCGCCGTCGCGGTGGTAGGCTTGCGACAGCTCGGCTCCGCGCAGCACGCCCACCAGGCCCCAGACCGTGTGGTCGTGGACCGGCGTCGCCTGGCCCGGCCCCCAGACGAAGCTGACCACGCTGAACCGCTCGCGGCTGTCGCAATGCAGCAGGTACTGCTGGTAGCGGGCCGGGTTCGGCACGGCATAGGCGTCCGGCAGCCAGTCGTCCGTGGCGATCAGGGCGGCCAGCAGGCCGCCCCCCTCGCGCAGGATCTCCGCCTCGTCGCCCGTGCGGTCGAGCAGGGCGCCGAGGTCTCCGACGAAGCTGGCCAGGCGGGTGAGGTTGGGCGCGCCGGTCATCGGATCACAGCGCGTACTTCAGCGTGACCAGCCAGGTCCGCGGATCGGGATAGTTCTTGTAATAGACCCCGGTGGCCGGCGTGTAGGTCGAGGTCACCGGCTTGTCGCTGTCCAGCAGGTTGCGGCCCGACAGCTGCACGGCCCACTGCGGGTTGGGCGCGGTCCAGGTGATCGTGCCGTTGAGGAAGCCCTGGGCGGGCGCCTCGTCCTGCGGCCGTTGCAGGGCGCTGAAGTAGGTCTTGGTCTGCCATTGGGCGTTCAGGTTGGCGCGGATCGAGCCAGGAACCTGGACCGGCACATCCCAGGTCACGCCGCCCGACAGGCTCCAGCGCGGTGAGTTCAGCAAGCGGTGGCCGTCGGCGTTCACGCCCACGCCGCCGGCGTTCTTGTAGGTGTCGTAGACGGCGTACAGCCAGCCGACCGAGCCTTGCAGGCTCAGGCGCTCGGTGGCCCGCACGTCGGTTTCCAGCTCGACACCGTAGGTGTGGGCCTCGCCAGCGTTGCCGCGGATCGAATTCCCCGGATAGGCCGGGTCGCTGTAGCTGACCTGCAGGTTTTCATAGTCGTTGTAGAAGGCCGCCAGGTTCACCCGCGCCCGCCGGTCGAACAGCTCGGTCTTCAGGCCGGTCTCGTAGGTGTTGACGTCTTCCGGCGCGAAGGGGCGGGTGGCCAGGTCCAGGCGCGTGGCCCGGTTGTCGAAGCCGCCCGACTTGAAGCCCTTGGAGTAGGTCGCGTACTGCAGGACGGCCGGCGTCCACTGGTACTGCACCGACAGCTTCGGGGTGATCGCCGAGAAGGTCTTGTCGGCGGTCCCGGCGATCGACTGGCCGGTGACCTGGCCGGCCAGGTTCAGCACCTTGTTGTCGAAGGTGAACTCCTTCTCTTCGTTGGTCCAGCGCAGGCCGCCGGTGACGCTGAGGCGGTCGGTCACCGCATAGGTCGCCTCGCCGAACAGGGCGTAGGCGTCGGTGTTGGTGATGTTGTGGGCGCGGGCGAAGCCGTAGTTGCTGGGCGTCGTCACCGGATCGGTGACCGTGGCGCTCCGGCGGCTGTAGCCGTCGCGCTGCACGAAGAACCGCTCATGCAGATAGAACAGGCCGCTGGTGAAGGTCAGCTTGCCGAAGTCGCCGTTCAGCTGGATTTCCTGGGTGGCGTACTGGTCGTTGTAGTGGATCAGGTTCTTCTGGATCAGCGCCGCCTGGCCGTCGTTGTCGTAATAGACCGGGTTCAGGTTGAAGCCGCCGTAGGCCGTGATCGACTTCAGCTTCAGATGGTCGCTCAGGGCGTACTGGATGCGGATCGAGCCGCTGATCTGGTCGAGATCCTGCTTCGGCTCGACTTCCGAGTAGGAATAGCGGTTGTTGAATTCGCCGTTCGGCTGGTTGACCGGCACGTAGCTGCGGCTGTCGCTGCGGTCGCGCAGGGCGTTCAGCGTGAACAGCACGTCCAGCTTCTCGGTCGGCGTCCAGCGCAGCTTGGCGCGGTAGGCGTCCAGGTCGATGCGGTTGACGTCGTGGTTCAGCGTCGGGTCGAAGGTCACCCCGTCGCGCTTGTGGTGGATGTAGGAGAAGCTGCCCGACAGCTTGTCGTCGACGATCGGCCCCTCGACCAGGGCGCGGACGTCGACGGCGCCGTAGCTGCCCAGGCCCACCTCGGCCTTGGCGCGGAATTCCTGGCCGGGATCGCGGGTGATGATGCGCAGGGCGCCGGCGCTGGAGTTGCGGCCGTACAGCGTGCCCTGCGGGCCGCGCAGCACCTCGATGCGCTCCAGGTCGTTGAATTCGACCATCGAGCCGATCTGGCGGGGGATGTAGACGTCGTCGACATAGACGGCCAGCACCGGCTCCTGGATCGGATCGGCCTCGCCGACGCCCCGCAGCGCATAGGTCTGGGTGGTGTGGCTGATGGTGACGCGGCTGATGCTGAAGTTCGGGATCTGGCCCGACAGGTCGCGGATGCTGTCGACCTTGCGGTCGGCCAGCACCTGCGAGCCGAAGGCCGAGATGGCGATCGCGGTCTTCTGCAGGTCGGTGGCGCGGCGCTCGGCGGTGACGATCACCTGCTCGACGGCGGGGGAGGCCGCATCGTCAGCATTGGCGGTCGGCGCCGGCTCGGCGGCCAAGGCTCCGCCGGCCCAGGCCCCGCTAGCAAAGACGAGGCCGGAAGTGAAGGCGAGAAGTTGAAGCTTGAAGGTTCGCACGAATTTATCCCCGACTTGTTCGGTGGGGATTTGTCGTCGCGCCGCCTCTCATCTCAACGAATATAAAATGATCGAGCGGATAGCTCTGCTCATATCGTCCGAGGTCATCGGATATATTTGCAGAACTCGACATTACTTGAGGAACGATGAGAGCCGGTCATCCCACAGCGGCCGCACGTCGACGGCTCCGGGAATGATCTTGGCGGCGGCGAAGGTGTCGGCCACGGCCTGTTCGGAGGCGATGGCCGCCTCGCTGATCGGTTCGAGGATGTAGGGCGAGGAGCGCTCCTTGAACTCCTGGGCGTAGTAGGCCGCCTTGACCCCCGTCGCCTGTTCCCGCACCCGCGCCCAGCGCTCGCCGTCGGCGTTGATCCAGTCGAAAACCTTCTTGTAGCGGCTGACATAGTCGCCGATGGCCTGCAGCCGCAGCGGATCGTCCAGCGCCTCCTTGGCCGCCGTGATCAGGTAGTTGCCCGACAGAATGCCCAGCGCCGTGCGCAGCACCCGCGCCCCGGCCTCGCGCGCCTGGTAGACGATGACGCCGTAGATCACCCAGGCGTCCAACGCCCCGCTCTGGAAGGCCGCAAGACCGTCCTGCGGGCTCAGCGCCACGGGCTGGATGTCGCTCCAGGAAAGGCCCGCCTCCTGCAACAGGCGCAGCAGGATGTAGTGCGAGGTCGTGGCCTTCACATAGCCGATGCGCTTGCCCTTCAGGTCCTTGAAGTCCCGGGCCGGCGAGCCCTTGGGGACCAGCAGCACCTGGTTGTTCACGTCGCCCTTCAGCACGCCGACGATGCGCACCTGGTTGCCCGGCTGGGCGGCGACGAAGATCGGCGGGATCTCGCTCATGCCGCCGAAGTCCAGCGCCCGGGCGTTGATCGCCTCGGCGATCAGGTTGCCGCCGGCGAACTGGGTGCGGGCCAGCTTGTAGGGCGGGTCGGCGATGCCGGCCTCGCCGAAGAAGCTTTCGGGATTGCCGCGATAGGTGGCGACCCGCAGCGTCAGGTCGGCCAGCGAGCCGTCCTTGCCAGAGCCTGGGGGCGAGCAGGCCGCCAGGTTCACGGTGGTGAGGCCGGCCAGCGACAGGCCCGCGATCGAAAGGCCGCCCGACATCAGGTCGCGGCGGGACAGGGAAAGGCCGGTCATCAGTCGAACAGGTCCGGCTCTTCTTCGGTGACGATGTCCCAGTAGGGCTGGAACGACCACAGGCCGCCCAGTTCGGTGCCGACCTGGCCGGCGGTGTGCTTGGCGACCTCCGGCGGCATCGGCTTGGTCGGGCCGGCGGCCTCGGCCAGCAGCTGGGCCTGGCAGGCGTTTTCGAGCGCGAGGTAGCGCCAGACGGCGGCCTCGACGGATTGGCCGACGGTGAGGATCCCGTGGTTCTGCAGGATCACCGCCTTCTTGGGACCCAGCGCCTTGGCGATCTTCTGGCCCTCGCTGGTGTCCAGCACCACGCCCGAGAATTCCTCGAACAGGGCGTGGTCGTCATAGAAGGCCGCCGAGTCCTGGGTCAGCGGATCCAGCAGGCGTCCCAGCGCCGACCAGGCCTTGCCGTACAGCGAGTGCGAGTGGGCCGCGGCGACCACGTCGGGCCGGGCCTCGTGCAGCTGCGAGTGGATGGCGAAGGCCGCGCGGTTCAGGCGGGCCGGGACCTTGGCCGGCGGCTGCACGATCTCGCCGCCGTGGCTGACCAGCATCAGGTCGCTGACCTTGATGCGCGAGAAGTGCACGCCCAGCGGATTGACCCAGAAGTGGTCGGTCAGCTCGGGGTCGCGGGCGGTGATGTGGCCGGCGCCGCCCATGTCGAAGCCGTAGCGGCCGAACAGCCGATAGCCGGCGGCCAGGCGCTGCTTGCGATAGAGGCGCTCCAGCTCGATCGTCGGCTGCTGCGGGATCTCTTTCGAGCCGAACGGCGGCAGCACGCTCTCGATCTTCGCAGGGTGCGGGCCGGAAGCGGTGAAGCTGCGGGCGGCGGGGATCGCGGTCATCGCGAGGGGTCCTTGTTGTCAGTAGCCGCGCGACAGGTCGACGACGTCGGCCAGGGGCGCGCCGGCGCGGAAGCGGGCGAGGTTCTGGGCGAAGCTGGTCGCCAGGTTGATGCGGGTGTCGGGCGTGTGCACCGAGGTGTGGGGCGAGAGCCGAACCTTCGGATGGCCGTAGAAGGGGTGGCCGTCGGTCAGGGGCTCGGGGAAGGTGACGTCGAGGCTGGCGCGCGACACCCGGCCGTCGTCCAGCGCCGCCAGCAGGGCGTCGTCGTCGATCAGCGCGCCGCGGGCGATGTTGATCAGGTGCAGGCCGGGCTTGGCGGCGGCCAGCACTTCGCGGCCGATCAGGCGCTCGGTCTGCGGCGTCGCCGGGGCGGCCAGCACCACGTGGTCGCTGCGGGCGAACAGGGTCTTCAGGTCCGCCACGCGCTCGACGCCGGCCACGGGGATCGGCTTGTCCGAGCGGCGGGTGGCGATGACGTTCAGGCCCAGGGCCTGGGCGCGCGGCGCCAGGGCCTCGCCGATGGCGCCGAAGCCCACCAGGCCAAGCGTCGTGCCCGAGATCAGCTTCAGCGGCTGCGGCGCCCAGCGCTCGGCCTTGTCGATCCAGATCTCCGGCAGGCGCTTGGCCTCGGCCAGGATCGCCGCCAGGGCGAATTCGGCCAGGGCGACGGCGGAAGAGCCGCGCGCCGAGGTCACCACCGGGCCGTCGAACAGCCAGTCTGGATAGAAGTCGATGCCCACCGACACCAACTGCACCCAGCGCACGTCGAACGGCCAGCCGGGCGGCGCCTTGGCCGGCAGCACGCCGCCGGCCTTGCGGAACGGCGCGGCCACCAGGACCTTGGCGTCCTGCGGCAGGGGCGTGGTCAGCCCTGGGGGTACGGACACGATCTCCGCGTCCGCCGCATGCTGGGCGAAGACGGTGTTGAACACCTCGGGCAGTTGGCTGGCGACGACCAGACGGCTCATGCCAGGGCCTCCCGAGAAGCGAAGGCTGCCTTGCCGGCGCCGGTCAGCACCACGTCGGCCTGGGGCGTGTGCACCCGGCCGCACAGCACGTCGCGGTGATGGCGCTCCAGCGGGTTGGCGCGGGTCAGGCCGGGGTTGCCGGTCAGCTTCAGGGCCTTCTCGACCACGGTGATGGCGTTCTCGGTGACCAGGTGCTTGACCAGACCGCTCTCGCTCGCCGCCGTGTCGCCCCTTGCGGCGCTGTCCAGCAGCACGCGATTGGCGAAGAGCAGAGAGTCGATCTCGCCCAGGGCCTCCTGGAAGCGGGGCAGGGTCGAGAGGCTGGCGCCCAGGTTGGCCGGCTTGCGGGCGATCAGGAAGTCGGCCAGCCAATCGCGGGCGGCGCGCGCCACGGCGTCGTAGATCGCGGCCGTCAGCACCGACGACCAGGTTCCGAACACCGGCGAATAGGGCGGCGGGGCGCCCGGGGGCTGCGGATCCAGGGCATGGTCCAGCGGGACCAGAACATCCTCGAAGATCACGTCGTGGCTGGCGCTGGCGCGCAGGCCCAGGTGATCCCAGGTCTCCTCGATGATCACGCCGGGGCTGTCGGCGCGCACCAGCCAGCCGCCGACCAGAGGTTCGGCGTCGTCGCTGCGGGCCCAGACCACGAACCAGGTCAGGGCGCTGGAGCCCGTGGAGTAGATCTTGCGGCCGCTGATCCGCCAGCCTTCCGGCGTGCGGCGGGCGATGGTGGCCGGCAGGCCGCCGCGAGCCGGCGTGCCGAGGTCGGGCTCGACCCGCAGGGCGTTGATCAGGGCTCCGTGCTCGATCGCGTCGCCGATCACCCGCTGCTTCAGGTGCTCGGGCCAGCCCGAACGGCCCTCGACCGAGGCGTGGAACAGGTACTGCATGACTAGCACCAGGGCGGTGGCGGGTTCGCCTCGGGCGACGGCGGAAACCACCTTCAGGGCGGTGGGCAGGTCGCTCTCCAGCCCGCCCAGACGCGCCGGGGCGGTCAGGGCCAGCAGGCCTGCTTCATGCAGGGCCTGGAAGTTGGCGAAGGGAAAGCTGGCCTCGCGGTCGTGGCGGCCGGCGGTGGCGGCGAAGGCCTGCGTCAGGCGCGGCAGCACCGTGTCGAGATCGGGAAGGCGCGGCGCGGGATCCAGCTTGCGTGCGGCGGCGGTGCTCACTGCACGGCCTCGCCGGTCGGGAAGGCGATCAGGGCGCCTTCGTGAGAGGCGGGCGCCTCGACGCCCAGGTGGCCGAGCAGGCGGCGACGGATGGCCTGGAAGCGGGCGTCCGGCGCGCGCGGGCGCTCCAGGGGGATGTGCTCCTCGGCGGCGATCCGGCCCTTGTTCAGCACCAGCACGCGGTCGGCCAGCGAGATGGCCTCGTCGACATCGTGGGTGACCAGCAGGACAGCGGGCCTGTGCTCGTTCCAGAGGTTCAGAACGAGGTCGTGCATCTTCAGCCGGGTCAGGGCGTCGAGGGCCGCGAACGGCTCGTCGAGCAGCAGCAGGCCCGGCTCGCGTACGAGGGCGCGGGCCAGGGCCGTGCGCTGGGCCTCGCCGCCGGAGAGGGTGGAGGGCCAGGCGTCGAGGCGATGGCCGAGGCCGACCTCCTTCAGCGCCGCCTCGGCGCGGGCCCGGACATCCTTGTCCTTGAGGCCAAGCGCGACGTTGCGCCAGACCTTCTTCCACGGCAGCAGGCGGGCGTCCTGGAACACCACGGCGCGTGTGCTCGGCGTCGTGACGTCCTGGTCGCCGACGGGATCGAGCCCCGCCAGGGTGCGCAGCAGGGTGGTCTTGCCCGAGCCGCTGGCGCCCAGCAGGGCGACGAATTCGCCCGGAGCGATCGAGAGGTCCAGGCCGTCGATGACCCGGTTCTCGCCGAACTGGCGGACGAAGCCGTTCAGTTTCACGGCGGGGGCGATCGACGGCGCGGTCGAGGGGGCTACGGTCGGAACGGCGGCGGTGTCGAAAGCGCGGCGGCGGATGCGCGGCTGGACCATGGTCATTGCTCCACGAGGCTGGGGCGCCAGGCCAGAGCGCGGCGCTCCAGCGTGCGAACGAGGGCGTCGGCGCCGAGGCCGAGCAGGGCGTAGACGAGCAGGCAGACGACGATGATGTCGGTGCGCATGAAGTCGCGGGCGTTGTTGATCAGGTGGCCAAGGCCGGCCTGGGCGTTGATCTGCTCGGCCACCACCAGCACCAGCACCGAGACGCCCAGGGCGTAGCGCAGGCCGACGAAGAACGAGGGCAGGGCGCCGGGCAGGATCACCTCGCGCACCAGGCTCCAGCCCGACAGGCCGAAGCTGCGGGCGGCCTCGACCAGCCGCACGTCGATGCCGCGCACCCCGGCGAAGAGGTTCAGATAGATCGGGAAGGTCGTCGCCACGGCGATCAGGGCGATCTTCGGCGTCTCGCCGATGCCGAACCAGACGATGAACAGCGGGGTCAGGGCCAGGGACGGGATGGTCCGCTTGATCTGCATCAGCGGGTCGACGACGGTCTCGCCCCACCGCGACAGGCCGGCCAGCAGGCCCAGACTCACGGCGACGGCCAGGGCGATCGCCAGGCCGGCGGCGGCGCGAGCCAGCGACACCAGCAGGTTGGCGGGAAGCTCGCCCGAGACCGTCAGCGCCCAGAAGGTTTCAGCCACCGTCGAGGGCGCGGCCAGCACCCGTTCGGGGATCAGGCCGAAGCGCGAACCCAACTCCCACAAGGCCAGAAGCACGACCGGAGATAGCCACCGCGCACGGGAGAGGCGAGGCCATCGCCACCCCTTGGGGAATGGTCTCGCTAGAGAAATTCTATCGGCGGTCGCCAAAGACATCGGGTCGCTTCCATCGCTGTGACCGTTGCGGCGGGGGCGCCGTTGCTTCACAGAGATGGACGCTGAATTCCTACTCGATCAATAGACTTATCCTCAGGGGTCTTATTAGAGTTCCTCAACGGGGTCAGACGGGACGCCAGATGCCGACCAACCTTCCGACCGAACTTCTCCGCAGCTTCGTGGCCATCGTCGACAGCGGGTCGATGCTGCGCGCCACCGAGCGAGTCTTCGTCACCCAGTCGGCCCTCAGCCTGCAGATGAAGCGGCTGGAGGAGACCGTGCTGACGCCGCTGTTCCACCGCGAGGGACGGCGCTTGTCGCTGACCCCGGCCGGCCAGACCCTGCTGGGCCACGCCCGCGACATCCTCGCCCTCAACGACCGCGCCGTGGTCGCCCTGACCGGCGACGCCCTGGCCGGGCCGGCGCGGGTGGGGCTGGTGCAGGACTTCGCCGAGACCCTGCTGTCGGGCGTCCTGGCCCGCTTCGCCCAACTCAATCCCGACACCCAGCTGCAGGTGCGGGTCGCCGGCTCGCCGGAACTGCTGGAGCTGCTGCGCAGCGACCGCCTGGACGTCATCCTCTGCATGGGCGCCTACGACGACCCGGCCGCCGCCCGCACCGTGCCGATGGTCTGGCACGGCGAGCCCGACCTCGCCCAGCAGGACGTGCTGCCGCTGGCGATCCTGGAAGCCCCGTGCCGGTTCCGCGACGCGGCCCTGGCGGCGCTGGAGCGGGAAGGACGCTCGTATCGCGTGGCCCTGGAGACGCCGAGCCTCTCGGCCCTGCGCGCCGCGGTCCAGTCGGGCCTGGCGGTGACCTGCCGCACCAGCCTGTTTCGCCCCGAGGCCCAGCCGATCGCCGAGGGGGCTTTACCGAGCCTGCCGAAAGTGGCCTATGTTCGTCGGACCGGTCCTGCGCCGCACCCGTCGATCGCCAAGCTTTCGGAGCTGATCCACACGGCGGCCCTTGAGCTCTGAGACGCTTTCCGAAAGCCTCGGGCGCACATTAATCATTTTCAGAAAAGATTAACCGCGAACCTTGGTTCTTCGTTAGCGGCCTCCTGCGAAAACACTCCCATCAAGTTTTCGCCAGGAGGGATGGGCGGCTATGAAATTCTCGATCGCTTTCGCAGCGGCTATGGCCGGCAGCTTCTTCGTCGCTTCGGCTGCTTCGGCCGCCGGTGGTTTCGAAGACCAGATGGGCCGCTGCCTGCAGCAATTCGCCAACACCAAGGACGCCGCTCAGGTGATGCTCGAGTGCACCGCCGACGCCGGCAAGCTCTCGGGCTGCAAGGTCGTCGACAACAGCGCGGCCGGCAAGGGCTTCGACAAGGCGGCCATGTGCATCGCCGAGAAGCTGCCGATGGGCGCCAAGACCGGCACCGTGAAGGTTCCGTTCCGCTTCCCGGGCGGCGCGTAAGCTTCAGAGCTTACTTGCTGAAAACACCCCCGTCGGTCCGCCGGCGGGGGTTTTTCGTGTCTGGGATCCAGCGCCGGATCGACATTCACGAGCTGGCGCATTTTCTCCGGCGCTAACAGTCGCCTTCCTGGGCCTTGTGCCCAGGATCCATGGTTCAGCCTGCTCAGATTTTTGCAGAATGGCCTGGGTCTGAGCGGTCGCGGGCATGGGCCCTCGCCACGAGGGCGAGGGCGGCGGCGGTGGGGGCTGCTTTTACCGAGCCGGTAAGCCAGTCGATACGGTCTATCCCACCGCGTCCAGCACCGCCGTCGCCACCTGCGCCGCCTGGCCGCGGATGTCGGGCACGGCGTTGATCTCCCACCAGGCGCCGCGCGTCACCGGGCCGACCGCGAACAGGCTGGTCGCCGCCGCGCCCGAAACGTCGAGCAGGCGGTTGTCGGGATCGACATCGAGACCCAGCCGCATCGGATCGGGACGCGCCAGGCCCCGGCGGATCAGGTCGAGGACCAGCGGATCGCGCGATCGCGTCACGTCGCCGGTCGGGCCGGTGGCGTTGATCACTGCGCTGACGACAAACGGCTGGGCGTCCATCTCGCCGCGCGGCCGCCAGGCGCCTTCGACGCGGCCGTCGGCTCGCTCGGCCAGGCGCACGATCTTGCCGGCGGCGACCTTCAGGCGGCGGGACTGGCGCAGATTGGCCACGCGGGACGCCACCTCGGGCGACAGGCGATGGCGGTGCACGTCCCAGAACGGCCGCGCGTGGCGCAGGAAGGCCTGCTTGCGCGCCACGCTCCAGCCGCGCCACAGGTCCTGCGTCGCCGGCCGCAGGGCGTCGACCGCCGTCCGCCAGCCGTGCACGGCCGCTGTCCGCTTCAGCCATTCCAAGGCCGCATGCGGGCTGAGGTCGGGGGAGGGCGGCCTGGGCGGGTGTTCGGGCGGCTCGCCCTCGTGCTCGCGCGGCGTCAGGCCCCGTCGTGACAGGGCGATGATCGAGCGGCCGGGCATGGCGTCTTCCAGGCTCAGCGCCACGTCGATCATGGTCAGGCCCGTGCCGAGCAGCAGCACCGGCCCCTGCGGCAGGGCCTTCGGATCCCAGCGCCAGGGATCGGCGACATAGGCGGGCGAGGCGGCCAGGGCCTCGTCGACGCCAGCCGGCCGACAGGGCGGCGGATTGCCCAGGGCCAGGACCACGGCGTTCGCCAGGATCGGCCGGCCCATGGCCGTCGTCAGCCGCCAGCCGTCGCCGCCCGGCTCCAGTCCGACCACCTCGTCGGGCGCGACGATCAGCCGGCCCGCGGCCTCCGGCCCGGCGACCGCGTCGGCCAGCAGGCTCTGCAGATAGCGGCCGTAGTCGCCGCGCGTGGCGAAGTCGCCGGCCCCGACCTCCAGCCCCTGTCCGCGCAGCCAGGCGGTGAAGTCGCCCGGCCGGTCCGGCCAGGCGCTCATGTTGCCGGCCCGCACGTTGAGCCGATGGCTGGGATTATGCGTGGCGTAGGCCGCGCCCAGGCCCACGGGGCTGCGCCGCTCCAGCAGGACGACCCGCGCGCCCGCGCCGTCCCGCAGCAGGTGCAGGGCGGTCATGACGCCGCTGAAGCCGGCGCCGACCACGGCGATCACGGGACGCGATGTCATCGGGAGAAAACTCTACAAAATTGATGGGGTTTGTTTCGGCGATCCTCAAGCGTCGCGCAAGGGCGCTGTCGAGCCCCGCTGATGGTTTCGTCCGGCGCCGCTGAAACATCGCGACAACCCCGGCGACTATGTGTTCCGCAAATGCCGATTATTGCGTATCGCGATATATAAATCTCTGAATTCTTTCGGAGAAATACTCGTTCGCCGGGTTTGGGCGCGCTCGCCATGTTCGCCTCCGCCGACCGCCTCGTGTCGGCGAGATGGAGGTTCCCCATGAGCGTCGCCGTCCTCGACCAGCGCCGCCCGTCCGTCGGCCCGGTCCTCGCCTGACGTCCGCCGGACCGCCCACGGCCTTCTTCTCTTCAAGACCATGCAACGACGCGGATCACCGCGCGGGGGATAGCTTTTTGACTCGTGTTTCCCAGATCCTGGTTTCCCAAACCCTTGTTTCCAAGACCTTCAAACGTTCGGCCTTCGCCGGCCTGCTGCTGGCCTGCGCCTCGGGCGCGGCCCTGGCCGCCGAGCCCATTCCTACGGTCGATGCGCCCGACGCCGCAGTCGATTCCGTGGACGGCGTCGTCGTCACCGGCGTGCGCGGCGTGCGCCGCACCGTCGCCGACAGCCCCGCGCCCATTGACGTCATCTCGTCCGAGCAGCTCACCGCCACCGGCAAGACCGGCCTGAAGGAGGTGCTCAACACCCTGATCCCGTCCTTCAACCTGCCGGGCATCAACGGCGGCGGCACCTCGTGGACGGTGCGGGCCATCACCCTGCGCGGCCTCAACGGCGACCAGGCCCTGTTCCTGGTCAACGGCAAGCGCCGCCACACCACCTCGCTGATCAACAACCTGGCCCGCGTCGGTCGCGGCGGCGTGCCGGTCGATCTCGACCTGATCCCAGCCTCGGCCATCGAGCGCATCGAGGTGCTGCGCGACGGGGCCTCGGCCCAGTACGGCTCGGACGCCATCGCCGGGGTCGTCAACATCATCCTCAAGAAGGGGACGGAAGGCGGCGAGTTCTCCTACACCGGCGGCCAGAACTATCTGGGCGACGGCGACACCCGCGCCGCCAGCCTGACCTGGGCCCGGCCGCTGGGCGAGGACGGCGGCTTCCTGCAGCTGGCGATCAACTGGAAGAACAACGAGGCCGCCTCGCGCGCCGTGCCGTCCCGCGCCCAGTACCTCTACCAGCCCACCGTCACCACCACGGGCGGGACGACCACCGTGACGCCCGACGCCCGCGACGCCACGGCCGACCGCTACTACTGGGGCGCCAGCTACGGCCCGGGCGAGGAAGACATCATCGCCACGGCCTACAACGCCGAACTGCCCTGGCGCGACCTGACGCTCTATTCCAGCGGCACGGTCAGCCACCGCGCGTCGAAGAAGGTCACCGGCAGCTTCCTGCCCAACCTCGCGCCCGTCACCGGCGTCACCGCCGGCCGTCCGCTGAACCGCAACTCGCTGCCCGAGGTCTATCCGAACGGCTTCAACGCCCTGCGGCGGATCTTCGAGCTCGACTGGCAGACCAGCTTCGGCGCGCGCGGCGAAAAGGCCGGCTGGTCGTGGGACGCCTCGACCACCTTCGCCCAGGACCACGCCCAGCTCGACGGCGAGAACACGCTCAACGCCACCCTCGGCCCCGACAGCCCGACCTATTTCCACCTGTCGACCCACCAGTTCCAGCAGTGGACCAACAACCTCGACGTCACGCGGGAGTTCGCGGGCGTCCTGCCGCATCCGCTGCAGGTGTCGTGGGGCCTGGAGCACCGCTACGAGCACTTCCTGATCGAGGCCGGCGACGAGGCTTCGTACATCGTCGGCGACTACGTCATCCCGGCCGGCCAGGCCTTCGCCGGCCTGCGCCCGAACCCTGGCCTGTCGTCCTACGCCGGCACCGCGCCGGAAGACGCCGGCTCGACCTCGCGCCATTCCTACGCCGTCTACGCCGACCTCGGGACCGATCTGACGGAAAACTGGTACGTCGGCGCCGCGCTCCGTCACGAGCGCTACACCGGCGACGTCGGCGAGACGACCAGCGGCAAGCTGACCACCCGCTGGGAGTTCCTGCCCGGCTACGCCCTGCGCGCCACGGTCAGCAACGGCTTCCGCGCCCCGTCGCTGGGCCAGAGCATCTTCGCCACCTCGACCATCTCCGGCAGCCTGTGCCCGGCCGCGCCCAACAACACCTTCCGCGGCGGCGTCTGCACGCCCGGCGAATACCTGACCTATCCGACCAAGGTGCTGCGCACCGACAGCGCCGAGGCCAAGGCCCTGGGCGCGACGCCGCTGAAGCCGGAAACCTCGACCAACTACAGCTTCGGGATCACCGCCGAGCCGCTGGCCCACCTGCGCCTGACGCTGGACGCCTACCAGATCGACATCGACGACCGCATCGTCGACACCAGCAACCTCGACCTGTCGGTGACCCAGCTGCAGTCGCAGGCGGCGCTGGTCGGCCTGCTGGCCCGCTTCCCGCAGGGCCTGACGGCGACCTACTACACCAACGCCGTCTCGACCCGGACGACGGGCGTCGACTTCGTGGCCGAGTACGGGCTCGACCTGGGCTCGGCCGGCAAGCTGAACCTCAACGCCGCCTACGCCTTCAACAAGACCAAGGTCCGCGACGTCATCGAGACCCCGGCCATCCTCAAGGCGGTGAACCCCAGCCTGGTGCTGTTCGACCGCCAGAAGATCTCGGACCTGACCCGCGGCACGCCGCGCGAGAAGATCGTGCTGGGCGCGGTCTGGAGCCGCCAGACGCTCAGCGCCAGCCTGCGCGCCACCCGCTACGGCGAATATACCGAGGCCGGAACCTCGGCGAGCCTCGACCGCACCTTCAGTCCCAAGTGGGTGGCCGATCTCGACATCGCCTGGGACGTGCGGCCGACCACCAACATTGCCATCGGGGCCAACAACCTGTTCGACCAGCACCCCGACAAGATCGGCATCGTCAACGCCGACCAGGGCACCTTGCAGTTCGGCCTGTTCTCGCCCTTCGGCATCACCGGCGGCTACTACTACGCCCGCCTGACCCAACGCTTCTAAGGGGAGGGCGGCATGCAAAGACGCCAGCTCATCATCGGTCTCGGCGCGCTCGCCGGCCTCTCGTCGGGGCTTTCGGCCTGCGGCAAGGGCGATGCGGCCGAGCCGCTCAAGGTCGGCAGCCAGCGCGGCGGCACCAAGGCCGTGCTGATCGCCTCGGGCGCGCTCGAAGGCGTGCCTTACAAGATAGAATGGAGCGAATTCCCCGCCGCCCAGCCCCTGCTCGAGGCCCTGGGCGCTGGAGCGGTGGACCTGGGCGAGGCCGGCGACGCGCCGTTCCTGTTCGCCTATGCCAGCGGGGCCAGGATCAAGGCCGTCCAGGCCGCCCGCAGCGGCGGGGGGGCGACCGCCATCCTGGTCCCCAAGGACTCGCCGATCCGCGCGCCCGCCGACCTCAAGGGCAAGAAGATCGCCACGGGGCGCGGCTCGATCGGCCACTATCTGCTGCTGCGGGTGGTCGAGCAGGCCGGCCTGAAGCCGTCCGACATCTCGCTGGTCTTCCTCAGCCCAGGCGACGCCAAGGCCGCCTTCACCGCCGGTTCGATCGACGCCTGGGTGACCTGGGGCTCCTATGTCGCCCTGGCCCGCCTGCACGACAGCGCCCGCATCCTGATCGACGGCGAGGGGATCCTGCTCGGCGCCGGCTACGAGGCCGCCAGCCTCAAGGCGATCGAGACCAAGCGGCCGCAGATCGACGACTTCCTGCGCCGCCTGGCCAGGGCGCGGCGCTGGGCGATCGACAATCCCGACGCCTTCGCCGCCGTGCTGTCCAAGGAGACGGGCCTGTCGCTGGACGTGGCCCAGTACACCGTCCGTTACTACCGCTTCTCGCCCGTGCCGATCGACGACAGCTCGGTGACCGAGGCCCGCGCCGTGCTCGACCATTTCCGCGGCGCGGGGGCGATCTCCTCGACGCTTGACCCGGCCGGCGCCTTCGACCGCTCGTTCAATGGAATGGTGGCCGGATGAGCGCGGATTTCGAGACGCCGCATTGGGAGACCGACGTCCTGGTCATCGGCGGGGGCTTGGCCGGAACCTGGGCCGCGATCGCCGCCGCCCGCGAGGGGGCGCGGGTGATCCTGGCCGACAAGGGATACTGTGGAACCAGCGGCGTCACCGCCACGGCCGGCCCCGGTCACTGGTGGGTTCCGCCCGAGCAGCGGGAGGCGGCCGTCGCCGACCGCTTCAAGCGTTCCCTGGGCCTGGGCGATCCCGACTGGATGGCGCGGATCCTCGACCTCACCTGGACCAGCCTGCCGCAACTGGCCGGGCACTACGCCTTCACCAAGGACGACAAGGGCCAGACCTACTACCGAGGCCTGCGCGGCCCCGAGTACATGCGGGCCATGCGCGCCTTCGTCCTGGAAGCCGGCGCGACCATCCTCGACCATCATCCCGCCCTTGAGCTGCTGACCGACGCCGACGGCGTGGTCACCGGCGCGGCCGGGATCGCTCTGCGCGGCGAGCGGCCTTGGACCATCCGCGCCGGGGCGGTGGTGCTGGCCACCGGCGGCACCGCCTTCGCCTCGCGCCTGCTGGGCTCGGCCAACAACACGGGCGACGGCCTGCTGATGGGCGTCGAGGCCGGGGCCGACGTCTCGGGCATGGAGTTCACCAACTATTACACCGCCATGCCGGCCAGCACGAACATGGCTCGGTCGATGAGCTTCGCCTTCGCCCGCTGGTTCGACGAGGCCGACAACGAGCTCGACATCCCGCCGGGGCCCGATCCCACGCCGCACTTGGCTAGAGCCCTGCTGAAAGGGCGGCTCTACTGCCGGCTCGACCGCATCCCGCAGGACATCCGCGAGGTGATGCCCCAGGTGCAGCCCAACTTCGTGCGGCCCTTC
>Ga0102591_1002443_pt1 | contig 20195 bp, 18 predicted proteins | sample AraplaCol_mCL_r2_2_FD_76860 | JGI IMG/M metagenome (GOLD analysis project Ga0102591, IMG submission 76860) | Arabidopsis root microbial communities from North Carolina, USA - plate scrape MF_Col_mCL_r2 (SPADES assembly) (version 2) | ecosystem: Host-associated > Plants > Roots > Endosphere... | reverse complement strand
TTTCTAGGGTCCTTCCAACATCGGATGGTTCTTTCGAGTGAGGACGCGCGAGTGGTTCGGGCGATGAAAGAGCAACCGGTGCCTATCGGAGGATGATCGGCAAAATCTGGAATAACTGCCGCTGTCGGAGCGTTGCTTCGGCGAACGGGTTTCCATTGCCTGCAGCTTTCATCTGAAGCGACATCGGCATTTTCCAATCCTGTTGGACGATGCCCTATTCGAACTTTGCCGGGTTTCCCGGCCAGGACATTTGGAGTCGACTATGGAAGTCACGATTGTTGGTGGTGGGATCGGGGGGCTGACGCTTGCTCTGATGCTGCACGAAAAGGGAATCCCATCCCGTGTTTACGAGGCCGCGCCCGAGCTGAAGGCGCTCGGCGTCGGCATCAATCTTCTGCCGCATGCCTCCCGCGAACTATGCCAGCTCGGCCTCGAGGAAGAGCTTGCGAAGGTCGCCATCACGACCCGCGAGTCCGGTTTCTACAACCGCCATGGCCAGCATATCTTCACCGAGCCGACGGGTCGCCATGCCGGCTACGAATGGCCGCAATTCTCCATCCATCGCGGCGACCTGCACATGGTCCTCGTCGAGGCCTTCAAGCAGCGCATCGGCGCTGACCGCCTGATGACCGGCTGGTCCTGCACCGGCTTCGACCAGGACGACAGCGGCGTAACCCTGCATTTCGTCGATCCGCGCGACGGTTCCGCCCGGCCTTCCGTCAAGGCCGAAATGGTTGTCAGTGCCGAGGGAATCCACTCCAGGATCCGCAAGCAGCTCTATCCGAACGAAGGCCCGCCGCGGTATTCCGGCATCAACATGTGGCGCGGCGTCACGCGCTGGAAGCCGTTCTTGACCGGCGCCAGCATGGTGCGCGTCGGCTGGCTTAACACCGCCAAGGTGCTGATCTACCCGATCCGCGACAATATCGACGCCGAAGGCAACCAGCTCATCAATTGGGTCGTCGACATCGAGACCGACAAGTACAAGTCGCAGCGCGACTGGAACAAGCCGGGCCGCCTCGAAGACTTCTTCGACGTCGTCAAGGACTGGAAATTCGACTGGCTCGATTGCCCGGCGATGTTCAAGGCCGCCGATGCGATCCTCGAATATCCAATGGTCGACCAGGACCCGCTGGACCAGTGGACCTTCGGTCGCCTGACGTTGCTCGGCGATGCCGCCCATCCGATGTATCCGCGCGGCGCGAATGGCTCGGCCCAGGCGATCCTCGATTGCCGCGCGCTGACCGACGCGCTCGTCCGTGAAGGCGATCCGATCAAGGCCATGCATGCCTATGAGGCGATCCGCCGCCCGGCAACCGCCAAGGTCGTGCTGACAAATCGCGCCAATCCGCCGGATGCGATCCTGCGCGAAGTCTTCTTGCGCACCGAGGACAAGCCGTTCGATCATATTGACGACGTCATTAGCCGTGAAGATCTCGAGCAGCTCTCCACAAACTATCAGCGCATTGCCGGTTATCATAAGGATAACCTCGCTGTACCGGCCGGGTCCTGACGGACCCGGAGGAAAGACGTCGGTTGGGAGGCCTTCATGTCATTGCAGGAAAGTACTTACGCCAAGATGGCGCAAAACCATGGACCCCTTGCGAGGATCAACGCGAAATGGCTGGTCATCGCGGCCGTGATCCTCGCCGTCGCGTGGCTCGCCCTCGTGCCGCTCGTCTTTCTGATCTGGCAGAGCTTCATGACCCCGGCGGCAGGCGATGTGCCTGCCGTCTTCACCCTCGATAATTACACAAAGGCCTTCAGCGACAGCCGCATCCTGCCGCTGTTCCGCAATTCGGTGATTTTCGCGACCGGCACAGCCTGTCTGTCGCTGACGATCGGCACGCTCTTCGCGTGGCTGAACGAGCGAACGAACACACCCTTCAAGATGCTCTTCTATGCGGCTTCGATCGTGCCGCTCGTCATCCCGTCGATCCTCTTCACCGTCTCCTGGATCATGATGGCGAGCCCGCAGATCGGCCTCTTCAATCTTGTCCTGAAAAATACCTTCGGCATCGCCGGACCTGTCTTCAACATTTACTCGATGGGCGGGATGATCTGGGTCGAGGGCCTGCACTATTCGCCGGTCGCCTTCCTGCTGATGTCGGCGGCCTTCCGCGCCATGGACCCGTCGCTCGAGGAATCGGCGCTGATGTCCGGTGCTTCGATCTGGCAGATCCTCTTCCGGATCACGCTGAGGCTTGTCTGGCCGGCGCTGGTCGCAGCCTTCTTCATCATGTTCACGCGCTCGATCGAATCTTTCGAGGTCCCTGCGCTGCTCGGCACGCCTGTCGGCATCGAGGTCTTCACGTCGTCGATCTATGACGCGATCCGCGAATATCCGAGCAATGTCGGCCTCGCTTCGGCCTATGCGATCCTTCTTCTGGTGATTGCCTCCTTCGGCATTTATTTCCAGTCGCGACTGTCGACCAAGGGCAGCAAATATTCGACCGTCACCGGAAAGGGTTTTCGCCCGCGGCCGTTCGATCTTGGCCCGTGGCGCGTTCCTGCCGCCGTCCTGATCGTCGTCTACATGGTGCTGGTGATTATCCTGCCGTTCCTGGTGCTTCTCTGGTCGTCCCTGAACAAATATTACAGCGTGCCCTCCTGGAGCGCGATGCACCGGCTTTCCTTGAATGCCTATGTGACCGTCATCAACTATCCGGCCGTCGGCCAGGCGGTCTGGAACAGTGCGATCCTTGCCTTCAGCGCGGCGACCGGCCTGATGCTGTTGACAGCCGTGATCTCATGGATCGTCATTCGCACCAAGCTGCCGGGCCGCTGGCTGCTCGACAACCTTGCCTCGCTGCCGATGGTCTTCCCCGGTCTCGTGCTCGGCCTGTCGATCATGATTTTCTATCTTTATCTGGATATCGGCGTGTACGGCACGACCTGGATCATCCTGATCGCCTATCTCACCCGCTTCATGCCCTACGGCATCCGCTACAACACAACGTCGATGCTGCAGATCCACAAGGATCTTGAGGAATCCGCCGCCATGAGCGGTGCCTCCTGGGGCCAGAGCTTCTGGCGCATCGTCTTACCGCTCCTGAAGCCAGGCCTGGTGGCGGGCTGGATCTACATCGTAGTCGTCTCGATCCGTGAACTGTCGAGCTCGGTCCTTCTCTACAGCCCCGGCTCTGAGGTGGTCTCGGTGGTGATCTGGGAGCTCTGGCAGAACGGCCAGTATGTCGAACTCTCGGCCTTCGGCGTGATGATGATCCTGGTGTTGTTCACGATCGTCATGCTGGCCCAGTGGGTCGGCAAACGCTTCGGCGTCAAGGAGGCTTGAGGAGAAGCCTCGAGGATTGGCATGGGAGGACAAAATGCCTGAATTCATGAAGAATGTGCAGCGGCTCTGGCGCTGTGGGATGCTATTGGGAACCATTGCTGCGGCCGCCTTGGCCACTGGGGCCCACGCCCAGTCCAGCATCGACCAGATCGCCGGCTATACCGGCGCCGATCGGATGGACAAGCTGGTCGCCGCCGCAAAGCAGGAGGGCGCTCTAACGCTCTACACCGTCACCCCCGTCGAGGATGTGACCGTCATTACCAAGGCATTCGAAGCCAAGTACGGCATACCGGTGACCTTGTGGCGTGGCAGTTCCGAAGACGTCCTGCGGCGTGCCGTCGGCGAGTTGAAGGCCGGACGTCATGATGTTGATGTTATCGAGACGAACGGACCGGAACTCGAGGCGCTTCATCGTGAAAAGCTACTGCAACCGATCCAGTCGCCGCTCTTTGCGGACATCTTTCGGGATGCCGTCCCGCCTCATCACGAGTGGATCGGCAGCCGGCTGAACATCATCACCGCGGCCTACAACACGAATGCAGTCAGCGAAGCGGACCTTCCGAAGACATGGGAGGAACTGCTTGATCCGAAATGGGCCGGCAAGCTCGGCGTCGAGGCCGTTGCCTATGACTGGCTCGCGACGGCCGCCGGAACCTTTCCGTCCAAAGAAAAGGGGATGGAATTCTTCCGCAAGCTATCGCAGACCGATCATCCGGGGCTCTACAACGGCCATCCCCTGCTGACCAATCTCGTTGTTTCCAGCGAGGTGCCGCTCGGCCTGACGGTCTATCTCTACAAGGTCGCGCAAATGGAAAAGGACGGTGCTCCGATCAAGCGGTTCATGATCGGCCCGGCTATTGCCCGCATCAATGGCCTTGGCGTGGCGCGGACAGCGCCCCATCCAAATGCCGCGATCCTGTATCAGGATTTCACCCTCACTGAAGGACAGAAGATCCTGGCGGAGAGACAGTTTACGCCGACCAATATCAAGATCGCGCCGCTGCCTGAAGGCATGCAGGTCAAGGTGATCAATCCGGATGCCGCCCTTGATAACCTGGGCGATTGGCGCGGCGAATTCGAAAAGACGTTCAAGTAATTCCATCGGCGATCAAACCGAATACTCGGGAGGAGAAAATGTTGCGATCGTTTAAAATGACTTCGGCCATCCGCTTGCTTGGCGGAATGGCGCTGCTGGGAGCCGTTGCCACAGGCTCTGCTTATGCGCAGTCGAGCCTTGCTGACCTCGCCAATTACAACGGCCCCGACCGCTTGGAGAAGCTAGCGGAGGCGGCCAAGGCGGAAGGCGAGCTGACGCTCTATACGGCAACGCCGGTCGAGGACGTCGCCGCCATCACCGATGCCTTCACCGCCAAATACGGTATCAAGGTCACCACCTGGCGTGGCAGCTCGGAGGACGTGCTGCGCCGTGCCGTCACCGAGATCAAGGCCGGTCGCTATGATGCCGACATCATCGAGACGAACGGGCCGGAACTCGAGGCCCTGCATCGCGAGAAGGTTTTCGAGCCGGTCAATTCGGCCACCATGGCCGATATCTTCCCGCAGGCCGTCCCTGCCCACAAGGAGTGGGTCGGCAGCCGCCTGAACATCATCACTGCCTCCTACAACACGCAGCTCGTTTCCGACGCCGACGTGCCGAAGAGCTGGGATGATCTGCTCGATCCCAAGTGGTCCGGCAAGATCGGTCTCGAAGCCGAAGCCTATGACTGGCTGGCGACGATCGACCAGAGCTTCCCGAGCGAGCAGCAGGGTCTAGACTTCTTCCAGAAGCTGGCCAAGACCAACGGCATTTCGCTCCGCAAGGGTCATACGCTGCTGACCAACCTTGTCGTCTCCGGCGAAGTGCCGGTGTCGCTGACGAACTACCTCTACAAGGTCGACCAGATGAACAAGGACGGCGCGCCGATCCAGAAGCTGCAGCTCGGTCCCTCCGTCGCCCGCGTCAACGGCCTCGGTGTTGCCAAGACGGCGACGCATCCCGCCGCCGCGCTGCTCTTCCAGGAATTCACGCTGACCGACGGCCAGAAGATTCTCGCCGATCGCGGCTTCACGCCCGCGAATGTTAAGCTGGTGCCGCTGCCGGAAGGCCTGAACGTCCAGGTCGTCGATGGGGCGAAGATGCTGGATCAGCTTGCCAAGTGGCGCGATACCTTCAATGCGACTGTAAAATGAACGGGCAGGGCGCCCCTCGTCCGAACGTGGGGGCGCCAGCCTGATAGAAATTATCGGATCGATGATCCGACCGGCAGGGAATGTGAGGAGAATACCATGCTGAGTGTGCAGGGTCTGAGCACGGAATATGCGGATGGCAAGGGCAAGGTCGTCAAGGCCGCCCAGGACGTGTCCTTCGAGGTGCCGCAGGGCAAGCTCTTTACGCTGCTCGGTCCCTCGGGCTGCGGCAAGACCACGACCCTGCGTTCGATCGCGGGCCTCGAACGTCCCGTCAAGGGCGCGATCACCGTCGATGGCAAGCCGGTCTTCGCCGCCGGCAAGGGCATCTTCGTGGCGCCCAACCATCGCAATTTCGGCATGGTCTTCCAGAGCTACGCCATCTGGCCGCATATGAGCGTCTTCGAGAACGCCGCCTTCCCATTGCACGTCGGCAAGACGAAATTCTCCAAGAAGCAGATCGAGGAGAAAGTCGAACGCGTGCTGAAAGCCGTCGCTCTTGGCGACTACGCCGGCCGCGAAGCGACCAGGCTTTCGGGCGGTCAGCAGCAGCGCCTGGCGCTCGCCCGCGCCCTGATCATGGAGCCGCGCCTGCTGCTTCTCGACGAGCCGCTGTCGAACCTCGACGCCAAGCTGCGCGAGATGATGCGCTTCGAGCTGAAGCGGCTGCAGCGCGAGCTCAACCTGACGACGCTCTATGTCACCCACGATCAGCAGGAGGCCCTGGCGCTGTCGCACCAGATCGCTGTGATGAATGCCGGTCAGGTCGTCCAGCTCGGCACGCCGCGCGAAATCTACGAGGCGCCCGCCGCCCGCTTCGTCGCCGACTTCATCGGCTCCAGCAACTTCCTCGAAGGCAAGGTGCTCGGCCGCGGTCAGGAGAGCGGCAGCTGGGCCGTCGAGACGCCGGCCGGCAAGATCGACGTCAGCGCCGAAGAGGAGCTTGACCTCAAGGACAATCTGACGGTCGCCGTGCGCCCGGAGAACATCCACCTCGTCGAGCCGGGCAACGGCGAGAGCCTTTCCGGCAATGTCCTCGACGGCATCGTCGACAGCAAGGTCTTCCTCGGCGAATGCGTAGACTACATCGTCAATGTCGGCAAGGCGAAGCTTCTGGCGCGCGTCCATCCGAGCGTCAGGACGCCGATCGGCGGGCGGATCCTCGTCAATATCAAGCCCGCGAAAGTCAACGTTATCCTGCGCTGAATGCCAGCGCCTGTTTCCAGTGCCATATCCCAGGACAATGCCATGAGCCGCAAGCAGCTTTCTATCGCCACGACCGACTATGACCATTTCCGCGATCTGCGGCTCGGGACCGTGGTGCCCGAAGGGATCGACCTCACCTGGTCAATGCTCAGCCATCACGAGATCTTTGCCCGCTTCACCTTCAATCGCGAATGGGACGTCAGCGAGCTTTCCTTCGCCAAGTTCATGGCGCAGGTGAGCCGCCCCGACAGCGACATCATCGGCCTGCCGGTCATCTGTTCGCGGCTCTTCCGTTTCAGCTCGTTCTACGTCAACAAGGCGAGCAACATCAAAAGCGTGGCCGACCTCAAGGGCAAGCGCGTCGGCTCGCCGGAATGGGCTCATTCGGCGGCCGTCTACATGCGCGGCTGGATGCATAACGAAGGCGGCGTCAAGCTGCAGGACGTCCACTGGTATCAGGCCGGCGCCAATGCGCCGGGCCGCGAGGAGAAGGTCGATCTTGCCTTGCCGGAAGGCGTGACGCTGACGCGCGTCGCCGACAAGTCGCTGTCGGAGATGCTGGCCTCCGGCGAGATCGACTGTGCCATCATCGCCCGCCCGCCGACCTGCTTCCTCGAAGAGGACCCGCGCGTCGAACGCCTCTTCCCGAACTTCCTGGAGATCGAGGAGGATTATTACCAGGAGAGTGGCGTCTGGCCGATCATGCACATCATCGCCATGAAGAAGCATCTTCTCGACGAAAGCCCCTGGATCGCCCGCAATCTCTACAACGCCTTCGAGGAATCCAAGCGCCGCAGCCTGGAGCGGCTCTTCGATCCGGCGGTTTCGCGCTATCCGCTCGCCTGGCTGCCGACCTATGCGCGGCGCATGCGCGACATCTTCGGCAGCGATCCCTTCCCCTTCGGCATCGAGAAGAACCGCAAGACCTTCGAGCAGATGCTGCTCTACACCCACCAGCAGGGCATCGCGAGCCGCCTGATGACGCCGGACGAGATCTTCCCGGCGGGCATCATGACCAAGGTTGTCGTGTGAGGCTGCCATGAGCGAACTTGCCAGCGATCTCGCCGAACTCGTCACCGCCAATCACATCCTCGCCCGCGAGGACGTGCTCGATGCCTTCGGCCATGTCAGCCTTCGCTCGCCGCAGGCCGACGGCGAATACTTCATCTCCCGCTCGCGCAGCCCCGAGCTGGTCGTGGTCGAGGATCTGCAGCGCTACGATCTCGACTCGAAGCTTCTCGGCGACGACGAGCGACGTGGCTATATCGAACGCGTCATCCATGGCGGCATCTACAAGGCGCGGCCGGACGTCAAGGCTGTCGCGCATTTCCACTCGCCGGCGATTATGCCCTTCTGTGTCGCCGATATCGCCTGGAAACCAGTGACACATCTCGGCGCGACGATCGGTACCGGCGTCGCTCTCTGGGACAGCCAGGCGGAATTCGGCGATACCGACATGCTGGTTTCCACCGCCGATCAGGCAGCATCGCTTGCCCGGGCGCTCGCAAACAGCAATGCCGTCTTCCTGCGCGGTCACGGCGCAGTCGTCGTCGGCGGTTCGTTGCGCGAGCTCGTCATGCGCACGATCCAGCTCTGCCGCAACGGTGATGTGCTGCTGCGATCGCTGCCCTTCGGCGGCGTGACGCCGCTGACGGCGGGTGAAATCGCGCTTTCCGGTGCGAAGAACCTCGAACCGCCGGTGCTCGCCCGCGCCTGGGATTACTGGGCGACGAGGGCCGGACACTGAAGCCACGCGATCTGCGGCTGGCGATTTAGTGATTTGCAAGCCGCGGCTTTCCTGCCAGACTGAAAGCTTGCTGCCGGAATCGCGCCCGGATACCGGGGGATGGCGACCTTCACGGAACGTGGAAGACCAGAGCCCGAGACCAGAAGCGTCTTGCGGTTGTCAGCCCATGGCCGTGGAGGAGATGGCCCCTTGCGAATTCGCCAAATCGAATCCTTTGTCAGCGTCTGCGAAATCGGCAGCATCACGCAGGCCGCCGCCGCGCTGAACATCGTACAGCCGGCGCTCGGCGCACAGATCAACGCACTGGAGCAGGAGCTCGGCGTGCAGTTGCTGGAGCGCGGCCCGCGCGGCACGACGACGACGCCGGCTGGCCAGTATTTCCTCGAAGAGGCCAAGGAAATCCTCGATCGACTGGCCACCGTCCGCCGTACGATCAAGCAGTTCGACCCGGCGCAGGAAGAACACATCTCGATCGGTCTCACCTCCAGCCTCTCGGCGCTGCTCGCCGGTCCGCTGGCACAGGAGTTCGGCCGTCAGAACTGGTCCGCCAAGGTCCAGATCGTCGAGGAGATGAGCCACCTGCTCGGCGAGCGCGTCGCCCGCGGCGATCTCGATTTCGCACTCGCTTTCAATGTCGAGCCGCGCAAGGGTATCAAGCAAACGGCCGTCCTCCGGGAATCCGTCTTCTTCATCACTGGCCGAAAGTCCGAGTTCGGTCAGGAGGGACCGATCAACCTGATCGAGCTTGCCAAAGCGACCTTTGTCATTCCGACCGAGAAGGGCCAAATCATCAATCTCTTGAGACATGCGATGGAATTCTTCCACCTGCCGCTGAAGGTTGCCTACCAGATCGAATCCATGGATGCGATCAAGGGTCTGATCCTCGAAGGCAACGCCTGCGCCGTGCTGCCCTATGGCACCGTGGCGCGCGAAGTGGAAGCGGGCACGCTGATCGCCCGGCGCATAGTCAATCCGCCGCTCGTGCGCACGCTCTATCTGATCCAGCCCTCTGGCCGGCCAAAGCCCGCACATGCCGGCTCGGCGCTGCACATCATCCAGGGCTTCATCAGCCATCTAGCCAAGAACGAGGCCTTCGAGATCGTTGAGCAGGAAGTAGCGCCAGCTGTGTAAGCTGTCTTGCGTGCATAACACGAAATGGTGGCTGATTTCGCCCTATGCGAGCTCGGGCTCACCGAATGCGCGGAGACGATCACGCGCTTGCCACGAGGCGGTCAACGCGAGAAAGAGAGCCCTGCTGTCGCGGTCCCAGGGCAGGCGCGCGTGTATATAGGAAACTCTCGGTCGCGGACTTTGTTCCCATTGTCCTGTCCCCCAAAAGCCCGCCAGCACACGCGGGGAACTTGGAAGTTGAAAGTTGCGAAACGAGAGGCAGGAAGAAAATCGCTGTTCCTCCAGGTCAAGCGAGCGACCTCTCTATTGGTTCCCTCACCGAGATCCACCACCGTCGCCGGCCTTCATCCCGACACGCAAGCGCTCGCGGCGGGCAGCACCTTCAGCTTCTTCCCGGCTCGAGATTGGCATCATGAAACCTTTTGATTTTTAAGCCGTTGTCGCGCTTATGTCAGACGCTGAATTAGATCAGAAATCGGTCGACGGCTCCGAGCAGCACAGTGCCGAGAGATCGCGCCAAGAGAAGGCATCGACTGACGAGGGCGCGCTGCCCCCAGAAGTCGTCGAACCCGACCCAGAGCTGACGCCCGAGGAGGCCGAGCGGGCGCGCAAGAGATATTTGCTGACGCGCTTCTGGATCAGCGCGCGCGGTTACTGGGGCCGCGGCGGGGAATGGCTCGCGTGGCCGTGCTCAATTGGGCTGCTCGCCTTAATCGTCACCAATGTCGGCTTCCAGTATGGAATCAATATCTGGAATCGCGCAATCTTTGACGCAATTGAGCAACGCAATGCCCATACCGTATATTTCCTCAGCGCCGTGTTCCTGCCCCTCGCGCTCGGAAGCGTCGCTCTTGTCGTTACACAAGTCTTTCTCCGCATGCTGATCCAGCGCCGCTGGCGTTCCTGGCTAACGACCGCGCTCATCGGGCGCTGGCTCGCCAACGGCCGTTACTATCAGTTGAATCTCATCGGCGGTGACCACAAGAACCCGGAAGCCCGCATTTCCGAGGATTTGCGGATTGCGACCGAGTCACCCGTCGACTTCATCGCTGGTGTCATTTCCGCATTTCTGTCGGCCTCGACCTTCATCGTGGTGCTCTGGACGATCGGCGGGGCCTTGACCCTGACAATTGCAGGTTCGACCGTCACTGTTCCTGGTTTCCTTGTCATTACCGCCGTTTTCTATGCGGCTATCACGTCCAGCTCGATGGCCGTCATCGGCCGCCATTTCGTCCACGTTTCCGAGGTCAAGAATCAGGCGGAAGCCGAATTTCGCTACACGCTGACGCACGTGCGGGAAAATGGCGAAAGTATTGCCTTGCTGGGCGGCGAGGAGGAGGAACGTAGCGACCTCGACAAGACGTTTACCCATGTTCTTCGCCAGTGGGCGCTCCTTTCACGCCAACACATGCGCACAACGCTCGTGTCCCAGGGGTCGAGCCTGCTTGCGCCAGTCGTACCCCTTCTCCTTTGCGCACCAAAGTATCTCGAAGGCAGCATGACGCTTGGACAGGTGATGCAGGCTGCCTCTGCCTTCGCCATCGTTCAGAGCGCGTTTGGATGGCTGGTCGACAACTATCCGCGTCTTGCCGATTGGCACGCCTGCGCTCGGCGCGTCGCTTCGCTGATGATGTCGCTCGACGGCCTGGAGCGCGCCGAACAGAGTGATGCCTTGGGGCGCATCCAGCACGGTGAAACTGAAGGCGATGCGATGCTTAGCCTCAATGATCTCTCGGTGTCGCTTGACGACGGTACCGCCGTCGTCAAGGAGACCCAGGTCACGGTCGAACCAGGCGAGCGGGTCCTCGTGGCCGGAGAGTCCGGTTCGGGCAAGAGCACGCTGGTGCGGGCCATCGCAGGCCTTTGGCCGTGGGGTGACGGCAGCGTCAACTTTCATGGCGACAGACGACTGTTCATGTTGCCGCAGCGGCCTTACATCCCCTCCGGGACGCTTCGCCGGGCGGTTGCCTATCCCGGCGCCGCCGATAGCTGGCCGCTCGATAAGATCAAAGCGGCTCTCGACAAGGTGGGACTCGACTATCTGAACGACAGGATCGAGGAAGAGGCGCCATGGGACCAGACGCTGTCGGGTGGTGAAAAACAGAGGCTCGCGTTTGCGCGCCTCCTGCTACACAGTCCGGATACGATCGTGCTGGATGAGGCAACGTCGGCACTCGATGAGAAAAGCCAGGACAAGATGATGGAGATGATCATCCATGAATTGCCGCAGATCACGATCATAAGCGTAGCGCATCGAGCTGAGCTGGAAGCCTTCCACAGTCGCAAAATTACATTGGAACGGCGGGAGGGCGGCGCAAAGCTTGTCAGTGATATTGATCTTCTCCAGCGCAAGAGAAAGCGGAATTTGCTTTCGCGCCTTGTCGAAAACCGGCACTCCCGGCCGAAAGGCAGTACGACGCCCGGATAGCAAGGGCAGGGATCATTCCAAGACAAGCTCGCTGAGCGGGAACTCGCGTCTGTGACCCGATATAACAAGGATGCCTTGTGGCACCAGTTCAACTTGACGGCATCCCGAAACCTCATTTTGCCGACATGGCCGTTGAGTGCGGCGTGGTGGAGCGGCCAGGTTATCTTCGGTGCAACAAGTTGGCCGAAGCCGTAGATCGCTCAACGCGCAGGCCAACGGCCCGCCCATGCCTGCACTGATCCTTACCGGTTGCCGCATCGACGCTTCGGGAACACTTGGCGGTGAAGCCCGTTACTTCCTCATCCACAACAGGAGGAAATACAATGGATTGGAATCGCGTCGAAGGAAACTGGAAGCAGATGAAAGGCAAGGTCAAGGAGCAGTGGGGCAAGCTTACGAATGACGACCTTGATCAGATCGCCGGTAAGCGCGAACAACTGGAGGGCAAGATCCAGGAGCGCTACGGCATCGAACGCGACCGAGTTCGCCGCGACATCGATGAGTGGTACGGAAACCAGACCTGGCACTAGATTTTAGCAGGCCCGGGGCTTCCGGGCCTTTTCTTTCTGAACTCTCCAGTCTTTGCCAACGCCTCGACCGTTTTCGCCTCGTTTGGCGAGCGCGAGTTGCCGACGGCAATCGACGGTGAAGCCCGGCCATGCCGACCAAGGGCCCAGCCCGATGCGATGACCGTCCGAGAGGGGCTAGGCTGTACCGGACTTCAACGATCTCCGTTATCCGAATTCTGCATACAGCGTCGGCGCGTCTACTCGCGCTACGCCCCCAATCGGTCGGATGTCGGCGTCGCCACGGTGTTCGGCTTCCTCGGCGTCCTCTGCCTGCTCGTGTTGGTCACGATCCTGTCCTACGGCGTGCTGTTGCGCCCTGATCTCGCCCCCTTCGCAGTCCTTCGATGGCGGGCGTGCTGCAGGCCGTGGTTGGCCGGTGGGGCGACGTCTTCGTCAGCATCGGCCTGCTGATTTCGGTCGCTGGGGCATATCTCACGTGGGTGCTCCTCGCAGCTGCAATCCTCTATTCCGCCTCGAACTACGACACCATGCCGCGCTTTCTTTCCCACGAAAACAAGAACGGCGTTCCTTCGATGGCCCTGTGGCTTACCAAGTCGTCCAGATCTTTCTCGTGTTGACGCTGTTTGCAGAATACGCTTTCCATCTGGCGCTTGAGTTGACGAGCTCGATGATCCTGGTCCCCTATATCCTGGTCGCGGCCTACGGGCTCCACCTGGCCCTGACCGGTGAAACTTACGATCGCGACCCTGAGGGACACACGGGCGATCTTCTGCGGGCATCCATCGCCGTGCTGACGACTGCCACGGCGCTGATCTAGGCTTTCACTGGCTACCGCGATGCAAAAAGCGGATCACAACGTCGTGCCGTTGCCCGGACGAGCACCCAAAGGCTGTGCCTGTCCAGCAGGCCGCACCTGGACTCGCCAAGGACACCGGCGCGTCGCCAGCATGTTGTCTACGGCGTGTGTACATTTAGGATTTACCGGCGTCCGGAATGACAATGGTTGTATTCCTCATTCAGGAAGCTCAGGCCGTGCTCAAAGGTGGCGCATCAACGGATGACCTATGTTAAAAGGTGAGATAGGACATCCGGGAACAGTTCTCACGTTTCGTCCGGAGGACCAATGGACGCTGCTATACTCATGACCGTAGATCATTGTTATCAATCGATCGCCGGGCGCCTGCCGGTTTAATCCACACCCTCAGGCCATGTGCAGCGCCCTACATAAAGTTCGTCCACTCCGGGCGGATTTCTGGATGTACTTGACATAGCGATTTCGATTTGGTGCGAGCGACGGGGATCGAACCCGTATACCTTGCGGTGAGGGATTTTAAGTCCCTTGCGTCTACCAGTTTCGCCACGCTCGCGCAGGCATCTCCTTCAACGACTGAGGCGATTCAGTCAAGAGCGACGCGGCTCCTCATGTTTGCGCGGGACGCGCTGCAATACGGACCCGATTCAAAAGGCAACCGGCAAACACGCCGGCGGATGCGCCGACAATCTTGACCGCGGCGTCGTGGAAGCGCGCATGGCGCGTCGGCGACAGGTATTGCAGATATTCGACTGCCAAGGCGCCGGCGGCCAGGAGAAGCGCGACCGCGATCCAATGCCGCGGATAGGCGAGCGCGAACATGAAGCCGGCCAACGAATAAGCCAGAGCGCGGTCGAGATTGACTGACGTGACCGTATGCGGGCGCAACCCGATCGGCGACAGGGTGACGAAAATAATGGCCGCGAAAAGCAGCCAGGCAATCGGTCTTGCAAATTTGCTTGAGATCATCCGGGCGATGTAGCCGCATTGCGAGCGAATTGATAGCGCACAATCGCGTTATTGCGCGAACGGCGGCAGCCGATACAAAAGATGACTTCGCAAGTGGAGAATATTGGCGGATATGGGCTTTTTCCCGTTGCGCGCTTATGCCATAGCGGGGGTCGGTAACAGCAATGGACGAACGATTGTGACCAGACAGGATGTCGAGAGCGCCGAGGCGGCCATGCGCAGCCTATTTCCAGCAACGCCACTGCAGCTGAACGAGCACCTGTCGGCGCGCTATGGCGCCGACATCTGGCTGAAGCGCGAAGACCTTTCACCCGTGCGTTCCTACAAGATTCGCGGCGCCTTCAATTTCTTCCGCAAGGCGATCGCCGAGGGTGCTGGCGGCAAGACCTTCGTCTGCGCCTCGGCCGGCAATCATGCCCAGGGCTTTGCCTTCGTCTGCCGCTATTTCGGCGTGCCTGGCGTTGTCTTCATGCCGGTGACAACGCCGCAGCAGAAGATCGACAAGACGCGCATCTTTGGCGCGGAGTTCATCACCATCAAGCTGACGGGCGACTTCTTCGATCAATGCTACAAGGCCGCCCGCGATCACGTCGAGGCGATCGACGGCGTCATGGTGCCGCCGTTCGACCATCCGGATATCATCGAAGGCCAGGCGACGGTTGCCGCGGAAATCCTGCAGCAACTGCCCGAAGGGACCACACCTGATATGGTCGTCATGCCGGTCGGTGGCGGCGGACTGGCGGCTGGCATCACTCGTTATCTCGATGATTTTGTGCCAAAATCCGGCTTCATCTTCACGGAGCCGGCCGGCGCGCCGAGCCTGAAGCGAAGCATCGAAGCAAGGCAGGTGGTGACGCTCGCGAAGGTTGACAATTTCGTCGACGGTGCGGCCGTTGCGCGGATCGGGGATCTGAACTTCGCCGCCCTGGAAGGCTTTCCCACCGAGCAGGTCATGCTGATGCCGGAAAACGCCATTTGCGTGACCATCGGCGAGATGCTGAACGTAGAGGGAGTCGTCCTCGAACCGGCGGGAGCACTATCGCTGACCGCAATTGCCGCGATGGATCCGGAAGTGCTGAGAGGCAAGACCGTCATCGCCGTTGTCTCCGGGGGCAACTTCGATTTCGAACGCCTTCCCGATGTCAAGGAGCGCGCAATGCGCTATGCCGGATTGAAGAAGTACTTCATCCTGCGGATGCCTCAGCGACCCGGCGCCTTGCGCGACTTTCTGAACCTGCTTGGCCCCGACGACGACATCGCCCGTTTCGAGTATCTCAAGAAGACGGCTCGCAATTTCGGCTCGGTATTGATCGGTATTGAGACCAAGGCGCCCGAGAATTTCGCGCAGCTCATCGCGAACTTCGAGAATGCGGCCATCGGCTTCGAGGACATCACCGAAAACGAGATCCTCGCAAACCTCATCATTTAACTTTTCCGGCACGCGCTGCCATGATAAGGCGAAATATGGCTTCGATCTTCTCCAGTATTTTCTCAATGTTTTCAGGCGGCGGCAAATCGCCTGACGCGCCGGTTGGCGTCTCTTCCGAGCCGCAGCTCTATGGGGACTGCACGATCTATGCCGAGCCGCAAAAGGAAGGCGGCCAGTACCGCCTTGCCGGCCGGATCGAGAAAACTGTCGGGGACGAGGTCCTCGTACGCAATTTCATTCGCGCCGACATGTTCGGATCTTCGGATGATGCGATCGAGTGCACGGTGCGCAAGGCGCAGCAGATCATCGACCAGAACGGGCCGTCATTGTTCAACGACGGCGCAAAAGTTCGCCAGGTCTGATCCGCTTTCCTCGGCGTCGGTAGGACGATACTGATACTCACGCAATCTTAAAGGACTACGAGGAATCTTGGTGTCCGCTGCCATGCAGGACAACCACGTGCCTTACGCCAAACACAGACCACCGCTCATGTTCGCCGCCATTAATTGCTGGTGTGGTGGACCGCCTCTGGATGCACGCTGGCTGGTGAGAGGGGCAGCTGATGGAAGCCTTTAACCTGTAGCGTGGCTGCTGCAACTGCATACGCCGATCGAGCTCCCCCGGGGCGACGGCGCGAACGTCGATTTCCTCAAGGAAATGGGATGGCTCATGGTTTGGGGGACGACGCTCCTCTATCTCGATTCCATCGGCATTATCCTGCTGTACGAGCGCCTCGGCCGCTTCCTGAAGCACTGGATCATCCTGCGCTTTATGATCTGCGGCTTCGTCATCCTCACTTTCGATCAGATCGGGTTCTTCGGTGCGCTCCACTACTTCCTCGAGATTCCTGCCTCCGCCTTCTGGGACGGATGGAAGGCCAAGATGTTTGCCGTCTGCATCTATGCGTTGCTCTTCGCCGTCTACGAAGTTTGGATACGGCGCGAAGGCATTCCCGCGAGCGTACGGCCGATCAGCGATGTCTTCAGCGACCTGACCTTCCGGGAGCGTTACAACGATCTCCTTGACCGTACCGGCAGGGACGTGCTGACGGGGGTCTACGATCGCGCGCGAATGGAGATGAAAGCGCCGGTCATGGTTCGTGAAGCACTGCGGCAAGGACACTCCGCCACGGTCATCATTCTGGACGCGGACCATTTCAAGGAGGTCAACGACCGCTTCGGGCATCTGCAGGGAGATGAGGTGTTGAAGGCGATCACGCTTCGCCTCGGCAGCATTTTGCGATCGGCCGACCGTGTCTTCCGTTTTGGCGGCGAGGAATTCGTCGCGGTCTGCCCGGCAACCGACCATGCCGAGGGAATGGGGCTGGCCGAACGCTTGCGCTGGACGATCGCGAATAGCGTCAAGACGCCGGATGGCGAGCCCGTGACCGTCAGCATCGGCGTGGCGACAGCCGATACCGACGGCGCAAGCTTCACAACTGTTCTTTCGTCCGCCGACCAGAGGCTCTACCAGGCGAAGAAAAGCGGGCGCAATTGCGTTGTCGGCAAGGCCGGCCTCGCGAAGGTCGACTAGCCGATTACGATGCGCGGAATATTTTGGCGCCGGACGGTGGGCTCGTCGCGTCGTCATCGACCACAATTTCGATCCTGTGACGTTGGTCGAATCACTTGCCGCACCCTTCGTCGCACTGATTTCGAACGATGAAGCTAGCCGCGAGATCCTCGACACCGTGAAGGCCTTCGTGAACGAGTACGGGATAAAATGAAAACGGCCGGTGAGAACCGGCCGTTTCAACATCAGTTTCGACACCGATTAGGCGGCGAGGGCGATTTCCTCGGCGCGGGCCTTGGCAGCGCCAATTGCCTTCTCGGCAGCTTCCGGACCAAAGGCGAGGCCTTCGACGTAGATCGTTTCGACGTCCGTGATACCCAGGAAGCCGAGGACCGACTTCAGGTACGGAACAGCGTGGTTCATGCCGGCTGCCGGGCCCTGCGAGTAGACGCCACCAGAAGCAAGAACGACGTAGACCTTCTTGCCGGTGGCAAGGCCAACCGGGCCGCTTTCGGTGTACTTGAAGGTTAGGCCGGCGCGGGCGACGTTGTCGATCCAGGTCTTCAGCGACGAGTAGATATTGAAGTTGATCAGCCCCGTGCCGATGACAATCGTATCGGCTGCGAGCAGCTCGGCGACGAGTTCGTCCGACGTCTTCACGGCAGCGGCTTCCTCAACCGTGCGATCATCTGCGGGCTTGCGGATGGCTGCGGTGAAGAGATCATCGATGTGCGGCAGCGGGTTTACACCTAGGTCGCGACGAACGACGGCGCTGCCTGGCTGCTGAGCCTTGATCTTTTCGGCAAGGTCAGCGGCAATCGTGGTCGAAAGCGAGTCTACACGCGGGCTGGAAGTCAAAAGCAGAATGGACGACATGATTGAATTTCCTCTCGAATTGGCGTTCGCGGCCGTTGTTGGGAGCTTCGAGCCGCTGTTTCGAGACAACAAATAGGGCTGGCTGACTATCGAAAAAACTGTGATAATGTCGATCGAAATCATCGATAGATTGGATGGAAGATGCTTCCGAACCCCACACTCGACCAGTTGCAGGTGTTCCTTACCGTTGCGGAAATGGGTAGCTTTTCGGCTGCTTCGCGCACGCTAAATCGGGCTCAATCGGTCATCAGCTACACGATCGCCAACCTCGAGGCGCAGCTGGAGGTGCCCCTTTTCGAGCGTTCGGGTGCGAGGCAACCCAAGCTGACGGAGGCGGGCAGGGCGCTCCTCGAAGATGCGCGGCGACTCGTCTCGGATCTCGAGGTGATGCGCGCCCGTGTAAAGGGGCTGAAGGAAGGGTTGGAGGCCGAGGTCTCCGTCGCGATCAGTGTCATGGTGCCGTCAAAGGCGATGGTTGAGGTTCTGCGCGAGTTTCGCAACGAGTTCCCGTCCGTCGGGCTCAATCTGGCGGTCGGTGAACTCGGCGTGGTGATGGAACTCGTCTCAAACGGCAAGGCGACGATCGGGATCGGCGGCGCCATCCTGCAGCAGCATGATTCGCTTGTGACCGAGCGCATCGGGCATTCCTTCATGGTGCCGGTTGCGTCGAGCGCTCATCCTTTGGCGCGGTTGGGCCGGCCGTTGACGCTGGCCGATGTCCGCGACGAGACGCAGCTTGTTGTGACCGACCCTTCGGGATTGACCAAGGGTCGCGACTTCAATGTGCTTTCCTACAAGACGTGGCGCGTTAGCGATATCGCGACGAAGCACTCTCTTATTCGCGGCGGTCTCGGCTGGGGTGGTCTTCCGGCGTCGCTTATTCGAGACGATTTGAGAAACGGAGCGCTTGTTCACCTGGATCTCCAGGCCTACGAGCAAGGCGAGTATCCGATCTATGCGATGCGGCGAATCTCGACCCCGCCCGGACCGGCTGCCACCTGGATGGTTGACGCCTTTCGGTCCAGGCTTTCGCAATGCCCGAGCCATGCCGACTTCACCGCCGAGGTGGCGGAGTATGCAGCGCGCGACCTGTCCCTGGCGGCGGAATAGGCGAGGCGCAACGGCCTCGCCAGAAGCTGAAAGCCTAGAGAACCAGGCGGAATTTGGCGAAGCCATCGGTGCCTTCGCCGGCATCCTCGATCTTCACACTCTTCACGTCCGCGAGGTATTGCTTGGCCCTTTGACCACTCTGGAAGACTGCCGTCGTCCCAGGCAGCGGTTTGAAAGTCCAGTTGCCGTCGGCTGACGGATTGATCGTACCCTCTTCGTGGACGAAGCGGACGATGACATCGCGGTTTGTGTCCGGTGCCTGGAAGACGACCTTGTCAGCGGCGATTTCCGGAAACTTGCCGCCACCGCCGGCGCGGTAGTTGTTTGTGACGACAACGAATTTTTGGGTGAGATCGATAGGCTTGCCGCCGAATTGGAGATTCTGGATACGGTTCGCGTCGGCGTTGATCAGCTTGCCATCATCATCGAACCTGCGCGGCTGCGACAGGTCGATCTGGTAGGTCACGCCATCGATCACATCGAAGTTGTAGGATGGGAAGGCATTGTTCAGCAGCTCGGTGTCCTGCGATCCCGGTTTCACCTCGTTGAACATGGCGGCTGACATTTCCAGCCAGTTCTTCACCTGTTCGCCGCTGATGGCGACCGCCTGAACCGTGTTGGGATAGAGGTAGAGATCAGCGACGTTCTTGATCGCGATATCGCCGGCGGGCACGTCGGTATAGTAGTCCGCGCCGCCGCGACCGCCGGCCTTGAACGGCGCTGCGGCAGAGAGTACGGGCAGGTCCTTGTATTCGGTGTCGGCAAGCATCTGCTTGATGTACCAGGTCTGTGCCTGGCTAACGATCTGCACGGATGGGTCGTCGGCGACGAGCGCGAAATAGGAGTAGAGCGGGGCCGATGTCTTGCCGACCGGAGTGCGCACGTAGGCAAGGGTGGCCTCATGCTCAGCCTTCGCAGCTTCGATGACGTCCTTTTTGTCGGCGACGTCGGCGATGACTTTCTT
>Ga0102591_1002440_pt1 | contig 20240 bp, 17 predicted proteins | sample AraplaCol_mCL_r2_2_FD_76860 | JGI IMG/M metagenome (GOLD analysis project Ga0102591, IMG submission 76860) | Arabidopsis root microbial communities from North Carolina, USA - plate scrape MF_Col_mCL_r2 (SPADES assembly) (version 2) | ecosystem: Host-associated > Plants > Roots > Endosphere... | reverse complement strand
TTTGCGCAGATGGAAACAAGCGATTTGATTTGGGTCGTGGATGCAGTCAAGTCGACGGTCCACAGACATCAATTGGCAATCGAGCAGGCAGTAGGTTGATTTTCCCGGGCGGGGCTCAGACTGGAAATCTCTGGCCAAGAAACGCGTGCCAAGTACCTAAGATCAAGAGTACATAAGGGTGCAGTTGGCCGAAAGGCTAACTTGCCGCGATACGGAAGCCCACGAAGATTGGCCCTTCAGGAGACCCGGCATTGTACGGAGATCGGACATGGCGCCTAACTTTGAGTTCTCTTGGCATCCTGGCATCGGCGATCCGACCGCCGGGGGTTGGATTACTGTCGTTTTGTACCTCCTTGCCGCCGGCAGCTGCTGGATGACCGTCCGGGTTCTCCGTCGACAAGATCCCAAAGACAAAGCCGATGCCCGTGTCTGGCGCAATATCTCTGTTCTCTTTTTCCTTCTCGGGATAAACAAGCAATTAGACCTTCAATCTGGCCTGACCGAGCTTGGCCGTATGGTCGCCTACTCAGGCGGGTGGTATGAACACCGCCAGACAGTACAGATCTATTTCATCGCTGGCATTACCGCCGTATGCCTGGCGATCTTACCAGTCTTGATTTTCGGGCTCAGGAAAGCCCCATTTCAAACGTGGATGGCGGTAGCTGGTTCGACGTTTGTGCTCGGTTACGTATTAATTCGAGCCGCGTCGTTTCATCATATGGACAGCTTCCTTAGGACCCGCCTCCTGGGCCTCAAATGGTACTGGATCCTGGAAATGGCTGGGATCGTGATTGTGTTGATCGCCAGCGAGTGGCGGCGAGCAAAGGCCTTTCAGCAAGTTGGCGAGCGCGTCGTCAATTAACATCTCGGCCGGTTCAGCGCCGTCACTCAATACTGGAATTCGACCTTTATGTGACCACATCCCCGTCGGCAGAATCCATTGCACAGGTGAAGGGGCAGAAGCCTCAAAGCCACTATTGTTTTATATCTTCGTGTCCCGATACCAGGCCGAGGCCGCTTGCTGATCATAATACCCCGTTGGAGATTGGAACGGGCCCATATTTGTTTCAAATTCGACACATGTTTAAGAGTGGCCGGATCAGACGTGGCATCGCGTGTTCTGGGACCAGATCAGCGAGATTTCTCAGGGAGTGGAGGCCGGCCAGGGCCGCAATTGCCAATCCAAGAGTCGTTGCCTGCCACAGCGGCAAGAGCTGGAGGGCGCCAAACAGAAGCGCCGAGATCGCAAGATAGGCGTTGATCAGATTGCGATTAACCGGTGACCAGCGAAAATTGGTGAAGTGGCGCGCGATAAAGTACATCAGAACACTGTGCCAAACGTAGAGGCCGAAAAACGCAAGGCCCGCACCTGCGGCGCCGAACTTTTGAACACAGAGCCAAGCAAGTCCAACTTGAACGACGGCAGCCGCAATCTCCGACCAGAAGAATACGGATTTTACGCCCTTGGCGAGCACGATGAACCCCATCGGCCAAGCCACGATTCTCAGCATCATGCCGAGGCAAATCCAGCGGAGAATCTCAACAGCTCCCTGAAATTCCGAAGAGTAGAGTAGCGCCATGAATGCCGGAGCAAGGGTCATCGTCGCGATCAGACCAGGGCCCGCCAGCAGGATGCTGATTTCAGTCTGCTCGTTGACCAGCCGGTTGCACTCCGCGTTGTCTTCCGAAACGGCCGTGAGCCTGGGATAAAAGTCCGTGCCCATTGCCTGGAGGATGAAGCCTGCATAAAGCCCTCCCAATGACCAGGCTGCCTGGTACAGGCCGGCCGCGTGCAATCCGCTCTCTGAAGACACAATAAGGCGAATTGCGTAGGTGCTCCCCATGCTCAGGAACGCGCTCGCCATGAACACAAGGCCAAGCTTGCACAAGGCGCTGGCTTCCAGCAGTGCCATTCGTAAAGAAAGCGAAGGGCGTGGTAGGTGAATTCGTCGGCTGAACCACCATGAGGCAACGAAGTTGACAAAGGCTGCCACCACCAGAGAAATCGCGATCCCGGTTTCTCCGAGGCAGTAAATGATCGGCACTCCCACGATCACGCTGAACAGGCCTGCGAGGACACCGATCCAAGCAATGCTGGAAATGTCACGCATTCCCTGAAGCAGCGCAGTTCTCGCTCCGGCGGCAACCTGAAAGAATACCGCCAGCGACAGCGCCATTACACCCAATGTGTGTCGGCTATCTCCGAATGTAAACTGAGCGACAGGCGCAGCCAATACGAACAACAGCGTCGTGCCAATGATGCCCAAGAGGAGGGAAACGCGGCGAAGCACCGCCACGACCTCGGATACACGGGCAGTATCTTCCGTATTGACGGCAGCGATCTGCCGCACCCCACTCGCGTTGATGCCAAGGCCGGCGACAGTCTGGGACATGTCCACGATCGAGTTGTAAAGAGCAATCATTCCAATGCCTTCGGGCCCCAGAAGCAGGGCCATGGCCTTGTTGCGAAGGATTGAAAACATCACATTTATGATAGACGAGCCTCCGATAAGCGTCGTCGACTTAATTATCTGTGTATAGCTCTTGCTAACGTCACTGCGGGGAGGCGTCATTGTGGCGGCCTAATGTCGCTGCGGATTCATTGGCTGATACCGGTAACTATCGCTTGTGGAGATGGTCGCGCTGGGTTCGTCTGCACGACCTTCAGTACGTCGCCGGGGAGCAGTGCCGTCGTTTCGCTGGACGCAATCTCGGTGGTATTGTTGGTGCCGGGTGCACGGCGCACGAGGACGAATTGCAATTTTGGTTCTTTGTCCTGGTGCATTGCGTCTGTAATCGCTGGACTATTGATCAGAAGCGTTTGAAGAGTATCACGCTTTAGTCTTAGCTGGGTCAAGGTGGCCCGCTCGGATTGCAGTTCCGTGGCAACCTCCGTCTGTCGCCGATCGTAGAGTCCCTCAAGGTCCCTTGTCGCCTCGCTTATGCCCTGGCGAGCTTTCGTAATCGCGACCGTCAAATCGAGACGGTTGATCCTGTAATCTCTCATTGTACGCTCTACGTCGGCCTGTCTTGTGGCATTCAGCGCGCCGCGCTCGATCAGGTTGATCGTGCTCTCGAGTTGCTGTTGTATTGAGTTAATGGTTAGGTCAGTGCTCTTTATCTTTTCCTGAAGGACGTCGATTTCCTCCGACAAGAGATCGCGCAGATCCGTTAACGACTTCGACTGTCGGGCCAGTTCGTTCGCACGAGCAGAGAATATCACCTCTTCCTGCTTATAGATTGCATTGGAAAAGGCGTCCGTCTTCGGGCGATCCTCTTTCGGTTGTATCGTCCGCTCACCCGCCATTTCCGCTTCAAGGCGCTCGATCTTCGCTGAACTGCGGATGATTGCGTCGTTTATTTCCCTGATTTCACCGACTAGCTTCGTGATGCCTTGCGAGTTCTGCAAACTGTCAAGCGAGCGCAACTGCCCTCCGCTCATTGCCAGCGCCTGAAGAGCGGTAATTCCCGTATGAAACTCATACTCACCTGGCTTTGCGACATCACCAATGACATAGATAGGTGGATAGCTGAGGATCTGAATCGTCGCTGCCGGTTCGTCCACCAGACCAATTTTCTCCTTAAGTTGCCTTGCAATAGCGGATGCCAATGTTCCCTCATCCTTGTCTTTGACGGAGACGTCACCAAGCAAGGGAAGCGAAATCATGCCTTCTTCCGAAACCGTATATTCACCACCGACTGTGGGCCACTGTTCGTAGCTGCTCTTGGTCGGCATCCATTGTACGAGTGTCAACCGGATTTTTGTGTTTGGCAAAAGGGGTGTGCAGGAGGCCTCACTGGCGCTCAAAAACGTCGAAGCAGCTATTGTCGCCGCTGCAATTTTCGAGATTGCACTCAGTAGATTGCCGCGGCATGCCAGTGGTGCCTTGTAACGCATCAGCCAATTCCGGAGTCTGATTGGTTCCATTTAAGGTGATGCTGGACATCGAGCGATCGGTGTATTGCATCATCTGTGCTCTTAAATTGTAGTTTTTGATGTATTATGTTTGCAAGTCTGCGAGGTTAATTAATAAAGATGAGAGTCGTATATTATGCATGCGAGAATTATATATAGAAATGGTGTAAGAATTGGCATTTACTACTTGTAGTGCCTTTAACCAAACGGACTAGTTTGGCTGTCTAGGTTCCTACACTATCGACCAACTATCAACCTAACCAAAACTGATTGAATATGGCAGCTCACGCCACGCCGCTCTAGTTCTAAAGTTCGGATGAAGTCGTAATGGGTGACATCGATTTTCGCTTTTATCTTTCCATCCTTCGGCGAAGACTGCCGTACATTATAGTCTGCGTAACTCTGGCAACAGCAGTCGCGCTTGTGGTGGCGCTCCTCATGCCACGCAGCTATCAGGCCACCGCGAAGATCCTGGTTGAGGCGCCGCAGATTCCCGTGAATCTAGTTCAGTCCACGGTGCCAACAAGCTCGCTCGGCCAGTTGCAGATAATCCGGGAGCAACTGACGACGCGGGATAATCTGGTAAAGCTGGCAGCCAAGCTCGACATCTACGCCGACGCGAAGGAAAAACCTCCGGTCGACTACCTCGTCAGGGATCTCAGATCCCGGCTTATCTTTGAGCAAACCGAACTCAGCAGTGGCGATGGTGCATCGGTGCTCGCAATCGGATTTGAAGCAGGCGCGCCGGCCTTGGCAGCGCGGGTCGCAAACGAGCTTGCAACCTCGATCGTGACTAGGAATCAGAAGCAAAGAAACGAGCGGGCGGATGACACGCTCGATTTCTTTAATGACGAGGTGAGGAAGCTCGATGCTGAGCTCGGCCGGATCGAAGCGGAGCTCTTGAAATTCAAGAACGAAAACCGCGCTACTCTTCCCGAGAGCCTGGAGTTTCGGCGCAGGCAGCAGAGCACGCTGCAGGAGCGTCTGATATCGCTCGAGCGTGAACAATCGGATCTTCGCACGAGGCGCAGCCTTTTGGTCGAGACCTATATGGTGACCGGTAAATATCCGACCGGCGAGCCGTTGACCGCGGACCAACAGATGCTTCTCGATCTTAACAAGGCCCTTTCTGATCAGCTTACGATCTTTTCCGAAACCAGCCCGAACATAGTCTCGCTGCGAGCGCGCATAGCATCACTGCGGGGAAAGGTTCTGCCAAATAAACAGGAGGGCGCGGATACCAAGGCCCAATCCGGGCTTGACCTTCAGCTGTCCGACGTGGACAGGCGAATTTCTGCAATCGAGAAGGAGCACGCGGAAATAACCGAGACTATCGCTGCTCTCACTCAATCCATAACCGCCACGCCGGCCACCGACATTCGCCTGAATGCCCTTGAGCGAACGCTATCAAACACACAAACACTGTATAACACTGCGATCGCGAAACGGGCGGAAGCTTCATTGGGAAAGCAAGTTGAAACGCGTTCCGATGGCGGGCGGTTCTCGCTTTTAGAAGAGGCCACCGAGCCGCAGCAGCCGTTGCGGTCGCGACGCCGTTTTACTGTTCTAGTCGGTGCCCTTGGCGGCTTTGGGCTTAGTCTCGCGATCATCGCACTGCTCGAAATGCTGAACAAGACAATCCGTCGACCTTCCGAATTGGTTCAGATGCTACAGGCGCAGCCATTGGCGGTGATACCCTTCATTGCCACGCCCTATGAAATGCGAACGCCACCCATGAAACGGAAACTGAAGATCGCGTCACGGGTGTTTCTGAGCCGCTGATGTATTTGAAGCGATACCTGCCACCAGATCGCTTCAATGGGAATAAATCCGTACAGCGTCACAGATCGACGCGGGCAATGAGGACGTCTAATGGAATCAGTTGGCAGATCGTCACGTGGTAGAGGAATTGTCGAAATGGACGATCGGAGTTTGGCGTTGCCGGAACAGTTGGAGGTTGTGGGAGGGGCGTGGGAGGGTCTTTCCCAGCTTGTCATCGACCTCGATGCAGCAGCCAACAATCGTGTGATCACCTTGAATCGGCAGTCGCCGGCCCACGCAGCCTTTGACATGATGCGGACGAAGCTGCTTCGTCTTCTGAAGGAAAATAACTGGTCGTCAGTTGCCATCACATCGGCTACCCCAGCGTGTGGGAAGACGTGTATTGCGCTCAATCTCGCGTTCAGCCTTGCCAATCAGAGAGATTGTCGGACTGTTCTTGTGGATCTTGATCTGCGGCGCCCTCAGATCGGCAGGTCGCTTGCGATCAAAAATCCAGGCTCCATGGAGAGTTTCCTGAAGGGTAAGGCTGGCTTGCGCGAAACCTTTTTCCGCTGCGGAGATAACCTCGCAATTGGGCCAAACCGGCAGCCGGTTCAGTTTTCAGCGGAACTCCTTCAAAGTGCTGCGGCTGCCCAGTCATTGCAAGAAATGCGTCAGAAGATAAGGCCGGACGTCATTCTGTATGATTTGCCCCCGATGCTATCGACCGATGATGTGCTTGCGTTCCTGCCGAATGTGGACGGTGTCATTCTCGTCGCTGCTTCCGATCAAAGTACGATAAGTGAGGTGGACATCTGCGAGCAGAGCCTGCGCGAGAAAACGAACCTGCTGGGCGTCGTTCTGAACAAGAGCGAGTACAGCCACGAGCAATACGGATACTAGCAGAAAGGGCCGTCCTTCCCCGTCTCCTTGCTGGGAGATACCCTGCTAGCGTAAAACACCCTGGAATTTGAATGGCGGTTCGGCCAGACCATCTGCAGCGAGTTCCTCGAGTTTTGCAGCGATTTCGGCAGGTCCCCGCCCTTGAGCATAATGCATCAGGCCACCGCGCCAGCGCGGAAAGCCGTATCCGTGGATTTCCACCAGGTCGATGTCCTCAGCCCTTAGCGCCACCTTCTCGTCGAGGATCTTCGTGGCCTCATTGACCATCGGCAGGACGATGCAGTCGATGATGCTGGCTTCATCCCACTCTCGCTGCGGCGTTTCCCGGGCTTCCCCGGCAATAATGTCGGCGACGATTTCCGAGTGTCTGGGCGTGCGATCGCCCTTCGCGTAGTCGTACCAGCCGCCACCGCTTTTCTGGCCAAAGCGTTCCAGAGCACAAAGCCGTTCCGCGATCGGCGCGAAGGGCGTCTCGCCGCGGGCACGCGCCGCCTTGCGTTGGAAAGCAGCAATATCGAGGCCGCCGAGGTCCTGGGCCTCGAAGGGGCCCATGGGCAGCCCGAAGCTGCGCATCGCTGCATCGACCGCCTGTGGTGTCGCGCCCGCCAGCAACAGGCGTTCGGCCTGGGCGCGCGTAACTTTCAGGATCCGGTTGCCGATAAAGCCATCGCAGATGCCGGCGCGCACAGGAATCTTGTTCAGCATTCTCGCAAGTGCAAAGCCCGTTGCAAGGGTTGCGGGCGCGGTATGGGCGGTCGGTACGATCTCCAGCAGCTTCATGACATGTGCCGGACTGAAGAAGTGCAACCCGAGGAAGCGCTCCGGGTGCCTGATGCCTGCCGCGATCTGCTCGGGATCGAGGTAGGACGTATTGGTGGCAAGCACCGCATCGGCGCGGCAGACCGTCGAAAGCCTGCCGAAGACCTCGCGCTTCACATCGAGATCCTCAAACACTGCTTCGATGACGAGGTCGGTTGCGGAAAGCTGGCTGTAGTCGGTCGTGCCTGTCACGCCGGCCAGGCGCTCGGCCGCAACGTCTGGACTGATCTTGCCGCGTTTGGCCGCGCCTTCGAAGATCGAACGCAGGTTGGAGAGGCCGCGTTCGACCGCAGCCTCGTCGCGCTCCACAAGCGTCACCGGCAGTCCCGCGTCGCGAAGGGTCGCCGCAATACCTGCGCCCATCGTGCCGCCGCCGATGACAGCAGCAGAACGGATCTTTCGGGGCTCGACCCCTGCAAGCTCAGGCGGCCGGGGTGCTGCCCGCTCAGTGAAGAAAACGTGGCGCAAGGCGGAAGCCTGGGGTGAGCCGCGCAGTTCGAGAAATGTCTGGCGCTCGAAGGCCATCGCAGTGTCGAAATCGGCCTCCGCCGCCTTCCTCACGCAGGCGAGCGCGCGAAGCGGCGCTTCCTCGCGCCTGGCGCGGCTGGCGACCGCCTTTGAGGTCGTTTCCCAGAACGTCGCGTCGACGGCGGGTACACCCCGCTGGCGGAGCGGAAGTGGCAGGGACTGATCCACGGCAGAACGCGCAAAGTCGATCGCCCCCTTTTCCAGGTCACCCTCGACAACGGCATCGATCAGCCCCTGAGACCGCGCCCTCGGCGCTGCCACGGGCGTACCTGTTGTGACCATCTCGGTTGCAAGCGCCGGTCCGATCAGACGGGGCAAGCGCACGGTACCCCCGGCACCCGGAACAATGCCGAGGCGGACTTCGGGCAGCCCGACGCTTGCCGACGGCACGGCTATGCGAAAGCGGCAGCCGAGCGCCACTTCGAAGCCACCACCGAGCGCGCTGCCATGAATTGCAGCAACCCAAGGCTTGGCTGCCGTCTCGATACGAGCGACGAGGTCGGGAAGGTGAGGGGGCATCGGCGGCTTGCCGAATTCGTTGACATCGGCGCCGGCAATGAACGTCCGTCCGTCGCAGATCAGCACCACTGCGCGCACCGAAGGGTCGGCGTCCAGCGTCTCGGCCGCATTCCACAGGTCCTGCCGCACTGCCTGCGACAAGGCGTTCACGGGCGGGTTGTCGATGGTGACGATGGCAATGTCGCCGTTTCGTTCGATGGTCACGGTCATAATGTCAAATTCCCAGGTAGGCTTCGCGAATTCGTTCGTCGGCAATCAGGTCCTGAGCTGGTCCCGACATTGTAATACGGCCGGTCTCCATCACATAGCCGCGGTCGGCAATCGACAGTGCGCCAAAGGCGTTCTGTTCGACGAGCAGCACGGTGACGTTGAGCGCACGCAGGCCCTTCACCACCTCGAAGATCTGGGCGACGAGGATCGGCGCCAGTCCCATGCTTGGCTCGTCGAGAAGCAGGCAGGAGGGGCGGGCCATCAGGGCACGGGCAATCGCAAGCATCTGCTGCTGGCCGCCGGACAGGCCCCCGGCCGCCAGATTGCGTTTTTCGCGCAGCACCGGGAACATGACGAATGCCTCCTCCATGTCCCGTTCGACCTTGTCGTCGGAGTAAAGGAAGGCGCCGAGGCGCAGATTTTCCTCGACGGAGAGGTTCGTGAAGATCTGCCGTCCTTCCGGCGATTGCGCGAGGCCGCGCGACGGGCGGCGATAGGCTGGAACACTGTTCAGGCTCTCGCCGCGAAACACAATGGAACCTGACGACACCGGCTGTATGCCGGAAAGGCAACGCAGAAGCGTCGTCTTGCCAGCGCCGTTCGCCCCCACCACGGTGACGATTTCGCCGGAGCCGACCTCAAGATCAATGCCGTGCAGAACCTCGATGCGGCCATAGCGGGAGCGCAATCCTTCAACCGTCAACATCAGCCGCCTCCACCGCTTGCGCGCCAAGATAGGCTTCGATGACCCGCGGGTTGCGGGCGACCGCTGCCGGTTCTCCTTCTGCGATCTTCTCGCCGTGATCGAGCACCACGATATGGTTCGAAATGCGCATCACCATCTTCATGTCGTGCTCCACAAGCAGAATGGAAACGCCCTCTGCCGCGACCTCGGCGATCAGGTGATCGATCTCCTCCGTCTCGACAGCATTGCAGCCGGCAGCCGGCTCGTCGAGAAGCAGCACACGTGGTTGCAGGGCAAGCGCGCGGGCGATCTCCAGCCGTTTCAGCGCGCCGTAGGACAAGGAGCCCGCGGTTCTCTCGGCTGCCTGGGCAAGGCCAACACGCTTAAGCAGTTCGCGGGCTCCGGCTTCCGAGGCCTGGCTTCTCAGGCGCGAGCCCGGAAGACCGAGGAGATCGGCGAGAATGGATCCCCGTTCATGCAGGTGATGACCGACGGTGACATTCTCCAGCACCGTCATCGTCTGGAATATCTGCAGGTTCTGGAACGTGCGGGAGAGACCGCGTTCGGCGAGCAGATGCGGCCCGAGGCCAGTGACATCCTCCCCTGCGAGCAGGATACGCCCGCGGCCGGGCAGGTAGACGCCCGAAATCATGTTGAAGAGGGTCGTCTTGCCGGCGCCGTTCGGTCCGATCACCGAGACGATTTCGCCGGCCTTCAGGGAAAAGCTCACATCATTGACGGCACGCAGGCCGCCAAAGTCGATCCCGAGGCCTTCGACTTGAAGCAGGCTCATTCTCCCCTCCCTCTGATCAGGCGCGCAAGGCTCGGAAGCAGGCCGTCGCGCATGAAAATCATCACGAGCATCATGATGAGGCCGAGCACAAGCTGCTCATATTCCTGAAACACGGTCAGGACCTGAGGCAGCGTCGTCAGGATGGCGGCCCCGAGGATCGCGCCGACCACAGAACCCGCACCGCCGAGAACCGCCATGGTGACGAGCTCGATCGAATGCATGTAGCCGGCAACATCCGGGGTGATGAACTTGTTCTGCAGCGCCAGCAGGGAACCGGCAACCGACGCGTAGACGGCGGAGATCACGAAGGCTCTCAGCTTGTATTTGGCGACATCGACGCCGACGGTGCGGGCAGCGACCTCCGAGCCATGAAGGGCCCGCAACGCCCGCCCGGTCGGGCTGTGAAAGAGGTTGAGTGCGAGCCAGGCGCCGATCAGCATGATGAAACCGGTAAAGGCATACCAGAAGACCGGGTTCGACATGTCGAGACCGAGTGACTTCAGGAGCGGCCGCAATCCGAGGTCGGCAACGGCAATGCCGTCAGGACCACCGGTCCATCCCGCTTCATTGGCAAGCACCATGGCAACCAAGGCACCAAGTCCGAGACTTGCGACGGCCAGGTAGTATCCCTTCAGCCGGAGGATAGGCCGTCCGACCAGCCAGGCGACAAGGGCGGAAAGCACGGCGCCAAGGATGACGGCGAGGGCTGGATGCAGGCCGATGTGAAGAGGCGCAAGCGCACAGCTGTAGCCGCCGATCCCGACGAAGCCGGCATGGCCGAGGCTGATCTGGCCGGCATATCCGGTGAGGATGACAAGACCCGTCACCGCAAGTCCGTTGACGAAGATCAGCGAGCCGACGCGGAAATAGTAGGAGGAGGGAAACAGGAAGGGCAGGGCGACGACGACGAGCGTCAGCACAAGCAGCGTGATGGTTTTCGAGGACAGCTTCATCGTCATACCCGATCCGTGACTTTGCGGCCAAAGATGCCCTGCGGCATGGCGAAGAGGACGGCAAGGATCACGATGAAGGCAGCCGCGTCCTTGTATTGTGAGCTTATGTAGCCGGCGGTCATTGCCTCGAGGACGCCGAGAAGCAGGCCGCCCACGAGTGCTCCCTTGGGGTTGCCCATCCCGCCCAGCATGGCAGCGGCAAAGCCCTTGAGCGCCAGCGAGATGCCGACATCGTAGCTGGTCAGCGTGATGGGCGTGACGAGCACACCTGCCAAGGCGCCGATCGCGGCCGAAAGCGCGAAGCTCAGCGTCATGATGTAGCGCGTGTTGATGCCGACCAGTTGCGCGGCAATGCGGTTATTGGCTGTCGCGAGCACTGCGCGGCCGGTGAGCGTCTTGGTGAAGAACAGCCAGAGGCCAATGAAGACCATGAGCGCGCCGGCAGCGACCCAAAGGCTCTGCGGCAGGATGGTCGCGCCGCCGATTGCGATCGGCGTATCACCCGAAAAGGCGGGGAAGCGATGCAATTGCTTGTCGAAGGCGATCTGCGTCAGGCCGCGGATGAAGATCGAGGCGCCAATCGTGATGATGATCAGGGACACCACGGGGGCACCGCGCGCGGGCTCGATGGCGAGCTTGTTGAGCGCGACCCCGATCGCCGCCGTCACGAGGATGGCAAGGATCGCCGCCAGCGGCAGTGGAATGCCCGCCTGATAGGAAAAGACGGTGATCATGCCGCCGAGCATGACGAATTCGCCCTGGGCGAAGTTCACGACATCGGATGCGTTGTAGATGATGGTGAAGCCGAGGGCCACCAGCGCGTAGACCGCACCGACCGTCACCCCGGACAGCAGAAATTGCATGAACTCGGCCATTGGCTGCCTCCCTTTGCACCGCGCCTGATCGGGAGCGCCACGCGCTCCCGAAAGCACGGCTCAGCACTTAGTCGACGATCTTCCAGCTACCGTCACGGATCTCCAGCATGCGGAAGGCCGTGAGATCGAGGCCGAGGTGATCGTCAGCCGTCATGGTGACGGTTCCGGTCGTTCCGACGAGGCCCTTCGTCTGCTCAATGGCTTCGCGGATGGCTGCGGGATCGGCTTTGCCCGCACGGTTGATCGCGTCGACGAGGATGCGCAGCGCGTCATGCGCATAGCCACCGAAGGTCGATACCGGCTTGCCCGTCGCTGTTTCGAAGCTCTTCTTGTAGGCGGCGACGACCGCGCGCTGCGGATCGTTTTCCGGCAGGAGGTCGGCCACCAGCAGGGCAGTACCCGGCAGGCGAATGCCTTCGGCCGCACTTGCGCCAGCCAGATCGATGAAGCCGTTGGAGGCGACACCATGCGACTGATAAAGCGGCAGGCCGACGGCGAGCTGTGCGTAGTTGCGGGTGACGATTGCCGGACCCTGGCCGAAGCCGGGGTTGAGGATTGCCTGCACGCCTGACGTGTTCTTGATGTTGGTGAGCTGCGGGGTCATGTCCGCATCGCTCGGCCCATAGGTTTCGTCTGCAACCACTTCAATGCCATAGTCGCCAACGATGGCCAGGCACTGCTTGTGCATGGAGGCGCCGAAGCCGTCGGAACCGGAGATCATGCCGATCTTCGTGAAGCCCTTCTTCTTCATGTCGTCGAAGATCTTTGCGCAGGCCATGCGATCGGTATGCGGCGTCTTGAAGGTATAGGGCTTTACCGGGTCGATGATTTCGATGGCGCCGGCAAGCGAGATGAATGGGATCTCGGCATCTTCGGCAACCGGAATGATCGCCATTGAGGTGCCGGTGGTGGTGCCGCCAATGACCGCGGTGACTTCGTCGTCCTCGACCAGACGCGTTGCGAAGGTGCGTGCCTTGTTCGGATCGCCGCCATCGTCGTAGATGACGAGCTCGAGCTTCTCACCGAGAACGCCGCCCGCCGCATTGATCTCGTCGACCAAGAGCTTCAGCGTCTTGGCTTCAGGGTCGCCAAGGAACGAGGCCGGTCCCGTTTCCGAGACAGTCGCTCCGATGCGGATGTCGGCAAGGGCTTCGCCGGCAAAGCCTAGCCCAAGCGCAAGCGTACCCGCGAGCGCGGTGGTCATCGCAAATTTCATGTCAGTCTCCTCCCAAGAGAACAAAGGTTAGGTCAAAGTCGTCACGCCGCCTTCGGACGGCGCCACATGACGGTGCGGAAGCGGTTGGCCACGAAGGCCGCGTCTGTCAGGCTGGCATTGCCGGCCGGGTTGGCGCCGGTGACGTGGAAATCACTGAACGCAGCACTCTGATTGACGAAGATGCCGCCGGTCAGATTGATTGAGAGATTCACGCCCGCCCTGGCGAAGGCGTCGACAGCAGCGTCGATGCGGCTGTTTTCGGTGTCATAAAATGCCGCGGTGATCGCACCTTTCCGGCGGGCGAGGCTTGCTGCCTTTTCGATGCCCTCGCCAACATCCGCAACAGCGACGATGAAGGTGATCGGACCGAAGCGCTCTTCCTCATGCGCATCCGTCGTGTCGGCATCGACGGCAAGGACGAGGGGCGTTGCCGTGCGGGCGTCGCCTGTCGTGACCGGGGCAGAGTCGCGAATGAGCGTTCCGAGGCTGCGGGCGGTCTCGATGCGCGATAGAGTAGCCGGGTTGGCAATCGCGCCACAGACGCCCGCGGCGCGTGCCGGATCACCAAGAAGGTCGTCGATGGCAGCGGCAATTGCCTTTGCCACGTCGTCGAAGCTCTTGTGGCCCTCATCGGTCTCAATGCCGCTCCTTGGAACGAAGATGTTCTGCGGGGCGGTGCACATCTGGCCGCTGTAGAGTGAGAGAGAAAAGGCGATATTGGCGCACATGCCTGCAAAGTCATCGGTGCCGGCGACGACAATCGAATTGACGCCAGCCTCTTCGCTGTAGACCTGAGCGTCTCCGGCATGCTTGCGCACCCAATCGCCGAAGCTGTTCGAGCCGGTGTAGTCGATGAGCTGCACCGCATTGTTCTCAACGAGATCGCGGGTGATTTCGGCGCCCGGCGCATCGGCTGCCAGCAGTGCGATATTGGCGTCAAATCCCTCTTCGGCAAGCACCTGGCGAATGACCGAAACCGTGATCGCCAATGGCAGGATTGCGCCCGGATGCGGCTTGACGATGACGGTGTTGCCGGTCGCGAGGCTCGCAAACAGGCCTGGATAGCTGTTCCAGGTCGGAAATGTCTGGCAGCCGATCACCAGCGAGATCCCACGCGGTACGATCCGCCAGTGTTTTTCCAGAACGATCGGCTCGGCCTTGCCTTGCGGTTTGGTCCAGATGGCCTGACCCGGCGTGCGGGTCATCTCTGCGAAGGCATAGGCAACGGCTTCGAGGCCGCGGTCCTGCGCATGCGGTCCGCCAGCCTGGAATGCCATGGCAAAGGCCTGTCCCGTCGTGTGCATGACGGCATTGGCGATTTCGAAGCTGATGCGATTGAGGCGGGCCAGAACTTCGAGGCAGATGCCGATGCGGGTCTTGATCGCTGCATCCGCCCATGTGGGTGCCGCAGCCTGCGAGGCGGCGATCAGCGTGTCTGCATCTGCGGCCGGATAGGTGATGGCGAGCGTCGGGCCGAATGGCGAGACTTCTGCGCCGACCTTGGCCGTCTCGGGATGGCCGGGCAAGGCAAAAGGCTTGCCGAGCCGGGCATTGTAGGATGCCAAGCCATCGTCCTTGGCGGTTTCGCCATAGATCTTGCCGCTTGGGATTTCAGGATAGGCCGACCAATAACCGCGTTCCTGCGCAGCCTTCAGGGCTGCGGCAAGGGTTGGCTGGTGGCGGTCGAAAAGGGCATCCATTCACATGTTCCTCTCATGCTGTGGATTTATAATTGACCGGCCGGTCGGTTTATGCAAGAGTTTTTTCATGAACCGCCCGATCCTGGCGGAACTGGAGGAAACATGTCCGAATCCGACACCGTCCAATCGGCATTTGCCGATGGCGTCCTTACGTTGACGCTCAACCGTCCAGACAAGCTCAACGCCTTCAATGAAGAAATGCACCTGGCGCTCAGGGCAGGCTTCGAACGTGCGCATCAGGATGCATCCGTTCGGGCTGTGCTTCTGACCGGCGCCGGTCGCGGCTTCTGCGCGGGGCAGGACCTCGGCGACCGCGATCCGCGCAAGGGTGGGGCGGCCCCGGACCTCGGACGCACGATCGAGCTTTTCTACAACCCGCTGATCCGCCTGATCAGGACACTGGAAAAGCCCGTCATCTGTGCCGTCAATGGCGTTGCCGCGGGTGCGGGCGCCAATATCGCGCTTGCATGCGATATCACTCTGGCGGCGCGCTCGGCGCGTTTCATTCAGGCCTTTGCCAAGATCGGCCTCGTACCCGATTCCGGCGGCACCTGGAGCCTGCCGCGGCTGCTTGGCGAAGCGCGCGCCAAGGCGCTGGCACTGACCGCTGAGCCACTCGACGCGGAAACGGCGGCAAGCTGGGGGCTGATCTGGAAGGCGGTCGACGATGCGGCACTCCTCGATGAAGCCAGGACCCTTGCCACCAAACTCGCTGCCGGACCGACAAAGGGTCTCGGCATGACCAAGCGCGCGATCCAGGCGGCGGCAACCAATTCGCTCGACGAGCAGCTTGAGCTTGAACGCGATCTGCAGCGCGAAGCTGGACGTAGTGCCGACTATGCCGAGGGCGTCGCCGCCTTCCTGGAAAAGCGCAAGCCGGAGTTCAAGGGACAATGACCGACAGGATCATTCTCACGGCCGAGGAGCTTGCGAACGCCTGCGCAGACACCATGTGGCGCGACGACAATGCCTCCCGTCACCTTGGTATGGCGATGGAACGTGTGGCACCCGGCATGGCGGTCATTTCGATGGTCATAAAACCGGAGATGACCAACGGCCATGGGACCTGCCATGGCGGATACATCTTCGCGCTGGCCGATTCCGCCTTCGCCTTTGCCTGCAACACCTACAATCAGCGCGCCGTCGCGCAGCATTGCTCGGTTACCTACATCGCACCGGCCTTTGCCGGCGACCGCTTGACGGCAACCGCGCGGGAGGTTTCCAGGCGCGGACGTGGCGGCATCTACGATATCAACGTGACCAATCAGAACGGCGAGCACATTGCCGAGTTCCGTGGCCATTCGCGCACCGTCAAGGGCACCCTTTTGCCGGAAGAGGCGTAAAGCCGCCGGTCATTCATCTCGGAGGAGAGACAGACATGGAAGACCTTTCACCCCGCCCTGGCGACCTCGACGCGATAGAAACAGCATCGCGTGACGAGATTGCAGCACTTCAGCTTGACCGGATGAAATGGTCACTGAGCCATGCCTATGAGAATTCGCCCTTCTACCGTGCGCGTTTCGACGAAGCGGGCGTCCATCCCTCGGATCTGAAGTCGCTGGCCGATCTCGCAAAGTTCCCCTTCACGACCAAGAAGGATCTTCGCGATACCTATCCCTTTGGCATGTTTGCCGTGCCGCGCGAGAAGCTGACGCGCATCCATGGATCTTCGGGCACCACAGGCAAGCCGACGGTCGTCGGCTATACGCAGAAGGACATCGACGTCTGGGCAGATATGGTGGCGCGCTCGATCCGTGCTGCCGGTGGCCGGCCTGGAGACATGGTCCACGTCGCCTACGGCTACGGGCTCTTCACGGGCGGCCTTGGTGCCCACTACGGCGCCGAACGGCTTGGCTGTACCGTCGTGCCGATGTCGGGCGGCATGACAGAGCGTCAGGTCACGTTGATACAGGATTTCCGGCCGCGCATCATCATGGTGACGCCATCCTATATGCTTTCGATCCTCGACGAGTTCCACAGACAGGGCATCGACCCGCGCGAGAGCTCGCTGGCGGTCGGCATCTTCGGCGCCGAGCCCTGGACGAACGCGATGCGCCAGGAAATCGAGCAGTCGTTCGACATGCACGCGGTCGATATCTATGGCCTGTCCGAAGTCATGGGTCCCGGCGTTGCCAGTGAGTGCGTCGAGACCAAGGACGGGCTGCACATCTGGGAAGACCATTTCTATCCAGAAATCATCGACCCGGCGACGGGCGAGGTCCTTCCCGATGGCGAAATGGGCGAGCTTGTCTTCACGACGCTGACCAAGGAAGGCCTGCCGATCATCCGCTACCGCACGCGCGACCTGACGCGGCTGCTGCCCGGCACGGCCCGCTCCATGCGGCGTATCGAAAAGATCACCGGCCGCTCCGACGACATGATGATCCTTCGCGGCGTCAACGTCTTCCCGACCCAGATCGAGGAGCAGATTCTGAAGTGTCAGGGGCTTGCTCCGCATTTCCAGATCGAGCTCAGCCGCGCCGGCCGCATGGATCAGATGACGGTTCATGTCGAGTGCACGCCCGAGGCTGCGGACGAAATTGCACGCGCCTCCTCGGCAAAATCCCTTGCCCACTACATCAAGAGCGTCGTTGGTGTTACCACGAAGATCGAGATTCGCGACCCGGGTGGAGTCGCACGATCCGAGGGTAAGGCAAAGCGGGTCGTCGACAACAGGCCAAAGGAATAAGGCTACTGCTTCCCGGCGTGACGATCATTCCGGGAGGCTGAAAATCAGGAGCCCTTTGGCTCATCGCGTGGGGGCGCGGAGGAAGAACAGGAACGCAGGATAATATGGCACGAACGCGCGCGATCGATTTTGAAGAGAAACAACGCAGCCTCTTGAGCAGCGCCGCTGCCGTCTTTGCGGAAATGGGAATGGAGAAAGCCTCCATGGCCCACATTGCCTCGCGCAGCAACGTGTCCAAAGCCCTCCTCTATCACTATTACCCGAGCAAGGATGCGTTGATTTTCGATATCATTCGCAACCATCTCGAGGAACTGGAAGCTGCCGTTGCCGCCGCAGACGAGCCCAGCGTGACGCCTCAGGAGCGACTTCGGCTGCTGGTGCGGCAAGTCCTGGAGAATTATCGCGATGCGGACAACGAGCACAAGGTGCAGCTGAACGGCACGAGTGCGCTGTCGCAAGAACAGCTGGACGAGTTGCGCGCCATCGAGCGCCGGATCGTCAAGCGCTTCTCCAATACCATCATCGAGATCAACCCCGACCTCAACGCCAGCAAGCCTTTGCTGATGCCAGTGACGATGTCGCTCTTCGGCATGATGAACTGGGTCTACATGTGGTTTCGCCCAGGCGGCCAGGTCAGCCGTGACGAGTATGCCGATATCGCCACGACCCTGATCCTGGAGGGCGTCAAGGCGGTCCGCTAGGGCCCGCGGTGTTCGTCTATTGCGCTTCGGTCGCCCATAAGGCCCCTTGTGATGATCATGACCGGCGGGCCGAGCCTGAAGCTTGATCATTTCGGTTTGGGAGCCATGAGATTGCCGAACTCCATCGGAAAGGGGAACAGGATCGTCGAGCTCTTCTCGCTTGCGATGACGTTCAAGGTGTTCAGATAGCGCAGCTGCATGGCCTCTGGCTGCCTGGCGAGGACTTGGGCCGCTTCGAGGAGCTTTGCAGCCGCCTGCTGTTCACCCTCGGCATTGATGACTTTTGCGCGGCGCTCGCGCTCGGCTTCCGCCTGGCGGGCAATCGCGCGGATCATCGATTCGTTGATGTCGACATGCTTGATCTCGACAGTGGCGACCTTGATGCCCCAGGCATCCGTCTGAGCGTCAAGGATTTCCTGAATGTCCAGGTTGAGCCGGTCACGTTCCGCCAGCATCTCATCGAGATCGTGCTTGCCGAGGACCGAACGCAATGTCGTCTGGGCTAGCTGGCTTGTCGCCATCATGAAGTCCTCGACCTGTATCGTCGACTTTCCGGGATCAATGACCCTGAAGTAGATCACCGCGCTGACACGGACCGAGACATTGTCATGAGAAATGACGTCCTGGCTCGGCACATCGAGTACCCGCGTGCGCAAGTCGACCCGGATCATTTGCTGGACGTAGGGGATCAGGAGTATCAAGCCGGGTCCCTTGACGCCTGTGAAGCGGCCAAGCGTGAAAACGACGCCGCGTTCGTATTCCCGCAGGATCTTGATCGCGGATGCAATGATCACGAGCAAGATAAGGATCGCGACAAGATAAAAGGCAAGATCTGCAAACATAGCCATGACGTCTTCTCCTGCTCTTTATGGTCGCTAACTCTTGTCGAGGCGCCTCTCGACCTCGAGGATCAGACCGTTGCGGGCGATCACCTCGACAGCGTCCCCGGCGGCGAGCGCCTCGGTGGAAATCGCCTTCCAGCGCTCGCCATGCGTGATGACATAGCCTGTAGGCCCGGCCCAACTCTCGACCTGGCCCGAAAGACCGATCATCTGCTCAGCGCCCGTCGCGACTTTGCGCCACCGCGAGGCAAATGCCAGGCGTGCAACGAGGAGGCTGAAAACGAGGCTCGCAAGAGCGATTGCGCCAAGTACAGGGCGCGAAACCTGAAGGCCCGGCATATCCGTATCAAACAGAATGGTTGCGCCGAGGATCATGGCTACCCCGCCGCCGATGCCCAGAGCACCGAAGCTTGGCGAATGCATCTCGGCCACCGTCAATCCGACGCCGAGGATAATGAGCCCAATGCCGGCAAAACTCACCGGAAGCAATGCCAGGGCATAGAGACCAAGAAGGAGTGAGATGCCGCCGATCGTTCCGGGAAACATCGTCCCGGGCGCAAGAAACTCGAAGATGAGGCCATAGATACCAACCATCATCAGGATGATTGCGATGTTTGGATCGGTGATCACCGAAAGCAGGCGTGTTCGCCAGTCCGGCTCGAATTCCTGCACCGCCAAACCGGCGGTATCAATTCGCATGTCTGTCTGACCGACCCGCACCACGCGCGCCTGTGTCTGCGCAAGGAGATCGTTGACATCCACTGCCGTGAAATCAATGACATGTTCGCGCACCGCTGCGGTCGATGAAAGGCTCGCGCCTTCCCGCACGGCCCGCTCTGCCCAGTCGGCGTTGCGATTGCGCAATTCCGCAAGCCCGCGAATATACGCCACCGCGTCATTGATGATCTTCTTTTCGCTGGCACTGGCTGGAGGCTCGACTTGCTTGTCATTTTGCTTGTCCGGTTCTTTCCCGGGTTTTGCATCGCCGCCAAAAGGGTTCACCCCGAGCGCGATCGGTGTCGCTGCTCCGAGGTTCGTGCCTGGCGCCATCGCCGCAATGTGGCTTGCATAGAGAATATAGGTGCCGGCGCTGGCAGCCCTTGCGCCGCTCGGTGCGACGAAGCCGGCGA
>Ga0102591_1002438_pt1 | contig 20251 bp, 21 predicted proteins | sample AraplaCol_mCL_r2_2_FD_76860 | JGI IMG/M metagenome (GOLD analysis project Ga0102591, IMG submission 76860) | Arabidopsis root microbial communities from North Carolina, USA - plate scrape MF_Col_mCL_r2 (SPADES assembly) (version 2) | ecosystem: Host-associated > Plants > Roots > Endosphere... | reverse complement strand
CCACCAACGGAAAGTTGGAGTGGTAGTTCAGTCGGTTAGAATGCTGGCCTGTCACGCCGGAGGTCGCGGGTTCGAGTCCCGTCCACTCCGCCATTATCGGCAAAGGCGCCCGCGTGGCGCCTTTGTTTTATCTACCGCCGGTAAGGGTTACCGGCGCAACCTTCATGAGTCGCATCATGCTGCAAGCCCTGCGCAACAAGATCCACGGATGGCCTGCCGCCATCGTCCTCGGCATCTGCGTATTCGCTGTCGCGTTCTTCGGCATCGAGTCGTACTTCGTGTCGCACGTCGATACGTACGTCGCGAAGGTCGGGGACCACGAGATCTCGCAGCAGGACTGGCAGCAGCGCATGAACGAGCTGCGCCAGCAGGCCGCGCAGAATCCGCAGTCGCCGTTCACCGCCGCCGATCTCGAAAAGCCGGAGCTCAAGCAGCGCGTGCTCGAAGGCATGATCAGCCAGCAGCTGCTGCAGCAGGCCAATACCGATCTCGGTCTTACCGTCTCCGACGCCAGCGTGCGCACGGCCATCGGCAGCGATCCGGGCTTCCAGGTCAACGGTCAGTTCAATCCCGCAGCCTACACCGCCATCCTGTCGATGCAGGGCATGAGCCCGGCCATGTACGAGGCGAAGGTGCGTGCGTCGCTCGCCACGCAGATTCTCCCGGAAGCCATCGCCGGCACCACGCTCGTCAGCGACGCCGACGTCGATGCGTTCTTCCGTCTGCGCCTGCAGCAGCGTGATCTGCGCTTCGTGGAACTGCCGCGTCCGTCGCTCACCGACGCGAACGTCTCCGATGCGGACATCGACGCGTTCTACAAGTCGCACATCGCCGATTACACGACACCGGAGCAGGTGTCCGTGCAGTACCTCGAAGTGAAGCAGGCCGACCTCAAGCCGACCGACCCGACCGACGACGAGCTGCACGCGTACTACGACAAGAACAAGCAGCGTTACGCGCAGCCGGAACAGCGCGAGGCCTCGCACATCCTGATCAACGTGCCGAAGAACGCCACGCCCGAGCAGCAGAAGGCCGCGCTCGACAAGGCGAAGAAGATCGCGTCGGAAGCCACGCCGGAAAACTTCGCGAAGCTCGCCGCCGACAACTCGGACGATCTGGGCTCGAAGCGGACGGGCGGCGATCTCGGCTGGCTCGAGAAGGGCGTCGCCAACGCGGCGTTCGACACCGCGCTCTTCGGCATGAAGAAGGGTGACATCACCCGGGAGCCGGTGCTGTCGCCCGAAGAGGGCTACCACATCATCTGGCTGCGCGACGCCCGCGACGGCGACGCCAAGCCGTTCGCCGAGGTGCGCGCGCAGCTCGCGGCGGACTGGGCGAAGAACGAAGGCGAGCGTCTCTACAACGAGCGCGCCGGCAAGCTGGCCGACCTCGCGGAACGCAACCCGGGTTCGCTCGAGCCGGCCGCGAAGGAGCTCGGTCTCGAAATCAAGACGTCGCCGCTGTTCGGTCGCGAAGGCGGCCAGGGCATTCCGGCCGATCCGAAGTTCGTCGCCGCCGCGTTCGCCGACGACGTCATCGCGCAGGGCAACAATTCGTCGCTCGTGCAGATCGGCAAGGGCGACGCGGTCGTCATGCACCTCGCGAAGCACAACGCCGCCGCGCCGCAGGCGCTCGCGGACGTGAAGGACGCCATCCGCCAGCGCATCCTCGACGAGCGCGTCGACGCGCTGGCGAAGAAGCAGGCCGACGATGCCGCCGCGCAGCTCGCCAAGGGTGGGGACGTCGCCACCGTCGTCAAGGCGCCGGTCCGCACGCTGGCCGCGCTGGAGCGCAGCCAGCTGGGCAGCCACGCCGACGTGCCGCCGGCGATCCTCGAGCGCGCGTTCACGCTGCCGCACCCGGTCAACGGCAAGGCCGACTGGACCACGGTGCAGACCGGCAACGGCACCTACGCGCTCGTGGCGGTCGACAAGGTGACCGAGGGCGATCCGTCCAAGGTCGAGAAGGCACAGCGCGATGCGCTGCGCGGCCAGATGATGGACGCGATGGCGCAGGCGGCCACCCTCGAATACATCGAGGCGCTGAAGGACCGCACCGAAGTGAAGATCGCCCAGGATCGGATGTAACGAAAAAAGGCCGCCGCGAGGCGGCCTTTTTTTCTGGGAGCATGGCCTCGGATGCATAGGGGACTCTCCGCAAACGCGATGGCGAAGCCGGGCCAGAATGCACGGCAGCCTCCATTCGGAAGCGCATGGACCGGTCCCGCGATTACAATGCGCGTCTCACTGCGTCGAAGGGACATTCCGTGATCATCCAGCCCAAGGTCCGTGGCTTCATCTGCACCACCGCTCATCCGGTGGGTTGCGCGAAGAACGTCGAAGAACAGATCGCCATCACGAAGGCCAGCGGCGCGTTCGCCGACGGCCCGAAGAACGTGCTCGTGATCGGTGCCTCCACGGGCTACGGCCTGGCTTCGCGTATCACGGCCGCCTTCGGCCATGGCGCCGCGACGCTCGGCGTGTTCTTCGAGAAGCCCTCCAGCGATTCGAAGACGGGTACCGCGGGCTGGTACAACTCCGCCGCGTTCGACAGGCTCGCGCGCGAGGCCGGTCTGTTCGCGAAGTCCATCAACGGCGACGCGTTCGCCAACGAGACGCGCGACAAGGCGATCGAGATCATCCGCAACGAGATGGGTGGCAAGGTGGACCTCGTCGTCTATTCGCTGGCCTCGCCGGTGCGCAAGTTGCCGGAGGGCTCGGCGTTCGGCGAACCGGGCACGGTCGTGCGGTCGGCACTGAAGACGATGGGCGACACGTTCACCGCGTCGTCGGTCGATACGAACAGGAACGAAGTCGTGCAGGCCACCGTCGAGCCGGCGACGGAGCAGGAAGTCAAAGACACCGTGACGGTGATGGGTGGCGAAGACTGGGCGATGTGGATCGACGCGCTGTCGAAAGCGGGCGTGCTCGCGGACAACGCGACCACCATCGCCTACAGCTACGTCGGCACGGAAATCACGTGGCCCATCTACTGGCACGGCACGCTCGGCCAGGCGAAGCAGCACGTCGACAAGACCGCCAACGAACTGCGCGTGCGCTACGAGGACAAGGGCCTGCGCGCGTACGTCGGTGTGATGAAGTCGGTGGTGACGCAGGCCAGCTCGGCGATTCCGGTGATTCCGCTCTACGTGTCGATGGTCTTCCGGATCATGAAGGCGAAGGGCGTGCACGAAGGCACCATCGAACAGATCAACCGGCTATTCCACGATCGTCTCTACCGCGCCGATGGCAAGCCGGCCGAAACGGACGGCGAGGGTCGCGTGCGCCTGGACGACTGGGAACTGCGCGACGACGTGCAGGGCGAGTGCAAGGCGCTCTGGCCGAACGTCACCACGGAAAACCTGTGGGACGTCACGGACTACAAGGGCTACAAGCACGACTTCATCAAGCTCTTCGGGTTCGAGGCGGATGGCGTGGACTACGATGCCGACGTCAGCCCCGACATGCAGTGGGATGTCGTGCAGCTCTGAGGTATCGGCCTCCCCATCGTGTCGGGTGGGGAGGCGAACCGGCGCTCAGCGCGAGGCGGTGAGCTTGAGGACCTGTCCCGGCTTCACGGCCTGCGTCTGCAGATCGTTCCATTTCATGAGCTGCTGCACGCTGACCTGATGACGGCGCGCGATCGACCATAGCGACTCGCCGTCGTTCACCTTGTGCACCACGAGCTGCACGTCGTCCTTGCTGCCGGGTTTCGCGGAAGCCTTCGGCTTCGACTTCGCGACGGCGGCGCTCTTGCCGGCCTTCGGCGACTTGCGCGAAGCCCTGGCCGACGGTGCCGGCTCGTCCGCCACGTCGTTCTCGATCAGGGGATCGGACGTGTCCGCCACGGGATCGACGGGACCGAGTCTGTACTGATCGGCGGCGGATTTCGGCAGGAGCAGGTTCGCGCTGATCGTGGCTTTTTCGGTGCGGAACGCCGGATTGAAATCGCGCAGATCGTTCACCGACAGGCCGGACTGTTTCGCCGCCTGCGCGAGCGATTGCGGGCTGGACACCTTCACCAGCTGCAGCGCGTCGTCACCGTCCTGCCGCGGCAGGCTGACGTTGAAGCGGGCCGGGTCGCGCACGATGCACGCGATGGCCATCAGCTTGACGAGGTGTTCCTTCGTGTTCGCCTTCATCGGCACGTCGGGCAGGCCGCCGTCGTCGCTGGGGCCGCCGTGGCGATCGATCGTCTTCTTGAGGCCGAATTCGCCGGCGTTGTAGGCGACGTCGACGAGGCGCCAGTCGCCCAGGTCGTCGTAATAACGGCGCATCATCGACATCACCGATTCGGTGGACTTCGTGATGTCGAGGCGTTCGTCGTAATTCTTCTCGACGCGCAGGCCGAGCGTGCGTGCCGTCTGCGGCATGATCTGCCACATGCCGGCCGGGCGGTTCTTCTGGCCCGGCACATGGCGGTACTGACTTTCGACCCAGGGAAGCAGTGCGAACTCGCCGGCCACGCTGTGCTTCATCGCCGACTTGTGCGCGTAGACGATGAGCGGGAGCACTTCGTTGATCTGCTGCTCGAAACGATTGGGCATCTTCGTATACGTACGCGCCCACGCGAGCACCTGCGGATCGGCCTCACAGCCCTGCATCGCGAAGCTGTCGCGCATGCCCGCCCAGAAGTCCGCCGTCTGCGCGGGGCGCATCATCTTCGGCGTCACCGTCACGTCTTCCACGGCCGGTGCGGCGGTCACCGTGGGCAGCGGATGGGGCAGGGCCTTCGGCGTGCCGCCGGCGCAGGCCGTGAGCAGCAGCGGGATGATCGTGGGAAGCAGGCGTCGGGCGAGTCGATTCATGCGGTGAACGTGTCCTTGGCCCGGCGTAACGCGGCGAAGCGCGTCGTCCGATGGTCGGCATCCCCGCCCAGGGTCTTTACCCACTGGATGATCGCGTCGCTATCGACGCGCAGGAACGGGTTGGTGGCGTACTCCTCGCCCAGGCGGCTCGGCACACTCGGCCGACCCTCCTCACGAAGGCGCGCCACCTGATGCTGCCGGTGGCGCAGGGCGTCGTTATCCGGATCGACCGTGAGGGCGAAGCGGATATTCGACGCGGTGTATTCATGGGCACAGCAGACGAGGGTGTCGGCCGGCAGGTTGGCGAAGCGGTCGAGCGACGCGAGCATCTGTTCGGGTGTGCCCTCGAACAGGCGGCCGCAGCCCACGCTGAACAGCGTATCGCCGCAAAACAGGAAGCCCTCGCCGAAGTACGCGATGTGCGAGCTCGTATGGCCCGGCACGGCGATGACGCGGAAGCGCGCCTTCGGCGCATCGAGTTCGATGACGTCGCCGTCTTCGACGAAGTGGTTCTTCGGCTGGATGCGCGGATCGGCCGTGGCGTAGACGTCGACGTCATGATCGCGCACGAGATCGGACACGCCGCCGATGTGGTCCTGGTGATGGTGGGTCAGCAGGATCGCCCGCAGCGTCCAGCCTCGCTCTTTCAGCGCGGCTTCCACGGGGGCGGCTTCACCGGGATCCACGACGAAGGCGTTGCCTTCGTCATCGGCGACCAGCCAGATGTAGTTGTCGCTCAAGGCCGCGACGGGGACCCAGTGCATCGGGCGGACTCCGTGACGTCGATAGGGCGCGAACACCCAGGAAATGGCCGCCGGGCACGCAGTCGGACCGGGCGGGGCCGCCGGACTATATCAGCCGGGTATATCCCACTCGTTAGCAAGTCGTTAACCCATGCACCCCCCGTTCAACCCCACTACACTCGCCATGCATGCCGCACTTCGCCTCCGACATCTACACCACACCGCAGATCGGCAAGCTCCTTGCCGACGAGGCTCGCGTGCTCGGTCCCCTGTTATCACGCTGCACGGGCGAGCACGGCCTGCACCTGACGACGTCCGCTCAGGCGGAACCGCCGGCCATTCCACTCCTGGGGCACTGGGCGACGATCCGTGTCGCCGGCGCCGCGCTGGGCGGCGATGTCCGCGCGAGCGGCCTGGAGGCCCTTCCGTTCGTCGACGAGGCGTTCGGCGTCGTCCTTCTGCGTCACGCGCTGGAAACGACGGCGCGGCAGGACAATCTGCTGGACGAGGCCATCCGCGTGCTGGCGCCCGGCGGCATGCTGGCCATCACCGGCATCCACCCCGTCGGGCTGTGGTCGCCCTGGGTCGCCCGGCAGAGCCGTGGCACCCGCCCGCGCCTGACCTGGCCGTGGTGGTGGAGCCAGCGCCTCGTCCGCGACGAGTTCGAACTTTCCATGCCACGGCGCCTGGGCAGCGCGTGGCCGCGCGCCGGCGGCGCGGCCGCGGCGGAGTCCATCTTCGGTGGCGGATACTTCCTCGTGGCGCGCAAAAAGCGGCCGGCGGCAGTACCCTTGCGCACCCGCGCCGCGACGGTGCCGAGCCCCATGCCCGGCACGCTCGCCTCCGGCGCGCGTCGCAACGCCCGTGAATCGATCAGTTGAGCCCATGACCCAAACCGATATCGTCGAAGTCTTCACCGATGGCGCCTGCCTCGGCAACCCCGGTCCCGGCGGCTGGGCCGCGCTGCTTCGCGCCAAGGGCGTCGAGAAGATGCTGGCCGGCGGCGAAGCCGAGACCACGAACAACCGCATGGAGATGATGGGTGCGATCTCGGCGCTCGAGGCACTGACGCGCCGCTGCAACGTGCACCTGATGACGGATTCCAAGTACGTCATGCAGGGCGTGCAGGAGTGGGTGCCCAAGTGGCGCCGAAACGGCTGGAAGACGGCCGACAAGAAACCCGTCAAGAACCAGGACCTGTGGATCCGCCTCGACGAGGCCGCGACCGCGCACACGGTGACCTGGGAGTGGGTGAAGGGCCATAACGGTCACGTCGAGAACGAGCGCGTGGACGTCGCCGCCCGCGACCAGGCCATCCTCTACAAGTCGAAGGGGACGGTGGCATGAGGCAGATCGTGCTCGATACCGAAACCACCGGCCTCGAAGCCCACTTGGGCCACCGTCTCGTCGAAATCGGCGCGGTGGAGATGATCGGTCGACGCCCCACCGGTCGTCATTTCCATACGTACCTGAATCCGCAGCGCGCCATCGATGCCGAGGCGAGCGCGGTCACGGGCATCAAGGATGCCGACCTCGTCGACAAGCCGCTGTTCCGCGAGAAGGTCGACGAGTTCCTCGATTTCATTCGCGGCGCCGAGCTCATCATCCACAACGCGGCGTTCGACGTCGGCTTCATCAACGCCGAGCTGAAGCTCGCCGGCGAGCACTACGGCACCGTGACCGATCACGCGACGGTGCTCGACACGCTGCTCATGGCGCGCACGATGTACCCGGGCCAGCGCAACAGCCTCGATGCATTGTGCAAGCGCCTCGGCGTCGACAACACGCGCCGCGATCTCCACGGCGGCCTGCTCGACGCGCAGCTGCTGGCGGAAGTCTACGTCGCGATGACGTCGGGGCAGGTGACGCTCGACTTCGCGTCGGACGCCGCCAGCGAGAATCGCGGCCCGAGCCATCTCGGCGACATCGTCATCACGCGCCGCCCGGTCGTGCGTCGCGCCGACGACGTCGAGCTCGAACGGCATGCGAAACGCCTCGACGCCCTCGACAAGTCGGCGGGCGGGCAGAGCATCTGGCGCAAGCTGGAATCGGAAACGGTGCACTGAGCGTGCACCGTCGCGGTCACGCCGCGGCGCGCAGCAGGATCACGGTGACGTTGTCGCGGGCGCTGCCACCGAGTGCCTCGAGCAGCAGGTGGTCGACGCACTCCTGAGCCGCGATGTCGGTGCGCGAAACGATTTCGCCGATGCGCGAATCCGCCACTTCGTCGGTGAGGCCATCGGTACACAGCAGCAGGCGGGCGCCGGCGGCGAGTTCGCCACGCGCGAGTCCGATGTGCAACTGGTCCGGCGCGGTGATGCCGAGCGCCTGCGTCAGCACGCTGCGCTGCGGATGCGCGCGAGCCTGTTCTTCCGTCAGTTCGCCCGACGCGACCAGCGCTTCGACGATGGAATGGTCGTGCGAGAGCCGCTGCAGTTCGCCGTCCCAGCGATAGATGCGGCTGTCGCCGACCCATGCGGCTTCGTACGACCGGCCAACGATGCGCACGGCGGCGATCGTGGTGCCCATGGGCCGCGATTCGGCCAGTCCGCTCGACCGGGCCAGCAGCGCCTCGTTCACCCGCTGGATCGCGTCCACCAGCGACTGCCCGGCGGACACCTGCGCCACGACCCCATCGCGCGCCGTCGCGGAAGCCACCTCGCCGTGCCGGTGGCCACCCATGCCGTCGACGACCAGGAACAGGCCCAGCGAAGCGTCCGCGTAATAGGTGTCTTCGTTGCGCGTACGGCGAAGTCCCGTATGCGTGCCGTGTCCGAACTCGATCATGGGGGCCTTGGAAGAGCAGGAGTAGGGCGCGGTCGGCGCCCGGATTCGACCTCAGGATGCCCCATCAAAAGCCTGTTGTCACGGCACGGAAGACCCACTATCATTGCGGGCCCGGCAGTGCGAAACCATTGCCGTCGACCGTTCACGGAGAGGTGGCAGAGTGGTCGAATGTACCTGACTCGAAATCAGGCGTACGTGTAAGCGTACCGAGGGTTCGAATCCCTCCCTCTCCGCCAGAAAGAAGACAAGGCCCCGCAGCGATGCGGGGCCTTCGTTTTTTCGGCCACCTTCGAAAGCACCACGAGATTCAGGGTCATCGCGGCCCAGCGTCGAGGATTGGTGCGGACGTTCCCGTCATCAGCGCATCGTTGAGCCAGATCGTCAGGGTGTTGCTACGAACAGCTTGCAAGGGGATCTCTTCGTCTGGCCCGATGTCTTTGACCTTTTCCACGCCGGAAGCGCGCAGAAGGCGCAGCGTCCTGGCATACGTAACGTTGTAGGCTCCGCCCGCCTGGATGCCGTAATCTGCGGCCAGATCGACGTTCTTCCGAATCGTCTGATGCGGCCCGATGATCAGGAACGTGGAAGCGTCAGGCGGACCAAAGCGGACCTGACGTCCCTCGTAGGGGAGTTGGTGACCTGTAGCGTCACTCACCTCGAACTCCGGACCTGCCAATCGATCGTCGGCGATAGCGAACGGGGTCTCGAACGTGACGACTGCCAATTGCTCGTCGGTTGGATTGGTTAGGGAGAAAGTGACAATGCCCCGTTCCGCCAACGTTGCCTCCGACGGTGGCGACAACACGACGACGGGCGACTGCTGAGCGTGTGCTACGCCCGCGGGTCCTAGTACAGCTGCGACTAAAGCGATGACGCATTTGACACGGAAACCTGTCGTCATGTTTGTCTCCTTGTTCCTTGTCGTCCTGACTCGCCATGGCAAGCCGCCGTGGTGCGAACGAAGTCATCCGAAATTCGATGCGTATGCTCGGCACGCGATCGACGTGCCGTGAGTTGGCTGACGGAATTCGGCGCATGTCTGGGCGAGACTTTCCTTGACGGATAGCAGAAGCTCATTGCTTCGCGCCGTCGGGAGCAGCGCGCCGTCGAAGGCATTCAGTAGCTCGATTTCACCATAGGGCTGCTCGTAGCTGATGGAGAAAGTGCCCGACTCGAGGACATAGTCGCGGGCTAACGAAAGCTCGGCGGTCAATGTCTGGCCCGGCGCAATCTTCGTATAGAACGTGTCGGGTTCGGACAAGCTCATCCTCATGTGCCGGCCCCGGAACGGAACGCGCCTGCCGTCGTCCGCCGTCACCCTGAAGATATTGTTCATGAGGTGGTCGTCAGGCGTCTCGAGTGGGGTATCTGCGCGCGGTAGGAGCAAGACGCGATTCGAGCGGTTCGTAATGGACACCGTGAGCATGCCGTTCGCGCGCTGGCTCTGAGCGATGCTTGTACTCAGGGTAACCCCGATGGGAACGTCCTGGGCCGACGCGGTGCCCTGAAGCATGAATGTCAGCGCGAGACCGGCGAGTATTGAAAATGTTCGAAGCTTTGTCATTCCATGATTCCTTTTCTGCGATATGCGAGCTCGTCGGCGACGCTTCATTGCGACGACGACAAGGCGCGACGATGCACTGCGACATGTCGCAATGATCGGCGGCCTGGAGGATTCTGGCGACTTGCGGTTTCGATGTAAGTCGGCCGCGCCCGCGTCGTGCCGTTGGCTGACTCGAGTGATCGGAATCGCACCGCAGCGGCTGGCTTTCCGCGCTGGCGCGCCGGGAAGCGCATTGACTGTAGTCGCGCTGCAAAACCTCCGTACGCGCGGCTCTCGCCTGTGAACTATCTGAAACGCAAGGCAAGCGGGCATGTCGCTCACGGCGCCGGAGGCGCTTGCGCCCGTTGCGCTGCTACAGGGCTATCAGCGCAGGACCGACGCCGCGTCCACGATCTGTACGCCTTGTATCTGCCCCAGCAGGCTGTCGAGCCATGGTTTGTGCATCGAACCTACGATCGTGAGGACGCGGGTGCCGGGGGCGGGCGCGAACGCGAACCGGATGTTCGCCGCCATGCGCAGGTTGCGGGTTTCCCATCCAGCGACATAGAGCTGCCCGTAATGCCGTGGGGACGGATCGGCGATCGCGGCGCCGAAGTCGGAGCGGTTCAGCACGCGAAGGTAGTCGGGGCTGTTGATATGCCGGTAGAGGCCGAGCAGATCGCCACGCTTCATCAAGGCGTCTTCCTTGTCCAGCATCGGCTGGCGGTTTGCCTTCGCCGTATCCCACGAGGCTTGCACCGCCTTGCCGTACGCCTTCGGGTCATCGATGGGCACGTTGTCGCCGGTATGGTCGTCGACCGGATAGACACGCTCGAGCCCGAGGCGTGCGGCGAGTGTCGCCGCGATCAGCACGCTTTCGTTGTTTCGCGTGGAGCGTGCGGTGATGTCGGCGACAAGCGCTTCATCGAGCCCGTCGCCCGCGTGGCGCTCGGCTTCGGCGAGGCGCATCCACTGCACGGCGGCCGAGGTGTCGTCGCCCGCGGCGAGGAACAATGCGGCGAGATGGCGTCGTTGCGCCGGCGTCGGCGTCGCGGGCCACTCGGCGAGCGTGCGTTTCACTTCGGCAACCGCGGCCGGTATGTCGAAACCCGTGGCGGCCTTCGCCGCCGAGGTTTCGTGACAGTAGGTGGTGACGTCCTGCGGATCGTAGATGGCGGGGTAGCGTGCCATCAGGTCGCAGGTTTCACCCGAGAGCTGTTCGATCGTGATGATCGTCGGCTTGTACGCCGCCAGTCGTTGCAGCAGCGGTTCGAGCATCGTCGGCTGGAAGCTCTCCGGCGCGTTCCGCAGATGCGTCATGCCGACGACGAGTACCTTCGTCTTCGGTGCGGCATCGTGTTGATCGAGTCGTGGCAAGGCATTCTGGGCATGGCTCGTTGCCACGCTCGCGTAAAGCAGGAGGGCTGCCGCCCATCGCATGTCCATGTCGTTCTCCTGGTGGCTGCGGAGAACGTAGGTAGTGGCGCGAGTGCCAGGCAGTGCCAGAGGACAGGGTGACCTCTGGACGGACCCTGGCCGGGCTCTGGCTGTCACGCCTCCAGCGGATCGTCCTCGTGCAGCTCGTCCATCCAGCCGCGGCGGCGGTGGAGTACCCATTCGAGGTGTTCGGAGAACAGGACGTCGATGTGGCTGCCCTGGTCCATGGCGGCGAGGCGCTGACCGGTGACGTTGCCGAGGTGCGCGGCCTGCTCCTCGTAGCCGACGATGCCGTCGCGGCTGAGCTGTTCGAGGATGGCTCGCAGGTTGATGTGTCGGGCGTTCTGGACAGGCATGGTCGGCGCTCGGCGGGATACAGGGTCATCGGCTCGTGGCGAGCCATCTTTAGTCCGATTGTGCTCACGATCGGCGGGCCCGACCGTTAGCTGGCGCACGCTGCCCGAGACTCGTCCGCCCTCGTCGGGCAGGCGCGTGTCGAACGACGCCTTCACATCCCCTGCGCTTCGCGTTTATCGGCGTGCACCGAAGGTGGGATGGACGAGACGGTGGAGTAACGACATGCGTGGGGTTTTCGGCGGCATCAAGCGAACGGTCGTGTCGGCGGTGGATGGTTTCAGCGACGACGAACTGATGACGCGCGCGGCGGCGTTGTCGTTCTATGCCGCGCTGTCCTTTGCGCCGCTGCTCCTGCTGCTGGTGTGGATCGTCTCCATGCTCCACCCGGAATGGCAGGGCGAGCTCTCGGGAGCGCTCGCGGGCGTGGTCGGCACGCGTGCGGCCGAGGCGCTCGACGCGGTGATCGCCAGCGCGAAGTCGCATCCGAAACTCGGCGATATCGCGGGGATCATCGGCATCGGTGTCACGCTGTTCGGTGCGTCGGCGGTCTTCGCCCAGCTTCAGGGCACGCTCGACCGCGTCTGGCGCGTCAAGCCGAAGCCGGGCGCCGCGGTCAGCGCATGGTTGCGTGCGCGCGCCCGCGCGTTCGCGCTGCTGGGCGGCATCGCGTTCATGATGATCGTGTCCTTCCTGGTCAGCGCGGCCATCCAGACGCTCGTCCGGGGCGACGGCACGACCTGGCGGATCGTCGAATACGCCATCTCCGTCGTCGTGTTCGTGGCCGCGTTCGCGACGATGTACAAGGTGCTTCCCGACGCGTTGATCGACTGGAGCGAGGCGATCATCGGTGCCATCCTCACCACGGCGCTGTTCCTGCTGGGCAAGTACGGCATCGGCCTCTACATCCAGTATTCGGATGTCGGGGGCGCGTACGGCCCGGCGGGCGCGTTCATCGTGTTGCTCACGTGGACCTACTATTCGTCGATCATCGTGCTGCTCGGCGCGGAACTCACGCGCGGCGTCGCCGACGCGCGAGGCAAACCGATCCGTCCGAACGTGCACGCGGTCGAGATCGAGGCCGCGCCCGCCGAGATCAAGCGGCCCGCCGCCGATGCCGGGAGGGGCCTGTAGTATGGTGATCCCGGGTGACGGCACCGCCGTCGAGGGCTGCTGAGCATGCTCCAGAAGGTGCATCCGGAGCGACGCGAAGAACCGGCCATGAGAGAGGTGCTCGATGGGCGCCGCCGTGGCCTGTCCGCCTTGTTGCCCTTCGCCGGGCCGGCGATCGTCGTGTCGGTGGCGTACATCGACCCGGGCAACTTCGCGACCAACATCCAGGCCGGTGCCCGTTACGGCTACGCGTTGCTCTGGGTCGTGGTGCTGGCGAACCTCGTGGCCATGCTTTTCCAGAGCCTGTCCGCCCGGCTGGGCATCGTCACCGGTTACAGCCTGGCGGAAGTCTGTCGCGAGAACCTTCCGCGGCCGCTCGTCTACGTGATGTGGGTCGTGAGCGAGCTGGCCGCGATGGCGACGGATCTCGCCGAATTCCTCGGCGGCGCCATCGGCCTCGCCTTGCTGTTCCATCTGCCGCTTCTGGTCGGCATGGGCATCACGGCCATCGTGACCTATGGCCTGTTGCTGCTGGAAGGGAAGGGCTACCGGCGTCTGGAAATGACGATCGGCGCGCTCGTCGGCGTGGTGGGCCTGTCGTACCTCGCGGAGCTCTTCATCGCGCCGGTCGGCTGGAAGGCGCTGGGCCAGCAGATCTTCGTGCCGAACCTGCCGGATGGCGCGGCGGTCGCGATCGCGGTCGGCATCATCGGCGCCACGGTCATGCCGCACGCGCTGTTCCTGCATTCCGGGCTTACCGACCGTCGCGCCCGTCCGCGGACCGACGACGAGCGCAAGCGCATCATTCGCCTGTCCAACCTCGAGGTCGTGCTGGCGCTTTCCGTGGCAGGCCTGATCAATCTCGCCATGGTCATCATGGCGGCGGGGGCATTCCACGGCAGCCACCCCGATATCGCGAAGATCGAAACCGCCTACCAGACGCTGGTGCCGTTGCTTGGCGGCGCGGCCGCGACGATCTTTCTCGTGTCGCTGATCGCTTCGGGGTTTTCCAGCTCCGTCGTCGGCACGATGGCGGGTCAGATGATCATGCAGGGCTTCGTGGCGTTCCGGATTCCGCTCTGGCTGCGCCGCGCGATCACGATGCTGCCGAGCTTCGCCGTGGTCATCGCCGGGGTCGACGCCACCCACGCACTGGTGCTGAGCCAGATCTTCCTGAGTATCGCCCTCCCGTTCCCGATGATTGCGCTGGTCTGGTTCACCAGCCGGCGGGCGGTGATGGGGGACTTTCGCAATTCGGGCGCCGTCAGCATCGGCGCCGTGCTGGCGGCGCTCGTGGTGCTGGGCCTGAACGTCGTGCTGCTGCTCGATACCTTCGGCCTGATCGCGCTATAGGGCCGCGGTGAAAACTGCTAACCTCCGCCGTCCGACACACCGGAGAATCCCCATGAGCGTCATCGAGACCCCTGTTTCCTACGGCGAGCTGATCGACAAGATGACGATCCTCGAGATCAAGCTGCAGGAGATCAAGGACGACGCGAAACTGGCGAACGTGCGTACCGAGCTCGAACTGCTCGATGCCACGTGGAACAACCACGAAGCGTCGAAGACGGACATCACGGACGAGAAGAATCGCCTGCGTAGCGTCAACAAGCGCCTGTGGGACATCGAGGACGACATCCGCATCAAGGAAAAGGCGAAGGAATTCGATGCACGATTCATCGAGCTCGCCCGGTCGGTCTACGTCGTGAACGATCAGCGCGCCGCCATCAAGCGCGAGATCAACGAAAAGCTGGGCTCGACGCTGGTGGAAGAGAAGTCGTATCAGGACTACGGCGCGCCGGCCGTCTGAGCGGGACTTACCCTCCCAGTCGCCATCCGAGGTGTGCCGCGCACGCCTCGAAGCGGTCGACCATGTCGTCGACCTGCACCAGGTCCATCACGCCCGGCTTCTCGATCTTCGTGCCCCACGGAATCGCCGCGGCGGGCTTGCCGAGGAATTTCCGCGACGCGTCGTCGTATCGGTCGACGCACCAGCGGCGATCGGAATAGGGGCCGGAACGGTTCGGATTGCTCGCCGCGTGCAGTCCCAGCACCTTGGTGCCGACCGCGTTCGCCATGTGCATCGGGCCCGAATCGGGTGTCAGGATCATCTGGCTCCGGCCAAGCAACGCCAGGAAACGCTTGAGGGTGTCCTTGCCCGTCAGGTCCATCGGGGCCTGCTTCACGGCGCCGAGGATCGCGTCCGCCAGCGCGCGTTCCGCCTCCGACGGGCCGCCCACCAGCGCCACGCGTGCACCGCGCGACATCGCGTGGTCGATGAGGGCGGCGTAGCGATCCACGCGCCAGTTACGCAGGGCATGGCTCGACATGGGGCTGACCAGCAGCGTCGGGGCGTCGCCGGGGAGCTGTTCGGCGGCCCATTCCCGCGCGTCGTCGGGTACGGGGATGTCCCAGCGCACCTCGGTCTGGCGCAGGCCGAGCGGCTCGATGAAGCTCGCCATCGCGTCCAGCACGTGCTCGCCGCTACGTGCCGGGATCCGCTCGTTGACGAAAAGCCCGTGCAGGTCTTTGGACCGGGCCCGGTCGTAACCGATCCGGCGGTCGGCCTTCACGGCCAGGCTCAGCAAATTGGAGCGCAGCGCCACCTGCATGTGCAGCAGGGCGTCGAAGCGGCGTCCGGCGAGCGTTTCGCGCACCGCCCGCATGCCTGCGCGCCCCGCCCCCTTGTCGAAAGTGACGAATTCGACGCCGGGCAGGTCGCCGACCAGCCGGCGCTCCAGCTTGCCGATCAACCATGTCAGCCGGGTTCCCGGCGACTTATCCTGCAAGGTGCGGATCAGTGGCACGACGTGGGTGACGTCGCCGATGGCCGAGGTACGCAGGATGCAGAGGCTGGAGTCTCCCGGCGGGAGCGGACGGCTTGGTAGACTGGACAAGATCGGGTTACCGGATGAGTGGCCGCGGAAGGCGGCCGGCAAATGACAGAGCAGCAACTGGACGCGGGTACGGGTGGCACGATTCTGTTCGACGCGGCCCGTGCACCTCAAGTCGACGCCGAATGGTTCTCGCCCCATCGCTGGCGCGAGCGCGGCGCGCTGCGCTCGCAGGCGGGCGGGCGCGGAGGCGTCGCCATCATCGATACGCCGGCGGGCGAGGCCGTGCTGCGTCATTATCGCCGCGGCGGCATGGTCGCGCGTCTGTTCGGCGACCGCTACCTTTTCACGGGTGGCCGGCGCACCCGCAGCGCCCGGGAATTCCGCCTGCTGGCCGAACTCGGCCGGCGCGGTCTGCCGGTGCCGGCGCCGATTGCCTCGCGCTACGTGCGCCATGGGCTGCGTTATTCGGCCGACCTCATCACGGCGCGTATCCCGCACGCGGCCACCCTTGCCGAGCGCCTCGCCGACGGGGCTTTCAATGCCGACCTCGCGGGGCGGGTCGGCGCCATGATCGCGCGGTTCCACCGCGTGGGCGCGTGGCATGCCGATCTCAACGCGCACAACGTTCTGGTCAGCGGCGCCGACCTCTACCTCATCGACTTCGATCGCGGTCGCCTGCGTTCGCCCGCCACACACTGGCAACGCGCGAATCTGGCCCGGCTGAAGCGGTCGCTGGTGAAGCTCGGCGCACGCGACGCGGCCGGTGACACCTTCGACGCCGAATGGTGGCCCGCGCTGGTCGAGCACTACGAACGGAGCCTTCGCGAATGACCTGGGACCTCCATTTCCTCGGCACCGGCGCGGCGCACGCCGTGGAACTCGGATCCTCCGCCGTGGTGCTGGAGCGGGACGGCCGGCCGCTGCTGCTGGTCGACTGCGGCCCCGATACGCTCGACCGCTATCTCGCAGCCTATGGCGAGCCGCCGGCGGCGCTGTACGTCACCCACGTGCACATGGACCACGTCGCGGGCATGGAGCGGCTGTTCTTCCGCCTCTGGTTCGACGAGGCGCTGCGCGGCCGTACGAAGGTGTTCGTGCACGCGGCGCTGCTGCCCTGGCTGCAGGGGCGCGTGGCCGACTATCCCGGCGCGCTCGCCGAGGGCGGCGTGAATTACTGGGAGGCGTTCCGGCTCGTTCCGTGCACCCGCGGGTTCTGGCACGAAGGTCTCTGGTTCGACGTGTTCCCCACGCGCCACCACGTGCAGGGCACGTCGTACGGGCTTGCGCTGCGCGGGAGCTTCGTGTTCACCGGCGACACGCGACCGGTTCCCGAGGCGCTCGCGATCCACGGCGCGGCGGGGGAGCTGGTCGCGCACGATTGCGGGGTGGTCGGTAACCCCTCGCACACGGGCGTCGACGACCTCGAGCGTGAATATCCCGCCGATCTACGCGACCGCATGGCGCTGTACCACTACGGCAGTGTCGAAGACGGCGAGACGCTGGTGGCGCGCGGCTACCGGATCGCTCGCCCCGGCGAGCGCCTGGCTCTGCCGGAACCCCACGCGCCGCGCCCCACCGCGGGTTGATCGGGCTCGGAGAGGTCCCGTTTTCGAGGCGGCCGCTTGTCTCGTTCCGGCGGTCGGGCTATCCTTCCGCTTCTTTGCCGGACAGGACGCCGGGGAAGAGGATGTACAAGTGCGGAGAGGTGTCCGAGTGGTTTAAGGAGCACGCCTGGAAAGTGTGTATACGTTAATAGCGTATCGCGGGTTCGAATCCCGCTCTCTCCGCCAGTTTCACTATCTTTTATGGTGGCCCTGTCGGTCCCCCCGCGACGATAGTCCGTAAATCCCGCCAGGTCCGGAAGGAAGCAACGGTAGCGGACGATTCGGGTGCCGGGGTGTGGCTGGCAGGGTCATCGCCTTTTCGGGGCATGCTTTCGTACCCCTCCAGACCTTGGCACAATCCCCCGTCGCCTCAAGGTATACGGCATGTCCTATCAGGTCCTCGCACGCAAGTGGCGCCCCCGCAAGTTCGCTGAACTCGTGGGCCAGGAGCACGTGGTCCGCGCGCTCACCAACGCGCTCGACTCCGGCCGCATGCACCATGCCTATCTGTTCACGGGCACGCGCGGCGTCGGCAAGACGACGATCGCGCGCATCTTCGCCAAGTCGCTCAATTGCGAGCGCGGCGAATCCGCGGATCCCTGTGGCGAGTGCGCGGTATGCACGGCGGTCGACGCGGGCCGCTTCGTCGATCTGCTCGAAATCGATGCCGCCAGCAACACGGGTGTCGACGACGTGCGCGAAGTCATCGAGAACGCGCAGTACGCACCGTCGCGGGGGCGCTTCAAGGTGTACCTCGTCGACGAGGTGCACATGCTGTCGAAGCCCGCGTTCAACGCGCTGCTGAAGACGCTGGAAGAACCGCCGCCGCACGTGAAGTTCCTGCTGGCGACGACGGATCCGCAGAAGCTGCCGGTGACGGTGCTTTCGCGCTGCCTCAAGTTCAACCTCAAGCGCCTGCTGCCGGAGCAGATCTCCGGTCAGATGCGTCACATCCTCGGCGCCGAAGCCATCGAATACGAAGAGGAAGCGATCGGCGAGCTCGCGCATGGCGCGGACGGTTCGCTGCGCGACGGCCTCTCGTTGCTCGATCAGGCCATCGCGTACGGCGGTGGTTCGCTGCGCGCCGCCGATGTGCGCGCCATGCTCGGCAGCGTCGAGCGCGGCCAGGTGCTCGGCGTGCTCGAGGCGCTGGCGTCGGGCGACGGTTCGGCCCTGATGGCCGAGGCCGACCGCATCGCGTCGTTCTCTCCCGATTTCGGTGGGGTGCTCGACGATCTCGCCACGGTGCTGCACCGGATCCAGCTCGTGCAGCTCGTGCCCGGATACCGCGCGGAAGACGGCGACGACGGGCTGGCCTCGCTCGCCGAGCGCATCGCACCCGAAGACGTCCAGCTCTACTACCAGATCGCCACCAACGGTCGCCGCGAACTGCCGATGGCGCCCGACGCGCGCATCGGCTTCGAAATGGTGCTGCTCCGCATGCACGCGTTCCGTCCGGCGGAGGCCGGGCAGGGCGCGGCGAGCACACCGCGCGCAGCCGCGGCTCCCGTTCCGTCCGTACCGCCGCCGCGTCCCGCGCCGTCGGCCGCCGCGCCACCCGCGCGCCCGCAGCCTGCACCTCCGGCGCCGGCCCCCGCGCCGGTGGCGCCGCCGCCTGCCGAGCCGCCGCGCCCGCTTACTGTGGATGCGAACGGGCTGCCGGACTGGCACGAACTCGTGGAGCGCGCCAACCTGCGCGGTCCCATCGGTCAGCTTGCGCAGAATTGCTCGCTGCGCGAGATCGACGGCGAAAGCATGGTGCTGGCGCTGACGCCCTCGCACATGCATCTCGCCGTCGAGCCGCTCACCAGCCAGATGGAAGAGAAGGTCTCGCAGGCCATCGGCCGGCGTGTGCGTTTCCGCTTCGTCGCCGATCGGGGCAACCTGGGCACGCCGGCGGAGCGTCGCGCGCAGGTACTCAGCGATGCCCAGGCCAACGCGGAGGCTTCCATGGAAGCCGATCCGCTCGTACAGACGCTGAAGCGCGACTTCGACGCGCGCGTCATTCCGCAATCGATCAAACCCGTGGAGCCAGGAACGTGAAAGGTCAAATCGGTCAGCTGATGCAGCAGGCCCAGCGCATGCAGGACGAAATGAAGCGTGCGCAGGACGAACTCGCCAAGACGGAAATCACCGGCAGCGCCGGCGGTGGCCTCGTCACCGTGACGATGTCGGGCGGTCACGAAGTGCGCGCGGTGCACATCGACCGCCAGGCATTCGCCGACGATCCGGAAATGGCGGAAGACCTCGTCGCCGCCGCCGTCAACGACGCGGTCAACAAGATCGCCGAGATGAGCCGCAGCCGTCTCGGCGGCGTCACCGCGGGGCTGAACCTGCCCCCCGGTTTCAAGATGCCGTTCTGACGGAACGCGTCGCCCACGATGAGTAACGGCTCCCGCCTCCTCGGCGAACTGATCGACGCGCTGCGTTGCCTGCCCGGTGTCGGCGCGAAGAGCGCGCAGCGCATGGCCTTTCATCTGCTCGAGCGTGAGCGGCAGGGTGGCCTGCGTCTCGCGTCGGCGCTGGAAGCGGCCATGCGCGACGTCGGTAACTGCACGCGCTGCCGCAATTTCAGCGAGACGCCCGTGTGTTCGCTCTGCGCGGGCAGCAGTCGCGAGAAGCAGGTGCTGTGCGTCGTCGAGTCGCCTTCCGACCTCGCCGCCATCGAACAGGCCACCGGCTATCGCGGTCACTATTTCGTGCTGCTGGGGCGGCTGTCGCCGCTCGACGGCCTCGGCCCCGACGAGCTCGGCCTGCCACTGCTCGTCGAGCGCCTGGGCGAAGGGGAAGTCGAGGAGATGATCATCGCGACCAACCCGACCGTCGAAGGCGAGGCTACCGCGCACTACATCGGCCAGCTCGCCCGGGCGGCCGGCATCCGTGCCACGCGCCTCGCCCACGGCGTACCGCTGGGCGGCGAACTCGAGTTCGTCGACCGCGGCACGCTCGCCCATGCATTCGGCAGCCGGCAGTCGCTCGGCTGACACGAGGATTTCTCCGATGACCGACACCATCTTCGCCAAGAT
>Ga0102591_1002434_pt1 | contig 20290 bp, 15 predicted proteins | sample AraplaCol_mCL_r2_2_FD_76860 | JGI IMG/M metagenome (GOLD analysis project Ga0102591, IMG submission 76860) | Arabidopsis root microbial communities from North Carolina, USA - plate scrape MF_Col_mCL_r2 (SPADES assembly) (version 2) | ecosystem: Host-associated > Plants > Roots > Endosphere... | reverse complement strand
GAAGATGAGCTGGCTGTTCTTCGGGGTCAGGACTTCGAGCTTCTTGGACATTTCAGGTTCCTCTTCCGTCTGCTTGAACCGCTGATGCGGCGGGTTGAACTGTGAAGCACTTTTCTGGTCGGGCGCGGGGTGGCCTTCAGAGTGCTCGTGGGTGGCCGGAGCCGCTTAATCGGTGTTAGCCGCCAATCTCTTTTAGTTCGTCTCGGCTGCTGAAATGAAACCTAGATCGGTTTGGTGGGTGGCGGAATGGCAATATTAATTCCGATTGAATTGCTCCAAATGCAATAATCTACGCGATGAAAGCCCTTTCCAGATTGCGGGTGCTCACCGGAAAAACTCTAGTTTTAATGGGGTGACAAATCGCTCAATTGTCGAGGCGGGTCTTGTCCAAAAGTCAGGTCGATTGGACGAAATGCGCTTGCGCTCGATCAAAACCTGGAAATCGCCGCGGCCCCAGGCGTGGTCCTCAGCAACTGCGCCGCCAGCTTCCAGGCGTCGTGCCGACAAGATTGGTGAAAACACGCGTGAAATGGCTCTGGTCGGCAAAGCCGCATGATATTGCGACTTCCGAAAGCGGGATATCGGGCGTGCGCAAGAGTTCTCGGGCACGCGAAACCCGTTCGTTGAGAAGCCACTGGTAAGGCGTCATGCCCGTCGTCTCGCGGAAGGCTTGAATGAAGTAGCCGCGCGAAAGGTTGCATGCCCTGGCGACGTCGAGGACAGATATCTCCCCATCGAGGTTGTCGAGGAGAAGGCTCTTGGCCCGCGTCTCCTGAACGCGCGACAGCCTTCTGGAGCGGAGCGCCAAGGGGGTCGATCCCTTGCCATAGCGCTGCACGAGGTAGCTGCCGATCGCGGTCGCCATCTGGTCGACAAATAATTGCGGCGCTTCTTCGGGGCTTTCCAGCGCGGGTATCAGCACGCGGGCAAGGTTGGAAAGCACGACGTCCTTCGACGCCGTTTCCGCAGTGAGCGAATTCACTCCGCCTAGCTCGGCCTCCTCTGCTATCCGTTCGAGCGAAGTCGGTGAAATTTGAAGGAGCAGAAAGTCGAAAGCGCCGCCAAGGTCAGCCTTGTAATGATCGGACAGGTCTCGGATGTAGATTGCGTCCCGATCGAAGGAATGATCGGTCGCGTGGTGCTCATGGAAGATACGCCGGGTATGCCTTCCGGTGGTGGATACGCCCACGACAAAACCGCGATTGCTGGCCGCGGCCTCGACCTGCTGCAGATGGCCCTCGCGACTGCCCTTGCGGAAGAAGACGATATCGGCCCCCACAATCGACTGGTCCTTGTAGAGCTTGTCGAACGGGCAGCCAAAACTGTCCGTTGGCTTTAACTGGGCGGGTTTGATGTGATCGATAGAGATGAGTCCCAAGTCAGCAACCTTCCGTTCGAAGCATTCGGCACGGCATCTCGATGCCGCGACTCACGACGGGATCGCCTGTTGAGCCGAAAGTTCGTTTACGGGCGGCCCCTGGCCTCTTCAAGACAGGTTTGCGGCAATCCGCAGAACACAAAATCGTGAAGCGCCGCAGGAGGTTAGTCCTGCGGCGCTTGGAATTTTCAGTGTCTGCCAAGGGCTCCGTCAGGCAGCCAGCGGCTGGAGATTGGCTTCAATCCTATCGCGGAACGGCTCGTAGCGGGTCGGCAATTTCAGCACTTCGCCGAGATGCGCGGTGTCCTCATCACGATTAAAGCCAGGTTCATTGGTGGCAATCTCGAACAAGACCCCACCCGGCGTACGAAAATAGATGGCCCAGAAGTAGTCGCGGTCGATGACAGGGGTTACCTGATAGCCCGTATCCATAAGCGCCTTGCGCACCTCGATCTGCTTTTGGCGATTTTCGACGGCAAACGCTATATGATGGACCGATCCGGCGCCCTGGCGGGCAAAGGGCGTTTCTGGCAAGGCGGCGAGATCGATTGTGTCGGCACCATTGCCGTCCGGCATGATAAAGCGGCTAACATCCCCTTCCTTGCCCGTGCGCTCGTAGCCCATGAAGCTCAGCAGTTCTTCCGTCGCAGCCGTGTCACGCAAGTTGAGGCGAGCCCCGGAAAAACCTCGGATCGCAGCCTCGTGCGAGACATCGCCGCCAGTCCAGGCCGGTCTGGCATCATCGGCAGTCTCGATGAGCGCAAATCCGTCGCCGTCCGGGCCGTTGAAGCGCAGACGCCTGGCGCCGAAGACCGTGTCTTCCTGCAGGCCGCCAACATTCTGTGCGGCAAGGCGCTCACGCCAGAAGGCAAGCGAGCCCTTCGGTACGGAGAACTGGGTTTCGCCAACTTCGCCGACACCGGCCCTGCCGCGCATCATGTGCTCGAAGGGGAAGTAAGTCATGACTGTTCCGGCCGAACCGTTCTCATCGCCATAATAGAGGTGGTAAACACTCGGGTCGTCGAAATTCACGGTCTGCTTGACGCGGCGAAGGCCGAGCGTGTCGGTGAAGAATTGGTTGTTCTGGCGGGCATCCGACGCCATCGATGTGACGTGATGCAGTCCAGTGATATCCTTGATCATGTTCCTGGCCTTTCTCTCGGGCGTCTGTTTGATGTCCAAGATGTATGTCAGTTGATCAATCCACGGAATTGCAATATTCCTTTCGATTGAATTGCTATTTTTGAAATAATCGAGATGAACGACTATAAAGCCCTGAAAACATTCCTCTTGGCGGCCGAGAAGCGAAACTTCGCCCAGGTCGCACGCGAACTCGACATGACCCCCGCGGCGGTGACGCGAGCGATTGCCGCACTGGAGGCCGATCTCGGCCTCCAACTTTTCGTGCGCACCACGCGGCAGGTGTCGCTGACGACTGACGGTGCTGTGTTTGCCGCCCAGATACAGCCGGCGATGGCGATGCTGGAAGATGCGCGCAAGGAGGTGATGAATGCTCACAAGGCCGATGAAGGGCGGTTGCGGATCAGCGCGCCGACCTGGTTCGGCAAAGCTGTGCTGCCGCCGATACTGTCGGGCTTCAGGGAGCGTTATCCAAGGATAAGCTTCGAGATTTCGCTGTCGGATGGGCTCGTGAACATCGTCGATGACGATTATGACCTGGCAATCCGCATATCCTCCCAACCGTCCGACAAGTTCACCATCTGGCGCAAGATCCGTGTGGTTCCTCGTATTCTGGTGGCAGCGCCGGGAAGCCGATACGTGACCATGCAGCACCCGGGCGAGCTGACGCCGGACGATTGCCTTGCCTATAGCGGTGAGAGCCGAAGAGAGACCTGGGTGCTTTCGGACGGGGGATCGAGCATGACGATCTCGGCGGGGCGCTCCTTCTGTGCCAACAATGGTGAAGTGCTGGCCGACATGGCCGCCGATGGGACCGGTGTCGCGATGCTGCCCGGATTTAATATTGCCGAGCATCTGCGAAGCGGCCGCCTCGTGCACGTGTTCCGCGGCTGGGCGCCGCCCGACCTGTGGCTGACGCTCTATTACCCGCCCTATCAGGCGCTGCCACCGCGCATTGCTACTTTTTCCAAATTCTTCGAGGAGCAAGTGGCCTCGCAAATGACGCTGCTTGGCTAGTATTCGAATTTGGCGTTTCAAGGTATCATTGACGACGGGAGAGGTCCTTAGGAGCCCCGACCTCGAGTGCTGGGTCCGCCGCGACGTCTCGGTTGTGCTTCTCCAATAGATGCAAAAAGCTCTTGCGCTTTTTCTGTCCCTGCAGAAGGTCAATGTCGCTGACCAGCTTCGCGCCGCCATCGCGCCGTTCCAAGGTTATCTTGCGGCTATGGAAGGCCTCCAGTTCCGCGCGATGCGCGACGCTGACAATGGTGGCGTTCGGCAGCTCGTCGATCAGCATCTCCATCATCTTGTCCTGGCTCTTCGCGTCGAGTGCCGAGGTCGCTTCATCCAGAACGATGATGTCGGGATCGTGCAGCAGAAGGCGCGCGAACGCGAGCCGTTGCTTTTCCCCGCCCGACAGGGTCTGATCCCATGGTGCCTCCTCCCCGATCTTGTCGTTCAGATAGTCGAGTCCTGATTTCTCCAGCGCACCCTTGATCTCATCGAGCGTCCAGTCCTCGGCGCCACGCGGATAGGCGACCGCCCTGCGCAGCGTCCCGGATGGGATGTATGGCCGTTGCGGCAACATGAAAAGCTGTCGATCTGGACGGAAATTCACACTTCCGCGCCCCCACGGCCAGAGCCCGGCTATCGCCCGCACCAGCGTGCTCTTTCCCGATCCCGACTCGCCAGCAACGAGCACCCGTTCGCCTGGCAAGATGGTCACCTTTGTCTCCTTGACGACTGCAGTACCGTCGTCGAGCGATACGGCAAGATCATTCAGGCTCAGTACTGCCTCGCCTTCGGTTTCGCCGCGCTTGATGCGCCCTAATGCTTCGCTCTGTTCGGCCCGTTCAAGCCCGTCAAGAGACATCATCAGCGATGTGATGCGCCGTGCACAGGCGTTCCAGTCCGCAAGGCGCGGGTAGTTGTCGACCAGCCATCCAAACGCGCTTTGAACGATGGCGAAGGCGGACGCCGCCTGCATGACTTCGCCAAGCGTCATGCTGCCTTCCAGAAATTTCGGAGCGCAAAGCAGAACCGGTACGACCGGCGCAAACAGGCTCGATCCCTGGGACACCAGCGTTGTGCGCATATGCTGGCGTGCAAGAAGCGCCCATTGGCCGAGCAACTTGATGAACGTCCTGTCGAGGTCGTTTCGCTCCTCCTCCTCGCCTCCGAGCAGTGCAATACTTTCCCCATTCTCCCTTACGTGGGTCAGAGTATAGCGAAATTCAGCCTCCGCCTGGTTCTTGGCCTCCGAGACCTGGACGAAGTTGCGGCCGATCATGGCCATGGAAGTAGAGGTTATCCCGGCGTAGATCACCGCAGTAACGACGAGGAAACCGGGAATGGTGATAGTTGAACCTGCAACAGTCAGGGTCAGCGCCCCTCCGATCGTCCAGAGCACCATGATGAAGGTCGAGGCCGACAGGAGTGCAGCGATGACGCCAGCCACAAAATCGACGGGAGCTTCCGTCGCGATCCGTAGATCCTCCGCAATACGCGCCTCCGGATTGCTGTGGTCGCCGCCGATGAGGTTCAATTGATAATAGCGACCTGTTGAGAGCCACCGCCCGATCACCACCTTCGTAAGCCACGAGCGCCAACGGCGTTGGATCATCATCCGGACGGCGACCTGCGCCGTCACGAGGCCAACACTTCCAATCACGAGCGGCAGGAATACTCCGCTTAGGAAATAGACGGCGCTTGCGTTGCGCTGTTCTATCGCGTCGAAGATGGAGCGGTTCCAGACGTTTATACCGTACTGGAAGCCGACGTTACCACCAATGAGGATCAACAGCCCGATTGAGCATGGCCAGGCCAGCTTGTCGCCTCGGCGTCCCCAATAACGCCTCGCGCTGATCCAGAAGCGCTTGAGCAGATATTTCTTCCGCGCCCTTTCGACCTCCTCGGGTGTCCACTTGGGGTCTGGCTCAACAATCTCCGGCGGCGGCTCAGCCTCGGTATTGGTTGGCTCGTCTGCGCGGATGTCGCCAATGGGGGGATTGGTCCGATCGACCGATTTCGAATTCACATTTGAGTCCACCATGACGCGATAACGGGCTGAGAACAGAAAAGGTTTCTTATCCCATCAATCCATGTGCTTGGATAACGCCGCCTGCATTTATGATCGCGGGGTTGGATTGCGCCGCTATCCTGCAGGTCTTCGTAAATGGGCTCGGTTGCCGCCAGTGATCGAGCCTTCGCGATCAGATGGCTCGAAATGTGCGCGCTTCCGTCTTTCGAATCTGATTTCAATCCAGCGGCTGGAAGGCATAAGGAACGCTGCTGTTTTGCAGCGATCATATTTGAAATCAGGAACAGGAAAAGTGCATCAAATGGCCACCCTGGTTGAATGCTGGACGCTCGAGACCTAGATTGGCTAAATGCTTGACCATTCGTCTCAACCGTTGTCGCCATCAAATATTCCAATGGATGCGCTAAGCGAAGTCCTGCAAGACTTTCGCTTGAGCGGGGTCAACTATGGGCGCTGCGAACTCAGACATCCGTGGAGCATCGCCTTTCCGCAAAAACAATTGCTTCGTTTTCATTTTGTCAGCCAGGGACCGTGCTGGATCCATACTGTACCCGAGGGATGGCAACAGTTGAACGATGGCGATCTGGTCCTTCTGCCGCAAGGCATCGAACATCGATTGGCCAGCGCACCAGATGTTGAGGGTGACTCACTTAAAGGCTGTCAGATAACGAGGGTTGGAAGCAACGTTTGCGAAGTGGTCCGCGAAGGAACGGGTGCGACGAGCACGCTCTTCTGCGGCTCCATGGCTTTGGGTGCGCATGCGCTCAACCCCTTGATCGCTCTGATGCCACCGATCATCAAGGGCTGCGATGTGGCTGGCAATGACGCTGTCGTTGGCCCCTTGCTGGCAGCTATGTCGGTGGAGGCGACGCAGCCCCAAATGGGGAGCGCGACCGTCTTGTCGCGAATGGCGGACTTGCTCGCAGCGCGGCTTATTCGCTGCTGGGTGAATTGCAGCGGAGCGTCGACGACGGGCTGGCTCGCCGCCATCCGCGATCCTCACATCGGTCGTGTGTTGGCAGCCATGCATCGAGACCCCGGCCACAACTGGACCCTGGAAAGTCTCGCCGGCGTGGCGGGCCAATCGCGTTCCATCTTTGCGGAGCGCTTCAGCGCTATTCTGGGAGAGGGCGCAGCACACTATCTCGCCCGTCTGCGCATGCAGCTTGCGCGCGAATTGTTGGGGCAAAGCGGTTTGTCGGTTGCCGAGGTTGCTTCCCGCTTGGGCTATGAGTCTGAGGCATCCTTCGCTCGCGCCTTCAAGCGTATCACGAGGGTCTCACCGGGCGTTGTGCGTCGCACCAATTCCGGACGAATAGACATGGATTTCGGATTTTAAGGTACATATCATCCCGAACGGTTCGTTTATGACATCTCCGACCTAAGGAGATATACGGGATGACGGACACAACTTCGCAACTTGACGTAGCAGCAATTAGTCTGGATACCGCCTCGCCATCCACGTGGAGCGCGGCGACCTGGTTTGCCGTACTTTCAATGGCGGCCACCAGCTTTGCACTGGTATCGGCTGAGTTCCTGCCGGCGGGTCTGTTGACGCCATTGGCGCGCGATCTCGGGATCACCGAAGGAACAGCCGGCCAAGTCGTCACCGCCACCGCTTCGGTCGGTGCGGTCACCGCTCTCTTGAGCAACGTGCTCATCGGCAGATTGAACCGCAAGACCGTGCTGATCAGTCTCAGTGCATTGGCGATCGGCTCTAATATACTTGCAGCGTTAGCGACCGATTTTTGGCTGTTGTTGTTGGGCCGGGCTGGATTGGGCATCGCACTTAGCGGTTTCTGGGCCCTCTCAGTTGCCGTCGTGGCTAGGCTAGTCGGCGCCAATGCGACGGGGCGGGGCATGGCTATCGTCACCCTCGGCGTGTCGCTCGCGACAATTGCTGCGCCATCGTTGGGTGCCTTGATCAGCGACTGGCTGGGATGGCGCACCGCGATGGCCATGACGGCGGGGCTTGCCGCGCTTGCAATGCTTCTTCAGGCACTTAGCTTGCCAACACTGCCTGCAAGCACAAGCAACAGTCTCGCTGATGTTTTCAGGCTGACACGGCGGCGTGGGATTCAACTCGGCATGCTTGCTATCCTTTTGCTCATGACGGGCCATTTTGCTGGCTCAGTTTACGTTCGTCCCTTCCTTGAACAGGTGACGCTCCTTGAAACCAGGTCGATCGCCGTGGCGTTGCTTGGATTTGGCATCGCCTCCGTCATCGGCAATGTCGCTGGTGGCAGAATGGCCGACGCGAGTATCCGCATGGCACTCGCTGTCACGGCAGCGTTAATGGCGTTTGCTGCACTCTCTTTGGTACTCTGGGGCGCTCATAGCGGTATGGCGTTTGCCCTCGTCACGCTTTGGGGCTTCGCCTTCGGCATGGCGCCGGTGGTGCTGCCCACCAATCTTTCCCGCGGGGCACCCGACGCCCTGGAGGCGGCAGGCAGCCTGATGGTTGTCTCTTTTCAGGTCGCCATCAGTATCGGCGCGGTTTTCGGTGGGTATATCGTTGACCACTACGGCGCTGTTGGGCCCCTGACCCTCACCGCAGTCTTGGCTGCATCGACGCTCGCCTTGGCGTCGACGCAGCCTCGCAGTTGATCCTTGCTTTTGCGTTGAGAAGCAAAGGCCATCGGAAACCGAAGATGCTGTGAGAGTGGCGTTCTTGCCTCACTCTGGATATGTGGCCTGCCCGGCGATCGTCGGCGGCCCACGCGGGTTGCAGTGCCGGACGAGTTAATTGAAAACTCCGGTCGCTTCCTCGGATCGTCTGTTGTCGTGGAGGCGGTCGAGAGAGAGGGCACGAAGGGATGCGAGGATCCAAAATCGAGGAAATGTTTGTTGGAAAGCCACGGTTGGTTCGAGCGAGAAACAGGCTCTCGAAGATACCGACATATTTTTGCGTTGTGATGTGGTTCATCCCAATGGCCGCGCCAATCCCGGAACAGGTCACGGGCTGTCCTAATGCGGTAGCAGGCGCGGCATCTGAGCAATCTACTTCGACAAACCGGGCATTGAAAGAGCATCGACGAGATTGCGGCGCTTGCCGGTCAGGCGCACGAATTCGCTGTTCGTCATCAACTCATGTGACGGCTTCCCGCGATCCGTAATAACCTCAGGACCTTTATTGGCAGCCTTCTTTGCCCTACTCACGTCGTGGTTCAACTCACGGCTAGACAAACTTTTGCCCATAGAATGCCTCCATGTAGGAACATAGACGAAGCCGACATCGGCCTCGCCATTGATGACGGCGTCGGCCATTGTACGGGTGTTCCCGATGATGAGGTTGAGGTCGATGCGGGGGTGAGAGGCATGAAACTGCTTGAGACGGGGATCGACTGGCTGGCGAAGACGCTGAGCGTCCCCCGCAGCATCCCGCCGAGTTTGCTGAGTACGAATTCGGACGCGCGGGCTCTCGCCAACAGCGCCCGGATATGGATGCCGGTTACTCCTTGGCCGAATCTCGCCAGGCTCGCTCGAACGGTAGGCGCCAGGCATGCGGGGCGATGAGCTGGTGGATCGATTTCGGCCCCCAACCGCCCTGGTCATAGAGGCGCACCGGTGGCGGGTTTTCCAGAAGAGGTTGCGAGACCTCCCACAACCGCTCAATGCCCTCGGCGGTGTTGAACAGCGTATGATCGCCACGCATGGCGTCGAGGATCAGGCGCTCGTAAGCCTCGAGCACTTCGCCGATCAATCCGGTTTCGCTCATGGCGAACTGCAACGAGAGCTTGTCGAGCCTGAAGCCAGGGCCGGGCCGCTTGCCATAGAAGGACAGGGAGACCTTTGAGGCATCGGCAAGGTCGAACGTGAGGTGGTCCGGCCCTTGTGCCCCAACGCCCGAACCGGCCGGAAACATCGACTTGGGTGGTTCTCGGAAGGCGATCGAGATGATGCGTTGACCCTCGGCCAGACGCTTTCCCGTACGCAGGAAGAAGGGCACACCCGCCCAGCGCCAGTTGTCAATGGCGCATTTTAAGGCGATGAAAGTATCGGTGTCGCTCTCCGGATCGACCCCGGGCTCCTTGCGGTAGCCGATGTATTGGCCGCGGACCACGTCGCGCGGCTCGATCGGCAGCATGGAGCGGAACACTTTATTCTTTTCCTCCGAGATCGGCGCCGGCTCCAGAGCCGTGGGCGGCTCCATCGCCATGAAGGCGAGGATTTGAAAGAGGTGAGTTACCACCATGTCGCGATAGGCGCCTGTCGTCTCGTAAAAGGCGGCGCGAGTGGAAAGCCCTAGCGTCTCCGGAACGTCAATCTGCACGTGATCGATGAAGTTACGGTTCCAAATCGGCTCGAAAAGGCCGTTGGCGAAGCGGAAAGCCAGAATGTTCTGTGCCGGCTCCTTGCCGAGGAAGTGGTCAATACGGAAAATCTGCTTCTCGTCGAAAACCTCGTGCAGTTTCGTGTTCAGTTCCACAGCGCTGGCAAGGTCCGTCCCAAATGGCTTCTCCATGATAATCCGGCAACGCTCGACCAGTTCGGCCTCGGCAAGGAGTTGCACGGCTGGAAGCGCCGCCTTCGGCGGCACAGAGAGATAGTGCACGCGCCGCGTCTCCGGCCCAAGCGCCTCCTCTGCCCGCTTCACCGCTTCCTTCAGGACGCCGGCGCCGGCAGAGAGCGAGACATAGTCAAGCGAAGCGGAGAAATCTTCCCATTCGGCCTCCGTGAACTTGCGAGTCAGGAACTGATTCAGCGACTCGCGTGCGATGGCGCGGAAACCATCGGCATCAATCTCGTCGAGTGAGACGCCGACGATGCGGCACCCCGGGATGAAGCCGGCCTTAATGAGATGAAACAGCCCCGGCAGCAGCTTGCGCCGTGAGAGATCGCCCGTTGCACCGAAGAGAACGACGAGCTGCGGATAGCCAGGTCCGACCCGAGTGGAATTCATTCGCACAGTGCCCGTTCCCTTTTTCTGCCGTTGCGCCCTGAATAGAGGCATGAATTACTCAGTCAATCAAGGTCTTACGGTCTTTGTGTGCGGGAAGCCTCGCGGCTGCAGGGACGACGGAAGACTGCGAAATCGGCGTTACGCGGAACACACCTTCCCGGGTGGAGCCGCCGTCGCATGTTCTCACCTCTAGCGTGCGCTCGTCCGTCGTGCTTATCTCGCAAAATCACGATGTTGATGTCGCGGGTGGAAGACTGACGCATGGGTGGAGTCGAGATCAGTCACATTGATGATTCTCTCGTTAGCCGCTGCCTGTCGATCGACCTTGAGGTTAATCCGGGCCAAGCCAAGATTTTCGCCTTTGCCGCGGTTCGTTCCCAGGGCCAAAAGGTGGTTTTCCGAAGCGGAAACCGCGAAGCCGCGCTTGACGGTCTCGAGGGCCTCGCTTCCGAAGCCGACTTCCTGCTTGGCCACAACATACTAAGATTTGATCTTCCACACCTGGGAGCCGTGAGGCCACGTTTCGCGCAGTTAGCAGCAAAGCCAATTGATACACTTTGGCTAAATCCCCTGGCCTTTCCGCGCAATCCATATCACCGTTTGGTCAAGCACCATCACGACGGGCGGTTGCAAGCAGGACATGTTAACGATCCGGAGCTGGATGCGCGCCTCGTCTTCGAGGTGCTGGCCAACCAGCTCGCAGCCTTTGCAACCTTGGCGCAGGAGACGCCTGCCGCTCTTATCGCCTACCACTACCTGACCACCTGCATGCCGGGGAGTGACGGGTTCGATGCCTTGTTTGCCAGCTTGCGCAGAGCGCCTAGGCCTGGAGCGGAACAGGCCACGAAGGCGATGATGGAGCTGCTCGATGGTCACGCCTGCCCTTGGCGGATTCAGCAAACACTGAGCCGTCTGTCCTCAGCACAGCTCGGGTGGCCGATGGCATATGCACTCTCGTGGGTTTCGGTCGCAGGCGGGGATTCCGTTATGCCGCCTTGGGTGCGGGCGCAATTCCGTGAGGCATCGCTGATCGTTCGGCATCTCCGCGATCGCGCGTGCGACGACCCAGGCTGCCACTGGTGCCGGGAAAAGAACGACCCGAGGAAAGCGCTCTCGCGCTGGTTTGGCTTTGACAGCTTTCGACCGGAGCCAAAGGACGATGCCGGGCGCCCCTTGCAGGAACGCATTGTTGCAGAGGCCATGGAGGGTAAATCCGTTCTCGGTATCCTTCCTACTGGAACTGGGAAGTCTGTCTGCTACCAAATTCCCGCGTTGGCGCGGTTCGACAAGATCGGCGCGCTTTCTGTTGTCATTTCGCCTCTCGTCGCACTGATGGCCGATCAAGTTCAAGGTCTCGCGCGGCACGGCATCAGCGGCTGCGTTACGATCAACGGGCTTCTCTCAATGCCGGAACGCCATGCTGCGCTGGATCAGGTGCGGCTGGGCGATGCTGCGATGCTGCTAATCTCGCCCGAGCAGCTCCGTAGCCCCTCGGTGCGGTCGGTCCTCTCGCAGCGGGAGATCGGATATTGGATCCTGGATGAAGCCCACTGCGTCTCAAAGTGGGGACATGATTTCCGACCCGACTACCGCTACATCTCGCGCTTTATCCGTGAATACTCCGGCGATCAGGAGCCCGCGCCAGTGGTTTGCCTGACTGCGACGGCCAAGCCGGAAGTCGTGCGTGATATCCGCGATCACTTCCAGTCTCGCCCTGGCGTGGAACTGCTCCTTCTCGACGGCGGAGCAACCCGTGAGAACCTTACCTTCGAAGTTCAAGAGACCCATCGTAACCGCAAGCTAGCCGATATTCTCGATACGATCGAACGCGCCCTTCCACGCGATGGTGCTTCGGGTGCGGTTGTTTATTGTGCAACGCGATCTGCGACCGAGCGTATCGCGGATTTCCTACAGCAGCAGGGATTGGCCGCCGACTTCTTTCACGCCGGCTTGACGCCCGAACGCAAGCAGGAAGTGCAGGAGCGTTTCCGTGTCGGTGAGCTGCGGGTCATTGCAGCGACCAACGCCTTCGGCATGGGGATCGACAAGCCCGATATCAGGCTCGTGGTGCATGGTGATATTCCGGGTTCGCTCGAAAACTATCTGCAGGAAGCAGGAAGGGCCGGGCGTGACCGCGATCCCGCGATCTGCGTGCTTCTGTTCAATACCGAGGATGTCGAGCGGCAATTCTCCCTTAACGCCCGCTCGCGTCTGGCCCGGCATGAGATAGGCGCAATCTTAAAAGCTCTCCGACGGCTCGATACCCGGGGAAAATCTAGCGGCGAGGTCGTCGCCACGCCAGGCGAAATAGTGCGGGAAGAGACAGCACACGAATTTGAACGCGACAGCGCAACTGATGACACGCGGGTGAAAACTGCTGTTGCCTGGCTCGAAGAGTCGACACTGCTGACTCGGGAAGAGAACCGGGTGCAGGTCTTTCCTTCCTCCCTGCGAATCCGCACCATGGAAGAGGCCGAGGCGATCCTGTCGAAGGCCGAGCTCGTCGGAAGCCGGCGCAAGCAACTTCTGGACCTAGTACGGCATCTAATGACAGCCTCTCCAGATGCGGGGGTCTCGACCGACGCGCTTTCCGGAGCCAGCGGTCTGACAGGCGGGGCACTTCGGAAGGCTTTGTCCGATCTCGAGACGCTTGGTATCGCGACCGACGACACGGCCATTACAATCTTTATTCATGTCGGGGTCGAGGGCGCATCAAAACAGCGCTTCCAAATCGCTACGGCCCTGGAAACCGCGTTGATCGCAGCGATGCGTGAAGCGTCGCCCGATGCAGAGGGTGGCGAAGCGCAACCCTTACTTCTCGCAGCAACCTGTCAAATTCTACGCGATCAGGGCCATGTCGGGGCGCGCCCGGACCTGATTGAGGCGCATCTGCGGAGTTTGGCGCAGGATGGGCGCGATGAGGAAGGCGGGCGCGGCAACATCCATCTGCGCAAAGCGAACCGGAACACCTACTTGGTGCGGATGCAGCGGTCCTGGGAAATGGTAAGCCGGACGGCGGAAATCCGGCGTCGCGGTGCAGAGCTTTTGCTCCAGCATCTCGAAGGGTTGGTGGCGAAAGGCACGCGCGGCAAAGATCTCAGGGTTGAGACCACGATGGGCAAGATGCAAGCCGCAATCATGGGGGATGTTTTCCTGAGGGGCTCGGTCCGGGATGCGACCAAGTTGCTCGGCAGGGCACTTATGTGGATGCACGAACAAGGCGTGATCACACTTGGCCGGGGTCTGACGATCTTCCGCCCAGCGATCACCGTCCACCTTCGCCCCGGCGGTGGTCAATTTACTCAAAAGGACTTTTTGCCTCTCGAGGATCATTACAGCGAGCAGACCATCCAGACACATATCATGGCGGCCTATGCAGAGCGCGGCCTAACCTCAACGCAGGACGCCGAGCTGCTCTCGGCGGACTATTTCAAGCTGGATAAGGAAGCCTTCTTGAAGCGCTGGTTGCCAGATCGAGCGGGCGAATTGCGCCGCCAAACGACACCGGAAAGCTGGCGGCAAATCGTGGACGGTCTTGGTAATCCGGTGCAGTCGAAGATCGTCGCCGATGATCGCGAACAGACGAACGTGCTAATCCTTGCAGGACCAGGCTCCGGAAAGACACGAGTGCTGGTGCATCGCGTCGCTTATCTGGTGCGGGTCAAACGCGAAGATCCGCGCGGTATTCTTGTTCTGACCTATAACCGACATGCCGCAGTCGAAATCCGCAAGCGATTAAAGGGGCTGATCGGTGACGACGCGAACGGCGTAACGGTCTCGACCTGTCACGCGCTCGCGATGCGACTGGTTGGAGCAAGTTTTGCAGGCGAAGCCGATACCCCGCATGAGTTCGACAAGATAGTGATGGAGGCCGTCACGCTGCTGAAAGGCGAAGGTCTTCCGAAGGTCGAAGCCGAAGCCCTCCGCGAAACACTAATTCAAGGCTATCGCTGGATCCTAGTCGACGAGTATCAGGATATCGGTCCCGAGGAATACGCCCTGATCGCTGCCGTGGCAGGCAGGTCGCTCGACGACCCTGACCAGCGCCTCAGCCTTTTTGCTGTAGGTGATGACGACCAGAACATCTATGCCTTCGCCGGCGCTTCGATTGAGTTCATCCGACGCTTCGAGGCTGATTACGCTGCCAAGCCCAGCTATCTGACCGAGAACTATCGCTCCACAGCGGCGATTATCCATGCAGCCAATCGTGTGATTGCGCCAGCTCCTGACCGGATGAAGACCGGCCATGACATCATGATCAATCGAGATCGGGCTAAGGCACAACAAGGCGGCTCACTAGCGTTATTGGATCCAGTCGCGCACGGCCGGGTTCAGCTTTTGCGCACTGCGCCAGCCCCTGCAGCGCAGGCCATCGCAGCCGTCGATGAACTGATCCGCCTGTCGCAGCTGGTGCCGGACTGGTCCTGGTCAAAGGCGGCGATCATCGCACGAGAATGGCGGCTCCTGGACCCAGTGCGTAGCTATTGTGAGGCGCGTGGTGTGCCGGTGCATCTCGCGAGCGAAGGTATGCCTCCGTTTTGGCGTTTGCGGGAAGTGCGAGAATTCCTCAAATTCCTCAAGGCCGAGCCAACGAAGATGATTGCGGCTGAAGCCATGCAGGATTTTGTCACCAGACAGCCTTCAAATGATTGGTGGGCTCTGATCGCCGAAGGTATCGCGGCACTTGACTCCGAAATCGACGGCAAAGCGGTTCCAGTCATAGACATCATCGAGTTGTTGGCCGAATGGATTCGAGACAATCGTCAAGAGCAGTATGGGTTGATGCTTCTGACCGCGCATCGTGCCAAGGGACTGGAGTTTGATGATCTAGTTATCCTTGACGGCGGTTGGGATCGGAAATCGAAAGAGGAGGACCGCGACGCGCCACGCCGGCTGTTTTACGTCGCTATGACACGGGCGAAGCGCAGCCTGGCGATCGTATCGATGCAGGACCGGCACCCGATATTGCAGGAAGTCGTAGCGACCCTGGTGGAGCGGAGGATCACCTCAGATGAGGCTACACAGTCAGAATGCGGTTTGCAGTATCAAACCGTAGAGCCGCACATGGTGGATCTATCCTGGGTGGGCAGGCAGGCGGCGAACCATCCGGCCCATCAAGCGCTGGCGCGGATACGAACAGGTGATCCCGTTCAACTGATAGAAATCAACGGACGTTGGGAGATCCGGGTCGGTGGCGGAGTGACTGTCGGACGGATGGCTCAGGGCTACCGTCCGCCTGAAGGGTCGTTCATTAGAGGCGAGGTCGGCGCAATCATCTGTTGGCGCAAGGTCGACAATGCTGAAGAATTTCGCGGCACGCTTCGCCGTGAAGCGTGGGAGGTTGTTCTTCCAGAGCTGGTTTTTCGCCACTGAGGAACTCAGCATGTTTTCGATGTCGAAACAATGGGGCGGCTGGTCATAGTGATTAGCGTGGTGCAGGACACCAAACGGGGAGGCTATGGTAGATTTAGACGGTATTGCGCTGCTGGGTATCGACGTCGGCTTCTCGAGATCGCGACCAACGACGGGTATCGCTTGGAGCAAAGGTGGAGCATTCAAAGCTACAAAGACATACACCGACTGGCAGCGCCGTAGTCAGCACATTCCCTCAGCGACGACATTCGCTGTGATCGCAATCGACGGTCCTCTTGTTCCTCTCGGTTCGGCCGACAGTCTCGAACGTCTCTGTGAGCGAATCTTCATTCGCGGCTCCTTCCAAGTGCGATGCAAGCCGGGCTTGAGCCATCATGGGTATGGACGCGACTTGAGGCGTGCCGCAGCGGAGACGGCGGAGCAGGTCGTGCATCTCGCCGCCCGGAATACTGCAGTGGAAAGGACAATTCGGATTGGTGCCTCGATTGTTGAAGCATTTCCCAACGCATTCTTAGGGGTTCTTTTACCCGAAGCGCGCTTCGCAATGCCGGCGGCGGGCAAGCGCAAGAAGTTCGATTGGCTGTATGATCACGCCGTCGATAGTGGTGTTCTCGAAAATCTGTTTCACACGATCGGATGGCAGAACCTCGAACTGGTAGGCACTGTATTGGCTGAGAGGGATCACGAGAAACGGGCCGCCTGGATCTGCCTCCTTACTGCAGCGTGCGCCGCGGCCGGAAAGTCAGAGGTTGTCGGTGACGAGCTTGGCGGGTGGTTTTGGCTGCCCCCCACAGATCTCTGGGCTCCATGGGCGCGTGACGCCTTGGCCCGCAACACCACAGAGTTGTGGAGAAACACGCATGCCAGCTGAGCCTCAGTCGCCACGCGACGCAGACAACGCTTCGGCAAGCGCTCGTCACGGAACGAAGCGATATCCTGCTGGCCCAAGCCAATCATCGTCCGGTAAGCCAACTCGCCTCTAGGATTATCCCGGCGTCTCAAGAGACGTATCGCCTTTGCACTTGCGACGAGCCCTTGCCTCGTCAGTAAGCAGACAAGCGTGCCTGAATATCCTCTCGGTCCCGTCGGCTCAGCGTGCCGCAACCGCAGCTTTCTATCGAAACACGTAAAGGTTTTTTATTAGATATTAGATATACCCTTAAAAGGGGAAAAGTATTCAGCAATGAGGAGTCGCTAAGCGTGATCTTGCGCATTCCGAAGTCTATGCTTCGCAAAGGAATGTTTATTGAATCGGTAGAATGCTCGGACTTGGAGTTCTCCGGCCGACGTTTCTTGTTGGAAACGGATTCCGCTCTGCATTCTATACTCGCCTCGTCGGCGGAAAACGTGTTGGTCAACCGGGTAAAGAGCAGGGTCGATTGTGGGATACCGGTGTTCCGACAGGCGGACGAAGACCTCCAGCCCAAGTCTGTGCTGGAGCTGGACCAGCGCACGCGGATCCAGCACACTGTATCTCAAGTTACCGGGATTCTGCGCGACGGTTTTGAAGATATCAAATTAGGGAAATTCGATATCGATCGATTCGCCCCCGCAGCCAGGCACATAGCCGCCTCCTTAAAGGCCTCGCCCCATCTATTGGTCGAGGTCACGCGGCTGAAGACAAAGGATGAGGGAACTTACGTGCACTCGCTCGCGGTTGGAGGGCTCATGACGGGGCTCGGCCACCTGTCGGGCCTGGAAGAGGAAACGATTAAGGAACTGACCCTAGCCGGCCTCTTACATGATCTTGGCAAGCTGATGATACCAAACGCTATCCTCAACAAGACCGGACAACTGACAGATGCGGAGCGCAAAGCCATACGCAGTCATCCCGAGCGCGGCTACATGCTCCTTAAACAATATCCAGAAGTCTCTGACCTGATTCTTGAAATCTGCCGATTTCACCATGAAGCCCTGGACGGAAGCGGCTATCCGCTTGGCCTTAGAGCCGATCAATTGAGTCTGCCTATTCGTATATGCACTGTGTGCGACGTATTTGACGCCCTTACGAGCGTCCGCCCCTACAAACGCGCATGGAGTAACACGCAGGCGCTGAAGTGGATGTTCGATAGGGGGCACCTCTTCGACAAAAAGCTGATCCTGCGAATGGGCAGCCTGTTTGATTGAATTCAGGCAGTCCCACGTCTTGCCGGGAGCGACTGACGGAATCGCCAGCCACTTTTGGGCTTCGAGCCTACCGTCGAACGACTTGCGGCCGGGCTGTTGCCGGGCCGGCGCACCTGTTCTTCCCAGCGTCCCCTTAAGCTTTCTGATCGACGCCATGTGATCTCCAACAGCTGTTGTCGATCAGGCGTGTCCTTCGGCGGTGCCAAGGATTATCCCGCCATGGGCCCTGCCCGTCACGATAATCGATGCGCTTTTCGAGGTGGCTCGCGCGGGAGCCGATCAGGATGGACTGCGTCGTTGGCTAGACCGCGTCGGATGGGTTTCGCGCCCGACAATAGCCGCCCAGCGACATACAAACTGGTGCAATATATCTTTCAATGCTAATAAAAGTAGATTGGAAATTCTGACAACCAAGTCGCGCGGCGAACTCCGAGAAGCGCAAATCGTTTGCAGCCCTTCACCAAGCCGTCGAGTAGACGGCTCGGAGAGAAAGGCACTCATCAACGATATCTTGGGGAGGGGCACCAATGGCCAGCAATCTTGTTTCCTATGTCATGCAGATGCTGACGCCTGATGTGATCGGGCGTATCGCGGCAGCTCTGGGGCTCGATAGCGGCAAGGTGCAGAGCGCTGTGGGTGCTGCCGTGCCGGCAGTTCTAGCAGGGCTTGGGAGTATTGCCGCACAACCAGGTGGGGCGCAGAAGATCGCCGACGCGGCCAAACAGCAGAGCGGATCGCTTGGTAATCTCGCTGGAATGCTCGCAGCGGGCGGCCCGGAATCGCTTGCCCAGAGCGGCTCGCAAATCATTTCGTCGGTGTTCGGCTCCAAAGATGGCGGAGCGCTTGCGAATGCCATAGGCAAGATTTCTGGTCTGGATCAGAATGCAAGCGGGTCGTTGCTTGGAACGCTGGCGCCGCTTGTCATGGGAGGCCTCGCCCAGCACAGCGGCGGCGATCTCAGCGCCAACGGCATCGCCGGATTGCTCGCGAGCCAGAAGGACAATATTGCCGCTGTATTGCCGTCGGGGATGAGCGAACTACTCGGCGGCGCTGGCCTGCTCGGGTCGCTCGGCGCTACGACGCGAGCGACTACAGCGGCCGCCGGCCAAACAGCACGCAGCGCAGCCTCGTCCGTTTCCTCTATCAGCGGCGCCGGGCAACGCGCGGCCACGACCGCACCGCCCGCATCGCGCAACTGGCTCTATTTGCTGGTTGCCGCCTTGGTTATTGCAGGCGTGCTTTTCTATCTGTTCGGGCGGCAGAGCCAGCCAGTTACTCCCCAGGTCGCCACGGGCTTGACGGTCGGCGGAATCGACGTCGGCAAGCAGGTCAAGGACAGCCTTGCCAGCCTTCAAACGACGGTCACCGGAATAACCGACGCAGCCTCAGCCAACGCCGCCTTGCCAAAGCTGCAAGATGCAGGGAACCAACTCGACAAGGTCAGCGCCGTGCTGGGACAGCTTTCTGCTGGCCAGCGGGCCGCCCTTACGGCACTGGTAAGCCCCCTGATACCGACGCTCAACGGATTGTTTGACAAGGTCTTGGCGATCCCTGGGGTCTCCGAGATCCTGAAGCCCACCATCGACACATTGAAGACGAAGCTCGCCGCCCTGTCCGCGTGACAGCTGCGAGATCGCCGGCAATTGTACCGACGAAAACCAATGAGCAAGGAGTGGCAGCCATGGCTGACAAATCGACGTTCACCACAGACGAGTGGAAGACCCTTGTGCAGAGCGTGATGATGGCCGGCATCGCGGTGACTGCGGCGGAGCCGAGCGGTCTCTGGGGCACACTCAAGGAGAGCCTTGCAAGTAGTAGCGCGCTCTTGCAAGCCAAGACCGGCGACGCAAATCCACTGATCTTAGCGCTCGTCGGCGATTTCGAAACTTCGGAAGGACGCGATGCCGCGCGAGACGGATTGCAGGCGAAGCTCAAAGGCGCCAAACCCGACGAAATGAAGACCAAGTGCATCGAGGTGCTCAAGCAGGCCAGAGCGATCATCGAGGCCAAGGCTCCGGGCGATGCGGCGGCCGTCAAGGCCTGGCTATACCGGATCAGCCAGCGAGTGGCGGAGGCTTCCAAGGAGGGTGGCTTCATGGGCATAGGCGGCGTCGCCGTCAGCGACGCCGAGAAGGCGACACTTGCGGAGATATCGGCAGCGCTTCAAACGGGCTAGGCGTCGCCTGCTACGCTCGATTGACGTGTGTGCGAATTCCGAGGCAATCCGCCCCCGCATTCCGAAATGATGCCGCCCCCCAATTCCGAGAATTAACCGCCCCCTTGTTCCGAGATGATGCCGCCCCCTGATTGGGGCTGTTTGTCGGGGTGT
>Ga0102591_1002432_pt1 | contig 20304 bp, 20 predicted proteins | sample AraplaCol_mCL_r2_2_FD_76860 | JGI IMG/M metagenome (GOLD analysis project Ga0102591, IMG submission 76860) | Arabidopsis root microbial communities from North Carolina, USA - plate scrape MF_Col_mCL_r2 (SPADES assembly) (version 2) | ecosystem: Host-associated > Plants > Roots > Endosphere... | reverse complement strand
TGCCGTCAGCTATACCGAAAATGCGATAACGGTCGATGTCATGGAGTGCAATGGTATGGCGGTGATAGCAAAGCATATGACCGATTTTGCATAGCTCCCAGATATGCGCCTATTAGCACATTGGCCCGAAAATCGGAATCGATTTTCGGGCCAATGTAACTTAGGCAGCTCACGAAAGCTGGCTGAGGGTAAAGACAGAATGCTCGCTGGCGTTCGAGAAGCGGGGAATTTTACTCGCCCTTTCGCTTTCGCAGGACATAGCTGCTCTCGTACTCCGGCAATTGACCCAAAATATCATAACTTTCGAATAAGCTCGTTGCACGTATCCTATCGACGGCGGGTCCTACTTCTGGTGAATGGGCAAAATCACCATAGTCGTCGAAGACGATATACCCACCAGGTACGACAAATCGCTCATAAAGAAGGAAATCTGCCCAGACATTCTCGCTCGCATGACCGCCATCGATATGCAAAATCTTGAACCGTTGGGAAGCCTGAAGCGTGCGCTCGACGGCATTCTGCGAGTAGCCTCTTACCAAAATGCAGGTTCTATAAAGAACATTGCGAAAATAATCGACTTCTTGAAGCTGCCCTGGCAATTCGAATGGATCGATTCCAACGAGTTTTGTCGAAGGTGACGAAAGCCTTTGCATAAAGGCGAGAGACTTGCCTTTCCAGACGCCGATCTCAACGATGTCTCCCTCAAGTGAGGCCACGTCGATACTGAGAAATCCCAAAAGCTTGACGTAAGAATGGAAGGACAATTCTGTTCGGGACATGTACTTGACTGGCATCGCGGCATAAGCTGCGGCAAAATCTGTCTCCAGCTTATCCCATTCATTGTCGACGCGTGCCCGCGTTGCAGGGTCCGTCATCAGCGTTTTTAGACTATCCATTGCCCCGTCCATGATTGGCCTGCCAGATTTTGTTGTCTTTCACTATCGACCGAGGGACCCAGCCCACCATTCCTTCGATGTGTTATTGCTCTGATTCTGTCAATATGGATTGCCCCATTTCGCCGGACAGGTCAGCTATCCATTGCACCGCCGAATGTCGATGGATTTCGCTGTAATCTTCGATCCACGGCGCAAGCGCTTTGAGTTTCATTTCGCCCTGATGCGGTGGACGAGCGGGTCCACCTATCTACCCATACGAAGGGGAGGCCATGAGACAGGCACCAGCAAGACCGCGACGCAATCGTTCGGCTTCTCCATGGATAACTGCTTCTTGCGACGATTGCCGTTGTGGCCGCGGAAGCGACCGCGAAAGGATTTGGTCTTGTCGAAAACTGCATGGCTTCGTAGCGAAAGAACGAATGCCACGCGGCTAGAGCGCCCCGCGTCTTTCCGGAAGTCAGCATAAATTCCGGAATCTTAGCTCAATTGTCAGCTGACAATGGCGGCCGTGTCCGCATCCATCAACCCGACCCTTCGTTACAGCCCATTTGCCAACTCACCGGCGAGCGACCGAGCTTAGCAATCGGTTCTCATTTATAGGCAGACGAACGGCATGAGCTTTCAGCCTCCAGCCCGCGGACGGGTTCGTTGCTGGAGGGCTTGTCACTAGCGTCCTCGGTTTCGGCATCGCGGCGTGACGGGGCAAGGCCGAGCATCTGTTCGAGACGGCCGGCATTAAGCGGGGCGCTTATTCCCTTGAAGTTCATAGTCCATCTTTCGTCTGCGGATCGATTGTGTGGAGTTGCCGAGATAAGCGCAATTTAAACCTGCCGAGAACCGTCTGTCGGAGTTATCACCATGTATTCCAACGTGGGCAGGAAAGGGGAGGGCACTCATCTTGAAGCGCACCCCGAAATGCGTCATGGGGCAGCGCCGGACGTCTCGAATTGCTGAGCCTACCGCGCCTTCGTTCCCTCGCGATTGGTAAAATGCGCGTTGCCCAACCCCGTGCCGATGGTCAGCACCGCCCATCTCGACACGTCGTTCATAAAAGGGATCTGCGACAATCCCTGCACGACGGCATCGTTGTGCATCATTACGAATGTGCTGTCGTCGCCGATCTCAGGAATGGCCTTCATCAGTGCGGCAGGAAGGTTGAAGCTGTCGCTCTCCCAGTTTCCGCCGGGCAGGTTCTGTCCGCCGCGTTCGATGGAGCCATCGGCTTTGATGATGCCGGGGCATGCGATCCCGATGATGGGTGCTGGCTTGAGATTGGCCTTCTCGGCCTTGCCGATCAGATCCTGCAACATCGCGGCCAACTTCTCGACGGTCGCAGTGCGGCTTGGCTCGTCGTCGGCATGACGCCAGATGGCTGAATCCCAGACGCTTGCATCCGCAAAATTCGGCACGTCGTCCTTTCCGAATTTGACGACGCCGGCGCGAACATTGGTGCCGCCGATATCGACGGCGAGGATGGCCTCGTGGCCTTTGAACATCCAGCGGGGCATCAGGTGGACCGCGCCGATCAGTCCGGCCTCATCGGGGTGGTGAACGATCGGCACGACCTCGACGGCGATGCCGGCCGCCTTGAGAATAACCATCGTCCTGGCGATCGCCAGTTCGCCAAAATGGCTCCGTCGGAAGCCGCCGCCAACGACGATGCGTTCCGTCTTTCCCCAGCGTTTGTCCTTCAGAAACTTGCCTATCACATCGGCAAAGTCCTGGGCAAAATCCTCCACAGCCCCCATGATCAGCGCCGCCGCCGCCAAATCATCGCCCTTCAAAATAGCGTCGATTTTTTTCTTGGAGAGCTTGTCGGTCTCAATCTTGCCGATCGGGTCGTCTCCGACCTTGCGGATGCGTTTTCTCCAATCATCAAGCTTCTGTTGGAAAGTCTTCTTGTTTGCGTTGTCGCCAACGAAACCATTCTTGTCACGCAGTTCGTTGTTGTAATCGTCGATCACCACCAATGGCAGGTTTAAAGCGCCATGTGCCAGCGGGGCATTGACCTCATCACGGGGATCTGAACTGCTTTTGGCCATTAATGTACCTTCTAGGGCGCGAGTGCTCGAACGGGCGGCGAGACACAACGCGGACTAGCCTCAGGATGTTCCGGAGTGTGAAAAGCCACCTTGTCCTTGTCGGCCGGCGACCTAGCTTCAATGATTGCAGAGTTTGGAGAATGCCGTGCAGGACGACGACGCTACTCAGGAAATGCTTTCACTGGTCTTGGAAGAGCCCGACCACTGGGCGATGTTTCTCGATATCGATGGGACGCTGCTCAATCTTGCGCCCACGCCGGATGCGATCGAGGTTCCAGAGGCGCTTCCGGGACAACTTCATCGCCTGTCGAACAAACTTGGCGGTGCCTTGGCACTGGTCACCGGACGATCGCTTGCCTATGCGGACGCGCTGTTCAAACCCTTTGCATTTCCGACAGCAGGCCTGCACGGCGCCGAAATCAGGAACGCCGCGGGCATGCAGACGGTCGAGGCGACAGCTGAGTTTCAGGCGCTGAAGCATGCGCTGACGGCGGAAGCCGAGCACTATCCTGGAGTCTTGATCGAGGATAAGGGTGCGGCCGTTGCCGCCCATTACCGGCTCGCGCCAGAATATGAAAAGGTGCTCGAAGACCGCATGCACCACTATGCTGAGCTCGCCGGGCCGAACTGGGCATTGCAGCTCGGCAAGATGGTATTCGAGCTGCGTCCGGCACGGTCGAGCAAGGGCGATGCGCTGGAACGGTTTTTCCAGTCCGACCCGTTCAAGAACCGCTGCCCGATTACCATCGGCGATGATCTGACCGACGAGTCGATGTTTGCGATCGCCAATGCGCGTGGCGGCGTTTCCGTGCGTGTCGGTGCGATCGGCGCCCCTAGCTGCGCCACAAGCCGGCTGTCCTCTTCTGCGCTGGTCAGAAACGTCATTGCAGCCCTGGCCGCCTGAGGCCGGCCCTTAGACGATCTGAAATGCGGATTGCTGTCGTCTTTACGCCGGCTGCGCAGCGTCTATTGTCAAAAAAGTATCGGTTTTGACCGGGAATCGTGGTGGCGGGCGTGACATGAGCCCATTACACTCCCCTTCAACAATAAAAGCCAAAAAGAATTTGGCTGGCGGGCCTGGAACCGTCCTCGGAGGAGGAGACAATGGAACCTGACTTGGAAGTCATTCAGATCCGGCCCGGCGAATCTTTCGCAACGAAGGCGCATGGCTATCCCTACCATACTGTTCGCTGGCATTTTCACCCGGAATACGAACTTCATCTCGTCGTGGCGACAACGGGACGGTATTTCGTCGGCGACTTCATCGGCGAATTCGAGCCTGGTAATCTCGTTCTTGCTGGTCCCAATCTCCCCCACAACTGGATCAGCGATGTCCCGAAGGGCTCGAGCATTCCGCTTCGATGCCAGCTCATCCAGTTCAGCGAGGGCTTCATCAGCGACACGATGAAGGTGCTGGCCGAGCTCGGCCCGTTCGATCCGGTTCTTGAAGCCTCCCGCCGCGGCGTGCTCTTCGGCGCCGATACCAGCCGGCAGGTTGCTCCCCTGATGAACGAGGTGCAGCAGGCGCATGGTGTGCGTCGCATCGAGCTGTTCATGATGATCGTCGGCCTGCTCAGCCGGGCGCAGGATTCCCAGCTTCTCGCCAGCCCGAGCTATTTGCCCGATCCATCGGGCTACATGTCGGCCGGCATCAACAAGGCGCTCGCCTATATCAGAGAGAACCTCACGAAATCCTTCGACGAAGCTGATCTCGCGGCGATCGCCGAACAGTCGACCGGCGCCTTTTCGCGAGGCTTCCGCCGCCATACCGGCATGTCGCTGGTACAATATGTGAAACGCCTGCGCATCAATCTCGCCTGCCAGATCCTGATGAGCGATGACCATGCATCGATCACCGATATCTGCTTCGAGGTCGGCTTCAACAACCTGTCCAACTTCAACCGGCAGTTTCTCGCGGAAAAAGGCATGACGCCTTCGCGTTTCCGGCGGTTGTTGGGTGACAATATCAATGTGGCAAAGGCGGCCTAGAGCAATTCCAACAAAAGTGCGCAGCAGTGTTGCGTCCGGAATTGCGTAAAACAAAAGACAGAGCATTTCCGTGACTCGGAGAAAAACGGAAATGCTCTGGAGGAGCCGAACGAGCACGGTCCAAGGGACGAGGGAGGACAAGGAGGAGGAGCGAAAACTGACACTGACTTTGAACGTGGGCGTGCGATGAGCGGCTCGCGATCGGAGATGCTTGTCCTCAAAAACATCAAACGCCGGGACAGGCGCGACCGTTCATTCAGCCGAACGGCCACAGCAGGCAGTGCAATCACGAACCTACACAATTTTTACCAATGGGAGGAGATGGAAATGATGAAATTCTCAACACAGGCGGCAGGCGCCGCGGTATTTGTCCTGTCCTTGCTGGGCGGTACTTCCGCCTTTGCGCAAACGGCCGTTTCGGATGCGACAGTGGCATTCCTCATGCCCGATCAGGGCTCTACCCGCTACGAAGAGCACGATCACCCGGGCTTCGTCGCGGAAATGAAGAAGCTTTGCGCGTCGTGCAAGGTTCTCTATCAGAACGCCGATGCCGATATCGCAAAACAGCAGCAGCAGTTTAATTCGGCGATCACCCAGGGCGCCAAAGTCATCGTGCTGGACCCGGTGGATTCGGCGGCGGCCGCATCGCTCGTCCAGCTCGCACAGAGCCAGGGTGTGAAGGTCATTGCCTATGACCGTCCGATTCCGAAAGGCAAGGCCGATTTCTACGTCTCCTTCGACAACAAGGCGATCGGCAAGGCAATTGCGGAATCGCTCGTCCAGCATCTGAAGGCTGAGAATGTGCCGACCGATGGAGGCGGCATCCTGCAGATCAACGGTTCGCCGACCGATGCGGCTGCCGGGCTGATCAAGGACGGCATTCATGAGGGTCTGGCGAGCGGTGGATACAAGACGCTTGCCGAATTCGATACGCCCAACTGGCAGCCCTCGAACGCCCAGCAATGGGCGGGTGGCCAGATCACCCGTTTCGGCAAACAGATCGTGGGCGTGGTCGCAGCCAATGACGGCACGGGTGGTGGCGCCATCGCAGCCTTCAAGGCCGCGGGTGTCGATCCCGTGCCGCCGGTAACCGGCAATGATGCGACGATCGCGGCACTGCAGCTGATCATCGCGGGGGATCAGTACAATACGATCTCCAAGCCGAGCGAAATCGTCGCCGCCGCCGCTGCCGACGTCGCCGTGAAGCTCCTGGCCGGAGAAACGCCGAAGGCCGAAATGACGCTCTACGACACGCCGGCGCAGCTTTTCGTCCCTGCCGTCGTCACCGCCGAAAACCTCAAGGCCGAGATCATCGACAAGAAGATCAACACCGCCGAGGAGCTGTGCACCGGCCGCTATACCGAAGGCTGCAAGAAGCTTGGCATTACGAAGTAATCCGCAAGGAAAGCGCGCCCGGTCGCCGGTCGCGCTTTCCGTTGCTCGTTCCGAAAGGCCAGCGATGTCTGAAACCTCTCACAATCTTGACCCTTCCCGTCAGCCTGTTCTCAGTCTGCGCGGAATATCGAAGAACTTCGGGGCGGTGTCGGCGCTCACCGATATCGAACTCGACGTGTATGCCGGCGAGGTCGTGGCGCTGGTGGGCGACAATGGCGCCGGCAAATCGACGCTGGTCAAGATCCTGGCCGGCGTGCATCAGCCAAGCTCGGGCACGATCCTGTTCGAAGGCAAGCCGGTAAACCTGCCGAGCCCAAGTGCTGCTCTCGGCCTCGGCATTGCAACAGTCTTCCAGGATTTGGCACTTTGCGAAAATCTCGACGTCGTCGCCAACATCTTCCTCGGCAAGGAGCTCAGCCCCTATCAGCTCGATGAGGTCGCCATGGAGATCCGCGCCTGGCAACTCTTGAATGAGCTTTCGGCCCGCATTCCAAGTGTGCGCGAGCCCGTCGCCTCACTTTCCGGCGGACAGCGCCAGACGGTAGCGATCGCCCGATCGCTGCTGCTCGAGCCGAAACTGATCATGCTCGATGAACCCACAGCAGCGCTCGGCGTTGCCCAGACCGCTGAAGTGCTTGACCTCATCGAGCGCGTGCGGGAACGCGGCCTCGCTGTCATCATGATCAGCCACAATATGGAGGATGTGCGCGCCGTCGCCGATCGCATCGTCGTCCTTCGCCTCGGTCGCAACAATGGCACCATGCTGCCCGACGCGTCCAACGAGCAGCTCGTCAGCGCCATCACCGGTGCATCCAACAATTCCGTCTCCCGCCGAGCGTCGCGCCGCCAGGCGCAAAGCCAACCGAACGAGGAGGGCAGGCCATGATGAAGACCATCGACAATGATCCGGCAGCACCGGCGCTGCTCGACCGGCGTGATGAGAGAGTGCGCCATGACGACAGTTTCGGCGGTTCGATCCAGGCCTTTTGGGATCGCATCCGCTCCGGCGATCTCGGCTCACTGCCGGTCATTGTCGGCCTGGCGATCATCTGGACGGTGTTTCAGGCGCTCAATCCGGTGTTTCTCTCCAGCAGCAACCTCGTCAACATGCTGTTCGACTGCTCGACGGTCGGCGTCATCTCGCTGGGTATCGTCTGTATCCTGATGGTGGGTGAGATCGACCTTTCCGTCGGCTCCGTCAGCGGCTTCGCCTCGGCGCTGGTCGGCGTCTTCTGGGTCAACCAGGGTTGGCCGGTGGTCCTTGCAGTCCTCGCCGCTATGATCGTCGGCGCCTTGATCGGCTCGCTCTACGCGTTTGTCTTCAACCGCTTCGGCATGCCGAGTTTCGTGTCCACCCTGTCCGGACTGCTCGCGGTTCTCGGCCTGCAGCTCTATATCCTCGGAGCGACGGGTTCGATCAATCTTCCCTATGGCTCCTGGCTCGTGAGTTTCGGCCAGATCATGGTCATGCCGGACCCGATCGCCTATCTGCTGGTAGCACTTGCCGGCATTGCCTTCTTCTTCTCCAGCTACCGCACGTCGGCGCGCCGGCGGGCGGCCGGCTTGTCGGCAAAATCGGCCCGCGGACTGCTTATCCGCGCTGTCATCATCACACTCGCCCTGGAAGCAGTCGCGTTCTATCTCAACCAGTCGCGCGGCATTCCGTGGATGTTCGGTCTTTTCGTCGGGCTCGCCGTCGCCATGAACTATGCACTGACGCGCACCAAATGGGGACGCTCCATGCACGCCGTCGGCGGCAACAGGGAAGCGGCCCGTCGTTCCGGCATCAACGTCTCGCGGATCTACACGAGCGCCTTCGTCATGTGCGCCCTGCTTGCGGCAACCGGCGGCGTTCTCTCTGCCGCCCGGCTGGCGACGGCAAGTCAGCAGGCCGGCACCGGCGACGTCAATCTCAACGCCATCGCTGCGGCGGTCATCGGCGGCACGAGCCTGTTCGGCGGGCGTGGCAGTGCCTATTCAGCCCTTCTCGGCATCATCGTCATTCAGTCGATCGCCAGCGGGCTGACGCTTCTCGATCTGTCATCGTCGCTTCGATACATGATCACGGGCGCCGTCCTTGCCGTCGCCGTCATCGTCGACTCGCTGGCACGCCGATCGCGGATCTCGCACGGCCGGGCTTAGAGCAATTTCAGCAAAAGTGCGCAGCGGTTTTGCGTCCGGAATTGCGTGAAAACAAAGAGATAGAGCACTTCCGTGATTCGAAGAAAACGGAGATGCTCTAAGCAACCAGGAAACCAGAGGAAGAAAATGGGTCAGGATCTGTCTGGAAAAGTCGCGGCCGTCACCGGAGCGGCGTCGGGTATCGGCCTTGAATGCGCCAAGGCTTTGCTTGCCGCGGGCGCTCGGGTCGTGCTGGTTGACCGCAATGAAGAAGCCTTGAAGGAAATCTGCTCGAAACTCGACGCAAATGCCATTCCGTTGGTCATCGATCTCACCGATCCGAAAAGCGTTGAAGGGATGATGTCGCAGATCCTGGAAAAAGCGGGCCAGCTGGATATCTTCCACGCCAATGCCGGCTCTTACATCGGCGGTGAGGTATTGGGTGGCGACCCTGATGCCTGGGACCGCATGCTCAATCTGAACATCAACGCCGCATTCCGCTCGGTGCATGCCGTTCTGCCGCATATGGTCGAGCGCAAGACCGGCGATATCATCCTGACGAGTTCCGTTGCCGGCATGATCCCGGTCGTCTGGGAACCGATCTACACCGCCTCGAAACATGCGGTCCAGGCATTCGTCCATACGCTGAGGCGGCAGGTGGCCAAGCATGGCTTGCGCGTCGGCGCCATCGCTCCCGGTCCCGTCGTCACCGCCCTTCTCAGCGATTGGCCGCAGGAGAAGCTGGATGAGGCGCTCGCCGCGGGCGGCCTGATGGAGGCGAACGAAGTGGCCGAGGCCGTGCTTTTCATGCTGACTCGCCCACGCAACATTACGATTCGCGATCTCGTTATCCTGCCGCAGAGCGCCGACATCTGACGAAAGCGCGATCGCCTTCAACAATCGCCGAGAGGAAACGGACATGATCTTCGACAGATTTCGCCTGAACGGACAGGTGGCGCTGGTGACCGGCGGCACGCGCGGCATCGGGCTTGCGATCGCCGAGGCGCTCGGCGAGGCGGGCGCCAAAGTCATCATGACGGGCCGAAGCCGCAATGCAGCGGCAGAAGACCGGCTCTCCAAGGCCGGCGTCGATTGCGATTTCATTGTTGCCGACCTGATGAAGGAAAGCGCTGCCGACGAACTCGTCGCTGAGACCCTTTCACGAACAGGACGGCTCGACATCCTTGTCAACAATGCCGGCATCGCCATTCATGGCGACAGCGGCGAGTTCTCCGATGCCATCTGGCGCGAGATCATGACCGTCAATGTCGACACCGTCTTCCGTGCCTGCCGGGCGGCACTCGCACCCATGCGGCGTCAGGGCGGCGGCGCCATCCTCAATATCGGCTCGATTTCGGGCATCGTTTCCAACATTCCGCAGAACCAGGTCGCCTATAACGCCTCCAAGGCGGCGGTCCACATGATGACGAAGAGCCTCGCCAGCGAGGTTGCCGCCGAGAATATCCGCGTCAACGCCATCGCCCCCGGCTATATTGAGACCGATCTGTCGCGTGGCGGCATCGACAATCCCGACTGGTTCCCGACCTGGCGCAGCATGACCCCGATGGGACGCGTCGGGCAGCCGGAGGAGGTGGCGGGTGCCGCATTGTTCCTCTGCTCCGCGGCGGCAAGTTATGTCACCGGCGAAGTGCTGGTTATCGACGGCGGCTATACGACGCGGTAAGACGCGGGCACCGGGTAGGGTAGGGCGTTCGCAGCCGCTTGATCGGGGGCGAGTGTCTCCCCTGCGATCCTGCCGATTGTCCTCTGCGCGCGATATTCTGAATGATTACGACACAGACGCCGACACTTAGCGGGTATCGGGGTGTTATCGGCTCACACTCGCGCATAGAGCACATGCTCACGCCAGGCAATCGAGCATCCACTGGACACCGAAGCGATCCGTGAACTTGCCATAATAGCTTCCCCATGGCTGGACGGCGAGTGGTGTCGTGATCTCTCCGCCCTCGGCCAGCCGTGCGAATAGGCTGTCGGTACTGTCGCGGTCGTCCATGATCAGCATGTGGGCGGAGCCTCGCATCGGCTCCGCATCATGATTGTCCGAGGCGAAGAACAGAACATCAGGTCCTTCGAAACGAGCGTGCATCACCTTGTCCCGCATGGCTTTGCTGGCAACGGGCATCCCGTCCATGCCGTGGCGCTTCAATTGCGTGATCCGGCCAAGCCCGCATTCGGCATAGAAGGCGAGCGCCTCTTCGCAACCTGTGGAAAAGAACAGATAGTTAGCAAGCTGCATGGCTTGGCTCCGTCAAGGCGCCGGACCGCGACGCCTTGGTGTCGCCGGCCCGGCATTGCAAGTCTGAGATTTCCGAGCGTACGCCGCGATCGTTACGAGGCGGCAACCGCACCCTGGATGGCACAGACGAGATCGGCATTGTTGTAGCTGCGGCCGGCGATACCCCAGGCCCCTTCAGGCGCGTAGACGATGTTCGACCATATATGTTCGCGCTTCAGCCGGCCTTCGGCGGCCTGTTCGATGACATCGGCCGCTTTTTCGAAGAAAGCCTGTTTTGCTTCAGCGCTCACCAGCGCGATCTCGGGCAGCTTGAGCTCGACGAAGGCTGCAGCGATCGGCTCTCCCGCCGCAAGCACATGCTCCTGCGGCAGCACATTGATCGTGCCGATAATATTGGCTGTCATGAAGTCATTGCCGGTCAAGCCGGCGGCATCGAGCACCGCGTCCGTCAATCCGGCAAAGGCTTGCGCCTGAGCCTGCTGCGAAAGTAGGCCTTCGGGCACGGTGAGTGTGATAGGCATCGTATATCTCCCTGTTTGAACCGTGACCGCTTATGATATATACCGATCACTCTTTATGAATACACATCGATCACTCTCTTAGCAAGGCATAAAGAGTGATCACTCCAAAAGGGACATAGATGCGATATAGTGCCGAACATAAGCAGGAGACCCGAACGCGCGTCATCGCGGCGGCTGGACAGGTTTTCAGAAAGGAAGGCTATGGCGGTGCTGGCATCGATGCATTGACCAAGGCCGCAGGGGTGACCAACGGTGCCTTCTACGGACACTTCAAGTCCAAGGGTGAAGCCTTTCGCACCGCCGTGCTGACGGGTCTGGAAGAGCTGCGGCAAGGAATTGCGGCGCTGAAGGCCAGGCAACCGAAAGACTGGCTGACGACATTCGTCGGCTACTATCTCGGCTTTAAAAGAACTTGCGATCTGGGCGAGAGCTGCGCTCTGCCGAGCCTCTCCCCCGACGTCATGCGCGCAGACGATGAAACACGAAGCGCCTATACGGCAGAACTCAAACGTCTCATCGAGGAAGTTGCGGTCGGCTTGCCGGAGGGTGAGATACCAGGTCAATCCGAAACACGCCGGGAAGATCAGGCGATCTTGCTACTCGCCATGCTCAGTGGCGGTGTAACCCTCGCCCGCGCTGCTTCCGACCCGGCGCTGTCCAAACGCATTGCAGATGTCATCGCGCAGGCGGCATTGACGGCGATAGAACCTGGAAACTGATCCACTCGCTTGATGACATTGCCTTGCTCAGGACGGGGCAGTGCCGGGATCGCCCTTCCGCGCAATGCCCCTATCAGTCTCTGGAGCGCCAGTTCGGTCCCGGGATGGTGATTTCGAACTCGGTGCCGGCGCCGGTCGTCTGCAGCAGGCGGATCGTCCCGCCATGCGAGCTCAGCATGGCGCGGACGATACCGAGGCCCATGCCGGTGCCGCCCTGTTCGCGGCGGGTGGAGAAGAACGGCTGAAAGATGCGTTGGCGATTTGCCTCGGAAATACCGCTGCCGTCGTCACGAACAAGGATGACGGCTGTTCGGGCGTCGGTCGACACTCTGAGTTCCAACAGTGTGGCGCCGTGCTGAAGAGCGTTTTCGGCAAGGTTGGCAAAGACGATGGCGGCTGCTTCCTGAGGAAGAGCAAGAGATATTTCCGTATCGCCTGAGCCGGAAATATCCAGGGTGGGAAATTGCACGCGCAGTGAGGATATGATGTCGGTGACACTGCTTCTGCCCTCGGCGACAAGGGTTTCCGCCTGCGCAAGTTCCCTCAGCCGCTGCAGCAACGCATCGAGCCGGACTGCGTCGGCGACGATGTTATCGAGAAAGTGCAAACGCTGCGCCTTCGTCATCGGCCTTTCCGCATCATCGTCGCGTAAAAGTTCGGCGGCACCGCGGATGGCCGTCAGCGGCGATTTCAGTTCGTGGGAGACATGGGCGGCAAAGGAGCTGATATATTCGGTGCGATCGACCAGTTTTCCGGCGAGATCGAGGAAGCTTTGCGACAGCAAAGCGATCTCGCATGTTCCGTAGCTTTCAAGCGGTCGGATCGCCGCCTTGCCGCCACGGGCGATCTCGTCCGCGCGGGCAATCAAGGCGTCGATAGGGCCGGTGATGGTGCGCGTCAGCACATAGGCAACGCCGAGCGTCAGCATGAAGACGACGGCGAGGGCGCCGATTTCCGCAGGTGCCATCCGGTTCGAACTCGTCTCCACGGTGCGAAACCAGATGACGATGAGGATCGGCAGCGCCATGACCGCAAGAAGCACGACATAGACGATCAGCGCCAGCGTCGGCCGCCATTTTGTCTTGACCTTGGGCGCCAGCATCAGGCCTTCCTCCCGATTTCACTGCCGAGTTTGAAGCCGATGCCGTGAACCGTTGCAATGACCCCCTGGCCGCCGGCCGCCAGGAACTTGGCCCGGATGTTGCGGATATGGCTGTCGATCGTCCGGTCAGCGACATAGGTACCGGCGCCATAGGCCGCTTCCATCAATTGTTCGCGACTGAAAACCATATCGGGGCGTGACAGCAAAGCATCCAGAATTGCGAATTCGAGCGCCGTCATTGCGATCTCACCATCGCAGAAGGTGACTGTCCTGCCGCGACGATCCAGGCTGAGCGCGCCAGCAACAAGTGTGGCGTGGCGTCTCTCAGGTCCTGCCCCATTGCTGCTGCGCTTCAAAATTGCCTTGACCCTAGCCACGAGTTCTCGCGGGCTGAAAGGTTTGGTGACATAATCGTCTCCGCCAATTTCGAGACCCAGTACCCTGTCGATCTCCTCGTCACGCGCCGAAAGAAACAGGATCGGCAATCCCGACGTCTTGCGGATCTGGCGGCAGACCTCCAGGCCATCCATATCTGGCATGCCGATATCGAGAATGATGAGATCGATGTTGCCTCGGCGGAAGGCCGCCATCGCTTCGGTGCCGTTGCGGGCGGCCATCGATGCCAGGCCGGCGCGCTCAAGCGCAAAGCAAATCACGTCGCGGATGTGAGGTTCGTCATCGACGACGAGAATTCGGGGCGCCATCCACCAGTCCTGCGTTGTTTTTCGTACCTGTTGTCATCGTTCTCTTTCTATCTTGCAATGGCAGCAGGAGATAGAAGATGGGTCTCCAGCCGCGCCGCCCGGAAGGTCCAGTTCCGCCAGTCACGCGGGCGCCGTTCGAAATCCCTGCCGAGGTAGTACCGAAATGCCAGCGCTTGATTCCGCTTGTCGACCAGGTAGCCCGGCAACATCTGGAGATAGAGATCGAGCGCCGGAATGACGGAAGGACCGAGCGAGGAGAGATAATCGAGGTCGAGCGGTGGGCCTTCCTGGCTGATTTCCTCGCTATGGACGACATTGAAACGGGCGATCACAGCCGGGAAATCGATGAAGGCGCTGATATAGAGCACCGCAATCAGGGAGGCGAGGTTGGCGGCGATCAGCCACTCGTTGGATCGGTTGAGCAGAATGCGCAGCAGGATCAAGACAAGGCCGATAGCGACGAGTCCCATCCAGAGACCGGCAGCGACACGCAATTCCGTCAACGAATAGACCTCGACGTAAAGCCCGAGCCGCAGCATGGACGACAGGCAGAGAAGGATGTTCTGGCCGATCCAGGCGTGAACGAGGCCGCGGATGAGCGAACTATGATCACCGGGGCCACCGCGCCGCATGGCAACGAGGACGAAACCGGCGGCCAGAAGTGCCGTCGCAATCAGCGGATAGGCGCCGCGATGAGCATATTCAGCATGGCTCATGTGATCGGGCAGATCTGCGCCGCCCCAGAGATAGACGAGATCGAGAAGCGTCTGCACGGCAAAGAGCGCGTTGAACAGGATCAGCGACCGCAACAGCGAGGCATGGCCGAGCGGCGTATTTCTGGTGGGCACGATCATGAAGGGCCTGCCGGCTTGCGACCTCGCAGCGCGACGCTTCAGGTGCGGCCGCAACATTGCCCAGACCACGATGGCGATCATCATCCAGAAGCCGATCCGCCAAAGATCGAAAAGTCGCAGCAGAACCTCAAAACGGATGCTGCGCAGCGCGCTCTCGATCAGCGGATTTGCGGCAGCGAAGAGAAGCACGAAGACCAATGCGAGTATGAGCGGCATGATCCAGAGGCCGACGCCCCGGCGAAGCTCGACGAGGGAGGAACGTTTGGCCGGTGTCGCAAGATATTTTCTGATATCCGCGGCAAGCCGCACGGGAATGACGAGAGCGAAACGGAAAAATACCACGGGCAGGCCCGTCAGGCGACGGGGCATAAGCCTTCCACTGACGAGAGCAATCGACATCAGGGCCACGAGGCAAAGGGCAAAGCCGATCGGTGAAGGCGCTTCCAGCAGGGGAGCTGAAGCCAAGACCGAAAAGCCGAGCAGCAGAGCTACCATCAAAGGCGATGGACTTTTCGTGGCCGAGAGCAGAATGCCGACGCAGACAGCGAGCGCAAAAAGGAAAAGATTTATCCCGGGCTGCTGGCCGAAGATCAGAAAATCCGCAAGAGCCACGAGCCCAAGCAGCGCGGCAATTCGGCCGCTGCCGCGCCTGAGAGGGATTGGTGGCGTCAATGTCTCGGTTGCGTCCATAGTTGCTCCTCTAAATGGCGCTTTTCGATCACGATGAGCATGATCATTGAAACCTTCTCGGCACCCTGAGGCCCGCCTGTCTCCGTCAGCCACCATCCGTCATTGCGGAGGCGATCCGGCAAAGCGGGCGGAGTGAAGCGGGGCGGGATGTCATTCTTGCTCATGGCCGAAGGATGCCGCGCCGGATTGCAGATTCTGTGCAGAGAGTGAGCAGCAATTCAGGAAAATCGCCCTGACCTATGAAGGTCACGCAGCGGCCTCTTCAAAGCATATTGAATGTGAAGATGGCTTGGGAATTTACGATTGCCGCGGAAGGCTCTTCCCCTTCGCACGGGACGGCGCCGCCGTCCTGTTTCCCGCGATCGGGATCGACGCAATCAACCTGGCGAGAGCCGCCTGGGATCGAGTTCCCGTTTTGCCAAAGCATCGGCTAGTGTGTGTTTTTGCCGTGTTGGACGAAATTCCAAGAACCTCGGCAATCTCGGGCAAATTCATTCCGCTGCCGATCAGTGCAGCGACCCGCGTTTCGGCTTCGGTCAGGCCAAAGATGTGTTGCAGTTGTTGCGCTTGCCGGCGCGTCTTTGCTTCTGGATCGACGATTTGAATGAGGACGCGCGCTCCGCTGTCAACCGCATCCCAGATGGAAACCGCTGTCGCTGCAAGCGGCGTGATCATCACCAAATAAGGTGGCAAACCCGATGGCCGAGAGATCGACAAAGCTCCTCCGAACGGCGTGTCCTCGCCATCGGCTATCAGCAACGCCTGGCGAATGGCGTTCACTAGCCGGGTGGATGTCTCTGGAATATGGGCAGCAAGCGAGGGCCTCTCGGATCGGCTGAGGAAAATGCCGTCGGCCTGCTTGAGCAGTGCTTCGGCCGCCGCATTCAACAGAAGGACTGCACCGCGACTATCGATCAGCACGGCCGCGTCAGCCATTGCATCGATCAGCCGTTGCGGCAATTCGGGTGCACGGGCGATCTGGTTTACCTGAAAGGAAAGATCGATTGCCCGCGCCATATGCGGACTCAGCAGCTTCAGCCGTGCCGCCGCTTCGACGGCGTGTTCGTCTTGCTGACGAGACAGGAAAAGAGCGACACCGCCGATACCTCCACGCTCGTGCAGGCTGGCATGCGGCAGGAAGAGCTGATTGAAGATGTGCTGAGGCGCGCAGATATCGGCATAAAACGCCGAATGCCGGACGGCCTCTGCATCGATCAACGTATTGCCGACTGCAATCTCACCCGGCTTTACCTTCTCGAATGCGCGGGCATAGGGGTTTCCCGTATAATGCTGAAGATAGAGCGCATTCAAATCTTCACGCATGCGGCCGGGGATCAAAAAGCTGCCGCGACCATCGGGCGCCTGGTAGACAATATTTCCGGCGATGGCGCCGACGTAGTCAACGATCGAGCAGAGGGTATCCGGCCATAATTCTGAACGGACCGCAGCCTGATAGACAGCATCAATGATATCGACATGATCCATACTAGCGCCGCTCGTTTTCACGATGATGGTTCCGCCAATTGCAACGATCGCACCATTTCGATTACTGCATAAATGTCTAAGGAGAGGCAAGAACAGCGAGCGTCGCCCGATCGGGTGATATCTTGCGCAGTCTCGTTCACTGAAGGACCTGCCGGGCATTTATGGCAAGATCGTTGAAGAGCGAGAGAGGGGGCCTCATCGGCACATCCGTCCAGGCAACGAGGTGAAGGACCTTTTATCTGAACCTTGGCGCGCGCTTGGCATTGTGAAGCAATTCGGAGGCGGTCGCGAACGGCCCGAAAAGCTTGAGCAGCAGCGATTGTTCCTCGGTATCTATGCGGTGACGCGCGCAGAACTCCGTCACGGACCAGACTTTCGTCAGATCGTCTGTTTCGATTTGCCTGGGTTCGATGTGTTCGGTCAACGGCGTGTCCTCCGAACATGAAGACTACGCCACCCCGGCATTTATAAGAACTAGCTAAAAAGTATTATACCCGCTTTTCAGACCTTCAACCGCACATGATTGAACCCCGCCGGCACCGCGCGTCAAAACAAGCGGACATATGAAGACGCCCGCCGATTGCGCGGCGGGCGTTGTGTCTCACTGATTTACTGCTGCTGATCAAGCAAGATGAGCGTCGGTGCCCGTGATGTTGAGCGTCAGAACGCCAGCATCCGTGTGGCCTTCGCCATCGGAGATCTTGTAGTACTGGACGGTTTCCGTGACGTTCTGGCCGGCAGCCAGGTCTTCCGTCAGCGTGTAGGTGAATTCGCCATTCGGCTTGACGTGGAAGACGCCATGGTCGCCGACGATGTCGGTAACAGCGTCGAGGCCGCTCTTGGCGCTGACGTTCGTGCCGTCGAACTGACGAAGGAAGAGCTTGCCGTTGTCGCCGGCAATGTCGTTGTCCAGAACGTTGCCGCCGATGGCGTCGCCTTCGTTGAAGCTGTAGTGGTCGTCGACCGCGATCGGCTTTACCTGGGTTACGCCCTGGATGTTCAGGGTGAACAGGCCGACATCGGTATGACCGCTGCCGTCGGAGATCTTGTAGGAAACCTTCTCCTGGTACGATTCACCGTTGGCGAAGCCGATCTTGGCAGCGTCGCTCAGGACATAGGTGTAGCTGCCATCGGGCTTGACGAAGAAAGTGCCGTAGTCGCCCTGGATCTCGGTGACCTGGCTGTTGCCGGCCTTGGCGCCAACGCTCGCGCCATCGAAGGCGCGCAGGAACAGGTGGCCGTTGTCGGATGAATCGTTGGAAAGCAGATTTCCAGAAATAACGTCGGTTTCTTTAAATGTTGCACTATCATCAGTTGCATGTATCGGCGAAGCCATAGCTCTCTCCTAAAATTGTTTATTGGCGGGTCAATTTCGACCTCAGCGAGCGGCTCCTTTAACAACCTATTAATACTACAAGTCAATGGTCTATTTAACAGAAGGTTAATTTCGATGCCAATCTCCGCGTTGCTTCCATTCCGGCGGAATAATGTCACTTTCAAGCCAAATTGAAGAAAATTCGGCGAAAACTATACCCGGATAACTTGAATAAAATGGCGCTGAGTATATCTGAAGGCGATTGGCGATGCCCGCGCCATGCCATCCGGGCCATCCGTTGCAATTGTGCCCGCCGATACCTATGTTGCGGGAATACCCGATCAAGCGGAAATCTAAGCTGTTGCTGGCTCATGATTGAAGCGCTTGTACATCCGTGCGCGCCGTTATGGCTGCGTGACGGGCAACCCCACAAACAATCGATGACGCCGGCCGAGATCGGCAAAGGATTTCTTTTTGAACCACATAAATACAGCCACCGCGGTTGCGGTGGCGAAACCGCGTGAGGATGACGAGGCTGTCCGCCGCATTGCTGGAAGCTGGAAGCCGTTTCCCTGCCTTCTCACCCGCCGCGAATTGCGGGCTCTGATCGCCGAGCAGCTTGGCTGAGCCTGCGATCGTCGCACCACCCAAACAAGGAGAACTTGAAATGCAGGTACTCGTCAGAGACAATAATGTCGATCAAGCGCTCAGGGTCTTGAAAAAGAAAATGCAGCGCGAAGGACTGTTCCGTGAAATGAAGGAACGGCGCGCCTATGAAAAGCCGTCCGAACGGCGTGTCAGAGAAAAGGCGCAGGCGATCAGTCGGCATCGCAAGGCCGCACGCAAGAAGATGCAGCGTGAAGGCCTGCTCGCCGGATCCAAGCGGGTGGCGACCACCCGTTAGCAGCCATTCCCAACTAGCCCCGAGCTTCGGCTGCTACATTCCGTGAAAGGACAGACAATGGACGAACTCAATAGCCTCACCGTTTCCGAAGAACGCCTCGAGGATTGCCGCGATGTCGTGGAGCCGGATCTGCAGGATCTGATCCAACGCGCTCTGACATCGGGTTTTTCCCGGGAAGAAGTTCTCATCGCCGTCAGTGAACTGGTCGCCGAAGACTTCGCAATGGTCATGAAAACCCCAAGCGTCCATTGATCGACTGCGTGGTTGGGACAGCCCAGGCACGATCATCAGCTATATCAAGATGGCGGCCGCCGCGGTCTCGAACAGAGACCTGATATGGGCGACAGTGCCGAGGTCAAGCTCTAACGCATGGAAGCACTCAACGAAGATCGGAGGCACGTCTCTGGCCGACAAACATCAAGCCTGATTGGCTGATGCCTTGACGAAATCGATGAACGCCCGGAGCGGCGCAGGCACCAGACGCCGTCCGGGATAATAGAGGAATGGCCCGGAGAAGCGCTGCCACCACGGTTCGAGGATGGGCTCGAGCGCACCGCTGTCGAAATGCGGGCGCAGCCAGTCCTCGAAGAGGCAGACGATCCCTGTTCCTGATATCGCTGCATCGACGGCCAGGTCGGTCGCTCCGCCGACCCGCACGATCAGCGGCCCCGTTGGATCGACCCGCACGATCTCACCATCACGCTCGAATTCCCACGGCGCCGTCATCGCACCGCTATCGAAACGGCCCAATATGCAGGCATGGCCGAGCAGCTCGCTCGGGTGTTGCAGCCGGCCGCGGCGATCCAGGTAGTCGGGGGAGGCGGCGATGGCAAAGCGCTGGACGCGTGGCCCGATCGGTATTGCGATCATATCCTGCTCCAACCGCTCGTCATAGCGGATGCCGGCGTCGCAGCCGGCCGCGAGCACGTCGACAAAACTCTCGTCGGTTACCACTTCCAGCCGAATATCGGGATAGGCGGCGAGGAACGCTGGGACGATGGCGGGCAGCACCAGCCGCGCCGCGCTGACCGGCACATTAAGGCGCAATGCACCCGCCGGCCTGTCGCGAAAACCGTTGACGACGTCGAGGGCAGACTCTACCTCGCTCAAAGCAGGACCGAGCCGCTCCAGCAGGCCCTTGCCCGCTTCAGTCGGGACGACACTGCGTGTCGTGCGGTTGAGCAGCCTGACGCCGAGTTGGGCCTCCAGGCGACGCACTGCTTCGCTGAGGAAAGAGGCGCTGCTGCCGCTTACGCGCGCCCCTTCACGAAAACCCTCGGCGCGCGCCACGGCAACAAAGGCATTGAGAT
>Ga0102591_1002430_pt1 | contig 20318 bp, 31 predicted proteins | sample AraplaCol_mCL_r2_2_FD_76860 | JGI IMG/M metagenome (GOLD analysis project Ga0102591, IMG submission 76860) | Arabidopsis root microbial communities from North Carolina, USA - plate scrape MF_Col_mCL_r2 (SPADES assembly) (version 2) | ecosystem: Host-associated > Plants > Roots > Endosphere... | reverse complement strand
ATCCCGCAGGAAACGTCGAAGACCCGCGACATCACCGGTGGTCTTCCGCGCGTCGCCGATCTGTTCGAAGCCCGCAAGCCGAAGGAACCGGCGATCCTCGCGGAGCGCTCGGGTATCGTCAGCTTCGGCAAGGACACCAAGGGCAAGCAGCGTCTCATCATCAAGGACGTGGACGGCAACGAGCACGAGGAGCTGATTCCCAAGTGGCGTCAGGTCATCGTCTTCGAAGGCGAGCACGTGGAGAAGGGCGAGACCGTCGTCGACGGCGAGCCGAATCCGCATGACATCCTGCGCCTGCTGGGTGTCGAGCCGCTGGCCTCGTACCTGGTCAAGGAAATCCAGGACGTCTACCGCCTGCAGGGCGTGAAGATCAACGACAAGCACATCGAAGCGATCATTCGCCAGATGCTCCGCAAGGTCGAGATCACCGAGGCGGGGGACAGCACGTACCTGCGCGGCGAGCAGGTCGAGCGCGTCCGGATCAACGAGGAGAACGACCGGGCCGAAGCCCGGGGCGAGCGTCGCGCCCAGTTCGAGTCGGTCCTGCTCGGCATCACCAAGGCATCGCTGGCCACCGAGTCGTTCATTTCGGCGGCTTCGTTCCAGGAAACCACCCGCGTCCTCACCGAGGCGGCGGTTCGTGGCACCCGCGATACGTTGCGTGGCCTGAAGGAAAATGTTATTGTTGGGCGGCTAATCCCTGCGGGTACGGGTCTGGCTTACCACGCTGCGCGTCGTAACCGGGGCGGTCTGACGGCTTCGGAACTCGAAACCCTCTCGGGTTCGGCGCCGGTCGTCACGTTCGAAGAGGCACCCGCCGGGTCCAACGATAGCGCCGAGTAACGCCCGTACCCGGGTTTTACTCGTACATACGAAATGAGGCGCACGGATGCGCCTCGTGTTCGGATTCAGGGACGATGGGCGTTGGCTCGCACCGCGGGCGGCGCACGTTAACAACAGCTTCTCTGGCGGGCCGATCATTCGGTCTGCCTTTATGTTTCTCAGGAATAGCTTCGCATGACGACAGTCAACCAGTTGGTGCGCAAATCCCGCAGCCCGAAGGCCTACAAGAGCGCTTCGCCGGCACTGCAGAGCAGCCCGCAGCGTCGCGGCGTCTGCACGCGCGTTTACACGACCACCCCGAAGAAGCCGAACTCGGCGCTGCGTAAGGTTGCCAAGGTGCGCCTCACCAACGGTTTCGAAGTCATCAGCTACATCGGTGGCGAAGGTCACAACCTCCAGGAGCACTCGGTGGTCCTGATCCGTGGCGGTCGCGTCAAGGATCTCCCGGGTGTGCGTTACCACACGGTTCGCGGCAGTCTCGACTGCGCCGGCGTGACCAAGCGTCGCAAGTCGCGCTCGAAGTACGGCGCCAAGCGCCCGAAGAGCTGAGTAAAGGACAAGAATTATGTCGCGTAAAGGTTCCCATCCCGCCCGTGTGGTCCTCCCGGACCCGAAGCACGGAAGCCAGCTGATTGCCCGCTTCATCAACATGGTGATGAAGTCCGGCAAGAAGTCCGTCGCCGAATCCATCGTGTACGGCGCTCTCGAAGAAATCGGCAAGAAGCACGCTGAAGCCGTGCAGCTCGTCGAGAAGGCCCTGGGCAACATCGCCCCGGCCGTCGAGGTGAAGTCGCGTCGCGTTGGCGGTGCCACGTACCAGGTGCCGGTCGAAGTCCGTCCGGGCCGTCGTATGGCTCTCGCCATGCGTTGGGTGATCGACGCGGCGCGCAAGCGCGGCGAGACGTCCATGCCGCGCAAGCTGGCCGCCGAACTGCTCGAAGCCTCGGAATCCCGTGGCGGCGCCGTCAAGAAGCGCGAAGAAACGCATCGCATGGCAGAGGCCAACAAGGCCTTCTCGCATTACCGCTGGTAATCACTACAGCTTCAGATTGAGGAAAGACCGTGGCACGCACCACTCCCATCGAGCGCTACCGCAACTTCGGCATCATGGCTCACATCGATGCCGGCAAGACCACGACCACGGAGCGCATCCTGTTCTACACCGGTGTCAGTCATAAGATTGGCGAGGTGCATGACGGTGCGGCGACGATGGACTGGATGGAGCAGGAGCAGGAGCGCGGCATCACCATCACTTCCGCTGCCACCACGGCATTCTGGAAGGGCATGGACCGTTCGCTGCCCGAGCACCGCTTCAACATCATCGATACCCCGGGACACGTCGACTTCACCATCGAAGTGGAGCGTTCGCTCCGCGTGCTCGACGGTGCCGTCTTCGTGCTCTGCGCCGTGGGTGGCGTGCAGCCGCAGTCGGAAACCGTGTGGCGTCAGGCCAACCGGTACAAGGTTCCGCGCCTCGCGTTCGTCAACAAGATGGACCGCACGGGTGCGAACTTCTACAAGGTCGTCGACCAGCTGAAGTCGCGCCTCGCCGCCAACCCGGTGCCGATGCAGGTGCCGATCGGTGCCGAAGACAACTTCGAAGGCGTCGTCGATCTCCTCAAGATGAAGGCCATCAAGTGGGACATGGAGTCCCAGGGCATGAAGTTCGAATACGTCGATATCCCGGCGGAACTCCAGGCCAAGGCCGAAGAAGATCGTACGGCCATGATCGAAGCCGCGGCGGAAGCCACGGAAGAGATGATGGACAAGTACCTCGGCGGCGAAGAGCTGACGGAGGCCGAGATCATCGAAGGCCTGCGTCTGCGCACGCTGAAGAGCGAGATCATTCCGGTCTTCTGCGGTACCGCGTTCAAGAACAAGGGCGTCCAGGCGATGCTCGACGCCGTGGTCAACCTGCTGCCGTCGCCGATCGACCGTCCGCCGGTCGAGGGTGTCAACGAAGACGAGCAGCCGGATACCCGTCCGGCGAAGGACGACGCTCCGTTCTCGGCGCTCGCGTTCAAGATCATGACCGATCCGTTCGTCGGCGCGCTGACGTTCTTCCGTGTCTACTCGGGCACGCTGAACGCCGGTGACCAGGTGTACAACCCGGTCAAGTCGAAGAAGGAGCGCATCGGCCGCATCCTGCAGATGCACGCCAACGAGCGTCACGAGCTGAAGGAAGTCCGTGCTGGCGACATCGCCGCCGCGGTCGGCCTGAAGGACGTCACGACCGGCGACACGCTGTGCGCGCAGGATCACATCATCACCCTGGAGCGCATGTCGTTCCCGGAGCCGGTGATTTCGATGGCGGTCGAGCCGAAGACCAAGTCGGACCAGGAAAAGATGGGTATCGCCCTCGGCCGTCTGGCCGCGGAAGATCCGTCGTTCCGCGTCCGCACGGACGAAGAGTCGGGTCAGACGATCATCTCGGGCATGGGCGAGCTTCACCTGGACATCCTGGTGGACCGCATGCGCCGCGAGTTCAACGTCGAAGCCAACGTGGGCAAGCCGCAGGTGGCTTACCGCGAGACGATTCAGGCCTCGGACGTCAAGTCGGACTACAAGCACGCCAAGCAGTCGGGTGGTAAGGGTCAGTACGGTCACGTCGTGATCGAACTGTCGCCGATCACGGACGCCGATCGTGCGGACGAGAAGCTCGCCGCCGGCATCAAGGACGACTTCCTGTTCATCAACGACATCACGGGCGGTGTGATTCCGAAGGAATTCATCCCGTCGGTCGAGAAGGGCCTGCGCGAGACGATCACCTCGGGTCCGCTGGCTGGCTTCCCGGTCGTGAACACGAAGGTCAAGCTCGTCTTCGGTTCGTACCACGACGTCGACTCGTCCGAAATGGCGTTCAAGCTCGCCGCTTCGATGGCGTTCAAGCAGGGCTTCGCGAAGGCGCAGCCGGTTCTGCTCGAGCCGATCATGAAGGTCGAGGTCGTGACGCCGGAAGACTACGTCGGTGACGTGATGGGCGATATCTCGCGTCGTCGCGGCATGCTGACCGGTCAGGAAGAAACGCCGTCGGGTAAGACCGTCAACGCGATGATTCCGCTGGGTGAGATGTTCGGCTACGCCACGTCGCTGCGTTCGCAGACCCAGGGTCGCGCAACGTTCACGATGGAGTTCGACCACTACGAGCCGGCGCCGAAGAATATCGCCGACGAGGTCATGAAGAAGTCCTGATAAGGGCTTCTTCTCTCAAAACATACAACGTTCTTTTAGAGGTTTAGAGTCATGGCAAAGGGTAAGTTCGAGCGCAAGAAGCCGCACGTCAACGTCGGCACCATCGGTCACGTCGATCACGGCAAGACCACGCTGACCGCCGCGCTGACGAAGATCGGCGCCGAGCGTTTCGGTGGCGAATTCAAGGATTACGGTTCGATCGACGCCGCGCCGGAAGAGAAGGCACGCGGCATCACGATCTCGACGGCTCACGTCGAATACGAATCGCCGACGCGTCACTACGGTCACGTCGATTGCCCGGGACATGCTGACTACGTCAAGAACATGATCACGGGTGCGGCGCAGATGGACGGCGCGATCCTGGTGTGCTCGGCCGCTGACGGCCCGATGCCGCAGACTCGCGAGCACATCCTGCTGTCGCGTCAGGTCGGCGTGCCGTACATCGTGGTCTTCCTGAACAAGGCGGACATGGTGGACGACGCCGAGCTGCTCGAGCTGGTCGAGATGGAAGTGCGCGAGCTGCTGTCGAAGTACGAGTTCCCGGGCGACGACACCCCGATCATCGCGGGTTCGGCGCGTCTGGCGCTGGACGGCGACCAGTCGGACATCGGCGTGCCGGCGATCATCAAGCTGGTCGACGCGCTCGACAGCTGGATCCCGGAGCCGGAGCGCGACATCGACAAGCCGTTCCTGCTGCCGGTGGAAGACGTGTTCTCGATCTCGGGTCGCGGCACGGTGCTGACCGGTCGCGTCGAGCGCGGCATCATCAAGGTGGGCGACCCGGCGGAAGTCGTGGGCCTGAAGGACACCCAGACCACGACGGTCACGGGCGTGGAGATGTTCCGCAAGCTGCTGGATCAGGGTCAGGCCGGTGACAACGTCGGCGTGCTGGTCCGCGGTCTGAAGCGCGAAGACGTCGAGCGCGGCCAGGTGCTGTCGAAGCCGGGTACGGTGACGCCGCACACGGAGTTCGAGGGTGAGGTGTACATCCTGTCGAAGGACGAGGGTGGCCGTCACACGCCGTTCTTCAGCAACTACCGTCCTCAGTTCTACTTCCGCACGACGGACGTCACGGGCTCGATCAAGCTGCCGGAAGGCACCGAGATGGTGATGCCGGGCGACAACGTGAAGATCGCGGTGACCCTGGGCTTCCCGATCGCCATGGACGAAGGCCTGCGTTTCGCGATCCGCGAAGGCGGCCGCACCGTCGGCGCCGGCGTGGTCTCGAAGATCACCAAGTAAGACGGATCGCAGGGCAGGGTGACCTGCCCCGCATCGAAAAACGGAGGCGAAAGCCTCCGTTTTTTTATGTCCGTCGTTTTAGGGCTTCCCATGCCCCGAAGGATAGGGTATAGTCGTCGGGCTATATCTCCCGCACGCCTCACGCAGGCGGACGGACCACGCGAAATGAGGTGCACGGAATGTGCTTCGAGTTCGCAGGCATGGACGCCGAATAGAGTGCCAACCTGGCCACGGGGCGCGAGCTCTGTTGACCCATGTCGTTGCGTATTCTATACTTTTCTGTCTGGGCGGGCCGTTTATGCGGCCTGCCCGACTTTTTCGGGTCGTTCGGGTGGCTTTCTGGCCACTGCGGAGCGGCCCGTTGCGGTACCCGTAGTTTGTAGTTTTGGGTTGTGCGGGGTGGCGAGAAGCCCCTCCGAATCACAAGAACGTTCTTTCGATAACAGGACACGGTTTTATGGCGAACCAAAAGATTCGCATCCGGCTCAAGGCGTTCGATCATCGTCTGATCGACCGTTCGGCCAGCGAAATCGTCGAGACGGCCAAGCGCACCGGCGCTACGGTCCTCGGCCCCATCCCGCTGCCGACCAAGATTGAGCGCTACACCATTCTGGTGTCGCCGCACGTCGACAAAGATGCCCGCGACCAGTACGAGACTCGTACTCACAAGCGCGTTCTGGACATCATCGACCCCAACGACAAAACCGTGGACGCGCTCATGAAGCTCGATCTCGCGGCTGGCGTTGACGTCCAGATCAAGCTCGGCTGAGCGGAACAAAGGATACGAAGATGAGTATCGGACTGGTTGGCCGCAAGTGCGGCATGAGCCGGCTCTTCACCGAAGACGGCCGCTCGATTCCGGTGACGCTGATTGAAGCGACCCCGAATCGTGTGACGCAGGTGAAGACCGAAGAAAACGACGGCTACAGCGCCGTGCAGGTCACGACGGGCGCGAAGCGCGCCTCGCTCCTGACGGCTCCGCTGAAGGGCCATTACGCCAACGCCAAGGTTGAGCCGGGTCGTGGCCTGTGGGAATTCCGCGTGTCCGCGGAAGACGCGGGCAAGTACGCGATCGGCACCGAGATCAAGGCGGACGACGTGTTCACCGTCGGTCAGACGGTCGACGTCGCCGGCGTGTCGAAGGGTAAGGGTTTCCAGGGCACCATCAAGCGTCACCACTTCAAGATGGGCGACGCCACGCACGGTAACTCGCTGTCGCATCGCGCCCCGGGCTCGATCGGTCAGCGCCAGACGCCGGGCCGCGTGTTCCCTGGTAAGAAGATGTCGGGCCACATGGGTGCGGTCAACCGCACGCAGCAGGGTCTCGAAGTTGTCAAGGTCGACGCCGAGCGCCACCTGATCGCGGTCAAGGGCGCAGTCCCGGGCGCGCCGGGCGGTGACGTCGTGATTCGTCCGACGACCAAGGGCTGAGGAGAGACGCCATGGAACTCAACGTTATTGGCGCCAAGGCGCTCACCGTGTCGGACGAAGTGTTCGGCGGCGAGTACAAGAAGGCCCTCGTCCACCAGGTCGTCACCGCCTATCAGGCGGCTGGCCGTGCCGGTACGAAGGCTCAGCTGTCTCGCGGTCAGATGTCCGGTACGACCAAGAAGTTCAAGAAGCAGAAGGGCGGCGGCGCTCGTCACGGCGATTACCGCGCTCCGATCTTCGTCGGTGGTGGTGTGACGTTCGCAGCGAAGCCGCGCAGCTTCGAGCAGAAGGTCAACCGTAAGGCTTACCGCGTCGCGATCCGTTCGATCGTCGCCGAGCTGAACCGTCAGGATCGCCTGAAGATCGTCTCCGAGCTGTCGATGGAAGCCCCGAGCACCAAGGGCATGATCGCCAAGCTCGCCGAGCTCGAAGTCAAGGGTCGCGTGCTGCTGGTGTCGGAAGACGCCACCGAAGCGCTGTACCTGTCCGCTCGCAACATTCCGTACATCCACGTCGTCGACGTGCTGGCCCTGAATCCGGTCAGCCTGGTCGGCAGCGACTACGTCGTCATGACGGTGGACGCGGTCAAGAAGGTCGAGGAGTGGCTCGCATGAGCACCGAACGCACGCTCAACACGCTTCGCGCGCCGCACATCTCCGAGAAGTCGGCTCGCCTTGCTGAGAACAACCAGTACGTTTTCGTCGTGGCGCCTGAGGCGACCAAGGCCGATGTCCGCGCAGCGGTCGAGCACCTCTTCGACGTCAAGGTCGAGGAAGTGAACGTCGTGAATACGAAGGGCAAGGTCAAGTCGTTCCGCAATCGTGCTGGCAACCGCCAGGGCAAGCGTAAGGCCTACGTGCGCCTCGCCGACGGTCACACGATCGACGTGTCGGCCAAGGCCTGAGCCAGGAGTTGAATTGAGATGGCACTGATCACTCACAAGCCGACCTCCCCGGGACGCCGCGACGCAGTCAGCGTGCGGACCGAAGGTCTGCACAAGGGCGCACCTTACGCGCCCCTGACCGAATCGCAGTCGAAGACCGGCGGTCGTAACCACTATGGTCGCATCACGACGCGTCATCGCGGCGGCGGTCACAAGCAGGCTTACCGCATCATCGATTTCAAGCGTGACAAGGAAGGCATCGCCGCCGTTGTCGAGCGTCTTGAGTACGATCCGAACCGCACCGCGCACATCGCGCTGCTGTGCTACGCCGACGGCGAGCGCCGCTACATCATCGCGCCGAAGGGCGTGGCGGTGGGCGACCGTCTCGTGTCGGGTTCCGACTCGCCGATCAAGCCGGGCAACTGCCTGCCGCTTCGTTCGATCCCGGTCGGTTCCACGATCCACTGCATCGAAATGAAGCCGGGCAAGGGTGCGCAGATCGCGCGTTCCGCCGGTGCGTCGGTCCAGCTGGTCGCTCGCGAGCAGGGCTATGCCACGCTGCGTCTCCGCTCCGGCGAAATGCGTCGCGTGCCGGTCGAGTGCCGCGCCACCATCGGCGAAGTCGGTAACTCGGAACACAGCCTGCGCAAGCTCGGCAAGGCCGGTAAGAAGCGTTGGGCGGGTATCCGTCCGACCGTCCGCGGCGTGGTGATGAACCCGGTCGACCATCCGCATGGCGGTGGTGAAGGCAAGACCTCTGGCGGCCGTCACCCGGTCAGCCCGTGGGGTACGCCGACCAAGGGTTACAAGACGCGCAACAACAAGCGCACCCAGCAGTTCATCGTGCGTCGTCGCAAGTAATAGGAAACGATCATGCCGCGCTCTCTAAAGAAAGGTCCGTTCGTTGACCTGCACCTCGTAAAGAAGGTGGAAGCCGCCGTTTCCGCCAATAACAAGCGTCCGATCAAGACCTGGTCGCGTCGTTCGATGATTCTGCCGGAGATGGTCGGTCTGACCATCGCCATCCACAACGGCCGCCAGCACGTGCCGGTGTTGATCAACGAGAACATGGTCGGGCACAAGCTCGGCGAGTTCGCGGTGACCCGCACCTACAAGGGCCACGCCGGCGACAAGAAGGGCAAGTGATGAGCACTGAAGCCAAAGCGATCCTGCGCAGCGCCCGCATCTCGGCGCAGAAGGCACGCCTGGTGGCTGACCTGGTCCGCGGTATGCCCGTGGGCCGAGCCAGCGACGTGCTCGCCTTTACCAACAAGAAGGCCGCTCACCTTGTCCGCAAGGTGCTGCTCTCCGCCGTCGCCAATGCCGAGAACAATCTCGGTGCCGACGTCGACGAGCTGAAGGTCGCTCGCATCTTCGTCGACGAAGGTCCGGCGATGAAGCGTATGTATGCCCGCGCCAAAGGCCGCGGTTCGCGCATCCTGAAGCGCACCAGCCACATCACTGTGGTTGTGGGCAACTGACTGGGGTAAGAGACGATGGGTCACAAAGTTCATCCCACCGGTATCCGCCTCGGCATTGCCAAGGACTGGAACTCGAAGTGGTACGCAAACAAGGGTGAGTATGCCCAGTACCTCGCTGCCGACCTCAAGGTCCGCGAGATGCTGCGCAAGAAGCTCGCCGCTGCCGGCATCTCGAAGATCCAGATCGAGCGTCCGGCCAAGACCGCCCGCGTGACGATCCACACCGCCCGTCCGGGCGTGGTGATCGGCAAGAAGGGCGAGGACATCGAGAAGCTGCGTAAGGAAGTCACCGACATGATGGGCGTTCCGACGCACATCAACGTCAGCGAAGTCCGTAAGCCGGAGCTCGATGCCCAGCTCGTCGCGGAGTCCATCGCTCAGCAGCTCGAGCGCCGCATCATGTTCCGCCGCGCGATGAAGCGCTCGGTCGGCAACGCGATGCGTCTCGGTGCCCTCGGCATCAAGATCAACGTCTCCGGCCGTCTCAACGGCGCCGAAATCGCACGCTCCGAGTGGGCTCGCGAAGGTCGCGTTCCGCTGCACACCCTGCGTGCGGACATCGACTACGGCACCGCCGAGGCCAAGACCCAGTACGGCATCATCGGTGTCAAGGTTTGGGTCTACAAGGGCGAGATCTTCGATCTGGCGGCCGCTACGGCCGAGTCGAAGGAAGAACAGCAGCCTCAGCAGTCGTCGCGCCGCGAGGGTGGTGAAAACCGCCGCGAGCGTGAGCGCGCTGCCAAGTAAGGAGCGTTGCCATGTTGCAACCTAAGCGTACCAAGTACCGCAAGATGCATAAGGGTCGTAACGACGGCCTGGCATTCAATTCCAACCTCGTGAGCTTTGGCGAGTACGGCCTCAAGGCGACGACGCACGGTCAGCTGACCGCTCGTCAGATCGAAGCGGCCCGTCGTTGCATCACGCGCTTCGTCAAGCGTGGCGGCAAGCTCTGGATCCGCGTGTTCCCGGACAAGCCGATCACCCGTAAGCCCATCGAAGTCCGAATGGGTGCAGGTAAGGGTGGCGTCGAGTTCTGGGTCGCACTGATCCAGCCCGGTCGCATGCTTTATGAAATCGAAGGTGTCGACGAGACGACGGCACGCGAAGCGTTCCGTCTGGCGGCTGCCAAGCTCTCCGTCCAGACCCAGTTCGTCTCCAGGGCGGTGATGTGATGGCCAGCAAAGAAATCAAAGAGAAGTCGGCGGAAGAGCTGAAGCAGCATCTGCTGGACCTTCGCAAGGAGCAGTTCAATCTGCGCATGCAGAAGGGCTCCGGGCAGCTCACTCAGCCGCACCAGCTGCGCCGCGTTCGGCGTGACATCGCCCGCACGAAGTTCGTGCTCGGCGTTAAGAAGTAAGGACGGCGGACATGAGCGATAACACGAAGACGGCACGCACCCTCACGGGTCGTGTCATCAGCAACAAGATGGCTAACACGGTAACGGTGTTGATCGAGCGCCAGGTGCAGCATCCGCTGCTCGGCAAGATCATCCGCCGTTCCACGAAGCTCCATGCGCACGACGAAACCGGCGCGAACGAGGGTGACCTGGTTCGCATCGCGGAATGCCGTCCGCTGTCGAAGACCAAACATCACCGCGTGGTCGAAATCGTCACGCGCGCTGAAGTCTAAGGAGAGCTGCGATGATTCAGGTACAGAGCATGCTTTCCGCGGCTGACAACAGCGGCGCGAAGGAAATGATGTGCATCAAGGTGCTGGGCGGCTCCAAGCGTCGCTACGCCAGCGTCGGCGATGTCATCAAGGTGACGATCAAGGATGCGATCCCCCGCGGTAAGGTCAAGAAGGGTGAGGTGTACAACGCCGTGGTGGTTCGCACCGCCAAGGGTGTGCGCCGTCCCGACGGTTCCGTGATCCGTTTCGACGGCAATGCGGCCGTCATCCTCAACAACAAGCTCGAGCCGATCGGTACCCGTATTTTCGGGCCGGTTACCCGCGAGCTGCGCAGCGAGAAGTTCATGAAGATCGTCTCGCTCGCGCCCGAAGTGCTCTGAGCGGAGGCCAGATCATGAACCGTATCCGCAAGGGTGATAACGTCGTCGTCATCACCGGCAAGAACAAGGGTCAGCGCGGCGACGTGCTGCGCGTCGATGGCGACCGCGTGGTCGTCTCGAACGTGAACCTGGTCAAGCGCCACACCAAGCCGAATCCCCAGGCCAACCAGCCGGGTGGAATCGTCGAGCGTGAGGCCTCGATCCATATCTCCAATGTCCAGCTCTTCAACTCCGCCACGAACAAAGGCGAGCGCGCTGGCACCAAGACGCTCGAGGACGGGCGCAAGGTGCGCGTGTTCCGTTCGGGCGAAGTGGTCGACGCGTAAGGAATCGAAGTCATGACCCGCCTTGAAACGTTTTACAAAGAGTCGGTAATGAAGAAGCTCACTGAGCGCTTCGGTTACCAGAACGTCATGGAAGTGCCGCGCATCACGAAGGTCACGCTCAACATGGGCGTCGGCGAAGCCGCCGGTAACAAGAAGATCCTCGAGAACGCGGTCGCCGACATGACCAAGATCGCCGGTCAGAAGCCGATCACGACGAAGGCCCGCGTGTCGGTCGCCTCGTTCAAGATCCGCGATGGTTGGCCGATCGGTTGCAAGGTCACGCTTCGTCGTGCCCAGATGTGGGAATTCCTGGACCGCCTGATCAACATCTCGCTGCCGCGTACGCGCGACTTCCGTGGTGTCTCGGGCCGTGCCTTCGATGGCCGTGGTAATTACAACTTCGGTATCAAGGAACAGATCATCTTCCCGGAAATCGACTTCGATCAGGTCGACGCGCTGCGCGGTATGGATATCTCCATCACCACCACCGCCAAGACCGACGAAGAAGCCAAGGCGCTGCTGGAAGCCTTCAGCTTCCCGTTCCGCAACTGATTACAGGTAGAACATGGCTAAGACCTCGATGATCGAGCGCGATGTTAAGCGCTCCAAGCTCGTCAAGAAGTTCGCCGCCAAGCGCGCCGAACTGAAGGCGATCGTCCTGAGCGCCACCGCCTCGTATGACGAGAAGATGGAAGCCCAGACGAAGCTGCAGAAGCTTCCCCGTGATGCTAGCCCGTCGCGCCAGCGTAACCGCTGCGCCCTGACCGGTCGTCCGCGCGGCGTCTACAGCAAGTTCGGCCTGGGCCGCAACAAGCTCCGCGAAGCCACCATGCGTGGCGACGTTCCGGGCCTGCGCAAGGCTAGCTGGTAAAAACTCGCCATTGGCGGGACAAGCTGTTATAGTCGTCGGTCTGCGCAACGCAGACCGACGGTTGTCGGCTATACAATTTAAGATTTCCGGTAATTCGGATATCGGTGCACTCTCAAGGGTTTTCTTATGAGCATGACTGATCCCATCGCCGATCTGTTTACGCGCATCCGCAATGGCCAGGCCTCTGGCAAGTCGGTTGTCCGTATGCCGTCGTCGAAAATGAAGCAGGCGCTTGCCACGCTTCTGCAGAACGAAGGCTACATCCTCGACGCCCGTACCGCTGACGAAGCGGGCAAGCCGGTCCTCGAGATCAAGCTGAAGTACTTTGAAGGCCGTCCGGCCATCGAAACCATTTCCCGTGTCAGCCGTTCCGGTCTCCGCGTCTATCGCGGCAAGGACGAGCTGCCGAAGGTCCTCGGCGGCCTGGGTATCTCGATCATCTCGACTTCCGCCGGTCTCCTGACCGACGCGCAGGCCCGTGCGAAGGGTCTGGGCGGCGAAGTCATCGGCCAGGTGGCGTAAGGAGTCCCGACATGTCACGTGTAGCCAAGAAGCCCATCACCCTCGCGAAGGGCGTCGAAGTCTCGGTCGCCAACGGCACCGTCACCGTCAAGGGCCCGAAGGGCACCCTGACCACCCATGAACTGCCGGGCGTTTCGCTCCAGCAGGAAAATGGCGTGCTGAACATCGTCCTCGCCGATGGCGCCGACGACAAGTTCGGTGGCACCGCCCGCGCGATCATCGCCAACATGGTCCAGGGCGTTGCCAGCGGCTTCGAGAAGAAGCTCGAGCTCGTCGGCGTCGGTTACCGCGCCCAGCTCACCGGCAAGTCGGTGAACCTGTCGCTCGGTTTCTCGCACCCGGTCGTGTTCGACGCGCCGGAAGGCATCACCATCGAAGTCCCGACGCAGACGGAAATCCTCATCAAGGGTTCCGACAAGCAGCTCGTGGGCCAGGTGGCAGCGAAGATCCGCGCGTTCCGTTCCCCCGAGCCCTACAAGGGCAAGGGTGTCCGTTACGCCGGCGAGACGATCATCCTGAAGGAAGCCAAGAAGGCCTAATCGGCCTATCCGCTTTCTGGAGACGAGACGATGAACAAGAACGAATCCCGCCTGCGCCGCGCCAAGTCGACCCGTGCCCACATCCGTGAGCTCGCCGTCGCCCGCCTGAGCGTGCACCGCACCGGTCAGCACATCTACGCCCAGGTCTTCGCACCGAACGGCACCGTCGTGGCAGCCGCCTCGACCGTGCAGAAGTCGGTGGCCGAAGGCCTCAAGAGCAAGAAGAACGTCGAGGCCGCCACCACGGTGGGTCGCATCGTCGCCGAGCGCGCCAAGGCCGCCGGCATCGAAGCCGTCGCGTTCGACCGCTCGGGTTTCCGTTATCACGGTCGCATCAAGGCGCTTGCCGATGCGGCGCGTGAGGCCGGCCTCAAGTTCTAAGAGGCGTCAGGCCACGGCATCGGCCCCTCGGGGCCGGTGTCGCCTGAGGTAACTACAACTCCAAGCGGCGACCGAGCCGTAAACAGAAGTCCCGGCATGGTCCGGGCAGACAGGAATAGAGATGTCCTCGACAGATCGCGAAAATTCGGACGGCATGCTTGAAAAGCTGATCGCCGTCAACCGCGTGGCCAAGACCGTCAAGGGTGGCCGCCAGATGAGCTTCACCGCGCTGACGGTTGTCGGTGATGGCGAAGGTCGCGTCGGTTTCGGTTATGGCAAGGCGCGCGAAGTGCCGGTCGCCATTTCCAAGGCCATGGAACGCGCCCGCCGCAACATGGTGTCCATCGAACTCAACAACGGCACGCTCTGGTACGCCATCAAGGCTAACCACGGCGCGGCCCGCGTCTACATGCAGCCTGCCTCGCAGGGTACCGGCGTCATCGCCGGCGGCGCCATGCGCGCTGTCCTCGAAGTGGTTGGCGTGAAGGACGTTCTGGCCAAGGCCGTCGGCTCCCGCAACCCGATCAATCTCGTCCGCGCGACGATCAAGGGTCTGCAGGCCGTCGCCTCGCCGAAGCGCATCGCCGCCAAGCGTGGCAAGACGATCGAAGAGGTGCTGGGTAATGGCTAAGAACACCGAAACCACCGGCACCGTCCGCGTGCGCCTGGTCAAGGGCCTGCGCGGTGTGCAGGGTCGTCATCGTCTGAGCGTCAAGGCCCTCGGCCTCGGCAAGCTCAACGATGTCCGTGAACTTAAGGATTCCCCGCAGGTTCGTGGCCTTATCAACAAGGTCTACTACCTGGTCCGGGTCGAGGAGTAATCATCATGCGTCTTAACGACCTCAGGCCCGGTAAGGGCGCTCGCAAGTCCCGCACCCGCGTCGCCCGCGGTATCGGTTCCGGCCTCGGCAAGACCGCCGGCCGCGGCCACAAGGGTCAGCACGCACGTGCGGGTAACACGCACCGCGTCGGTTTCGAAGGTGGTCAGATGCCGCTGCAGCGTCGTCTTCCGAAGGTGGGCTTCCGCTCGCTGAAGAAGGCCGACACCGAGCAGGTCATGCTGTACCAGCTGGCTTCGGTCAAGGCCGACACGATCGACCTGATCGCTCTGCACGCCGCCGGTCTCGTGACGAGCCGCGCCAAGAAGGTCAAGGTGGTGCTGAAGGGCGAGATCGACCGCGCCATCAAGCTCCAGGGCGTGCTTGCGACGGCCGGCGCCAAGGCGGCTATCGAAGCCGCCGGCGGCAGCGTGGAGTAATCAGGTGGCTGCAGCGCAGGGCACAACGCTCGGCTCGCTGGGCAAACTGACGGAACTGCGTCAGCGCATCTTTTTCCTCATCGGTGCGCTGATCGTCTTCCGCCTCGGTTCGTTCATTCCCGTTCCGGGCGTGAACCCCGAAGCGATGACGAGCCTGGTCGAAGGCGGCGGCGGTCTGCTGAACATGGTCAACATGTTCTCGGGCGGCTCGCTCTCCCGCTTCTCGGTCTTCGCCCTCGGTGTCGTGCCGTACATCTCGGCATCCATCGTGGTGCAGATGATGGGCTCGGTCATTCCGTCGCTCCAGGCACTGCGCAAGGAAGGCGAGTCGGGTCGTCGCAAGATGACCATGTACACGCGTTTCGGCACGGTGGGTCTCGCGGCATTCCAGGCGTTCGGTATCGCCGTGGCGCTCCAGAAGCAGGTCGCTTCGGGTGGCGCACCGGTGGTCTACATGCCGGGTGCGGGCTTCGTCCTGGCATCGGTCGTCGGCCTCACCGCCGGCACGATGTTCCTGATGTGGCTCGGCGAGCAGATCACCGAGCGGGGTATCGGTAACGGTATCTCGATGCTGATCTTCGCCGGCATCGTCGCGGGTCTTCCCGCAGCGATCGTGCACACGCTGAGCATGGCGAACAACGGCGAGCTGTCGGTACTGAAGCTGCTGATGGTCGTGGTGGTGATTCTGGCGGTAACGGCTTTCGTGGTGTTCATGGAGCGCGCCCAGCGGCGCATCACCGTGAACTACGCGAAGCAGGGCAGTCAGCGTCAGTTCCAGCGTCAGACCTCGCATCTGCCGCTGAAGATCAACATGGCGGGTGTCATTCCGCCGATCTTCGCGACGAGCCTGCTGCTGTTCCCTGCCACCGCGGCGACCTGGTTCGGCACGGCCCACCAGTCCCGTTGGCTGCAGTGGTTGACCACGGCGCTGAGCCCGGGCGAGCCCGTGCACGACATCGTGTTCGCGGTGCTGGTCATCGGGTTCGCCTTCTTCTATACGGCGATCGTGTTCAACTCGCAGGAAACGGCCGATAACCTCAAGCGTTCGGGCGCATTGATCCCAGGCATCCGCCCGGGTCGTGCGACGGCAGACTACATCGATGGCGTCATGACCCGGCTCACCGGTGTTGGCGCGCTCTACATCGTGCTGGTCTGCCTGGTGCCCACGTTCATGCAGAACGCCTGGCACGTCCCGTTCTATTTCGGCGGCACTTCGCTGCTGATCGTGGTGGTGGTGGTGATGGACTTCACGGCTCAGGTCCAGGCCCATCTCGTCAGCCACCAGTACGAGAGTCTGCTCAAGAAGTCGAATCTCCGTCGCAGCTGAGACGCGACGGTTAAAGCCCCCAAGTAGGGGAGGCCGCGGCGCCTGGCGCCGCAGGACTTCCCGTTTAGGTTAATTCAGGTTAGAATTGCGCGTTTACCGCGCACGAAACGCATCGGAGACAGTACATCATGGCGCGCATCGCGGGTGTCAATTTGCCGGTCCAGAAGCATGTCTGGGTTGGTCTGCAGAGCATTTACGGAATCGGCCGTTCGCGGGCCAAGCAGGTCTGCGTGGACGCGGGCGTGGTTGCGACCACTCCCATCAAGTCGCTGAGCGAAGGCGAGGTCGAGAAGATCCGCGCCGAAATCGCGAAGTATACGGTCGAAGGCGACCTGCGCCGCGAAATCGGCATGGCAGTCAAGCGCCTGATGGACCTTGGTTGCTACCGTGGCCTGCGCCACCGTCGCGGCCTGCCGGTGCGCGGCCAGCGCACGCGTACCAACGCCCGTACCCGCAAGGGTCCGCGTCGTCCGATCAAGAAGTAACGGATACCGAACATGGCTAAGCCTGTTAAGCAAAAGAAGAAGATCAAGCGCGTTGTCACGGATGCCGTGGCCCACGTGCAGGCTTCTTTCAACAACACCATCGTCACGATCACCGATCGCCAGGGCAACGCCCTGTCGTGGGCGACGGCGGGCGGCGCGGGTTTCCGCGGTTCCCGTAAGTCGACCCCGTTCGCAGCGCAGGTTGCCGCCGAGAAGGCTGGCCGCGCCGCGGGCGACTACGGTGTGAAGACCGTGGAAGTGCGCATCAAGGGCCCCGGCCCGGGCCGCGAGTCGGCCGTGCGCTCTCTGAACGCGTTGGGCTACAAGGTGCTCAACATTATTGACGTCACGCCGATTCCGCATAACGGCTGCCGTCCCCCCAAGAAGCGTCGCGTCTAAGGAGCATACCCATGGCCCGTTATCGTGGAGCTACCTGCAAACTTGCGCGTCGTGAAGGTGCCGACCTCGGTCTGAAGAGCCCGGCTCGCGCGCTTGATTCCAAGTGCAAGCTCGAAAACAAGCCCGGTCAGCATGGCGCCAACAAGCGCGCCCGTCTGTCCGACTACGCTGTTCAGCTTCGTGAGAAGCAGAAGGTCAAGCGCATCTACGGTGTGCTCGAGCGTCAGTTCAGCAACTACTACACCAAGGCTTCGACCCAGAAGGGCAACACGGGTGAAAACCTGCTTCGCCTTCTGGAAAGCCGTCTCGACAACGTCGTCTACCGCATGGGTTTCGCGGTCACCCGCGCCCAGGCTCGCCAGCTCGTTGCCCATAAGTCCGTCACGGTCAATGGCAAGAAGGTCAACGTGCCTTCCTACCACGTCCGTCCGGGCGATGAGGTTTCGCTGACCGAGAAGGCCCGTACGCAGCTGCGCGTGCAGGAAGCGGCGACGATCTACGACACGATGGATCTTCGTCCGTCGTGGGTCGAGGTCGACAGCAAGAAGTTCGCAGGCACGTTCAAAGCCGTTCCGGATCGTGGCGATCTGCCGGCCGATATCAACGAAGCCCTGATCGTCGAGCTTTACTCGAAGTAATCCACCGGAGCCTTGCATGGCAGTTTCGTCAACTAGTGTGCTGCGGCCTCGTGGCCTCAGCGTCGAGCAGCTTGGAGCGAACCGCGCGAAGGTGGTGGTCGAGCCGCTCGAGCGTGGCTTCGGTCACACCCTGGGCAACGCGCTGCGTCGCGTGCTGCTCTCTTCGATTCCGGGCAGCGCCATCGTCGAGGTCGAAATCGACGGCGTGCTGCACGAGTACACCACTCTGGAAGGCCTGCAGGAGGACGTGATCGAAGTCCTGCTGAACCTCAAGGACGTCGCCATCCGTCAGCATACCGGTGACGAAGTCACCCTCACGCTGGCCAAGAAGGGCAAGGGCGTGGTCACCGCAGGCGACATCGCGGTCGACCACTCCGTTGAGATCGTCAACCCGGAGCACGTGATCTGCCACCTCACCAAGGATGTGGCACTGAACATGCGCCTGAAGGTGCGTCGCGGCGTCGGCTACCAGCCGGCCAGCGCGCGCCAGCACCCGGACGACGAGACGCGGCCGATCGGCCGTCTGCAGCTCGACGCGTCGTTCGCGCCGGTCCTGCGCGTGGCTTACGAAGTGGACGCGGCTCGTGTCGAGCAGCGCACCAACCTCGACAAGCTCGTGCTCGATATCGAGACGAACGGCACGATCGGCGCTGAAGACGCTGTCCGCAAGGCGGCTGAAATCATCAACGACCAGCTGTCGGTTTTCGGCGATTTCTCGCGCCGCGAGAGCGATTCGACCAAGGCGGAGAAGGGCGGTTTCGATCCGCTGCTGCTTCGTCCGATCGACGATCTCGAACTGACGGTCCGTTCGGCGAACTGCCTCAAGGCCGAGAGCATCTACTACATCGGCGACCTGGTCCAAAAGACCGAGGTCGAACTGCTGAAGACGCCGAACCTTGGCAAGAAGTCGCTGACGGAAATCAAGGACGTGCTCGGTGGGCGTGGTCTTGCCCTCGGCATGAAGCTCGAGAACTGGCCGCCGCCGGGTTTGTCCCACGGCATGCAGCTCGGCTGATGTTTTCGGGGCGATCGGTATCGATCGCCCCGATGCTTTGCACCATCCGGCGGATGCCACGCGCATTTCCTCCGGCAAGACTCAGCGGTCCACAGAGGCCGTGCTCTTATAACGAGGCGTTTTGACAGCCTCGAATAGCGGGTAACCGCGGGAAGTCGGCGCATCCTGTCCGGCTTTTCATAACAACAGACATAGAGAGTAATCGCCATGCGCCACCAGAAATCCGGTCGCAAGCTCAACCGCACGAGCAGCCACCGCGAAGCGATGTTCAAGAACATGGCTTCGTCGCTGATCAAGCACGAGCTTATCCGCACCACCCTTCCGAAGGCGAAGGAACTTCGTCGCGTCGCCGAGCCGCTCATCACGCTCGCCAAGACAGACGGCGTCGCCAATCGCCGCCTCGCTTTCGCGCGTCTTCGCGACAAGCAGGCTGTCGGCAAGCTCTTCGTCGAGCTGGGTCCCCGTTACCGCGAGCGTCCCGGCGGCTACCTGCGCATCCTGAAGTGCGGCTTCCGCCCGGGCGATAACGCGCCGATGGCTTACGTCGAACTCGTGGATCGCCCGGCCAAGTCCGAGGCTGTCGACGCCGAGTAAGTCTCACGGCACTCGGTGTGAAGAAACCCGGCCGGGGAACTGGCCGGGTTTTTTTTTGCTTGTGGTTGGGACGGCTCGGCTTCGCCATCGCGTTTTGCCTCGCGTTACCGCGAAGAGCCGTGGGCCAGGGGCCTCGGCGCTCCGGCTCGGCTTCGCCATCGCGTTGGGTTTCGCGTGGCCGCGAAGAGCCGTCGGCCACCGCCCTCGGCGCTCCGGGCTTCACCGTCGCTTGGGAAAGGATGCCGCTGCGCGGCCGTGTTCTATGGCTGACGCCCCTGCGCGCCCGCGCGGCGAGCGTGGGTTTTCGACTCGGCTCCTGCCTCGACGAAAACTGCCGGCCATCCTGGCCGGCCCCCTGCGGGCCTTTTCCGCTCGCCGCGCTCGGTTCCGCAAGTCGCGCCGAGGGCGGCGGCCGACGGCTCTGCCAATCCGCGAGGCAAGCTGCCTGTGTAGGAGCCGCTATAGCGGCGAGCTCTTGGCTTTTTGTGGGAGCGGTCAAGGCCGCTCCCACAGAACTGCGGCAGCGAGTACCCATCGCCAGCAGGCTGGCTCCCACCCGGCGGTAGCCGTGTTGTCGCCAGCGGGATTTCCTGACGGCTGCTTCGCCACCCGGCGCCTCGGCGGTTGGCGAGGTCAGCTGTTGGTAGGAGCCGCTACAGCGGCAAGCTTTTGGCTGTCTGTGGGAGCGGCCTTGGCCGCGATGGGAGCTTGCCGCGAGCACCCATCGCGGCCAAGGCCGCTCCCACAGAGCACCGGGCAAAGGCATCGCTCGTGGCGAGCATCGATCGCCAGCAGGCTGGCTCCACCTCGTCGCTGGCAGGCTTCCCGCGCGGCTGCATCCCCCGCCCGGCGCCTCAACGGCCGGCAGAGCCGTCGGCCCTC
>Ga0102591_1002428_pt1 | contig 20329 bp, 15 predicted proteins | sample AraplaCol_mCL_r2_2_FD_76860 | JGI IMG/M metagenome (GOLD analysis project Ga0102591, IMG submission 76860) | Arabidopsis root microbial communities from North Carolina, USA - plate scrape MF_Col_mCL_r2 (SPADES assembly) (version 2) | ecosystem: Host-associated > Plants > Roots > Endosphere... | reverse complement strand
CACGGCCCCGGTCCCCGAGGATGCGACAACGCCCGACGCACGCGTTAGCCTGCGAAGACGTGGATACCGGGAGCCCCTCGCCATGACCTTGTTCGAAAGCCTGCTGCTACTCCTGCTAGCAGCGGTCGTACTGCTGCAGTTGGCCCGCAGGCTGTCGTTGCCTTACCCATCGATGCTCGCACTGGCCGGCGCCGGCATGGCCCTGATCCCCGGCACCCCGGAATTCCCCATCGACCCGCGCACAGCGTTGCCGCTGTTCATCGCACCCGCGTTGATGGACGCCGCGTTCGACTTCCCCGTCTCCACGGTGAAACGCTTCTGGCTGCCGCTGGTGTTCTTCGCGGTAGGCGGTGTGGTGGTCACCGCCTTGCTGGTGGGCTGGGCCGGATGGGCCTTCGCCGGGCTGCCATTCGCCGCCGCGCTGGTGCTCGGTGCCATCGTCGCGCCGCCGGACGCCGCGGCCTCGACGGCGATCCTCTCCGGCATGTCGATCCCGCGCTCCACCGACGCCATTCTCCGTGGCGAGAGCCTCTTCAACGACGCCGCCGCGCTGTTGCTTTTCGGCGCCGCTCTCACGGCGCAGACGGCCGGCGGACTCACGCTGACGCAGATCGGCGGCTTCGCCATCGCCGCGCCGGGCGGCGTGCTGTTCGGCATCGCCGCGGGTTACGTCTTCCCGATGATGACGCGGGCGATCTGCGGCGCGCTCGACTCCAACCTCATGCAGTTCGTCAGCACGTTCCTCGTGTGGATCCTCGCCGAGCACCTGCACCTGTCGCCGGTGCTCGCGGTGGTGGCGCTGGCGATGACCATCGCCACGCGCAACGTCTCGCCGAGCACGCCGCGCCTGCGCGTGCAGTCCTACGCGGTGTGGACCATCGTGGTGTTCGTGCTCAACGTGCTCGCGTTCCTGATGATGGGCCTGCAGGCGCGACGCATCGTCGGCGGCATGAGCGGCGAGCACCTGCGCGAGGCGGTGACGTTTGCGTGCATCGTCTCCGCGATCGTCATCGTCTCGCGTCTCGTCATGATGTTCGCCTTCAACCGAGGCATGGCCTGGTACCGCCGCAGCCGCGGCCTGGAACAGACGGCCACGTGGCGGCAGGGCGTGCTCGCTGGCTGGTGCGGGATGCGCGGCCTGGTGACGCTCGCCACCGCGTTCATCCTCCCGGAGAATTTTCCGCAACGCGACGTCGTGGTGCTCACGGCCTTCGCGGTGGTGCTCGCGACACTGGTGGTGCAGGGCATGACCCTCATGCCGCTGATCCGCCTGCTCGGCCTCGACCAGACCGCCACCACCGAACGCGAAGTGCGCGCCGTGCGCCGCGAACTGGTGCAGGCCGCCCTCGACCGCCTGGCCGACGAAGTCGGCGAGGAGCGCAAACGTCTCGACGACCTCTACCGCATGGAGTTCGATGCCCTCGGCGAGGAAGGGAAGGCGGAGGCCCTGAACCGCTACCGGGAACTGTCGCTGGCGGCACTGGCCGCCCAGCGCGACGCCCTGGAGCGCAGCCGCAACGACTTCCAGCTCACCGACGACGACTACAACTTCCTGCTGGAGCAGCTCGACTGGCGCGAACTCTCCGTCCTGCCGCCGGAAACGACCCGCATCGGGGCCTCCTGGAGGCTCCGCGGATGCGGGAGGACCCACCGATTTGCCATAATCCCAGTTCGAATCAAACGGAACGCCCATCATGCTGGATCCCGCCCTCCTGCGCGGCCGCCTCGCCGAAACGGCCGAGCGCCTCCGCGCCGCCCGGAACTTCGACCTCGACGTGAGCCTGGTCGAGCGCCTCGAATCCGAGCGCAAGGCGCTCTCGACCGAGACGCAGGAGCTGCAGAACCTCCGCAACACGCGTTCCAAGGCCATCGGCCAGGCCAAGGCCAAGGGCGAAGACATCGCGCCGCTGATGGCCGAAGTCGCCGGCATCGGCGACCGGCTCAAGGCCAACGAACAGGCCCTCGACGACGTCCAGGCGAAGATCAACGACATCGCCCTCGGCATCCCGAACCTGCCCGACGCCTCCGTGCCGTTCGGCAAGGACGAGAACGACAATCTCGAGATCCTCCGCTGGGGCCACCCGCGCCCATTCGACTTCCCGGTGAAGGACCATGTCGATCTTGGCGAGCGCCACGGCCGGCTCGACGCCGACGCCGGCGCGAAGCTGTCCGGCTCGCGCTTCACCGTGCTGCGCGGCCAGCTCGCGCACCTGCACCGCGCACTCGCGCAGTTCATGCTCGACATGCACACCACCAAGCACGGTTACCTGGAGCACAACGTTCCGCTGATCGTGAATCGCGCGGCGATGGAAGGTACCAGCCAGCTGCCGAAGTTCGAGGAAGACCTCTTCGCCACCGAAGTGAGCGAGACGAAGCGCTACCTCATTCCTACGGCCGAAGTGACGCTGACCAACCTCGTGCGCGAGAGCATCGTCGAAGCCGACGCGCTGCCCATGCGCCTCGCGGCGCACACCATGTGCTTCCGTGCCGAAGCCGGCAGCTACGGCCGCGACACCCGCGGCATGATCCGCCAGCACCAGTTCGAGAAAGTCGAAATGGTGCAGATCGTCGCGCCGGACACCAGCATGCAGCAGCTGGAAGAACTCGTCGGCCACGCCGAAGCCGTGCTCCAGGCGCTGAAGCTGCCGTACCGCAAGGTGCAGCTGTGCACCGGCGACATGGGCTTCGCCGCCGCCAAGACCTACGACCTCGAAGTGTGGCTACCCAGCCAGAACACCTACCGCGAGATCAGCAGCTGCTCGAACTGCACCGACTTTCAGGCACGCCGCATGCAGGCCCGCTGGCGCAACCCGACCACCGGCAAGCCGGAACTCGTGCACACCCTCAACGGCAGCGGCCTCGCCGTCGGCCGCACGATGGTCGCGGTGATGGAGAACTTCCAGCAGGCGGACGGCAGCATCGAGGTGCCGGAAGTGCTGCGGCCGTATATGGCGGGGATCGAGTCCATCGCCTGAGGGCTGGGGCAGGGTACAATCGGCGCGCTGGGTGACCGGCGCGTTCGAGTTCCAGAGCCGGTGGGTGCAATGCCTGGCGGTGCGAAAATTACGGAGAGATGGCCGAGTGGTTTAAGGCAGCAGTCTTGAAAACTGCCGTAGGTGTAAGCCTACCGTGGGTTCGAATCCCACTCTCTCCGCCAGACAAAATCACTTCCTAGCAAATCAAGCGCTTACGAGCGCGACGTTTGGCGGCGCTTGGTCAATCCGGTTGGTCAACACACCAACCCATGCGCCTGCCTCATCACTTGCTCCGTCATCCTTCCGGTGTGTTTCACTTCCGCCTGGTCGTTCCCGCCGACTTGTGCGAGGCGTTCGGCAAGAAAATCATCAAGGTCAGCCTACGCACGCGTGACCCACTCGCCGCCCGTGCGTATGCCTACGCCCTGGGTGCGCGGTATGCTCAGGCCATCGCAGAAGCCAGGGGAGGGCGCATGGCCAGCGACGACTACTTGGCGCATATCCGGAAGTTCGAAATCGTCCCGCAGGCCGATGGCCGAATGTCGGTCAAAACCGATGGCAGCGAACAGGACAACGCGGCGGCCCTTCGTGCGCTCGCCCTCCTGACCCAGCAGGCGGTTCCGGCTCCTGCGGCGCCGCCCGCGCCGTCGCCGCAGCTGCTCGCCGATGTCCACCAGCAACTCTTGGCGGCTTTCTCCGCGCCGGCGCCCGTTCCTGTCTCCACGGCCCCGACACTAAGTGAAGCATTGGAGCTTTACGCCAAGGTCGAGGTGCCCAATCTGAAGGCGGACACCTGGCAGCAACGAGAACGGGCGCTGCGCAGTTTCATCGCGCATGTCGGCGCCGATGTTCGCGTGGACCAGGTCACGCGTCCCACCGCGTCCCAGTGGGCCACCGAGCTCCAGCGTTCCGGGCTGACCAAAAGGTATGTTGCGAACATGGTGAGTCATGTTTCCCAGCTCTTCAGTGCGCAGATTCGACACGGTCACATCGCGCACGGGGCCAATCCGGTGAAGGGCGTGGTCACTCTCTCCACAGCGGACAAGCGCCTGATTCGATCGAGCGGCCGGGGCTGGGAGCCGTTCGACCTGCCGACCCTCAAACGCATCTACGACCCCGCCAACCTTCAGCGGGTGAACCAGCAGCACACGCGGTGGTGCGCGGTCGTGGGACTCTATACCGGGGCGCGCGTGGCCGAGCTGGCCCAGGTCTATTTGCGCGACTTCGTTGTGATCGACGGGATCAAATGTGTCCATCTGACCGACGAAAACGACGGACAGTCGTTGAAGACGGATCACAGCCGGCGTCTGGTGCCCCTTCATCCCGACCTGCTGGAACTCGGCCTTTGGGACCGCGTGGAGCGGCTGCGTGCCCATGGCTCCCAGCGCTTGTTTCCAGAGGTCAGCCTGGAGGGAAAGTCGGGCCCGGGCAATGCGGTATCGAAGGGGTTCTCCTATTTGCTGGGACGGCTGGGCATCACGCCGAGGCGGGCCAACGGCACGGTCGGTTTCCACTCCCTACGCAAGACAGTGATCCAGGAGCTTCAAGGCACACCGTTGCCGTCAGAACGGCGGCGGGCCCTGGTCGGGCATGAGCCCGGCGAAGATGTCCACGCGACCGACTACATGCGCAAGTGGACGCCCGAAGAGTTGGCGGCGTTCTTTCCGGGCTTGCCGTGGGCGACTTGGCTGGACATTCCCCGTCTGAAATCCCTTCTTCAGTAACGCATCAATCGCATTTCGGGACACATATGGAAATCAAGAACATTAAGCGTGGCGACTATTTTGAAAGTCCCAAAACGATTCACAAGTCAACGGATGGTCAACGCGTTTGCCATCGGATGTTTTGGAGATTGAGGGAAGATGGCGTGTATGAGGCGGAGCCGGGTAGCTACACGGTCGAGGACGGCACAACAATCGTAAATGTCCTCGACACCGCCGATGCGGCGATTGCTTGGTATCAAGGATTTGTTGCTAAAACTAATGAGCCTGAGGTTTTGATTGAACTCAGCGCCGAGGTGACCTACCGGGGTCAAGAAGTTCTGAAAGTTGAATTTGCCGACGAGCTTAAGGCTGAACTAGAGAAGTCGCCTGGCGTAACCAAAGGACCAGAGGCTCCAGCCCGCCCCAGGACTCTAGGGGAGGCATTGAAACTCAAAGCGCCGGGGGGCGAGAAAGAGAGCGTGATTCCCCCGCCGAAGCCGACTGTCAAACTTTCATCGTGAAAGAGGCTCGGGTCCGTTGTCAGCCTCGCGATCGCCGGGGTCAAACTCCGTGCCGACCGGATAACTGTGCTTGTATTGGAATGTGCTGACCCAATCCGGGGTCTTCCAGTGCTCGTTACACAGCTCCATCGCGCGGTCTGCCTCTTTGATAGCCTCGTCAGGGGGAAGCCGGCCGAGCAAGCTGGTGAAGTTGTTGAGCCAAAACTCCTTCATCGTCATTTCGACGGGGCGGATCTGGGGGTGATATTTCATGGTTCGCTCCAATGGTTACGCGAACCTAGCGGACGGCGCTCATCTGTCAACCACACCGCCCCCGCTTGGACGGCGTCCGGCAAAGCGTTACATCGCGTTGGTCGGCGGGCGGCTTCAGCCCTCGAACGACCCATCCAGACCTCGTAACGCAACAACGATCCGTCGCAGCGTGGGTTCTTCGAAGTCCTCGCGGTCTTCTTCTTCGTGAACGCCCTTATTGAGGGACATCCATGCCAAGGAGTTCTCCTTAGCCTTAAGGATGGCTTCCAGGTGATCGCGTCGGGCGTCCCACGGCTCGCCTAAGGCTCCCTCCTTGAGACCTTTGTTGATCGCAGCCACGAGCACCTGCGTGATGTTGCTCAGATCCGAAGGCGCGCCCGGTCGCCTGATCTTTAAGGAGAGTTCGGCTAGGTTGGGCGCGGTGTCTGCCAGTTTCTTCCACATCCGCGTGACCAGGTTTTCCAGGGCTTGCCGGGAGCACGACAGAGCGGCGCGCGCATCAAAGTCCGCGATATGCCCTTCGGCCCGCTCAATGTAGTTGCGCGTGTTTCCTCCAGACACGATCGGATGGTGATCGCCTGCGTGGTGCCGGAGCACATAAAGCGGTGCTTGCTTGGTGTGGTTGTTGGCAATGTCCTTGATGAACTCCGGGCTGTGACAGGTCACGATGAGCTGCTTGCCCTTCAGCTTGGGATGGCCGAACAGCGTGTTTCGGATTCCCTCCCGGTGTTCGTGGTCAATGGCGTTAACGGCATCGTCGAGCAGGACCGTGGGCAGTTCCAGCTTGATGTTCTTCGCTAAGAGGATGGCCAAACCAAGGCATCGCAGGTGGCCTTCGCTCAAGATCGCTAGCGCGTTGTGCCACCGCTCCTGGTCGCCCCTGAAACAGATCTCCAACGGAGCACCGCCCCGCAGCGGGAGACGAAGTTCGTGGATCAGATCCTCGGCCTGGTCGTGGACATTGAATCCGTTGTAAAGCTCCACCGTGATGTCGTTGAGATCCGCCATCAACTGTTCGGGCAGCCCGGCCAAGTAGTCCTTGAGCAACGCTAAGAAGGCCTCGTAGGCTTCCTTGATCTGAACTTCGACCTTCTGGTCTGCGGCTTCGGCTGTGACCTCGGCCACGAGCGGGGCGGTCTGGGCGTCGAACACCGCCACGCGCTCCCGAGCGGCCAGCACATCCGCATCGAACTGGCGTTGCCGTCCTTCGATTTCCGCCAAGCGTGCGCGGGCCGCCTGAAGGCGGTCGGCTTCGGCGCCCAGGGCGTCGCGTTCGGCCCGCTGCGCGGCCAGTCCGTCGTCCTGCCGCTTCAAAACACGCGCGGCCCCCAGTAGCGTCCGCCAGCCCTGTCGCCCATAGCTCCCCCACGGCTGATCCAAGGGCGCCTGCTCGACGAGGGCGGGCAAGGTTGCCGCATGCTCGACCGCCTGACGGACGGACGCCTCCAGGGCTCCCTGGCTCCGATCCAACTGCCGCTCCAGCTCGGCCGCCCGGCCTTCTAGCGCTGCCAGTTCCTGAAGCGCCTGGAGGCCGGCGGCAGCCCGAACGAACGGGTTGGTCACCACCTGAGCCAAGGGGGTCTCACATGCGGGACAGTGCTCTGGATGAGTGCCCTCCAAGGCGACGACCGCCTGATAGAGGCCACGGTAGGAGACCTCTTGCGCCCGCTTGGCCAGGGCCGCCCGGGCTTCGTCCAACTGGCGGGTCAGGTGCCGATGCTGACGGCGTGCCTCGATGAGGTGATCGGGCCGGATTCCCGACGCCGCCGGCAACGGCACCGCCTGGATAGCGCGAATCTCCTGAAGGCGCCCGGGCGCCTCGGGGGTTCCAATGCGGGTCTTGAGCCCGGGGTAGGTGAGGCCAGGCTCGAAGGCATCGGACACCTCTTCTCGCTCTGCAGTGAGGGCTCCATGGGTTTCGACTTCAGAGGCGATCTTGGCCTGGTCAGCCTGGATGGCTACGCGTTGCCGGTCCAGTTCGGCGGCTTTTGGCAGCCCGAGGTTGAGCTGGCGGTCCAGGGATGCCCCAAAGCCACCGACAAAGTCGTTGAACTCGGTGAGGCCGAAAAGGGCCGCCAACATACCGTTGGCCTCGGCGGGTCGCCGGGCGCCGATCCGGGCGAACGATTCAATGCGGTTGCGTTCGACGATGATGAAGCGATGCCGTTCCTCATCCGCCCCCACCTCCGCCTCCTGGCCGCCGGCACGGGCGATGAGCACAGGGCGCTCGTGCCGGCCCTCATGGGCATTATCGAAATAGCGCCGGGCGTCGAGGCCGCGCTCGTCGGCTTCTTCAATCCGGCCCAAGAGGGCGAGCTCCAGGGCCTCGCACAGGCTGCTTTTTCCGGACCCGTTCGGCCCGAGCACCAACACCGTCGGGTGGTCCAGTTCGAACACTTCGCGGCGGCGGAAGCCTCGAAATGGGCCAATCTCCAGCCGTGTTAGCCGCGTCCAGCCGAGATCTCCCTGGCCGGCACCCGCGACATCCGCATTCTCGGGCAGAGCCATGGGCATGCTGGCCCGGATCATTGGGGTAATCACGCGGGTCCGCTGGCCGCCAGCGTGGGAGGTCTGGGCAATCGCGCCTAGGTTGGCTTCGACCACGGCGCAGATCTTCAGAACGGCGTCGGTCGGCCCTTGCTCGCGCAGCCATTGTTTGAAACGGACGAATTCGTTGCTCAGTGCCATCGTGGCTCCCCTTTCCTATATGCGAAGGGTAAGCCAATGGGCACGCGTCATCCAACTGCCCGAGCGGGTCGGAGCGCTACGCCAGCCATATAGGAAGCTAGGCCGCGAACGGCGGTGCGGGCATAATGAAGCACTACGCAGGTCGTCAACATTAGGGATACCAATGCCGTTGCTTTCGTGGTTTCGCCGGGACGTAGATTTAACAAGGGCAGCGCTCGCACCCTACCGATTATTGCGCCCAATAGCCGCGTTGGACTACGGGGAGAAAGACTCCCCTAACATGATCATCAAGGGTGACAACCTAGACGCACTTAAAGCTCTGCTTCCTTATTACGCAGGTCAAGTCAAGTGCGTTTTTATTGATCCGCCATATAATACACGCTCAGCATTTGATCACTACGACGACAATCTTGAACACTCGCAGTGGCTTTCGATGATGTATCCGAGGCTTCAGCTGCTCCGCGAACTCCTCTCTGAGGACGGCACGCTGTGGGCGACGCTGGACGATCACGAGGCGCATTATTTCAAAGTTATGGCCGATGAGATCTTCTACCGAAAGAACATGATCGGTAATGTCATTTGGCAGCATAGCGTTCAAGGAAAGAACGATTCCAAGAAGATTTCTCTTCACCATAACCATGTTTTTGCTTATCAAAAGTCAGACGCATTTACGATGCGCAAGCTGGCGCGCACTGACGAGCACAACACGAACTACGGGAACAAAGACAACGACCCACGCGGCCCATGGCGCGCTGGTGATGTTCGTAGCCCGAATCTGCGAGAAAATTTGCGTTACCCGGTGGAGACGCCGTCCGGTAAAACGATTCTGCCGCCGCCTAAGGGCTGGCGATGGAAAAAAGATGTGTTCATGGAGAAAGTGAAGACCGGAGAGATCACCTTTCTTAACGATGACACGCGGGTGCTTCGAAAAATCTACCTTTCCGAGCAAGAGGGCCGGATTGCTGAAAGTATCTGGTTCGGGCATGAGGTGGGGACCACGCGAGATGCGAGCCGTGAACTGAGTCAAGTTCTGCCCGACGCGGAAATCTTCGCGACGCCAAAGCCTGAAGCGCTCATCCAGCGTGTTCTTGAGATCGCAACGGATGAGGGCGACCTCGTCCTAGATAGTTTTCTCGGCTCGGGGACCACTGCTGCGGCTGCTCATAAGATGGGCCGTCGCTGGATTGGGATTGAGATTGGTGACCATGCCATTTCGCATTGCCAGCCGCGGCTGGTGCGCGTTGTCGACGGGGAGGGTGGCGGTATTTCGGAGGTGACGGGCTGGTCAGGCGGAGGTGGATTTCGGTTCTTCGAACTCGGTGGTCCTGTGTTTGATGACGCAGGGCATATCCAAACTGACATTACTTTTGAGCAGTTGGCGGCACATGTTTGGTTCGCCGAAACTGGGGTCCCACGCTCGTCTTATGCGGAAAGGGAGCCGTTCCTGGGAAAACACCAAGGAGTCTCCTACTACTTGTTGTTCAACGGCATTCTGGGTGACCTGCGAAAAACGGCCGGTAATGTCTTAACCAAACGCCTCTTGAGAGATCTCCATGTTCAGGAGGGACCTAAGGTCGTATATGGAGAAGCGTGTTTTCTTTCCGTCGAGGAGCTTTTGGAGCGGGAAATCACCTTCAAACAGACCCCCTACGACATCAAGGCACGTTAATGAGTCTCGCACTTAAGATTTATCAAAAGCGGGCGCTAGCCAGCCTCGCAAGGTTCCTCGACTCCTCGCGTCTGTCTGGTCCGGACGAGGCCTTTACGGCCTCAGTTGACGAGGGACTGCTTGATGAATATCGGCCTCTTCCTGGTCTGCCATCCGTTCCCTATGCCTGCTTACGCATCCCCACGGGCGGTGGCAAGACCGTCATGGGCGCACACATCATTAAGACGGCTGGAACCTATTACCTAGATCGAGATTATCCTCTCGTCGTCTGGCTCGTTCCCACCACAACAATCAAGAATCAGACTTTGGAGGCATTCCGCAATCCCCGTCATCCATATCGGCAAGAGCTGGATGACGCTTTCGATGGACAGGTTGCCATCTTTGATATGTCTGATTTCTCTCAGGTCCGTCCCGCTGACCTTGGCACCCGAGTGTGTGTTTTCATCGGGACGGTCGCATCACTGCGGGTGACGGACACCGAAGGTCGAAAGGTGTATCAGCACAACGAAAACCTGGAGCCGCACTTCGCTGGGGATATTCAGCAGCTTCCTTACTTGGCGAAGGGAGATGACGGGAGGGTGTTGTTTTCGTTCGCTAACTTGCTGGCACTCCATGGACCCTTGGTCATCATGGATGAAGCGCACAATGCGACCACGGCGCTGTCTTACGAAGTTTACGGACGGCTAAGCCCGAAGGCTGTCGTGGAACTTACCGCCACGCCCGATTCGGCGAGTTCCAATGTGCTCGTGAGTGTCTCTGCCTTCGAATTGAAGTCTGAGAACATGATCAAGTTTCCGGTTGTTCTTAAAGAGCACAACGGTGATTGGCAGGTGGCGGTCAGCTCTGCTGTCGCGAGGCGAAAGGCTCTCTCGAAGGTCGCCATTGGTGAGCCGGAATACATTCGACCAATTCTGCTGATTCAGGCTGAGAACGCTAAGGGGACCGCGACCGTCGAGCAGGTCAAGCGCCATCTGATGGAAGACGATGGTGTAAGCGAGACTGCAATCGCAGTGGCCACCGGCGACCAGCGTGGCATCGAGGGCGTGGATTTATTCGCAAATGATTGCCCCATCGAAATCATCATTACGAAGCAGGCTCTTAAGGAGGGCTGGGACTGCTCATTCGCGTATGTTTTCTGCTCGGTGGCCCAGGTCAAGTCCGACAAAGATATTCAGCAGTTGCTCGGCCGGGTTTTGCGGATGCCCTATGCGACGAAGCGCAAGCAGGAGGAGATGAGCCGCGCTTATGCGCATGTGGTTAGTCCAAACTTCGGCGAGGCTGCTGCTGAGTTGACGGACGCTATGGTTCGGATTGGGTTCAATCCCTTGGAAGTCATAGCAGCCCTTAAGCGAGAGCCGGCGCAGGGCCCGCTGGTGCTCGATGGCGGGCGCATATCGTTGGCACTTCCCATCACTCAACTCGATGTTTCGAAGGCGCCCGACCTTTCGAATGTGCCGGAGCGTGACCTAGAACGGGTTACCTTCACACCGAATGCCAGCGGTCGAGGAGGCACTGTTGAGGTTAGAGATCTACTCGATATGGCAACTGTCGAAGCGATCGTCGCCGCCGTCCCCGCGTCTAAGCGGGAGGAGGTCACCGAAAGAATCGAACTTCACCAGGTGTCGACTCTCGCCGCGCGGGCACCTTGCGAGCGGGGTGAAACTTTTGAAGTCCCCCGCCTGTATGTTGCGGAGCAGGGCGAGCTGGAGCTGCTTGATAGAACGGCTGGCCTGGCTTTTGATTGGGATCTGCTGGCGGACCCCGCCGACTTGTCGTCTTTCGCATTCAACGAAGACAGCATGACGTTCGAGGTTTTTCTGGATGGTCAAAAAGTCCGATACCATCCAATCAAGGATGATGTCGTGACCTATCTGCCAGGGTTCGCACAGGATCGGACGGTCACTGATCTGCTCGGCTGGCTCGATCAGGAGATCAGGGACATGACGCTCAAACAGCCCGTTCTGCGCGAATGGGTGCGTAGGGCCATAACAGGGCTGATGGAAGGCCGTGGCTTCTCCCTGGCGCAACTTCTTCGAGGGCAATATGTATTGCGTCGGAAGTTGCTGGAACAGTTGGTGGCGGCGAAGGCGCGCGCTCACAAAGCAGGGTTTCAGGAAGTTCTCTTCAGCGACGAAGTTGTTGCGTCAGCCGATCCTGGGTTCGCTTACACATTCGCTCCGGACATGTCGGCATATCCAGCGCACTCGCTTTGCCAGGTTGGAACTTATCCGTTCGTAAAGCACTTCTATCCGCTCCCCGGCGACCTTCGCTGGAAGACGGACAAAGGTCGAGAGACAGAAGAGTATCAGTGTGCAAGAACAATCGATTTAATAGATCAAGTCAAGTTCTGGGTGCGCAACCTGGCGCATCCGTCCCAGTTCTGGTTGCCGACCTCCCGGGGGCGGACCTACCCCGATTTTGTCGCTTTACTCGAAGACGGCCGCCTTCTGGTGCTGGAATACAAAGGGGCCGATCGATTCACCAATCAGGACAGCGAGGAAAAGCGGTCGGTAGGGGACCTTTGGGCGAAGCGCAGCGCTGGGAGAGGTGTTTACCTGATGGTTCAAAAGGTGGACGACCGAGGGCTAAATCTGCGAGAGCAGATCCTCCAGGCCATTCGAGCGTAGCCCGAAGAAAAGACACGCAGGCGACCCGCAATCGCCGTTGCGCGCCTCCCTCATGCTAGCGATTTCTCGCAAGATAAACATTTTCGACACGCTTCATCGGCGCTACTGGACCTACGAAGCGGGTTTCCTTCGTAGGGGCGACTGCGCCCTCGTCTACATTGTAAGGTTTCCCTACGCGGTGCCGTTCTGTGCATTCAGTCACAGAACGGCGTCGCGTAAAGAGTAGTTTGCCGATTTAGGGGGACCACTTTCTGCTGCCGAGGTGCCCATGGCACCGCATTTTGTTCCGGAGGCGACACTCGAACTTGGCCGACTTCAGGTCGCCGAGTATGTGCGGATGTCGACCGACCACCAGAAATACTCAACAGCCAACCAGGCGGCCGCCATCCGCGAATACGCTGATCGGCACGGCATGGATGTCATCCGAACCTATCAGGATGATGGGAAAAGCGGGTTAGAAATCGGTCGACGAACGGGTCTAAAACAGCTGCTGGATGATGTCACAACGGGTCACTTTGACTTCTCGGCCATCCTGGTTTTCGACATCAGTCGTTGGGGCCGCTTTCAGAACTCCGACGAGGCTGCGCACTATGAATACCTTTGCGTGAAAGCAGGGGTCAAGGTCATCTACTGCGCTGAGCCGTTCGAAAATGATGGCACCCCCCTGGCGACCATTGTGAAAGGCGTTAAGCGGAGCATGGCTGCTGAATACAGTAGGGAGCTGTCGGCCAAGGTTTTCGCCGGGCAGTGTCGGTTGGTCAAGCTCGGATTCCATCAAGGCGGATCGCCCGGGTATGGCCTGAGACGGCAACTGATCGACGAGCACAGAAACGACAAAGGGTTACTCAGTCGCGGGCAGCAGAAAAGCATCCAGACCGATCGGGTGGTCCTGGTGGCAGGTCCGGACGAAGAAGTTGCCGTCGTTCACCGCATCTATCATCTGTTTCTTGAGCGCCATTTGGCCGAGCAGTCCATTGCAGATGTTCTCAACGACGATCAGATCTTGACGGACTTAGAGCGCCCCTGGTCACGCGGTTCCGTTCATCAGGTGCTGACCAACGAGAAATACATTGGCAACAATGTGTATGCGCGCACCAGCGGAAAGCTGAAAACCCCAACGGTTCCTAATCCACCAGAGCGGTGGGTTCGATGCGATGGTGCCTTTGAAGGAATCGTTTCACCAGGCGCTTTCCTGCGTGTGCGCGAAATCATCGCGGAGCGGTCGGTGCGCCTGGATGACCATCAGATGTTGGCTTTGTTGCGCGACCTTGCAGGCAAAGTTCAGGCCCTGTCAGGGCTCGTCATCGACGAACAGGACGGAATGCCATCGAGCACGACTTACCGGCAGCGGTTCGGTGGGCTGGTGCGTGCCTATGCTCTCATCGGCTATGACAGTGGCCGGGACTACGACTTCCTGGAGGTCAATCGCAAGCTCCGGGCCTGGCGCCCATCGGTCGTCCAATCGGTCGTAGACACCCTCGAAAAGACAGCCTGCGCCGTAGAGCGCAACCAAGCGACGGACCTTGTGACCATCAACCACGAATGGACCGCTTCCGTGGTCCTCGCCCGGAGCTATCGGGAGCACTCAGAGAGCTTGAGGTGGAAGGTCCGGTTCGACATGGGATTGTGTCCGGATATCACCCTTGCGGTCCGGCTCGACGAGCGCAACGAACATGCAAGGGACTACTTCCTGATCCCTCGGCTTGATATGGCGACATGGCCGCGGCATCTTGGATTCGAAAACTCACCGTTCATTGATGGGTATCGGTTCGACACGCTGGATATCCTTGCGGAGCTCGCCGCACGCAGCCAGCTTCGGGAGGCCGCATGACCATCACCGACAGCATCGAGGTCCAAACCATTCCGATTAGCGACATTCATGTGCTCAACCCGAGGACGCGTAGTCGGCGGATTCATGCAGAGCTGGTCGAGAACATCCGCCGAGTAGGACTTAAACGGCCCGTAACCGTCAGTCGGCGGTCCGGCGCGCATCGTCAGCCTTATGACCTTGTTTGCGGTCAAGGTCGAATCGAGGCACTCCAGGTTCTGGGGCACACCACTGTCCCCGCCGTGGTCGTTGACGCGGCCGAAGAAGATTGCCTCGTGATGAGCCTGGTGGAGAATGTCGCTCGACGGGCTCATACCGGAATCGAGTTCATGCGGGAAGTCGGCCGCCTTCGGCAACGGGGTCATACCGAAAATGAGATAGCGGAAATCATCGGGGTCACCCCCCAGTGGGTGAACATGGTCGCGAACCTCCTAGAACGGGGGGAGGAGAAGCTACTAGCTGCGGTCGAGGGTGATGTCATCCCATTGAGCATGGCCACGGACATTGCACGAAGCAGCACGGCTGAAATCCAGGAAATGTTGTCCGACGCTTACCAGCAGGGGTTTCGAGGCAAGAAGCTCGGCCGGCTTCGCCACCTCCTCGAAGTCCGCGCCCGCCGACGGCCAAAGGTCGAAACCCGCGAGGGAAACCCACCGCGCGAACGAAAAACGATGACCGCGGCCGATATTCGACGGATCTTCGAGAAAGAGGCGGAACGCCAACGGCTGGTCATCAAGAAGGCAACATTTGTTCATGAGCGCCTCGTGTTTTCGACCCAGGCTATCAAGGAGTTATTGGAGAACGCGGAGTTCGTTTCTTTGCTTCAGGCGGAGAAGCTCGACACGCTGCCCAAGCTCCTGCAAGACCGTATTCGGAGCGCGCACGCATGAACATCGAAGACCCCGAAACACTGTCACCTGAGCTGAAGACGGCCTTTGACACGCAGGGCATTCGGGTCTCGTTGCGCAATATCTTGCCGCTCAAGGCGGTGCGTCCCAGCGTCAAAGCGACGATCAAATATCAGCAGATCTTGGCTTCGATCCAAGAAGTCGGGCTGGTTGAAGCGCCGGTGATCACGCGTGCGCCCAAGCAGCGGGATCAATACTTCCTCGTTGACGGACATTTGCGCTTGGTGGCGATCCGGGAACTCGGTTGGACAGAGGTCGAATGCCTCGTCACGGAGCATGACGACACCTACACCTACAACAAACGAGTGGGCCGGCTCTCCGCGGTCCAAGATCACAAGATGATCGTTCGGGCGTTGGAGCGGGGGGTTGCCGCAGAGCGCCTCGCCCGGTCCCTCGGAATATCCGTGGAGACGGTGCGTCAGCGGTTTCGTCTGCTCAATGGAATCTGCGAAGAGGCGGCCGGGCTTCTCGCCGATGCTCCCTGTCCCGCGAAGGTCTTTGGAATCATCCGCCAGATGAAAGCTGTCCGGCAGATCGAAGCGGCCGAGCTGATGGTGGGCAACAAGAACTTTTCGGTCCAGTTTGCCAACGCCATGTTGGCGGCCACGCCGCCACCCTTGCTTGCGTTCGAGTCAAAGGCAGCTGCGAGCCCGGGGACCGTCGAATCCATCGGACGCATCGAGCGGGAACTGGCGGCGCTTCAGATGCAGACTTCCGCCGTCGAGGACTCATACGGGCCGGATGTTCTCCACCTCACCATCGTGAAGGGGCACCTCGGAAAATGGCTGGCGAACGCATCAATCGTCCGCTGGCTCGCGCGGCATCGGCCGGAATACCTCAAAGAGTTTCAGCGGATTTCGGAGACTTCTGATATCGGCACCGCATAGGCTATGTGCCATACATATCAGGGGGTCTGAACGAACTTGCCGCAGCCCAGACATTTCCGGCAGACGCTCCAGCGGCGCCGCTTCGGCTCGCCGAGCAGGCACTGGCAATGCGGACATTCGATGGCTTCTCCCCGCAGCCACTGGCGGACGCGCCAGGCTTGCCAAGCCACCAGCGTGGCGGTGACCCCGGCCCCGACCAGCGCGACCACCCCGGGTGCCCCTTCTAGGGGCGACGGTCCGCCTGCGGTCAGGATGGGCATATCCCGGAGTGTCTCCGCTGCGTAGGTGAAAAGGCCGGTCATCACGACGGCAAGGGCGCATGGTGCGCCCAGCGCGGCGAACATTCGCGTTTGGTTGTCCATTGGTTTCCCCCCCCTTCCTCGGAAGCGTGCCCGGCGGCAGTCTCAAATCCTGGGACTCATCTCGCGCTTCGAACGGATGGAAGCTGTCACCACGCGCCGCGGTGAAACCGGGCTTCGCTATGCGTCGTTCAAAAGCTGATCAAGCGCCCTCGACAGCCGCTCATACGATGCCCCGACCCCGATAGCAGGCCGATCCCTCCGCTGCGCTAGACGCCGCTCCAGGTCGTCCGCCAGGCTGGCGACTCCCGACAGGTCCTTTGATCGGGCCAGCCCGGATATTAGGGCCGCCCGGAATCTCGCTTCGTCCGCGTCGTGTTCCAAGAGGGCCGCACCGAGGGCCTGGGCCTCCGCGATCAGCTCGCTATACAGGAGGATGGCTGTTTCTCGGCCTCCTTCATCGTGGGAGTCGTTGTTGGCGTTCACGGCAGGCCTCGCACCGGAGGCCATCAATGTAACGCATGTTCGGCGTCAGTCGGCGCTGGCAGGTCAGGGCGTGGATTCGAGTTCGTGAGCCCCGTCCTCCTAGCCGGCCGGTTTGTAGGCGGCCCATTGAATCTCCTTGGCCAAGTTCGTCCGCCATCGGCGATCCATGGATGGTCAACCACAGCTCGGCTTGCGACAACGACAAGCTCGCGGATGACTTCCGCCAAGTTTGTGGACCGCCGTTGGACTTGTTCCGCGCGGCTGGCGACCGGGAAAATCTCGGCGACCCTGGCACACCAGCGCGTGTAGCGGCGGGGTTCCGGGCCTTGTCCGTGCTTCATGCCTCGACGGTGGCTTAGCTGTTTTTCGCTTCAGCAGGCGAGGCACCCGGGGGGCTGATTGAAAACTTCCACTCCACTCGGACACGATTTATCGAGCTTTGCGATGCTAGGTGTCCCAGCGCTTCGCGCATGCGGCTTCGGACAGTCTCTTGGTTCGGGTCTTGGGCGTTCTCATGCAGGTTCAGGATGTTTTCGATGGTTCGATGAAGATCTGGCCCCGGGTGGTTCTCAATGTAGGTGATGTAGTCTTCCGCGGCAGATTGAGCCAGTCTCTCCATATCTTCCGGCGGAAGGAACCGATCCTGGCGGAGCAAATCCAGAAGTCCTTCAAAGGAAGGTTGGGCCTTCTGAGCCCATTCCTTATGTGCTGCTTCGATCGCCTCGCGGAATGCTGGGTCCTGGATGGGGTTAAAAGTTTCTACGACCCGCTTCGCTAAGGTCTTCCAATCGGCCGGAGTCGCTCTTACTGCCACCCATGTATGAATCATGCGGTCAGCAAGGTCTGCATTGCCGAGAGCACGCACGAGGCGGATGGTGCTATCCGCATTGTTTGGGGAAACTGATGAAACCAGGCGGAAAAATGACTCATCCATGCGTGCAATGATCTGATCGCCATTGACTTCAAAGGTGTCGTGGAACAATCGCCAAGCTTGATTGAAATCTTCATCCATATCTTGGAGACGAGCACTCTGGTCGTATGCGTGCGCCGCCGTGGCGAGGCGATCGGCATCGGGGAAACCTTGTTTCACGGCGTCCATCAGCGCCTCGTCAAGCTCGCCGTGAAAGTGAAAGTTGTAGCGCACCAGAAGTTGCTCCCAGGCTTTCTCTTGCTCTGACGGTGGGGGTGCTTTGGCACCACGATTCATGCGTTCAAATGCGCGGGACAGCCCAGACTTCTTTCCCTCGTAGACTGGAGGGGCCCCCTCACCCTGACCGGTGACCATGTAGATGTAGAGGGCGAGACAGCGAGCAATGTTGTGACGGGTTCCGTCTAGGAAGTTCGAGTCAAGGAGCGGCGCGATTTGGTCACAGGCAATCTTGATGCGCTCGATGATGCGGACATTCGTCAGGCTCAGATCCAAAATTGCCTGCCTAGCGAACGCTTGGACGCTCCCGGTCTCCGGGAGCGGTTCGAAGATGTAGCTGACGCAGAGTTCTGGCGTTGCGGTGTAGGAAACTTCGCCGAGGAAGACTTTCTCTCGGTTCGCTTCCCAAACATCCTTGTCCTTATCATCAAACGCACCCTCGTTAAAAATGACAGCCACCGAGCATCGGCGTTCCACGACAAGCTGCGAGACCAGGCCCAACACATCCTTCAGCGCGAGGCCATCGCCCCGCCGCTCCAGGTCGTCCAGGCAAATCAACCCGTCTTTGACCTGGCTGTAGGCCCAACCGCGATAGAACGGGGCGAGGTTGCCAACATGCGGGATTCCTACGCTGGCACCGCTGGCTGCATGGGCGAGGTCTTTGGCTTTGCGAAGACCGAAGTTGGCAACCTTGCCCCGCCAGGCACCGTCTTTGGCTCGCTCTGCCAGAGTCCGAGCAGAGGCCCCCAGAAGCGCTCCAAAAGTGTCGTCGGACATGTGCTTGACTGGGCGAATCTTCTGGGCCAGTTCAATGCGCAGGTCGGCTAATGAGTTCAGGCCGAACAACGAAACATAGGCGTAGTTGGTGCGCTTCGTGGCAGATGTAGCATGTTCCGCCGCCAAGCGATGCCAAAAGTAGGTCTTGCCCTGGCCCCATTTTCCAACCAGCGCAATCGCGCTAGGTTTCTCGTCGGTAATGAAGGTGGTGAGACGGTCGGTGATCGACATGGCAATCCTTGGCAGGGAGTTAGAGGTAGGCAGGCGATGGCATGGTCGCCGATCAAAGCGGTCGATCGCACTGGGATGATTGCGAGGGAACGTAAACATTGGCGCGCGCTGACTTCAACATCAAGAGCGAAAACGAGTGCGCGTCTTATGTGTTGTCCCAACACGCCGCGTAACATCGACCGCAGACATGTCGACCGATGCGACATGTCCAAAGTCCAGTGCCGACATTTCTTAGTCGCCGGCGCCGCCTCAGGGGAGTCGGAGCCTACGAATTCAGTAAGGCACTCTGCTTGATTTCGAAGCCTGTATTTTGATGCCATCCTGACGGTCCCTCACTTACGACAGTCCCCGCATGAGATCGAATCGTCATCGCCAAAAAGTCCGTTACGAAGCCGATTCAGAATGCCTCTTCCTCCCCCAGCCCAGCGGCCGGACGGAAGAGCAATCGGAACCTCTCCGACATGCCATCGTGGTTCCTACTGACCTTTGGCGCCATGTCTTTTCTGCTGTTCGCGTAGATTGCCTCAGTAGTTTATAAAGTCACCCCCGAGGCGGTGGCCGTCGGGAACAGCCACTCTTTCGGTGAGTGGGGATGGAAGGGCTTCGGCACTTTCGCGCTGCTGGCCCTGCTTTCCATTCCGATGTGGGCGGGGTGGACCGTGGCGGCTCGGTGCCAAGCCATCATCGTCGAACGACACCTCAAGTGAACTCGAAGGTCGCCGTAGATTATTGCGAAAGTTGGCCACCCTGAAAAATCATTGTCTCAAGGGCATTGACATTAGTTTCCATCGTGCTTGATTGGGCGGCGTGGGGCGAGCCGGCATGGATATCGGTTCGGATTAAGGACAGCCCGCGACTTACCAATGGACTAGCACCCGGGAACTGCGCTCACAGCTCCGGGCTTCAAGGAAGAAGACATGCCGATACATGCTCGCCCCCATCTTTCGACACACACCCGCGGTCACGGCCATTCGGCTGTAGCCGGCGCGGCTTACCGCCTCGGCATCCGTCTGGTTGATCGGCGGACCTCCATCATCCACGACTACTCACGGCGCGAAGCTGGCGACGAAATCGTGCGCACGACCACGGTAGCGCCGCCGGGGGCTCCGGACTGGGCACTCGATCCCGATCTGCTTTGGAACGCCGTTGAGGCGGCTGAACAGCGCAAGGATGCTCAAGTGGCCCGAGATTTCCGCGTGCCGATTCCCCACGGTCTGACGGACCAGCAGGCGGGCGATCTTGCCGACGACCTCGCGCGGTTCGTCGCCAACTTCTTGGGCACCGCGGTGTCGATGGGGCTGCATCGCGATAACGAGCGGGATGTGATCGGA
>Ga0102591_1002427_pt1 | contig 20332 bp, 7 predicted proteins | sample AraplaCol_mCL_r2_2_FD_76860 | JGI IMG/M metagenome (GOLD analysis project Ga0102591, IMG submission 76860) | Arabidopsis root microbial communities from North Carolina, USA - plate scrape MF_Col_mCL_r2 (SPADES assembly) (version 2) | ecosystem: Host-associated > Plants > Roots > Endosphere... | reverse complement strand
GACCCTGATGGCCGCGCTGGCGATGGTCGCGGCGACCCATTCCATCGCCACACGCACCGCCGTTGCGAGCGACACCACGACCGCACCCGCGATCCACACCTTCGACCTGCCCACCGTGCGCGTGTATGCCACGGTCGAACCCGAGACCCCCGCGCTGCAGGACAGCACGGGCGCGGTGCAGGCGACGCGCATCCACGACCTCCCCCCGGTGCGCGTGCATGCGGTTCGCGATGGAAGCGACGTGGCCGATGTCCGCCGCACGGCACTGGCGATGCGCCCGGCGTCCGCGCGCCGGGCCTCGCTGGCCATCCCGCGCGGCTCGGCGCGGCGCGGTCTGATGCCGCAGCGCAGTGCGCCCTCGCGTGCGGAAGTGCGCCTGGATCGCTGGATCGCGCTGGGTTGCGTGATCCGCCTGCGCCTGACGCGCGTGTGGCCGATGCAGCCGTGCAACGACGGAGCGCAGCGACGTAGCGGTGCGTCGGGTGCGCGTGCGACGGGCGCGATGTCGATGGTCGAACGACGACGATGACGCTCGGTGGACATGCGGAAGAAGTGAGAAAAAGCCCCGCATTGCGGGGCTTTCGCGTGTCTGGGGCGTGCTGACGGAGCGACTGGTTAACGATCATTTGGAGAGTGGGAAAACTCTCATGTTCGGCATCTGGACACCCGCCTACATTTCGCGGCCGAAGTGCAGCGTCTCGTTGGGAGGGCGAATGGACCGCCAGGTGATTCCGGTGAGGTCGTCTGCTCTTCGGCAGCGCCGGACGCGCTAGTCGCGTTCGGAATTCCGGAACGAGACCGTTCCGGGTGCATTACCCACAGGAAAGAGAGTCCGTAATGAATCAGTTCGAAAACGAGTACGAAGCCGACACCCTGTCGGCGTCGCAACAGGCCCTGCGCGTTCTCAAGCCCACCGTCCTGGCCGTCGCCATGGGCTGCGTGGGCAGCGCGTGGGCGGCCCAGGGCGGTGTCGTGGTCAACGGCACCGGCAACATCGCCACGTCGGGCACGACCACCACCGTCACCCAGTCCACCGACAAGATGGTCGTGAACTGGAGCAACTTCGACATCGCCCAGGGCCAGACGGTCAAGTTCGCGCAGCCGACGACCTCGGCCGCCGTGCTGAACCGCGTCACCGGTCCGGTGAAGGCCAGCGACATCCAGGGCACGCTGAGCGCCAACGGCCGCGTGTACGTGGTCAACCCGGCCGGCGTGATGTTCGGTTCGACCGCCGTGGTCAACGCCGACAGCGTCGTCGCCTCGACGCTGGACATCAACGCGCAGCAGTTCATGGCGGGCGGCCGCGTGGCCGGCAACCAGAAGCTGCTGGACCTGACCTCGAACGCGGCGAACGCCTCGGTCGTGAACCAGGGCCAGATCAATGCCCGCCAGGTCGCGCTGCTCGGCGCCAACGTGGTGAACAAGGGCACGATCAACGCCACCGGCGACGTCACCCTCGGCGCCGCCGATACCGCGACGCTGTCGCTGACCAACTCCGGCTTCTCGGTCGCCCTGGGCGCGCCGGAAGTGAACGCGCTGGTCGACAACGGCGGCGTGATCGTCTCCAAGGGCGGCAACGTCATGCTGACCGCCGCCGCGACCGGCGACGCGGTGCGTAACGCCGTGCGCAGCACGGGCACCATCGAAGCCCGTCGCGCCACCACCGGCGCCGGCGGTTCGATCGAACTGCGTTCGGATGCCGACGGCCAGATCGCCGTGGGCGGCAAGCTGACCGCCGACGACCGCGTGACGGTGGGCACCGCGCCGCGCATCACCACCGGCAAGGGCCGCAGCATCGTCGTCGATCCGACCGCGCAGCTGCAGGGCAACGAAGTGGTCGTCAACGCGCTCGGCGCGCTGACCAGCAACGGCGCCTACACCGCCAACAGCCTGACGCTGGCCGGCGACACGGTCGCCATCAACGCGCCGGTCGTCAACGCGCGTCAGGTCTCCGTGTACGGCAACCAGGGCGTCACGCAGAACGCCAACGTCACCGCCGACCGCGTTTCGCTCAACGGCAGCAACATCACGCAGGCCGCGAACGTCGTCACCACCGGCGGTGCGATCGAGCTGAACGCGAACCAGGACACCGGTTCGGTGAACGCATCGACGCTGACCGGCGAGCAGGTGAAGATCACCGGCAAGAACGTCGCGCTGAACGGCGAGGTCAAGGGCAAGTACGGCATCGACGTGCGCGTCGGCCGCGACGGCTCGGGCGGCTCGATCACCGCAGCCAAGTCGCTGACGTCCGACATGGGCGAAGTGCGTCTGGATGCGTCGACCCGCCAGAGCACGGCCGTGCTGGGCAAGGTCGTCGCGCGCGGCGCCGTGAACGGCGATCGCGTGACGATGATCGGCGACTCGGTCGAGCTGTACGCACCGGTCACCGCCAGGAACGACGTCAGCCTGATCGGCACCGTCAACGGTCTGCGTCAGGAAGGCAACGTCACCAGCCTCAACGGTAGCGTGCTCGAGCAGGGCGGTGCGATCTACCACGTCGCCGGCTCGACCACCACGGCCGCCCAGCGTGCCGAATTCCGTGCGAGCTCGCCCACGGTGCCGCTCGCGTTCAACCTGGGCGACATCAAGGCGTCGGGCGTGATCGTCGAGAACGCCAACGGCCCGGTGAACCTCAATGGTGCGGTCACCGCCGATGGCGGCGTGCAGGTCAACCTCGGCAAGGGCACCCTGACCACGGCCAAGACGGTGCAGTCGAAGTACGGTCCGGTCAGCTTCAACGCCACGACGATCGCGCAGAAGGGCGACATCGCCGCGACCCAGGGCAGCGTGAGCCTGCAGGCCGCGACGATCAACTCGGGCACGATCACCGCCGGCGACATGATCGACCTGCGCGGCAACGACGTCACCCTGGGCGGCAAGCTCACCGCGCGTCAGGTGAACGTTCCGGCGAATGCGAAGAACACCGCAGGCAACATCGTGGTGACGAACCCGCAGCCGGCACCGCAGCCGCAGCCGGCTCCGCAGCCCCAGCCGCAGCCGCAGCCGCAGCCGGCTCCGCAGCCGCAGCCGGCTCCGCAGCCGAACCAGGGGCCGCCGCCGGGCTACGTCACCGCCGACCAGATGCTCCCGAACACGGGTTACACCGTGGTCGAGATCAATGGCGTGCGGTACTACCACGCGGTGAACTAACGACGGGCGCCGGCGGAGCGATCCGTCGGCACCCGCCGCTACAAGCGTGAATGCGTGAACCGGAGGAAGGCGCCTCGCGCGCCTTCCTCTTTCTTGTTTCCAGCTGACGCGATAGTCGCGTCGGCGCCGTTCGCAGGCGGCTGGCGCGACCGCGCTGCGCCTGCATTTCAATCTCCCGTGAAAACCAACTCTTCGCCGCCATCGAACCGCGCAGGCTTGTCCTGCCTGTCCCTGATCACGCTCACCGCGCTGCACCCGATGGCGCATGCCGCCGAGCACACCGTCACGTCGGGCGCGCTGCTGCGGCAGACGCCGGAACTCTCGCGTGCGCTGCGACCCGCCGACGAGGCCACGCCGCAACAGGCCGAAACCGACGCGGGCGCGCAGGCATCCGATGAAGGCGAACTGCGCTTCGCCGTGAACGACTTCGTCTTCGACGGCGACATGAGCGCCGACGAGCGCACCCGTGTGGACGCGTACATCGCGCCATTGCGTGGGCGACAGATGACAGTGGGCGCGTTGCAGGTCGTGCGCGCCGAATTGACCGAGCTGCTGTATCACGACGGCGAATCGCTCGTCCGCGTGGTGCTGCCGCAGCAGACCATCCAGGACGGTGTGGTTCGGTTCGACATCGTCCGCGGACGCATCGAGGCGGTCCGCGTCGCCAACGGCTCCGACGTCGACACCGCACGCATCGAACGCATCATGCGCGGCGACAGCGTCGCCGATCCCAGCCTTCGCGACGTCGACGCCCGCATGCGCCTGGTGCGCGCGTTGCCGGGCGTGGGCGAGGTCAATGCGACGCTCGCGCCGGGCAAGTACGCCGGCGGCACGATCGTGACCGTCGATGTAACGCCGGGTTCGACGCTGTACGGGACGTTGTCCGCCGACAACAGCGGTTCGCCCGAAACGGGCGGGCGTCGCCTCATCGCGGTGGGCGGCATCAACAATCCGTTCGGACGCGGCGACAAGTTCGAGGCGGCGGTGCTCGCGACGCCGGACGTGCTGCAGACCAAAGCCTCCGAAGGCGGCCAGACGCGCATGGCGCGCGTGTCGTACGAAACGCCGGTGGGAGGCGATGCCACGCGCATGGGCGCGGCGGTGTCGCATGTGGGGTACCGCCTGGGCGGCGAGTTCGACGGGCTCGGCAAAGGCTCGGCGGATGTCGCCAGCGTGTACATGTCCAAGCCCGTGTGGCGCACGCGTCGATCCAGCCTGGATCTCGGCGCGGAGATCGACCGCAAGCAGCTTCGCGACGATCGTTTCGACGGACTGCTCGAGAACCGCCGCACCACCACTGTCGGCAGCGTGCGCGCCGATGGCAGCGGCATCGCGGGGCAGGGCGCGTGGCGTCGTTATTACCGGTACGGATTGGGCGTGTCGTATGGCGGCATGTCGTTGTCGGACCTGGACCGCACCAGCGGCGAGTCGGCCGTGCGCCGCCACGCAAACTTCGCGAATGCCGAGCCCAGTGCGAGCCTTGTCGTCGCGCCGGTGTCGAGTCTGCAACTCAGTGCGCAGGTGCGCGGGCAGTGGGCGAGCCGCAGCCTGGACGGTTCCGAGCGTCTGAGTCTGGGCGGTCCCGGCGCCGTGCGCGCGTACGGTTTGAATGCGCCCGCCGTGGACAGCGGCGCCGTCGTGTCGCTGGAAGCCAGCCACGATTTCTTCATTCCGAACACGCGCGTCAGTGCGTTCTACGACGGCGCGGCGGGGCGGTATCGATCCGCGTTCGGTGTGGCGGGTCGTTCGGAAAACCTGCAGGGCGCGGGTGTCGGCGTGAACTGGAACTGGAAGGGCGCGCAGGCGCAGGTGAGTGTCGCGCGCGCGATCGGTCGGTCGGGCGATGTGCCGAAGGACGATCAGGTGTGGGTGACGGTGGGGAAGTCGTTCTGATTCGGGCGATGGGTTGAGGCGGTGATGGCCTGGGTCCCGGCCTTCGCCGGGATGACGATGCTTTAGCCCCTCTCCCATCGGCGACCGCAGGGAGTGCAGAGCGGAGAGGGGTCGGGGTGAGGGGCAACGAAGGGAAAGCGTTGAGTCGCCTGTGCAGTGCAACGCTGCGCGGTTGCTCCTGCTTCGTTGCCGATCTCGCTCGAAGATCAAGATGGGTTCCAGCTTTCGCTGGAATGACGGAATTGTGTTGATGCCTTGATGGCCCGGAGGATCGGGAGCCGCCCGCTCCTGTAGCCCGGGTAAGCGCAGCGCACCGCGCCCCCACGAAACGCAGTCCCCATGCCGATGAACGCGCCGCAGCGCGTTGTGTCGCCAACGTGCGACTGCTCTTCATCAGACGATCGTAGCCCCGGTTACGCTCCGCTTAGCGGGGTACGAAATGCGGAAGCCAATATGGGTTCCAGCTTCGGCGAAGCCTTGCGTTATCCGAGGAAACGAACCCTCGACGCATGATGCGAACGCTCTGATCATGCATGCCGCTGCGAATTTCCAGGATGCGAAAGTGCATATCGGCGTTCGCATGCCGCGAGTCGCGTATCGGTGGCAACGCAGTGCGAAGAGCGCCTGTGCGATACGAGCGCAGGTGCTGCCTCGAACAAATCCCTCTTGACGCATCGCTGCAATGAGTGGCGATGCATGAGCGTCCGAAAGAGAGCTGTCGCGCAACAACGATTTATCGCCATTCAGATTGGCCAATTCCATCGCCTCAGCACGCGGCGCATCGCAGATCACGCCGTGTCGAGGCTACTCATCAGTCTCGCGCGCGATCAGCCGACTCCTGCCATTTTTTCGCTACGAGATATCTGAGGTGAGCAAGCGCGTGATCCGCACATGGGCCGCTCGCGCTTATCTGTCATCCCAACCCTCAGATTCCTCCAGTAGGCCACCTGCTTCACAGAAACGAGGATGCGCACCCGTCTGGGCGATCTCGCCTGACGCTTTTTTTTGCAAATCCTCCTTTCTTGTCGAACAGGTGTGCGTCGAATGAACAAGATCTACCGAGTGGTATGGAATACCGAGAGCGGCCAGTGGATCGTCGCTTCGGAGATGGCAAAGGGCCGAAAGAAGGCCTCTTCGGGTGCGAAGGTTGGCGCACTGGCGGTCATGGCCGCCGCTGCTGCCGCGGGTAGCCCGTCTGCTTTCGCCGCGACCAGCGGCGAAGCCGGCCTGGAAATCTGCCAGAACGGAACCAACGTTGGCATCAACACTTCCGTTTGCGCACTTAGTCAGGATGGATGGGGCCTATTCACCAAGTTCGGCACTGGCTTTACGCCCAGCGAGCCTGCTTACATCACCGGTACGCAGGACGGTGTCATGAAGATCTGGGCGTCGACGAGCATCAACGTGCTCAACGACCTCACGATGAGCAACAAGAAGATCATGAGCCTGGCCAAGGGCACCGCGGGCACGGACGCGGTGAATGTCAGTCAGCTCAATGCTGTTGCGGAGACGTTCGGGGCAGGTGCGGGTATCGACGCCTCAGGCAATATGGTTGCGCCGAGTTATGCGTTGACCGAGGCCAACTCGATCAACGGCACCACCGGTGCCGCAACGGACGTAGGTGTCGCCTTCGGCAAGGTCGACGATGCGCTGGGTGCGCTCGACTCCCGCGTCAGCACCAACACGACCGCCATCACCAACATCATGAACGGTGGTGGCATCAAGTACTTCCACGCCAATTCGACCGGTGCCGACTCCTCGGCGACGGGTGTCGAGGCGATCGCCATCGGCGGCGGTGCGACCTCCTCCGGCACCGCCTCCACCATTGCGATGGGCCAGAACGCGTCCTCGGCCGGGGCTTCGACCATCGCCCTGGGCCAGAGCTCATCAGCTTCGGGCTCGGCGGGCATCGCCATCGGTCAGCGCGCGGCCATCATTGCCGGCGCCAACAATGCCATCGCCCTCGGCGGCGACAGCAAGGCGGACGACAAGTCGGTGGCCATCGGTAACGGTGCCGACACCACGGGCGGCAGCTGGGCCACGGCCATGGGTACGAACGCGAAGGCGACGGGCACCCAGGCCTCGGCGTTCGGCGGCGCTTCGACCGCCTCGGCCAACTACGCGACGGCCGTGGGCATCAGCTCCACCGCGTCGGCCGCCAATGCCGTCGCGCTGGGCGCCTCGGCGAATGCGAGCGCGGCCAACTCGGTTGCGCTGGGTGCCGCGTCCAAGACGACGGCCAACCTCACCACCGCCGGTTACAACCCGGGCAGCGCCGCGCTGTCGGGCACGGCCTCGGCCGCGAACGGCGAAGTGTCGATCGGCTCGGCCACCAAGGAGCGTCGACTGACCAACCTTGCCGCGGGCTCGGCTGCCACCGATGCGGTCAACGTCAGCCAGTTGCAGGCCGAAGACGCGACCGTCGACAAGCAGGGCACCGATACGGCCGCTGCGCTGGGCGGCGGCGCGACGTACAACGCCACCATCGGTGCGATCTCCGCGCCGAGCTACGCGCTGACCAAGGCCAACGCGATCAACGGCACCACGGGTGCGGCGACGGATGTCGGCACGGCGTTCGGCAAGGTCGACACGGCGCTGGGCGCGCTCGATGGCCGCGTGACCACGCTGGCGGCGAATCCGTTGACGTTCTCGGGCAACAGCGGCACCGATGTGTCGCGCAAGCTGGGCGATACGCTGGCGATCAAGGGCGTTGCCTCGACGGCCGGTACGTTCTCGGGTAACAACATCAAGACCGTTGCCGACGCGACGACGGGCGCGATCAACATCCAGATGGCCGACTCGCCGAAGTTCGGCAACGTCGTCGTCAACGACAGCGGCAAGATCAGCGGCCTGGCCGACGGTACCGCCGCCAGCGATGCCGCCACCAAGGGCCAGCTCGACACGGCTGTCGCTTCGGCCGGCAAGTGGAAGCTGACCGCCAACAGCGGCACCGCCAAGACGATCACCTCGGCCGACACGGTCAACCTGGTCGATGGCAAGAACACCAAGGCGTCGTTCGACGCCACGACCAACCAGCTGAAGGTCGACGTCGTCGACGCCCCGACGTTCGCCGGTCAGGTGACGGCCAAGGCCGGTCTGGACATGTCGAGCACGAAGATCACCAACGTGGCCGATGGCACCCTGTCGGCGGCGTCGAAGGATGCGGTCAACGGCTCGCAGCTGTACGCCACCAACCAGGCGGTCACCAACGTCAACAACACGGTGAACAACATCACCAACGGTGGCGGCATCAAGTACTTCCACGCCAACTCGACGGCGGCCGACTCGACCACGACCGGCAGTGAATCGATCGCCATCGGCGGCGCGGCGCAAGCCGTGGGCGCGGCCAGCATCGCGCTGGGCAGCAATGCGCAGAACGTGGCCGGCTCGAACAACTCCATCGCCATCGGTGGTTCGGCCAAGTCCTCCGACAAGTCGGTGACCATCGGTAACGGTGCGGACACCTCGACCCAGGTGTGGAGCACGGCGGTCGGTACCAATGCCAAGTCCACGGGCCAGTACGGAGTCGCGCTGGGCGCCGGCACGACGGCCAGCGGCGATGGCTCGGTCGCGCTGGGCACCAACTCTCTGGCCGACCGCGCCAACACGGTGTCGGTGGGCAAGTCGGGCGCCGAGCGTCAGGTCGTCAACGTCGCCAAGGGCACGGCGCTCACCGACGCGGTCAACGTCTCGCAGCTCAAGAGCGTCACCGACGCACTGGGTGGCGGCTCGACGGTCAACACCGATGGCACGGTCAAGGCCCCGACGTACGACGTCAACGGCACGACCTACAACAACGTGGGTGGCGCAGTGGACGCGCTCGACAGCCGTATCGACGGCGTCGCCGCGAACCCGCTGAAGTTCTCGGCCAACAGCGGCACCGACGTGTCGCGCAAGCTGGGCGATACGCTGGCGATCAAGGGCGTGGCCTCGACGACCGGTACGTTCTCGGGCAACAACATCAAGACCGTTGCCGACGCGACGACGGGCGCGATCAACATCCAGATAGCCGACTCGCCGAAGTTCGGCAATATCGTCATCAACGACAGCGGCAAGATCAGCGGCCTGGCCGATGGCACCGCCGCCAAGGATGCGGTGAACAAGGGCCAGATGGATCAGGCCATCGCCGACGCCACGGGTGGCGTGATCGGCAGCACCCCGCTTTCGTTCACCGGCAACTCCGGCGCGAAGGTGGACCGCAAGCTGGGTCAGACGCTGGCGATCAAGGGTGGCGCGAAGACGGCTGGCACGTACTCGGACGACAACATCAAGACCGTTACGGATCCGACGACGGGCGAGATCAAGGTCCAGATGGCCGACGCGCCGAAGTTCGGCGAGATCACCATCAACGACGATGGCAAGATCTCCGGCCTGGCCAACGGCACCGCAGCGGGCGACGCCGCGACGTTCGACCAGGTGAAGGGGTTGGCCGATGTCATCGGCGGCGATGCCAAGGTCGATCCGACCACCGGTGAGGTCACCAAGCCGACGTTCGACATGGGCGATGGCACCACGACCAGCACCGTGGCCGACGCGATCGAGAACCTGGGCGACCGCACCGAAGCCAACAGCACGGTGATCAACAACATCATCAACAATGGCACCGGCATCAAGTACTTCCACGCCAATTCGAAGCTGGCCGATTCGCAGGCCAAGGGCGTCGACTCGGTGGCGATCGGCGGCAACGCCATCGCGAACGGCAAGTACGCGGTGGCCATCGGCGCCAACTCGAAGGCCGACCGCGACAACACGGTGTCCGTGGGCGATGCCGGCGCCGAGCGTCAGATCGTGAACGTCAAGGCCGGCACGGCGCAGACCGATGCGGTCAACGTGTCGCAGCTGAAGGCCGTCACCGATGCGATGGGCGGCGGCATGGCGATCGACCCGACGACGGGCAAGGTCACCCCGCCGACGTTCAACGTGACCGACGCGGACGGCAACACGGTCCCGGCGAAGACGGTGGCCGATGCGTTCACCACCATCGACGGCCGCGTCTCCAACATCGACGAGAGCGTGACCAACATCATCAACGGCGACGTCGGCATGGTCCAGCAGGACAAGGACAGCCGCGACCTGACGGTGGGCAAGGACACGGACGGCACGGTCGTGAACTTCACCAACGTGGATGGCGAAGCGCGCGTGCTCGATGGCGTGGCCAATGGCGAGATCAAGCCGGACAGCAAGCAGGCCATCAACGGCGGCCAGGCGTACGACATCGCCAATTCGGTGACCAAGGCGCTGGGCGGCGACTCGGTCGTGAACCCGGACGGCACGATTTCCATGCCGAGCTACGACGTCACCAAGGCCGACGGCACGACCGAGAAGGTCGACGGCGTCCAGGGCGCGATCGAGAACCTCGACGGCCGCGTCTACCAGAACACCACCGACATCACCAACATCACCAACCAGATCAACAACGGTGAGATGGGCCTGGTGAAGTACGACGACGCGACGGGCGTGGTGTCCGTGGCGGCGGCGAAGGGCGGCACGGTCGTGGATTTCGCGAACGTCGATGGCCAAGCGCGCCAGCTGAAGAACGTGGCGGCCGGTACGGAAGACAAGGATGCGGTGAACGTCAAGCAGCTCAAGGACCTCCTGGGCGGCGAGTCGACCACCGATGCGGACGGCAACTACGTCGGTCCGACCTACAACATCACCAACATCGACGGCGCGACCACCTCGGTTACGAACGTGGGCGATGCGCTCTACACGATCGACGGTCGCGTGAGCAATCTGTACCAGCAGATCAACCAGGGTAGCGTGGGTCTGGTCCAGCAGGCGGCTGCGGGCGAAGAGCTCACCGTCGGCAAGGACACGGACGGCACCGCGGTGAACTTCGCCAACGTCAATGGCGATGCACGCACGCTGAGCAACGTCGCCAATGGCGAAGTGAGCGAGAAGAGCAAGGACGCCGTCAACGGCAGCCAGCTCTACACGGTCGCCCAGTCGGTGGCCGATGGCCTCGGCGGCGGTTCGACGGTGAACGAGGACGGCTCGGTCTCCGCGCCGACCTACAACGTCACCAACATCGACGGCACGACGTCCGAAGTCCACAACGTGGGCGACGCCATCACCAACCTCGATCAGCGCACGGTCAACAACACCACCCAGATCGATAACATCACCAACCAGATCAACAACGGTGGGATCGGTCTGGTGCAGCAGGCGACGCCGGGCTCCGACGTCACCGTCGCCAAGGACACGGGCGGCAAGGCGGTGAACTTCACCGGCACCGATGGCGATCGCGTGCTCTCGGGCATTGCGGCCGGTTCGGCCGACAACGAAGCGGTCAACGTGAAGCAGCTGAAGGACGCCGGTGTCATCGACCCCAGCGGCCATGCCAAGTCGGTCGTGACCTACGACAACACCGACAAGACCAGCCTCACGCTGGGCGGCGAAGGCGCTTCGGCACCGGTGGCGATCCACAACGTCGCCGACGGCGTAGGCGATCGCGACGCGGTGAACGTCGGTCAGCTGAACCAGCGTCTGGCCGATGGCAATGCGCAGACGCTGAGCCAGGCGAATGCCTACACCGACCAGAAGTTCAACGACGTGTGGCAGAACATGGGCAATGCCATCAACGAAGTGAACCAGCAGGCCAACCGCGGTATCGCCGCAGCGTCTGCCCTGATCAACGTGACGCCGTACGTGCCGGGTCACACGGCCGTCAACGCCGGTGTCGCGTCCTACCGTGGCGAAGCCGCGCTGGGCGTGGGTGTGTCGCGCTGGAGCGACAACGGTCGCGTCAACCTCAACGCCGGCGTGTCCGCGTCGAAGGGCGACCAGCCGGTGTTCCGCGTGGGCGTCGGTTACGTCTTCTGACGAGAGCGGAGGGGAGGGGGCACTGTGGGGCTTCGGTTCCGCAGTGTCCCCGACCGCTCGATCACTACATGGCCTGAGGTCCGAGGCCCCAGGCATTTACAGGTTCAATCATGTTCAACATCAAATCGTTGTCAGGGCTTTCCCTGGCCATCGCCGCGACGGCCACGCTGTCCGCCTGCGGCACCACCACGCTGAGCCAGGTGAAGGACGGTCATACCGACCAGCCCGTCTGGCCGGCACCCGAAAAGGCGCGTCCTCTGGAAGAATCGAAGGTCCATGCCGACATCGCCGCGCTGAACAAGGTGCAGATCGGCGATGCCAAGCTGGAGATCTACCGCCTGCTCGGTCACCCGATGTACCGCGAAGGCATCGCCGGCGTGCACGAATGGGATTACCTGTTCAAGCTGCCGTCCCCGCAGGGCGAAGTGCAGTGCCAGTACAAGGTGTTGTTCGACGACAACATGCTGACCAGCCAGACGTTCTGGAATCCGGCGGGTTGTGCGGATCTGCTTGGCGTCGCGCCTCCGACCGTCGCGCCGCCGACCGAGCCGCATGTGGTGCAGCAGCTGGACGTGTCGGCCGACACATTGTTCGGCTTCGACAGCGCGAAGCTGTCGGCTGACGCGCCTGCCGCACTCGAAACCGTCATGAACGCGCTCGACAAGGCCGAGCATGTGGATAGCCTGCGCGTGACCGGTTACACCGACCGCTTCGGCAGCGCTTCGTACAACCAGCAGTTGTCGGAACGTCGTGCCCAGGCGGTGAAGGCGTATCTGGTTGCGCGCGGCGTGCCGGGTGAGGCGGTGATGGTGCAGGGTCACGGCGCCGCGGACCCGGTCGTGAACTGCCCGGGTGCGAAGAGTGCGAAGGTCATCGAGTGCCTGAAGCCGAACCGCCGCGTGCGGGTCGAAGTGGTCGCGCGTTGATGCTGTAGCTGCGTTGCGGCCCCGATTCCTGGTGCGTTTCGCAGTAACTTCGTCGTGAAGTGGAAAACGCCCCGCGGTTGCGGGGCGTTTTCTTTTGGGCACTCACGTAGGCGAATCATTCACCGTCACACCGTCAACTCCTTCACCGTCATCCCGGCGAAGGCCGGGACCCAGGCCATCGCACCGTCAACTCCTTCACCGTCATTCCAGCGCAAGCTGGAACCCACCTTGATCTTCGGCGAGGCATCGGGTCCCCGGGTGCGCTTCGCTTACCCGGGCTACGAAAGCGAGAATCGCGAATGCACGCGTGACCTCATGCCCCGGCCCTGCACGTAACGTCATCCCGGCGAACGCCGGGACCCAGGTCATCAAGCCGTCAACTCCTTCACCGTCATCCCGGCGAAGGCCGGGATCCAGGCCATCACGCCATCAACTCCTTCACCGTCACTCCAGCGAAAGTTGGAACCTCGGGGTCGCGATCGTTTCAAGAAAAGCAGTCGTACGTAGCGGTGCAACGCGCTGCGGCGCGTTCATCGGCATGGGGACTGAGTTTCATGGGGGCGCGGTGCGCTTCGCTTACCCGGGCTACGAGAGCGGAAATCGCGAATGCGCGTGATCTCATGCCCCGGCCCTGCACGTAACGTCATCCCGGCGAACGCCGGGACCCAGGTCATCAAGCCATCAACTCCTTCACCGTCATTCCAGCGAAAGCTGGAACCCATCTTGATCTTCGGCGAGGCATCGCGTCCCCGTACGAAAGCGTGCATCTCGAGTGCGTGCGCGGCCGCACGTCCCGACCCTCACCCCAACCCCTCTCCCAGTGGGAGAGGGCCTAAAGCGCGCGCCCGCCCAGCACCCACAGGCGAAACACAAAAAAGAAAACGCCCCGCAATGCGGGGCGTTTCCATTCAATCCCGCGCGAAGCGGGTGAGCGAACCGATCAGGCCTCGACCGCCTCATCGTCCTTGTACGCATCCACCGGGATGCACGCGCACATGACGTTCTTGTCGCCGTAGACGTTGTCCACGCGGGCGACCGGCGGCCAGTACTTCTGCAGGCGCAGCGACGGCAGCGGGAAGGCGGCCAGCTCGCGCGGATACGCATGCGTCCATTCGCTCGCCGACACGGCCGTCGCGGTGTGCGGGGCGTTCTTGAGCGGGTTGTCCTCGCGATCCAGCTTGCCTTCTTCCACCGCGCGGATTTCGTCGCGGATCTGGATCATCGCGTCGATGAAGCGATCCAGCTCGTGCATCGACTCCGATTCGGTCGGCTCCACCATCAGCGTGCCAGCCACCGGGAAGCTCAGCGTCGGTGCGTGGAAGCCGAAGTCGATCAGGCGCTTGGCGACGTCTTCGGCCGATACGCCCGTCGAATCCTTCAGCGGACGCAGGTCGAGGATGCACTCGTGCGCGACGAGATCGTTGCGACCCGTGTAGAGCGTCTCATAATGCGAGGCCAGGCGCTTGGCGATGTAGTTGGCGTTGAGCAGCGCAACCTGCGTCGCGCGGCGCAGGCCGGCGGCGCCCATCATCGTCACGTACATCCAGCTGATCGGCAGGATCGAGGCCGAACCGAAGCTCGCCGCCGACACCATGCCCACATCGCCGTGGCCCACGCCCTGCGTCTTCACGCTGTCGGCGTCCAGTGCACGCGGCAGGAACGGGGCGAGGTGCGACTTCACCGCGCACGGACCGACGCCCGGGCCGCCGCCGCCGTGCGGAATGCAGAAGGTCTTGTGCAGGTTGAGGTGCGAAACGTCCGAACCCCACTTGCCCGGCTTCGCCAATCCGACGAGGGCGTTCATGTTGGCGCCGTCGGTGTACACCTGGCCGCCGTGCTTGTGGATGATCTCGCAGATCTCGACCACTTCTTCCTCGAACACGCCGTGCGTGGAGGGGTAGGTGATCATCAGCGCGGCCAGGCGGTCGCCATACTTCTCGGCGTTGACGCGGATGTCTTCGACGTCGACATTGCCGTTGGCGTCGGTCTTGGTCACCACCACCTTCATGCCGCACATCTGCGCCGACGCCGGGTTGGTGCCATGTGCCGAATCCGGGATCAGGCAGACGTCGCGGTGGCCTTCGCCGCGCGAGCGGTGGTAGGCACGGATCGCCAGCAGGCCGGCGTATTCGCCCTGCGCGCCGGAGTTCGGCTGCAGGCTCACCGCGTCATAGCCGGTACATTCGACCAGCATCGCTTCCAGCCCGTCGATCAGTTCCTTGTAGCCGGTAGCCTGGTCGGCCGGGGCCAGCGGATGGATGTTGGCGAACTCCGGCCAGGTCACCGGGATCATCTCGGCGGTGGCGTTGAGCTTCATGGTGCAGCTGCCCAGCGGGATCATGGTGCGATCCATGGCCAGGTCCTTGTCCGCCAGCGAACGCAGGTAGCGCAGCAGTTCGTGTTCGCTGTGGTGGGTGTTGAACACCGGGTGGGTCAGGAAGGCGCTGGTGCGCACCTGGGCGGGCGGCAGCGCATCGGCGGTGGCCGCGTCCAGCGCGTCCACGTCGACGCTCACGCCGAACAGCTGGCCCAGCGCGACGATGTCGGCGCGGGTGGTGGTTTCGTCCAGGCTGATGCCGACCGCTTCGCTGTCGATCGCACGCAGGTTGATGCGCGCGGCGGCGGCCTTGGCGTGGATCGCGGTCGCGTCGATGTCCTTGACGTGCAGGGTGTCGAAGAACTGCTCGCCGACATTGATGCCGGCCGTGCGCAGCGCGGCAGCCAGGATCGCGGCCAGGCGGTGGGTGCGACGGGCGATGCGGGTCAGGCCCTCGGGACCGTGGTACACGGCGTACATCGAGGCCATCACCGCCAGCAGCACCTGCGCGGTGCAGATGTTGGAGGTGGCCTTCTCGCGGCGGATGTGCTGCTCGCGGGTCTGCAGGGTCAGGCGGTAGGCGGCATTGCCCTGTGCATCGACCGACACGCCGATCAGGCGGCCCGGCATCGAACGCTTGTAGGCATCACGGCAGGCCATGAAGGCGGCGTGCGGGCCGCCGAAGCCGAACGGCACGCCGAAGCGCTGCGAGTTGCCCACCACGATGTCCGCGCCCCATTCGCCGGGGGCGGCGATCAGGGTCAGCGCCAGCAGGTCGGTGGCCACGGCCACCAGGCCACCACGGGCATGCACGGCATCGGCCAGCGCCTTGTAGTCGCCGATGTGGCCGAAGGTATCGGGGTACTGCAGCAGCACGCCGTAGGCTTCGGCTTCCATGGCTTCGGCCGGGGTGCCCACGCGCAGCACGATGCCCATCGGCTCGGCGCGGGTGCGCAGCAGTTCCAGCGTCTGCGGGTGCACGGCGTCGTGCACGAAGAAGGTGTCGGACTTGGACTTGGCCGAACGCTTGGCCAGGGTCATCGCTTCGGCCGCGGCGGTGGCTTCATCCAGCAGCGAGGCGTTGGCGATCTCCATGCCGGTCAGGTCGGCGCACAGGGTCTGGAAGTTGATCAGCGCTTCCATGCGGCCCTGCGAGATCTCGGCCTGGTACGGGGTGTAGGCGGTGTACCACGCCGGGTTTTCCAGCACGTTGCGCAGGATGACGTTCGGGGTGAGGGTGCCGTAGTACCCCTGGCCGATGAAGGTGCGGAACACCTGGTTCCTGTCGGCGATGGTGCGGATCTTGGCCAGCGCTTCCACTTCGGTCAGCGAGCTGGGCAGCGCCAGCGCGGCCGGCGACTTGATGCCCGACGGCACGATGGCGTCGGTCAGTGCGTCCAGCGAGGCGTGGCCGACCACGTCGAGCATCTGCGCGATTTCGGCGTCGTTGGGGCCGATGTGGCGTTCAACGAACGCGTGGTGGTGTTCAAGCTCGCGCAGGGTAGGGGTGTTCTGGGACATGGCTGGCATCCAAAAGAGTGGGCACGCACGTTCGGAAGCGCGGACGGGGCGTGTCATGGGCGACAACGATCCACCGGACCCTGCGGTCTTCCTGGGTGCCCCTCTGTCCTTTTGCCTGAGAGTTTAAAAGCGCGCGGCTGCGTGCTTCGTGCCCCTTCGGCGCCGGCACTGGCCGGTCTCTCCAGAGTTTTGGTGCGGGTGGTATCGGGCCTGAGCGATTACGGGCGTTGCGCCTTCGGCAGCGGGTGCTTCAATACAAAGCGCCGCTTCTCCCACCATGTAGCGTGGGAATTATAGCCCAGCGGCCCGGCCGACAACGCCCGTCCGGCACATGAACAGGGGGCGCCGACCGCGTCATAACCGGCCGCCGGGCATGGTGCCAGGCAGGCGGACGGCCTATCATGGCTGCATCCTCGTATTCATCAGGCGCCACCGCAGGCTGCGGCCGGCGCCTTCCGTGCGTTCGCACGGCCGCTGACGGAAGACCCGATGACACCCGCTCCGCCCTCCAACCGCCGCCTGGCCCTGCTGCTTGCCGGCCTGGCCATGTTCGGCCCGTTCTCGATCGACACCATCTTCCCGGCGTTCCTGCTGCTGGGCGAGCGCATGCAGGTCGACCAGGTCGCGGTGCAGCAGACGGTGAGCGTATACCTGCTGTTCTACGGCCTGATGAGCCTGGCGCACGGCCCGCTGTCGGACGCGTTCGGCCGCCGCCGGGTGATCCTGGGGGGGCTGGTGCTGTTCATCGCCGCCTCGATCGGCTGCGCGCTGTCGCGCGACCTGACCACGCTGCTGGTGTTCCGCGCGCTGCAGGGCGTCACCGCCGGCGTAGGCGTGATCGTCGGCCGCGCTGTGATCCGCGACCTCTACCATGGCGCCGACGCGCAGCGGTTGATGAGCCAGGTCTCGATGATCTTCGGCATCGCCCCGGCGATCGCGCCGATCATCGGCGGCTGGATCCTGCTCGGCGGCGGCGACTGGCCGCTGATTTTCTGGTTCCTGGTGGTGTTCGCGCTGGTCTTGCTCGCCGCCACCGGCAAGTGGCTGCCGGAGACCCACCCGGTGGAAGCCCGCACCCCGCTGTCCACCCGCGCGCTGCTGCGCAGCTACCTGCAGATGGGCACCAACCCGCGCCTGCTGCGCCTGGCGGCAGCCGGTGCGTTCAATTTCTCCGGCATTTTCCTGTACATCGCCTCGGCACCGGTGTTCGTGATGCAGCACCTGCAGCTGGGCGAGGGCGGTTTTGCCTGGCTGTTCATTCCCACCATCGGCGGCATGACCACGGGCTCGTTCCTGTCCGGGCGCATGGCCGGGCGGATGACCGCCGCCCGCCAGGTCGGGATCGGCTTCAGCCTGTGCGCGGTATCGGCGCTGGTCAACCTGGCCTATGTGCTGGCGGCGGACCAGATCGCGCTGCCGTGGGCGGTGCTGCCGATCTTCATTGGTGGCGTGGGCATGGCGCTGATCTTCCCGATCCTGGCGCTTGCCGTGCTGGATATGTACCCGCACCAGCGCGGTCTTGCCTCGTCGATGCAGATGTTCCTGCAACTGATGATCAACACCGTGGTGGCCGGGGTGGTGTCGCCGATGCTCAGCCACACCCCGCTGCACCTGGCGCTGGGCTATGCCGGCTTCTTCGCCATCGGCGCCAGCTTCTGGTTCTGGGAGCGTCGCTGCGAACGCCGCCGCGAGGCTGCGGCGGCCCTTGCCTGAGCCCCCGTGCGGTATTCTTTCACCATTGTTGCGGTACGGAACTCCCCCTGATGTCGACCACCTCCAAACTGCGTCGTGACCTGCGCCGGCGCCGCGAAATCGAAGAAGCCAACCGCGAAAAGGCCCATGCCTCGCCGGTCGAGCCGCATGCCGAGCTGCGCGACCAGCAACGCACGCTGCTGGCCGGGGTGGTCCGTCGCGACGGCGAATGGGTGCTGGGCATGGACGGCCGTATCGCCGGGCAGACCCCCAGCGCCGCCCGCGTGCTGGCGCTGATCATGCAGGCCGCCGAACTGCACGAGCGCCAGGGCACTCCGGTGCGCCTGGTGTATTCGGATGCGCTGAAAGACGCCGCGCACGCCGAAGCCAAGGGCGAGGGCAAGGATTTCGAGCAGTTCAAGACGGAGTTGGCCGCGTCGCTGAAACCCAAATCCTGACAACCGACTGCGCAGAAAAAAACCGGCCATTGGCCGGTTTTTTTCGTTTACGGGGCCTTCGGCGCTGCCGCCGCCGGCGGCTGCCACCCGCACATCTGGCCCTGGTTCTGCTGCTTCAGCCACTCGTTGACCGGGGTGAAGTACTCGATCATCGGGCCGGCATCGAGCTTGTCGCCGCCGGTGATTTCCTTCAGCGTGGCCTGCCACGGCTGGCTGGCACCCTTGCTCAGCATCGCCCAGAACTTCTGGCCGGCTTCCTTGTTGCCGTAGAAGCTGCACTGGTGCAGCGGGCCCTTGTAACCGGCCGCGTCGCACAGGCCCTTGTAGAACTGGAACTGCAGGATGCGCGCCAGGAAGTAACGCGTGTACGGGGTATTGCCCGGCACGTGGTACTTGGCGCCCGGATCGAAGAACTCCTCGCCGCGCGCCGAGGCCGGGGCCACGCCCTGGTACTTGGCCTTCAGGTCCCACCACGCCTTGTTGTACTGGTCCGGGGTGATCGAGCCATCGAACACGCCCCAGCGCCAGCGGTCGATCATCAGGCCGAACGGCAGGAACGACACGCCGCTCAGGGCCATGCGCATCTGCGCGTTGATGGTGGCCTCGCGGCTTTCCTGCGGCTTGTCGACCAGCCCGATCGAGTTGAGGTACTGCGGGGTCATCGCCAGCACGATGGTGTCGCCGATCGCTTCGTGGAAGCCATCGTTGGCACCGCCCTGGAACAGCGGCGGCAGCGGGTTGTAGGCCAGGTCGTAATAGATGTGGCCCAGCTCGTGGTAGATGGTGGTGAAGTTTTCTTCGTTCGGCTTGATGCACATCTTGGTGCGCACGTCGCCTTCCATGTTCATGTCCCACGCGCTGGCGTGGCAGACCACGTCACGGTCCAGCGGCTTGATGAACTGGGTCTTGTCCCAATACGACTTCGGCAGCGCCGGCATGCCCAGCGACACGTAGAAGTCCTGCGCGCGTTCGGTCATCTGCTTGGCGGTACGCAGTTCGGCCTCACGCTGCGCCTTGTACAGCGCTTCCACGTTCGCGTTGCTGCCGCCGGCCTTGGCCAGTGCACCGCTCAGGTTGGCCTGGTACTGCTTTTCCAGCGCGGCGGTGATGTCCAGGCTGCCCGCGCCCGGGTACGGCTCAAGCTGATCCCACAGGTTGGACCAGTCCTGCTGCCACATGTTGCCCAGCAGGTGCGCGGCGATCAGGCCGCCTTCGGTTTCGGCCTTGTCCTTGCCGTAGGTGCCGTCCAGCTTGGTGCGGGCGTAGCAGTGCAGCTGCTCGTACATCGGCTTGACCTGTTCCCACAGGCGGTCGGTTTCCGGGCCGATCTGCTCGGGCGGCATGTCGTAGCCGCTGCGCCACATCTGCCCTGCGTCGGCGAAGCCCATTTCCTTGGCGCCTTCGTTGACCAGGCCGACGAAGCGCTGGTAATCGGCGCGCATCGGCTTGGTGGTGGCGTGCCAGCCCTGCCAGGCATCAAGCTGCTTGTCGTAGTCGCGGCTGCTGGCCAGCACTTCTTCCAGGTCGCCGAGCTGGCGGCAGGTGGCCGGGTT
>Ga0102591_1002423_pt1 | contig 20357 bp, 21 predicted proteins | sample AraplaCol_mCL_r2_2_FD_76860 | JGI IMG/M metagenome (GOLD analysis project Ga0102591, IMG submission 76860) | Arabidopsis root microbial communities from North Carolina, USA - plate scrape MF_Col_mCL_r2 (SPADES assembly) (version 2) | ecosystem: Host-associated > Plants > Roots > Endosphere... | reverse complement strand
CGAGAACTTCGCTACGGGCTGAGATTTTAGACAAGGTCACGGTTGATGCTATCGTATTCTGATCAGTTCGCCAGTCTGCTGAAAGAGCCTGTTGTCCAGTTTGCCATCCTCGTTCTTCTGAGAATGCTCGCGACGCCATTGACGGGCGATCGCGTAATTGGACGGCTCGCGGCCAACATCGTATTTTTCGTCGCCCTAACGGCGTTGCTACTTTACCATAGAATTCCGCCGTATGCGCCTGATATAACTGCAGAAACGGTGGCTGATAGGATCGGCTCCGGGATCCTCAAAGCGATCTGGTGGGTCGGAGGAGCGATGCTCCTTGCCAGTTTGGTCCGCACGTTTTTGACACTCGAACGGAAGCCGAGGGAAGGGCGGCTTCTGCAGGACCTGGTAGTGGGGATTGTCTATCTTGGCGCCGCGTTGAGCATCATCGCATACGTCTTCAGTTTACCAGTGGGCACCCTCATCGCCACCTCCGGTGTGTTCGCTATCGTTTTGGGTCTGGCTTTGCAAAGTACCCTCAACGATGTTTTTTCCGGTATTGCGCTGAATCTCGGAAAGCCCCTGTCCGTAGGTGACTGGATCAGATTGGAAGACGACACGCAAGGACGCGTTGTGGAAACCAACTGGCGGTCCACCGAACTCCTTAGCGGCACCAACGACCTCATCATTGTGCCCAATAGCGTCCTCGCCAAGAGCCGGATCGTCAACATCAGTAGTCCGGACAACACACACGGCTCAACCTTGAAATTCAAGCTGGCCCCGACCAAGCCGCCATCAGTAATCCTCCAGACCATGGAACGTGTACTGTTGAGCAGTAATGCGATCATGAAAACGCCCCCTCCCACCGCGAATTTTACGGCGATGGATGCGAATTATCTGGAGATCGAACTGTCATTTCGGGTGTCTGAACTCGGTCAACTGCCTCGTGCTCGAAACGAATTATACGATCTCGTCTTTCGTCACACCGAGGCGTCAGGTCTTCAGCTTGCCTCCGACGGAGGAGCTGCCAGGGTAGTCCTCACCCAGGAGACACCCGAGATGAGTGTCCAACGTCAAACGTCAAGGCGGCGTCTTCTGGATGCGATTTCTCTGTTTTCCTCTCTGACAAGCGAGGAACGAGAAGAGTTGGCATCCGCTATGAACAGGCTGTCGTTCAAGGAAGGCGATATAGCAGCCCATCGGGACACCTCGCTGACGTCGCTGATGATCCTTCGAAGCGGTGTGATGACAGTTGAGGAAATTGAGGATGGCCAAACCATCGAGCTTGAACGCCTTGCTCCGGGTGACGTCTTCGGTGAGCGCGGGGTGCTGATGGGAGCATTGGAGCCAGGTGATATCAAGGCAATCACAGCCGCCGTAGTATATGAGATTCCCAAGGAGCGGCTCGCCGCGATCATGCGAGAACGTCCCGCCATTGCGGAAGAACTGGCGATGCTATTGTCCGCTCGGTCGAAAGCGGAGGAGCGCTTGCACATGGCGAACCATCTTTCTCCTCTGCAACATGCGTCGTCGGTATCGGCAAGGATCCGGCATTTGTTTGGTCTCGGATGACGTGTCTATCCTGAACCCCTATTCGACCGTGGTCCTGGAGGAAAGACGGCGCAAGCGCGGGCATCTTTCAGTGTGTTCATTTCGCTGCCTTGGATGTGGCGTGGTCGGATAGATCAATGGCGTAGCTTGCTCTCGGCAGTGAAACAGTGCCTAAACCGGGATTTGTTGAGCAGTTCCGCTACGGAACACAAACATCCTGGCGGCGTCGACCTCGCACCATCAACACGAAGCGCTGCCGAGGCAGCCATGGAACGCGTCTTCGGGGCACGCCGTGTCGTCAACGACATCTATACGGCATCGGCAGCCGTGCCCAAGGAAACGCCGACGCCGATCGTCATGGGCTTGCCCGTGCTCGGTTACTTATCGAAAGCGCGTCTTCGTTGGCAAAATCAGCTAAAGAAATGCTGTCCTTAAGCGACAAAGGTGCTTTGACCAAGTCCTTTGGTTAGCGGGCCGACGGCCCACTGAAAAGCTATACCCTCGGCACACTTGACAGGCGCCTTCGCGCGATATCCTATCGCATCACGATTTTTCGCTAAGTGCGATGCTGTGGGGTGACGCTGGTGTTCGTACGAGGGGTTTTCCTTGCAAGCTGTCTGAGCCTCTTGAGCGCGGTGGCGTCTGCTGAGGAGGCCTATCCTCCCGACATGGCCGACCGTGTCCAGGCCTGTACACCCTGTCACGGGGAGCAGGGAAAGGGTACGAACGATCCGTATTTCCCACGGCTTGCGGGCAAGCCCGCCGGATATCTCTACAACCAGCTGGAAGCGTTCAAATCGGGCAGGCGGAAATATCCGCCAATGAACTATCTCCTCGCGTTCCTGACGGACGACTATCTGCGGCAGTTTGCGGCATATTTCGCCGATCAGCGGCCGGCGCTTCCCGAGAAGCCGCCAACGGATGCCAGCGCAGCAGTGCTTGATCAGGGGCACGCGCTTGTGACGCAGGGCGACCTGGACCGCTCCATTCCGGCCTGCGTGAGCTGTCATGGCGGCTCCTTGACTGGTCAGGAGCCTGGTATTCCCGGCCTCCTCGGCTTGCGCGCCAGTTACATCAGCGCTCAGCTCGGAGGATGGCGCTATGGAACACGCACGGCCACTGCGCCCGACTGCATGCAGCTCGTTGCTGGACGTTTGACGGAAGACGATGTTCGAGCCGTCGCAGCTTATCTCGCCAATCAGGCTCAGCCCGCCGATCCTGCGCCATCTGCGGCCGGCTCTTATTCGTTGCCCTTCGCGTGCGGCAGCCAGCCCGAGAAGGGGAGGACGCCATGAGCGCGCGTTTTCGATTTTCATCCGCTCTTGTCGTGTCATCGATGTTGGCGATAGCCGTAACGCTGGTGCCGGCTGCTGCGCAGTCGCCGCAATCGGGCGATGTCGTCAAAAAGGGAGAGTATCTGGCGCGAGCCGGGGATTGCGTTGCATGCCATACGGCGCCCGAGGGCAAATTATTTGCTGGTGGTCGATCGATGCCGACGCCTTTCGGCACGTTGTATACTTCGAACATCACGCCCGATGCCGAAACGGGCATTGGGAAATGGTCGGCCGACGATTTCTACAGGACCATGCACAGCGGAAGGTTCCCGGACGGCGGTCTCCTCTATCCGGCGATGCCTTTCGGTTCCTACACAAAGGTCACGCGCGACGACAGCGATGCGATCTTCGCCTATTTGAAGACAATTGCGCCCGTGCGCCAGTCGAACCGGCCGCATGACCTGCAATTCCCATATAACAACAGGTCTCTGATCCTCGGCTGGCGAACCCTCTTCTTCAATGAGGGCGAGTTCAAACCGGATCCAAAGCAGTCCGACGAGTGGAACCGGGGAGCCTATCTCGTGGAGGGGCTTGGCCACTGTGGCATGTGCCATACGCCCATCAACGCACTTGGCGGGAGTCGCGAGTCCGAAGCGTTTCAGGGCGGCTTGATTCCGATGCAGGACTGGTATGCTCCATCACTGACATCGAACAAGGAAGCAGGCTTGGGCGACTGGTCGATCGAGGAGATCTCGGATCTTTTGCAGAAGGGAATTTCAACCCGCGGAGCGGTTTACGGGCCGATGGCCGAGGTCGTGTACAACAGTCTTCAGTACATGACCGACGAGGATACGCGCGCGATGGCCGTCTATCTGAAAAGCATCGCGCAGGATGAACCTTCCCCGCCAAAACCTTCCGTCAGGACCGAAGAGGCAAGCCTCCTCATCAGTCTCGGCAAGACCGTATATGACAAGCACTGCGCGAGCTGTCATGGGGCAGAGGGCGAAGGAAAGCCTCCTCATTACCCGCCGCTAGCCGGAAACCAGTCGATCCAGATGGAATCGGCCGTAAATGGTATTCGCATGGTTCTTAACGGCGGATATCCGCCGGCTACCGCCAAGAACCCCATGCCGCATGGCATGCCGCCATTTGCCGTCACGCTTTCCGACGACGAGGTCGCCGCGGTAGCATCATATATCAGGACGGCATGGGGCAACCGTGGCACCCCGGTCAGCGCCGCCGAGGCGAACAAGCTTCGATCTGCTCCACTGCAATGAGGAAGACATGATCAATCCTGACGAGCCTCCCCATATCCCCGACGACCGGATGGTCGAACGCATTGTCGCTGAAGGGCCGCGAGGAGCAGTTGTTGTGGCCGGGATTGCGACCGCCGCTGTCGTTGCAATGTGGGTTTTGTTTTATCTGCTTGTGTTCGTGCCCCGGAGCGTCTGATGAGCGATGTTCACAACGAAGCGGCGGCGGTCGCTGAACGCGTCGAACGGCGCTGGGCGACCGTTGCGATCTTGATTATTGTGTTTTTGGCGGGGATGGCGGCGTTCGCCGGGATACATCAGGCGACCATGCCGCAGACAGCGGTCGAAACCATCGACCCGACCACGATCCATCTCCAGGGCGAGTTCATTGAATCCAATCTGGGCAGCGCGGTTGAGCAGGATGGCTCCGTGACGGTAAGGGTGATCGGCCAGCAGTATTCGTTCTCCCCGCCCTGCATCGTCGTTCCAACTCGGACCCCGGTTACCTTCAGGGCCACCAGCGCCGACGTCGTGCATGGCTTCCTCATCCAGGGCACCAACATCAACACGATGCTCGTTCCTGGCTACGTATCGGTTCAGAAGGCCAGCTTTGACCAACCCGGTGAACACCTCATGCCATGCCAGGAGTTCTGCAGTGTTGGCCACGAAGGCATGTGGGCGAAAGTGAAGGCCGTCGACAAGCAGCAGTTCCTTTCGGAAATTGCGGACAAGAGGAGGCTTTCCTGTGCTCCATAATCGCAGGCTAATTCTGGCGCACTTCTGGCTCGCCTTCGCGACCTTTGGCCTTGCCCTGCCGCTCGGCGCCTGGCAGATGTACGTCCGCAGTCCGCTCTCCCCCTGGATCAGCAATCCTGAATGGTATTACCGTTCCCTGACCGCTCATGGCACGGTGATGGGTTATGTGTTCCCAACGCTTGTCGCAATGGCCTTCGGCTATGCGATCAGCGAGGCTTCCCTGAAACAGGCCCTCGTTGGAGTCCGCTGGGCCTGGACCGGTTTTTGGCTGATTGCGGTCGGCGCTATCATTGCGATGATCCCCGTGTCCCTTGGTTGGGCGTCGGTGCTTTATACCTTCTACCCGCCTTTGATCGGAAGCGCGCTCTACTATATCGGCGTGGTGATGGTCGTTGTCGGCTCCTGGATCTGGGTGGCTCTTATGTCCATCAATCTGAGAGTTTGGAAAAAGGCCAATCCGGGGGCTCCAGTGCCACTCGCCATGTTTGCGAACGTGGCCGGCTCGTATCTATGGGCATGGACCGCCGTCGGCGCCGCCCTGGAGCTACTGCTGCAAATCATTCCGGTTGCGCTCGGGTTCAAATCTGCGATCGACGCCGGTCTTGCGCGCGTGTTCTTCTCGTGGACATTGCACGCAATCGTCTATTTCTGGCTCATGCCGACCTATATCGCCTACTACACGATCGTTCCGCGGGCGATCGGCGGTCGCGTCTTCAGCGACACCATGGCGCGTATCTCGTTCATCCTTTTTCTCGTGGTTGCCATGCCGATCGGCATCCACCACGCCTTCGCCGACCCTCAGGTCGGTGCAGGTTTCAAGTTCATCCATTCCACTTTCACCGCCCTGGTCGCACTTCCAACGCTGCTGACCGTCTTCACCATACTGGCGTCTGTGGAAATCGCGGCGCGTGCGCGAGGGGGCAGGGGCGCTTTCGGCTGGCTGACCGCGCTCCCCTGGCGCAACCCGATGATGCTGGCGGTGACGTTCTCCTTCATCATGCTCGGCTTCGGCGGGGCCGGGGGGCTCATAAACATGAGCTACCAGCTCGACGCGTCGATCCACAACACGCAGTGGATCACCGGACACTTTCATCTCATTTTCGGCGGCGCGATCGTCATAATGTATTTCGCCATTGCTTATGACCTGTGGCCCCATCTGACGGGACGTCCTCTCGTCAATCTTGGTCTGGTGAGGCTCCAGCTCTGGCTCTGGTTCATCGGAATGATCGTGACGACGTTCCCATGGCACTATGTCGGGATTCTCGGCATGCCGCGCCGGATGTCCTTCTTCGACTATACCGATCCGGCGCTTGCGAACGAGGCGGTTTCGGTCGTGCTCTCGGCAATTGGCGGGTTCATACTCGTTGCCTCGGGTATTCTTTTCCTTGTCGTTCTTATCCGCTCGCATCTCGCTTCGCCAAGCCAGCCGGAGGAGTATCGGTTCGCGCTGGCCGTCCATCCTACCACCAGAGTTCCTGCGGCCCTGAACAGCTACGGTCTTTGGGTTGGCCTGATGGTAGCACTGACGATCACGAACTATGGATATCCGATCCTTCAACTTGCCGTACGCAATGACACCTCCGTGCCAGCGGTATATGTGGGAGAAAGGTGATGAACGGCGACAGGCTGACCAGCTTTCGGAACCGGTGGACGCTGACCAGCGTCTTCGTCACTGCCGCAATCTTCGTTGTCGCCGCGCTATTGGGCTTCGTGCTGCTTCCGCGCCTTGACGCAAGGGAGCAGGTGGTGGGCTTATGGGATACCATCTGCCGGGCGGCCGGGCTGCCGCAGCGCGGAGAAGCTTCTGAACCCGTGCAGCCAGGTTACAAGACGTCTCTTGTGAAGATCGCAACCGCAGTTTCGCGAACTCGCAACGAGGAAGCGATAGGCAGAGGGGCCACGCTTGCGCAGCAATGCGCCATCTGTCACGGCCCCACAGGCATAAGCCGCGCAGACTCCCCGAATCTGGCCGGCCAGTATGCGAGCGTGGTCTATAAACAGCTTCGCGACTTCAAGGACGGCGTTCGTGTCAATGCTGTCATGAGCCCGTTCACGGCGAAACTGACCGAGCGGGACATGCAGGACCTTGCCGCATACTACGCCTTCTTGCCGCGACTGCCGGGCTTTCATCCCGCCGGGGCCAATCCCGCCCCGCGCATCGTGATCAGCGGCGCGCCAACGAGAGGAATCGCGCCCTGTGGTTCGTGTCATGGCACTATTGAAAACAAGCTGGGCAGTCCGTGGCTCGAGGGCCAGTCCGAACTTTACCTCAAGACCCAGCTCCAGGCCTTCGTATCTGGCTCGCGGCAGAACGACATCAGCAGTCAGATGCGCAACGTTGCGCGCGCGATGACGCCCGAAGAGATTGAAGAGGCAGCCCGGTACTACGCAAACCAGCCGCCGCCTTATCTGTCGACCGAATGAACCGATCCGTCGCAGTGTCGTCAAAATGCCGGGGCTTCGAACGGTGCTTGAATGGCGACAGCATCTCGTTCGATCGCGCCCGTGTGGTTACACGCTACGTGAAGAAGAACGACCGATAAAACATTTCCTCTCACGGGGGAGGGCGAGGTCCTCACCGCGATCGTGTTCGGCTGTCAGTCACTTGGCGGAAGGCGGTCTCATCCACTTGCCGTCCTTCCAATGAATGGCCACTTCGCGTGCGGTTTCCGCGGCAGATCAATCAACCATCTGCGAGGAGGCGGATCCATGCGCTCTGGCTATGGCATCCTGCAGATCCTCGATCGGCGTCGATCTCGTCATCGCATTGCCTTCCAGCTCTTTCGGCATCTTCCAGCCGGGGTCGACGCCTTCCATGTTTGGAAGCTCATGGGCGATCCCTTTGTGGCAGTCGATACAGGTTGCCTGTCCAGATAGCAGATATCGGGTGTGAATCTCGGCAGCGCGCTGCGTCTGCTTCTGCAGATCCATTGCCACCGCGGTATGGCAGTTGCGGCATTCCAGGCTGTCGTTGGCCTTCATACGGGCCCATTCGTGCTGTGCCAACTCCAACCGCTTCTCCAGGAATTTGGGCCGCGTATTGATCGTGCCGAATATCTTGCCCCACACCTCCTTGGATGCCTGCATCTTGCGAGCGATCTTGTCGGTCCACTGATGCGGCACGTGACAGTCCGGACAGGTGGCCCTGACGCCTGAGCGGTTCGAGAAGTGAATCGTGCGAGACAGTTCCTGGTAAACATTGTCATGCATCTCATGACAGGAGGTACAGAACTTCTCGGTATTGGTGAGTTCCAGCGCCGTATTGAACGCGCCCCAGAACATCACGCCGCCAATGAAACCGCCTAGCGTCAGGACGCCGAGCCCAATCGTGGCCGCAGGCGTCGTCAGGATCGACCAGGCCCAGACAATCGCTTTCTTGATCCATGAGATCATGGGCGTCACTCGCTTCCGGCAGGCTTGACGCCCATTTCGCTCATATCCCTGAACAGGTTGTTCACCAGCGGACGCACGTCCGCCTGCGGCACGTGGCAGGCGGTGCAGAAATAGCGCCGGGGCGAGACATCCGCGAGCATCTGGCCGTCGCGGGTCATGTAGTGTGTCACGCTGATCATCGGCGCACCGGAGTCCTGGGTGAACTCGCGCTTGTGGCAGGAAAGGCATCGGTTCGCGTTCACCGAGAGCTCGTATCCCTCGATCGAATGAGGGATCACTGGCGGCTGGTCGGGATAGGCGCGCATCCTGCGGCGGTCGTCCACGATCCACTTCGGCAGTGGCGCCGCCGGGCCGATCGCCATCGACGGCACTCGCCCGACCAGTTGCGGTGCCGCCTCCGGCAATACCTGGGCAATCGTGGCCGTCGCGACGAAAAGCAGAATACCCGCCGTGACCAGCATCCAATCAGGCCGCCTCAAATGGCGACGGGGAGAATCTTGACCGCGCATTTTTTGAAATCCGTCTGTTTTGAGATGGGATCGGTGGCGTCGAGAGTAACCTTGTTGATCAGTTGGCTTGCATCGAACCAGGGAACGAAGATGACGCCGGGCGGCATGCGGTTTCGCCCGCGCGTCTCGACACGCGACCGGATCTCGCCGCGACGTGACACAATCCGTACTTCCGCACCCTGGTTGATGCCGCGCTTGCGGGCGTCCTCCGCGTTCATGAATACCCGTGCACCCGGGAATGCCTTGAAGAGCTCAGGAACGCGCAATGTCATTGAACCCGAATGCCAGTGTTCCAGCACACGGCCAGTCACCAGCCAGACGTCAAACTCATCATCCGGGGCCTCCGCCGGCGGCTCGTAGGGCACGGCCAGGATGACCGCCTTGCCGTCCGGCTGGCCGTAGAAGTTCACGCCTTCGCCAGGTTTCACGAAAGGATCAAAGCCCTCGCGATAGCGCCAGAGCGTCTCCTGCCCGTTGACCACCGGCCAACGCAGCCCGCGCACCTCGTGGTACATGTTGAAGGGTGCGAGATCGTGGCCGTGTCCGCGCCCGAAGGTGGCATATTCCTCAAACAGGCCTTTCTGAATGTAGAAGCCAAAGGCCTTCGCTTCCTGATTGTCGTAGTCGGCATCGAGTTCGCTGAGGGGAAAGCGGTCGACCTCGCCATTGCGGAAGATCACGTCAAACAGGCTCTTGTCGCGATATTCCGGATTGGCGTCGAGGATATCGGCGGGCCAGACCTCGTCGGTCTTGAAGCGCTTGGAGAATTCCGCGATCTGCCAGAGGTCCGACCGTCCCTCTCCGGGGGCCTGGACAAGCTGGCGCCAGAGCTGGGTGCGGCGCTCGGCATTGCCGTAGCCGCCCTCTTTCTCAACCCACATCGCAGCCGGCAGGATCAGGTCGGCGCTCATCGCCGTGATCGTCGGATAGGCATCGGAGACGACGATGAAGTTGTCCGGGTTTCGGTATCCCTGCCAGGTCTCGTTGCTCGTGTTGGGTGCTGCCTGGATATTGTTGTTGACCTGCACCCAGTAGAAATTGAGCTTACTATCCTTCAGCATGCGGTCCTGCTGAACGGCGTGATAGCCCGGCTTTTCCGGGATGATGCCATGCGGGATGCGCCAGATTTCCTCCGCACGCTTGCGGTGCTCGGGATTGGTAACGGTCATGTCGGCCGGAAGGCGATGGGCGAAGGTGCCGACCTCGCGTGCGGTACCGCACGCCGACGGTTGCCCGGTCAGTGAGAAGGGACTATTGCCGGGTTCCGATATCTTACCCGTCAGCAGGTGGATGTTGTAGACCATCTGGTTCGCCCAGACGCCGCGCACATGCTGGTTGAAGCCCATCGTCCAGAGCGACATGACCTTGCGTTCCGGATCGGCGTAGAGTTCCGCCAACTGCTCCAGGAAGCCTGCATCAACGCCGCTCAGTTCAGCTGCCTTTTCCAGCGTGTACTCGGACACGAATTTCTTGAAGGCGGCAAAGTCAATTGGCTCCATCTTCGCCGGGTCAGTCGCATTGGCAGCCTTCAATTCCAGCGGATTATCCGGCCTCAACCCGTAACCGATGTCGGTAACGCCGCGGGCGAACCGCGTATGCCGATCCACGAAGTCCTGGTTGACCCGCCCGGTCTGGATGATGTGGTTCGCGATGTAGTTGAGGATTGCCAGGTCCGACCCCGGCTTGAAGATCATCGGTATGTCCGCGAGATCCATGCTGCGGTGGGTAAAGGTGGATAGAACCGCAACCCTGACATGGGGGTGACCGAGACGACGGTCGGCGACGCGGGTCCACAGGATCGGATGCATCTCCGCCATATTCGAGCCCCAGAGCACGAAGGCGTCAGCATGCTCGAAATCGTCATAGACGCCCATCGGCTCATCCATGCCGAAGGTGCGCATGAAGGCGTAGGCCGCCGAGGCCATGCAGTGGCGAGCGTTCGGATCGAGATTGTTGGAGCGCAGCCCGGCGCGCATCAGTTTCGTCGCTGCATAGCCCTCGAAGATCGTCCACTGGCCGGAGCCGAACATGCCGACGGCCGTCGGTCCCTTCTCCTTCAGCACCTTCTTGCATTGCTCGGCCATCACGTCGAACGCCTCGTCCCAGGTGATCGGTTCGAACTCGCCGTCCTTGGCATAGACGCCGTTACGCTTGCGCAAGAGCGGCGTCTTTAGCCGGTCCTCGCCGTACATGATCTTGGAAAGGAAATAGCCCTTGATGCAGTTCAGGCCGCGATTGACCTCGGCCTGCATGTCGCCATGGGTGGCGACCACCTTGCCATCCTTCACGCCGACCATCACGCCGCAGCCGGTGCCGCAGAAGCGGCAGGGTGCCTTGGACCATTTGATCTCGAGCGCCTCGACGCCGCCTGGTACCGGCTGGGCGGCGGCAGGTAGTGCTATACCGGCGGTCGCCGCGGCGATGCCGGCGGCGTGGGCCTTCAGGATGTCACGCCGCGTCAGTGTTCCGGTCATCGCTTCGCATCTCCTCTGTCTCGACGTGCTCGAAAACCATGCTCGCCGTGATCACCCCATCGAGGAGCGAAATGCGCGTCAGGCATTCGCCGAGCATGCCCGTATTCGTTCCCTCGATCACGACGACGATCTTGCCGCCGCCGTGGCCATGGACTTCGACATTCTCCATCCCGGCGATTGCAGCCAGGACGTCTTCGGTTCGCGCCGGCACCGTCGCGATCACCGCGCTGGAAATATGATAGCGCTGCGGTTGCTCAGACATCAGCGGCCTCCGCTTGGCGGGCCTGAAGGCCGATGGCGCTGACCGGGCATATGCTGAGGCACGCGCCGCAACCGCTGCAGAGCGCTTCGTTCAATTCCGGGACGAACGGGCCGCCCATCCGCGGGCGGAAGCGGATCGCCTGCTCGGGACAGCATTCGCCGCACGACTGGCAGGCGACGTGGCGCTTCGCGAGACAGTCGTCGCCGACAACCGCGACATGCGGGAAACGATCGGCTTTCGCGGTCAAAAAGACGGGTTCGGGACAGACCGAGCTGCATTCGCCGCAGAAGGTACATTCGCCAAAAGCGAAATCGATCGAAGGCATCCCGTCCGAAAGACGGATGATGCCGGTCGGACATCGTTCGGCGCAAAGCCCGCATCCCGTGCACGCGTTGAGGCTTTCGGCCGTCGCCCCAGGAGGACAGATGCCGATATTTCTTTTGGCAGGTCGGCCCAAAAACAGCGATCGACGTGAGATGGGCTCTGTCCGCATGACGCCCTCAATGACCCGGAGGCGGCCCCGGCGGGCCGTAAATGATCTGGAACATCCAGACGAGGAAGCCGTATCCGCCGACGACGCCAACGGCGACGAGCGGCCAGATTCCAAAGGCCAAGACGAGGAAAGCAAGGAGTTCGACCCGCCGCCGTCCGCGGGGGTTGATTTCCTTCGGAGCTTTGTCGATCAGGTCGGTCATGGCGGCTCCCCCACGGCAAAAATCGTAGCACACGTTTTTGGAGACGCAAAGTCTCAATTGCACTTCCTCTTGCGTGCAGGACTGCAGGAAAGTTGAGCTGTATTGCCGGGGCGGCCGGGCGAGCGCAGCCGATCTTTGAGGGAGCGCAAATACCGGGAGCGCCCTTCGACCTATGGAGGTCATAATCGCTGTTCAGCCGCTTGCTTAAGCAAAGGGGACGCCAGTCGGCGAAGCGATCGATCCAAGCGTCGAAAGGTCAAACGCGTGACAGACAGCACAGAGCAAGAAACCGTAAACGAGCCGACTCGCCGTGATTTCCTTTATCTCACCACAGGCATGGCGGGGGCGGTTGGGGCCGTTGCGGTTGCATGGCCGTTTATCGACCAGATGCGTCCGGATGCTTCGACGTTGGCGCTGGCCTCGATCGAGGTTGACGTTTCCAGCCTCGAGCCGGGAATGTCGCTGACGGCCAAGTGGCGCGGCAAGCCGATCTTCATCCGCAACCGTACGCCCGAGGAAGTGAAGGCTGCCGATGAGGTGCCGCTTTCCGACCTGAAGGACCCGGTGGCGCGCAACGCCAACCTGCCGTCCGACGCGCAGGCGACCGGCGTCGACCGTTCGGCCGGCAAGGACAAGGAAAACTGGATCGTCATGATCGGCTCGTGCACCCATCTCGGCTGCATCCCGCTCGGCCAGGCCGGCGAATACAATGGTTGGTTCTGTCCCTGCCATGGCTCGGTCTACGACACGGCCGGCCGCATCCGCAAAGGTCCGGCGCCGCAGAACCTGGCGATCCCGACCTATTCGTTCGTTTCCGATAAAGTAATCAAGATCGGTTGAGGGGGACTGATTTATGAGTGGCCATTCCAGCTACGAGCCATCAACCGGCCTTGAGAAGTGGATCGATGCGCGCCTGCCTTTGCCGCGCATGGTCTATGACAGTTTCGTCGCCTATCCGGTTCCGCGCAACCTGAACTATGCCTACACCTTCGGCGCCATGCTGGCGGTCATGCTCGTCGTGCAGATCCTGACCGGCGTCGTGCTGGCCATGCACTATGCGGCGGAAACGACGGTTGCCTTCAACTCCGTCGAAAAGATCATGCGTGACGTCAACCACGGCTGGCTGCTGCGCTATATGCACGCCAACGGCGCGTCGTTCTTCTTCGTTGCCGTCTATCTGCATATTGCCCGTGGTCTCTACTACGGCTCCTACAAGGCGCCGCGCGAGATCCTCTGGATCCTCGGCGTCCTCATCTACCTGCTGATGATGGCGACCGGCTTCATGGGCTACGTTCTGCCCTGGGGCCAGATGTCCTTCTGGGGCGCGACCGTCATCACCGGCTTCTTCTCGGCATTCCCGCTGGTCGGCGAGTGGATCCAGCAGTTCCTGCTCGGCGGCTTTGCCGTCGACAACCCGACGCTGAACCGCTTCTTCTCGCTGCACTACCTGCTGCCCTTCGTCATTGCCGGCGTCGTCGTCCTGCACATCTGGGCGCTGCATGTCGTCGGCCAGACGAACCCGACCGGCGTCGAGGTGAAGACCAAGACCGACACGGTTCGCTTCACGCCCTACGCGACGCTGAAGGATGCGCTTGGCGTTTCGATCTTCCTGCTGGTCTACGCCTACTTCGTCTTCTACATGCCGAACTTCCTCGGCCATCCGGACAACTACATCCCGGCTGACCCGTTGAAGACGCCGGCCCATATCGTTCCGGAATGGTACTTCCTGCCGTTCTACGCGATGCTGCGCTCGATCACCTTCAACATCGGACCGATCGACTCGAAGCTGGCCGGCGTCCTCGTCATGTTCGGCGCCATCATCGTGCTGTTCTTCGTGCCCTGGCTCGATACCTCGAAGGTGCGTTCGGCGGCTTATCGCCCCTGGTACAAGCTGTTCTTCTGGCTGTTCGTCGCCAATGCCATCGTCCTCGGCTGGCTCGGCTCGCGTCCTGCCGAAGGCACCTACGTGATCATGTCGCAGCTTGGCACTCTCTTCTACTTCGCCTTCTTCCTGGTGATCATGCCGGTTCTCGGCCTCGTCGAGACGCCGCGCCGCTTGCCCAACTCGATTACGGAAGCGGTTCTGGAAAAGCGCAACAAGGTGGCGGCCGCCGAGCCGGTCAAGGCCTGAGCGTGCGACAGGAAGGGAAGAGACACATGAACAAGCTTGTTACCAGCCTCCTGTCGCTGGCCGTCGTCGCTGGTTTGAGCGGCGCGGCACTTGCCGAGGAAACCACCCCGAACGGGGCTGCGCCGGCAGAGCATGCCGAAGGCGCAACGCCGCACTATCCGCTCATGCATCCGAAGCATGAGCACTGGACCTTTGCCGGCCCGCTCGGCCATTACGACAAGGGCCAGCTGCAGCGCGGCCTGAAGGTCTACACGGAAGTCTGCGCCGCCTGTCACTCGATGAGCCTCGTGCCGTTCCGCACGCTCGGAGCTCTCGGCTACTCGGACGCACAGGTGAAGGCCTTGGCCGCCAACTACGAGGTTCAGGATGGCCCGAATGCCAGCGGTGACATGTTCACCCGCAAGGCCATTCCGTCGGACTATTTCCCGTCGCCGTTCCCGAACCACGAGGCGGCGGCTGCCGCCAACAATGGTGCGGCGCCGCCGGACTTCTCGCTGATCGCCAAGGCGCGCGGCATCGAGCGCGGCTTCCCGCAGTTCCTGATCGACATGATCCCGTTCGTCGGCGGCTATCAGGAAGGCGGTCCGGACTACATCTACTCGCTGCTGACCGGCTACGACCAGCAGCCGCCGGCCGGCGTCCAGGTGGCCGAGGGCACGCACTACAACCCGTACTTCGCCGGTGCTGCTGCGCTCGCCATGCCAAAGCCGCTCTCCGACGGCCAGGTCACCTATGACGACGGATCGCCGGCGACGGTCGACCAGTACGCCAAGGACGTCGCTTCCTTCCTGATGTGGGCCGCCGAGCCGCATCTCGAGGAGCGCAAGCGAACCGGCTTCATGGTCATGGTCTTCCTGGTCATCTTCTCCGGACTGATCTACCTGACCAAGCGCTCCGTCTACGCAAACAAGGAACACTGAGGCCCTGGAAGGATCGTTTCAAAGCGCCTCTCTTTGCTCAAGGCCAATGATGCGCTGCGGAGGGGTCGATAGAGTAATTCAGCTTTCGAAGCCGCACGGAAGCCTCCTGAACAAGAATGCGGCGGCAGGAGTTTAATGATGGGTTCCTTCAGCGCGTGGCACTGGCTCATAGTGCTTGCAATCGTGCTGCTTCTATTTGGCCGTGGAAAGATCCCGGAACTGATGGGAGATGTGGCGCAGGGCATTCGGGCCTTCAAGAAAGGCATCGAGGACGAGAAGGACGACTAGGCCATGATGACGTTTGGTTCTATCATCAGGGGCTCGCGATCGCGTCTTTCGAAATCACGCCAACTTCGATTCCAACATCAGCTGGTTTTCGAGAAAGCCTTCAACCTTAGCCTGCTCTTGTGATCGCTCGGCCCCGGTGCGCCACTAGGAGTCGATCCGCGGAAGTAAGTCTTCTGCCATTTGTCCTGAGACGCCTTCGAATCGGGTTCGGTTAAGGCTGTATTGAAGGTGTTGCGGCTCTTCGTCCATTGATCATATTCCCTCGCCAGGTCCGGATTTTCCGACAGATTGCGGATGTCCGGGGCAATCTCCTCGAGACTTCCTCGCGCGAGTGGAAACAGGTGGCAGTAGGGTTCGTCCGCTTCGAAATACACCTTCTGGAACGGTCGGGTGAACTTCCAGTTCATCGTGAAGGTATAAGGAGACCAGTCTGTCTCGATGACGCCTGATAGCGGCGCGATGGCATCCTTGGGCCGGTTGATTGGGCCAGTGACGAAAAGGTCGACCCCAGGGTCTGTCCGAAAGAGGCAAGGCACGTGGAACGTCAGGACGCCATCACCGAAATGGCTGACGGCGGGCGCAGTTGTCCCGGAGCGGGATTTGATGCGAATGGCATCCTTTCCCTTGCGTCCGTCCCAAACGGCCGAAAACGGCGTCGTGCAAAGTACTTCCCAGCCATGCGCGTTAGCGATGTTGAGGGGCAGGCACCGATAGGCGAAACGCTCGTCGGTGCTGTCCATCCAGTCGCGTTCGACAGGTGCGGGGCGAATGCGGACATCGTGGCCGTCGATGACGTAGGCGGTCAGTGATTTCATTGGATGACGTCGCTGCTTGAGTGCACACGGCGATCTTTGTCACGATGTCTACCGTCCGGCAACTCTCCTACCACTTGAACCTCAATCCGACTTGCCCGCCGAACATGTTGTTCTTCGCACCGTCGACATCGAAGGAGTAACTGAGGTCGCCGAAGGCCGACACGTTCTCGCTGATCTCATATGCACCACCAAGATTGACCTCTAGCCACGTTCCTTCCGTCTGGGTGACCAATGGAAACGTATTGAACGTCACGGTCTGGTCGGCCGAGAAGCCGTGCCAGAGGTTCAGACCGAAATGGCCATAGGCCGGCCCCGAACTGTACTGCACGCGAGCACCGATGCGTCCCGTGAAGGAATCGAAAGCCTCGTTGGTTATCTTCGAGAACCGGTCACTGGTATCGTCGAAGTCGATGCGTTGCCAGATGATCTGTGCCTGCGGTTCGATCGTCCAACCCTCGGCGATCACGAAGGGCAGACCCGTTTCCGCTGACATCGCGAAACTGGTCCCGTCGACGTCGGATGCGATGCCGCGGTTCGACCGGCTCGTTCCGTTGAGCCAGCCGTACTTGGCGATGACGTCGATATACCAGCCTTCCGGCGAAAGGTGCGTCCAATAGGCGGCCACGCTGTCTTCGGAGAGGTTCAACGTTCCGGCCGACAGATTGACCTGACCGAAGATGTTGCCGCTAATGTCTCCGTCGGTGTTGGCATGCGTATAGAACAGCCCGAAGCGTTCCGTGTGGCCATTGTCATGCTCGATCTCGTATAGATCGCTCCCGACCTGAATGCCCCAGTAGTTCCCGTCGAACTGCGGCCCGACGTCATAACCCGCAATGCTGAGCGTCGCGTTGGTGCCAAGATCGCTGTTGGCGCCGAAGATACGGCCCCAGACGCCAGGCGGTGGCCCGTCGCCGTCACCCTCCGACGCATCTCCCTGTGCACCTGGCCCAGAATAGACCAGGGCACCGACGCCTGTCAGGAATGACTGGTCGCCGCGTCGCTGATGGAAGGTGCCCATCGTCATGAGCCCCATGCGCTGTGCAACCAGCGGTGCGATCACTTGCCCCGGTACCTCCGGCCGAATGTTTGGAATCGGCGGTGGAGGCGGCGAAGGTGGTGGAGGCGGCGAAGGTGGTGGCGGCGGCAGCGGCGGAGGCGGCGGCGGCAAAGGTGGCGGCGGTGGTGGAGGCGGAGGTGGCGGTGGTGGAGGTGGAGGTGGAGGTGGAGGTGGTGTTGGTGGAGGTGGTGGCGGTGGTGGCGGAGAGATCGTGTTGCGCAGGAACCAGTCGTTGTCGGTGTCAGCAGCCTGGGAGACGCCGCCGCGATAGAGGAAGTACTCGAACGGGCCGGCGGCGACCGGGCCTCCGAGTGTAAAGGCACTCGTCGTCGACGTGCCTCCATTGATGGCGTCGACGACCTGTATACCGTTGCCGTTCGTCAGCGCGCCCTGGCCGTCGACATTGGTAACGAGGATACTCGTCGAGCCGCTTGCCTGCCCGGTATCGATGACCAGCTTGTCCGACGGTGAGTTGTCCGTGTCGAGATAGGTGTGAAGGAAGAGCTGTCCGCTCTGGCCGACGTAGTTGCCAAGGATCCTGAAAGTGTCATGCAACGAGGTGCCTGCACCTGGCACGTCGTTCGTCATGTCGATGATGCCCGCATTGTTGACTGTCACGAGCAGCGATGAGTCGGACGGCACGATCGCGTAGCCATACGAGTTTCCGGCCTCGATGCGGCTGGTGGCATCGACCGAGATCGTGCCGGTTCCCGTCACCGAATCGCCAAGTGTCAGCACATTGGTCGTATAGATGAACGTCAGCTTGGACTGGTTGATGATGTTGATGGCTTCCCAGTTGATGAGGCTGGACGGTGCGTCGCCACTCTGGTTGCCGTCGTCGTTGGTCGTGCGCTCCCAATTCAGCGTGTCGTTGCCGAGCCCACCGTCGATAATTTTGCCTGCGGTCAGATTCGCCTGTGAGAGGAAGCCGAAATTCGCGACATCGTCGCCATTGCCCATCTGCACCGTGGCTGCGACGTTGCCAATCAACCAGGTGAAGGTGTCGTTGCCATCGCCCATGTCGACCGTCGTCTGGACGGTCCCGGCAACGAGGGCGAGGATGTCGTCTCCCGCTCCGAGGCTGATCGATCCCGCGAAGAAACCGTTGTTGATGACAGTGTCGTTTGAGGTGCCGGTGCTCGTTACACCATTCTGCACCGTGCCTGCACCAAGGTTGAGAATGATATTCGTGCCAGTGCCCTGCAGAAGGATGTTGCCGTCTATCAGGCCCTGGTTGTTGAGTGTGAAGCGGTCGTTGTCCGTAGCGACCAACCCGTTGGTCAGCGTTCCGTTGTTGTTGAGCGTGCTTGTGCCCGGGCCTGTTATTTCAATGTTGTCGGTGAAGCTTGCCGTGGCGTCGGCATTAATTGTCACCGATTGCCCGGTGTAGTCGGGTCCAGGTCCCGTTCCGGAGCAGTCGAAGACCCCTGATCCCGGCGCAGTTTCGACACAGGCAGCGTCCGCGCGCGTCCCGCCGATCGCCAGGAGGGCAATCGACGCCACCGAGGATTGGAGCAGAAGATATCGCAGTGACTTCGAAGTCGCTCTGGGGAGATTCAGTGCTTTGACCGGTGCGGTTTCGTCGTTCGTCAGGCACTCGCTCCGAACTGGACCGCGAACCTTGTGTGTGTACCCCGGACAGATCATCGATTACCCCCAGTAGTCAGCCCAGAGGCAAGTGTCGGTTGAGTTTTTTAAGCTGTCAATTGATTAGGGCCGACTGACGCATGGAAATTGGGGGCCTATGTGGTTCTGAGGCAACAGTGGTAATTGTCTTGAAAAATATGATAATTTCACGGATAGGTAAGCCGCAGCCGAAGGCTTCGATGGTTGATACGGTTGGTTCGTCCACTGTGATTAACACTACCTCAGGGCGATTTCATTGTCAGGACCTGCGGGAAGCCAGCCCAGCTTACCGCACCCTTGGGAGGGACCTGTGACGCTCAGATGAGCAGAAGCTTCTTGAGTACCGAGAAGACCTCCTTGTAGGGCAGCTTGGTCGCCCCCGCGATTGCAAACGGCAGGAGCGCTGCAGCAGCGACCGGCAGCAATGTGTTGCGGTTGACGAGCATCGAGGACAGCTTGCGCGTCTGCTCGTATTGCTTCGTAAGATCGACAGGCTCGATTGCCTGTTCCGCTTCGTTGGCATCTGGTGCAACGACGTTCGCTCCGATCGACTTGCGCTCTGCAGCCCGCTGCTGGGTCGTCGCTCGCGCCGATAGTGTCAAAAGCGTCTTGTCCTTCAACTGCGTGAGCGGTTTCGAGAAGGCGGAGAGCGGATAGGCGAAGAAGGCGAGGACGACCAAAAGCCAGGCGGCCATGATGGTCGTGAGTGTTGTGGCTGACAGATCGGCCTGCATCTGGTGTTTGGCGACCGCAGCCGCCATGCCGCAGCTGATACCGAAGACGAAGAGAACATAGGCGTTCGGATATTCCCCGAGGAAAGCAAGGCCGCCTTTGCCGTCCGGATGGGTCGACACCAGCCTCAAGTCGAGGCGCGCGATGCCACGCAACATTTTAGCCCAGACCAGGTGTCGCCAGATGCCGCGGGCTAGGAGGAAGATGAAGAGCGGAATGCTGATGAACACGCACCACCAGCCCGCCATTGTCAGGCGATGAGCATCACCCGTCACCGTCGCCGCCCAACCTGTCGACGGGAGCTGCTTGAAGGTGGCAAAGGAAAGACCTGCGGAGACGACTGCGAGCGCCAGGCACGCTAGCTCCGCAAGCACTGAATCGCGTCGACCGAGCGCCGTGTTCAAAGCAACCAGTGCAGCGCCGCAGCCGAGCACACCATGCTCGCCTCGAGGACACAGGTCGGGAACCAGGCGAACGGGATGGAAAACCAGGGCCTACCCAAGCCGGAGGGCGTCGGGCTCATTGCACAGGATGGACGATGGCAGACGTGTCGATCATTATCAGTCCGGAATTCCGTGCTCGTCAAAGCCGACGATCTCCTCGTCGCTGCGATTGTCCAATTCCGGCAATTGCGCC